>OODO01000383.1_pt1 | contig 43395 bp, 34 predicted proteins | sample 1671261 | NCBI WGS metagenome assembly OODO01 (sample SAMN06348138, study PRJEB24527) | human gut metagenome | biome: human gut; feature: ankylosing spondylitis patient; material: feces | host: Homo sapiens | place: China | collected 2015-10 | reverse complement strand
TCTTGGTCGCCTGCATTCTGTGAAAAACAACGTGCGCAATATGGCAATAATTTACCTGATTCAGCGCAATATCAATGTAGTACAAAAAATCAATTTGGCTGGGTAGTGCACGGCTTATGGCCACAAAATGCGAATGCACGCTCTGTTACGGATCATCCACGTTTTTGTAAGGGTGATTTAGCGCCACTTCCAATTGAAACGCTCGAGCCTTACCTTTCAATCTCGCCAGGCGCAAAATTGTTGCAAGGCGAATGGGAAAAACACGGTAGCTGCGCGTTTGATTCAGCGGAAGCTTATTTTAAACAAGAGAAAGCATTATTTGAATCGCTTTCCTTGCCAAACGAACAATTAAGCCGTAAAGAATTATTTCAATGGATGAAGCAACATAATCCGCAATTAAAAGGCACTTATTTAGGGGCGAGCCATAATGAACTATTCATTTGTTACAATCGCCAGTGGGAAGTAATCGATTGCCAAAAATAAGTGGAATTCGCTTTTTTATTTGATCTACATCGTTACAACCTAGTAAGAACTAGGTATAATGTCCCCGTTTAATTTTAACTAACCCAAGAGGAAAGCTTATGTCAGTAATCAAAATGACCGACTTAGATTTAAAAGGTAAACGTGTATTTATTCGCGCGGACTTAAACGTACCAGTAAAAGATGGCAAAGTGACATCTGATGCGCGTATTCGTGCGACTATCCCGACGTTAAAACTGGCTTTAGAGAAAGGCGCAAAAGTGATGGTTACCTCTCACTTAGGTCGTCCAACTGAAGGTGAATTCAAACCTGAAGACTCTTTACAGCCGGTTGTTGATTACTTAAAAAACGCAGGCTTCAATGTGCGTTTAGAACAAGACTACTTAAATGGTGTGGATGTTAAAGAAGGCGAAATCGTTGTTTTAGAAAACGTTCGCGTGAACAAAGGTGAGAAGAAAAACGATCCTGAATTAGGTAAAAAATATGCCGCACTTTGCGATGTCTTCGTAATGGATGCATTCGGTTCGGCTCACCGTGCACACTGCTCAACAGTAGGTGTTACAGACCACATCAAGGACACAGCAGTAGGTTACCTCATGCAGAAGGAAATTGACTACCTCGGCAATGCCGTTGAAACTCCTGTTCGTCCGTTCGTTGCAATCCTCGGCGGTGCTAAGGTTGCTGACAAGCTCAATGTTATTTCAAACCTCCTCGAAAAGTGCGACACACTCATCATCGGCGGCGGTATGGCTTACACATTCCTCAAGGCTCAGGGCAAGGAAGTAGGTCTTTCACTCGTTGACGATACAAAGATTGACTACTGTAAGGAAATGATGGCTAAGGCTGAAAAGCTCGGCAAGAAGCTCCTTCTCCCAATCGACACAACAATCGCTGCAGGCTTCCCTGATCCTATCGACGCTGAAATCGAAGTTAAGGTTGTTGATTCAGACAAGATTCCTGCTGACATGGAAGGTCTTGACATCGGCACAAAGACACAGGAACTCTTTGCCGACGCTGTAAAGAGTGCAAAGACTGTTGTTTGGAACGGTCCTATGGGCGTATTTGAGAACCCGACTCTTGCAAAGGGTACAATTGCTGTTGCTAAGGCTCTTGCCGACACAGACGCAACAACAATCATCGGCGGCGGCGACAGCGCAGCTGCTGTTATTCAGCTTGGTTTTGCTGACAAGATGAGCCACATCTCAACAGGCGGCGGCGCATCTCTTGAATATCTTGAGGGCAAGGTTCTTCCGGGTATCGCAGCAATCGCTGACAAATAATTTAATCAAATAAAAGGGCGGATTTTTCCGCCCTTACTGATTTAACCCTGTTACTTTATTATAATAATAACATATTCTGAAAGGAAAATTATCATGGATAAGTCAAAGAGAAAGGCAATTATCGCCGGCAACTGGAAAATGAACAAAACTCCAAAGGAAGCTAAAGAGCTCCTCAACGCTATTACTCCCCTTGTTAAAGATGCAGGTTGTGAAGTAATCGCTTGTGTTCCTTATGTTGACCTTGCAACAGCACTTGAGGCTACAGAAGGCACAAATGTTAAAATCGGTGCAGAAAACTGTCACTGGGCTGAAAGCGGTGCTTTCACAGGCGAAATCTCAACAGGTATGCTCAAGGAAATGGGCGTTGAATATGTAGTTCTCGGTCACAGCGAGAGAAGACAGTATTTCGGCGAAACTGACGAAACTGTAAACAAGAGAACAAAGGCTGCTCTTGCCGCCGGTCTTAAGCCAATCGTTTGTGTCGGCGAACTCCTCTGGGAGCGTGAGTGCGACATCACAGAAGAAGTTATCGCAAGACAGATTAAGCTTGACCTCTTCAATGTAACAGAAGAAGAACTCAAGAATGTTGTTATCGCTTATGAGCCTGTATGGGCTATCGGCACAGGCAAAACTGCTACAGCTGATCAGGCTGAAGAGGTTTGTGCATTCATCCGTGCTACAATCGCTAAGCTTTACAATCAGGCTGCTGCTGACGCTGTTACAATTCAGTACGGCGGTTCAATGAATGACGGCAATGCTGATGAGCTTCTCTCAAAGACAAATGTTGACGGTGGCCTTATCGGCGGTGCATCACTCGTTGCCGAGAAGTTTGCCGCAATCGTAAAGGCTGCAAGCAAGTAATTTAAACAGTATATTCAAACACAATGCCGTGTCCTTTTGGGCACGGCACAAAAGTCTGTAATCGGCTTTTGGATTTTGTTTTTTGCATAACAAGATTGTGTATGCTTTATGGAAAGGACACGCAAAATGAAAAAACCGGTAATTTTAATGATTCTTGACGGATTTGGTATTGCTCCCGAAAAAGGCAACGCTATCAAGGCTGCTAAAAAGCCAAACATTGACAAGCTTTTTGCATCTAATCCGCTCACACAGATTGGTGCGTCGGGTATGGATGTAGGTCTTCCTGACGGTCAGATGGGTAACTCTGAGGTCGGTCACACAAATATGGGTGCCGGCAGAATCGTTTATCAGGAACTCACAAGAATTACAAAGACTATCAACGAGGACAAGCTCAAAGATAACGAGGCTATTGTTGATGCAATGGACAAGGCTCTCAAGAACGGCACGGCACTTCACCTTATGGGACTTCTCTCAGACGGCGGTGTTCACAGCCACATTGAGCATCTCTACGGTATTCTTGAACTTGCTAAGAAAAAGGGTCTTAAAGATGTTTACATTCACGCATTCCTTGACGGTCGTGATGTTCCGCCTTCAAGTGCCGCTGAATATGCTGACAAGCTTCTTAACAAGCTCAAAGAAATCGGCATAGGCAAGGTTGCCACAGTTGAGGGCAGATACTACGCAATGGACAGAGATAACAACTGGGACAGAGTTGAAAAGGCATATGCTGCTATGGTATATGGCGAGGGCAACAAGGCAGACTGCCCTGTTTGCGCAATTAAGAACTCTTACAATGACGGCGTAACAGACGAATTTGTTGTTCCTTGTGTTATTGAGGGCGGTGCTCAGGTTAAGCCTAACGACAGCATCATCTTCTTCAACTTCCGTCCTGACAGAGCAAGAGAGATTACAAGAACATTTGTTGACCCTGATTTTAAGGGCTTTGAGAGAAAGAACGGTTTCTTCCCCGTAAACTTTGTTTGCATGACTCAGTATGATGCAACAATGCCTAATGTTGAAGTTGCATTCAAGCCGCAGGTTCTCAAAAACACACTCGGCGAGTATGTATCCGACAAGGGTATGACACAGCTCAGAATTGCAGAAACAGAAAAGTATGCTCATGTAACATTCTTCTTCAACGGCGGTGTTGAAAAGCAGTATCCGGGTGAGGACAGAATTCTTGTTAAGTCACCTGCTGTTGCAACATATGACCTCCAGCCTGAAATGAGTGCTTACGAGGTTACAGACAAGCTTGTTCCGGCAATCAAGAGCGGTAAGTACGATATGATTATTCTCAACTACGCTAACTGCGATATGGTTGGTCACACAGGCGTATTCGAGGCAGCCGTAAAGGCTGTTGAGGCTGTTGACACCTGCGTTGGCAAGGTTGTTGACGCAATCAAAGAAATGGGCGGTGTTGCTCTTATCACAGCCGACCACGGCAATGCAGATAAGATGGTTGCAGAGGACGGTTCACCGTTTACTGCTCACACAACAAACCCTGTTCCTTTCTGCGTAGTAAACTACGACTGCGAGCTTCGTGAGGGCGGCAGACTTGCCGACATTGCTCCGACAATGCTCCAAATTATGGGACTCGAGCAGCCCGAAGAAATGGACGGCACAAGCCTTATTAAGTAATAACAATTACTGAGCATATATTTAGTCACCAAATAAAAGGCGGACATCATGTAACAGTTAACGGGCATGGTAGGATAATCTACCGTGCCTGTTCTTGTATAATTTATTTCTTGTAACAAAATAAATCGACAACTAAGAATTTGACGAGGTGAATATTGTGGAGATTTGGGACGGATATCTGAAAGATGGAACACTGGCTAACTATGACCTGGTACGAGGGGAACCTATACCGAATGGAATGTATCACCTTGCAAGCGAAATTTTGGTCAAACATATTGATGGTGACTATCTGCTTATGAAAAGAGATACAAGAAAATCTAACTATGGAGGTTATTATGAGGCAACGGCAGGTGGTTCTGCATTAAAAGGCGAGGATAAAATATCATGTGCCAAGAGAGAATTGTTAGAAGAAACAGGAATTTCTTCTAATAATTTACAGGAAATTGGTCATTATACTTCACATGACACCATATACTACAACTTCTTATGTGTCACCGATTGCGACAAGTCATCTATAACCCTACAGAAAGGTGAAACAATATCATACAAATGGATTTCTGAAAGTGATTTTATTGCTTTTGTAAATTCAAATGAGATGATTGATATACAAAGGATGCGCTATCGTAATTTTTTTATAAAAATGGGCTACATAAAGTAATAAACTCCAATTTGCTGAGTAAATTTAAGGGTGCATTTCTCCGATTATGTAGTGCAAACAGCAAATACGCCAAGCTACTTTTGAAGTAGCTTGGCGTTAATTGTTTTACGGATGCCAGCAAGTAAAGGCACATACATTATAGTATATACAAAGCGTATAAATGTTGCAAAGTAATTGTTCGCCGCTACAGACAATACCTCACTTTCATAACATCAAATGATTTTATTTAAACATGAAATTTCATCTAAGCGGGAGAACGAGGTTCTCCCCTACATTAGAATACACTATTCTTATCACATCACAAGACATGTATAAACAAATAAATTCAGTAAGACAACGCCGCCGCAAATTCCCACAACGCAAAATTTAAGTTGTAAAATATCGTTAATCGGTGTAAAATAATATTACTTATGTATTGTTAATTTTATGGCAGAGAAGGGAAAAATTTGATTAAGCTACGAAGGTATCTTGCATACTACAAAAAGGAATGTATCATCGGTCCGCTTTGCAAGCTGTTTGAGGCAATTTTGGAATTGCTCGTTCCGCTTGTTATGGCAGGAATCATCGACAACGGTGTGCGAAACGGCGACACGGCATACATCTGGAGAATGGGCGGTCTGCTCGTTATTCTTGCAACTGTAGGACTTTGCAGTGCACTTGTGTGTCAGTATCTTGCGTCAAAGGCATCTCAGGGTGTGGGAACAAGACTGCGCCGAGATTTGTTTTTGCACATCAACAGGTTATCACACGCAGAGTTGGACAAGCTCGGCACTCCGTCACTTATAACACGAATCACATATGACACCAATCAGGTTCAGCAATCTGTTGCAATGGCTATCCGCCTGCTCACCAGAGCACCGTTTATTGTTATCGGTTCAATGGTTATGGCAATGACAATCAACCTTGAAATGTCAATTATTTTCTTCATTGCGGCTATATTGATTGCCGTTACTCTTTACCTCATTATGACAAAGAGTATTCCTATTTTTGAAAAAATGCAGAAAAAGCTCGACAAAATCAGCCTTATCTGCCGTGAAAATCTTTCGGGCAACAGGGTTATCAGAGCCTTTTCAAAGCAGAAAAATGAGAAAAAGCGTATTGACGATTCAACCGAGGATTTGGCTAAAACTTCGATCAGAGTAAGCATCCTTTCGGCACTTTTAAGCCCTGTCACCTACATCATCACCAATGCTGCAATTATTCTCATCATTTGGTTTGGCGCTCAGAATGTAAACGCAGGCAACGGAATGCTTTCGGGTGACATCATCGCCCTTGTAAACTATATGACGCAGATTTTGCTTGCAATGATTGTTGTTGCAAACCTTGTTGTACTTTTCACGAAGGCAAGTGCAAGTGCGGCAAGACTTAACGAAGTGTTTGAAACTCAGCCGAGTGTGTGTGAAAGCACTACCGAGAACATTGAAATTTCAGAGAGCGAAAGCACTCCGAAAATCGAATTTGACAATGTAAACTTCACATACGGCACGGGCGATGATGAGCTTGAGGGCATCAGCTTTAAAATCAAGCGTGGTCAGACGGTCGGTCTTATCGGCGGTACGGGTTGCGGTAAAAGTACGCTTGTCAACCTTATCCCCCGTTTTTACGATGCAACGCAGGGTACTGTAAGCGTTGACGGCAGAAATGTCAAGGACTATCCGTTCTTACAGCTCCGTTCACAGATTGGTATTGTTCCTCAGCAGTCAATTCTTTTCAAGGGAACAATCCGTGACAATATGAAATGGCAAAACGAAAATGCAACTGATGAGGATATTATAAAGGCTCTAAAAATTGCACAGGCATATGAGTTTGTAAGCAAGCTGAACAAAGGGCTTGACAGCTTTGTTGAACAGGGCGGAAAGAACTTCAGCGGAGGTCAGCGTCAGCGACTTTGCATTGCCAGAGCACTCACAGGCTCACCGAAGCTTCTCATTCTTGACGACAGCTTTTCGGCTCTTGACTTTGCAACAGATGCGGCTCTCAGAAAGGCTTTGCGTGAAAACACAAAGGATATGACCGTGATAATCGTTACACAGCGTTGCTCAACAATTAAGAACGCAGACCTTATTCTTGTGCTTGATGACGGCAGACTTGTAGGCAAAGGTCCGCACGATGAACTGTTTGAAAGCTGCGAAACCTACCGTGAAATCTGTCTTTCACAGCTTAATGAAGAGGAGGCAAAAAGATGAAAAATTCAGCAAAAAAATCCTCCTCTGTAAAAAAGGTACTCAAAAAAATAAAGCCGTATTCGTTATATCTGATTTTAGCTCTTGTGAGCGCAATCATCAGCGTTTCGCTCACGCTCTATATTCCGGTTCTCACAGGTAACGCAATCGACAACATCATTGACAAGGGCAATGTTGACTTTGCAAGCGTTATTCAGATTCTTGTGTACATCGGTGTAGGCATCGGCGGTGTGGCACTTTTCCAGTGGATTATGACCTACTTTACCAACATTGTCAGCTACCGCACTGTTCGTGACCTTAGAAGAGAGGTTTTTGAAAAATTCAACACAGTTCCCCTTTCCTACATTGACACAACACCTCACGGCGACCTTATCAGCCGAGTAATCAACGATGTTGACGCAGTTGGTGACGGTCTTACACAGATGTTTCTACAGCTTTTTTCGGGCATTGTTACCATTGTCGGCACGCTTGTATTTATGCTGACAATCAACTGGAAAATCGCCCTTGTGGTTGTTGTTCTCACACCGCTTTCGCTCTTTGTTGCGGCATTTATCGGCAAGATGACACATAACCGCTTTACCCGTCAACAGGCACTCAACGGTGACATCTCGTCATATGTTGAGGAGCATATCGGCAATCAGAGAATTGTAAAGGCTTTTTCATATGAGGACAGAGCCTTTGAAGAATTTGAAAAGTACAACGATGAACTTCTTGAAGTGGGATTCAAGGCGCAGTTTGCAGGCGCACTTGCCAACCCGTCAACAAGATTCGTAAACGCATTGGTTTATGCCGCAGTGGGCATCATGGGTGCTCTGTTTGCCGTTGCAGGCACACTTTCTGTCGGACAGTTATCGTGCTTCCTTACCTATGCAAATCAGTACACAAAGCCGTTTAACGAGGTTACAGGCGTACTCACGCAGTTGCAGACAGGCATTGCGGCGGCAGGACGAGTTTTTGAGGTTCTTGAGGCAGATAACGAAATTCCCGACAACAGTACAAAAGAGCTTGGGCATTGCAAAGGCAATGTCAAGATTGAGAATGTAAACTTCTCATACACAAAGGAAAAGCCGCTCATTACAAACTTTTCGCTTAATGTCAAGAGCGGCAGTCACATTGCCATTGTCGGTCCGACAGGTTGCGGCAAGACAACATTCATCAATCTTCTTATGAGATTTTATGACACGGACAGCGGCAAAATCAGCATTGACGGAGTTGACATTATGGATATCACCCGTGACAACCTCAGAAAATGCTACGGAATGGTTCTTCAGGACAGCTGGCTGTTCAACGGAACGATTATGGAAAATCTGCGTTACGGCAACGAAAACGCAACCGAAGAAGAAGTTATTGCCGCTGCAAAGGCGGCATATGCGCACTCATTCATCCGCCGTATGTCTGACGGCTACAACACCGTAATCAGCGAGGACGGCGGTAATCTCAGTCAGGGACAGAAACAGCTTTTGTGTATTGCAAGGGCGATGCTTACAAACCCGTCAATCCTTATTCTTGACGAGGCAACTTCATCAATTGATACCCTTACCGAAATCCGTGTTCAAAAGGCTTTTGCCAAGATGATGAAGGGCAAGACGAGCTTTGTTGTTGCCCACAGACTTTCAACAATCAAGGAAAGCGATGTTATCCTTGTTATGAAGGACGGCAACATCATTGAACAAGGCACACACGAGGAGTTGCTAGCCAAAGGCGGATTCTATAACAAACTTTACAACAGTCAGTTTGCAAAACAATAATACGGCAACGGTCACTAACCGCAAATCGAAACAATTGTAAAATCGTTTTGACAATAACCCGTATAATTGACTACTACACTTGAACACACAATTTTCAACAATTCCGAAAATATATACAAAACGAGGTCATCAGCTAAAAACCGATGACCTCGTTTTGTATTATGAACTTTTAATCAGAAAGAGATTTTTCAACATTGATTATCGGATAAAGTTTTTCGTCAATTGACTTGATTTTCTCGATTGCACTCTGTTTAATCTGTCTTTCTGTAAGGTCAAGACCATACGGAATAACCATATCAAAGACAACATTTGTATGCGTACTGCCCTTTACAATTCTGAAATCGTGGATTGAATACTCCGGATTAAGCTCACACAAGCCCTCCTCCACCTTCATTTTAAGTTCATTTGTGAACGCATCGTTTGAGGCAATCGGATCCATATGTATGGTTGCAAAACAGTTGTACCTGTTTTCAAGCTGTTTTTCGGTCAGGTCAATTGCGTCATGTGCTTCGAGGATATCCTCGTCACACGGTACCTCTGCGTGAAGTGAAACAAAGCATCTGCCCGGACCGTAATCGTGAATAATCAAATCGTGGATACCCACAATCATATCATTTTTCAACACTGTTTCCTTGATTTCATCAACAAATTCAGGGTCGGGCGCTTTGCCGAGGAGCGGAGAGAGGCTCTCTCTGAATGTGCTGACACCCGTAAAAAGTATGAACAGCGAAACGCACACACCGAGCCATCCGTCAATCTGAACTCCTGTTGAGGCTGAAATAAGCAATCCGATTATTACAACCGAGGTTGCAATGCAGTCGGTCAGCGAGTCAAGCGACGCCGCCTTGAGTGCGGTTGAATTTATCTTTCTCGACAATCCCGAATTAAAAAAGTACATCCATAATTTTACGAAAATTGACGCAATCATTATTGCAAGTGAAAGCGTTGAAAATGCCGTTTTATCCTCGGGAGTAATTATCTTTTCTATCGAGCTTTTTATAAGCTCAACACCCATTAAAAGGATTACAACGGAAATTCCCAAGCCTGCCACATACTCATAACGACCGTGACCGAACGGATGCTCTCTGTCGGCAGGACGGCTTGCAAGCTTAAATCCGAGAAATGTAACAACCGAACTGCCTGCATCCGAAAGGTTGTTGAGGGCGTCGGCAATGACGGAAACCGATGCCGAAACAATTCCGGCAAACAATTTTCCTCCGAACAGCAACAGGTTAAGAATTATTCCGCAAACACCCGAAAGGTTGCCATAGGCAGTTCTTACCTTTGGATTATCACAATTATCGCTGTCTTTAACGAACAGCTTTACAAGTAATTTTGTCAAATAAAACACCAACTAAAATTTATTTACAGCGAATCGTTTCGGCTGAAAACATCGGCAACCTCCGTAATTGAAATGTACGCTTTCTTGTCGATTTCACGCACAATTTCCTTCAGCTTGCCAATCTGGAAACGGTTGACAACAAAGTAAATCATCACCTTGTCTTTGCCTGAATATCCGCCCTGAGCCTGCATTACGGTAACGCCGCTTTGGAATTCTTCCGAAAGTGCGTTACAAATTTCATCGCAACGGCTTACAGACGCAATAATCGTTGCCGCCTTTGCCCTGTCAAAACCTTCAACAATGAAGTCAATCGTTTTAAGTGCGGCAAAATATGTAACAATCGAATAAAGCGGAAGAATCCAGCTTTGCAAAATGAAACCGCATACAACATAAAGTACGATATTGTATGCCATAACGAATGAACCAACCGATACACCGATTTTCTTCGCAAAAATTACTGCCATAACCTCAATGCCGTCCATTGCACCGCCGAATTTGATTGCAAGACCGCTGCCTATACCCGAAATCACACCGCCGAACACGGCACAAAGGAGCAAATCGGTTCCTGCAAGCGGGGACGCCATACTGACATCAACGGGCAGAACATCGGTTATCAGCCACGAAACGAACGAATAAACTGCAACCGTATAAATTGCGTAAAATGTAAACTTCTTTCCCTGCTTTTTAAGTCCGAACAAAAACAGCGGCAGGTTAAAAATTATAAGAAAAAGTGAAAGCGACAGGCTTTCGGGTGTAAGTTGTGCAGCAAGCATAGCCGTACCTGAAATTCCGCTGTCGTAAAGGTTCACGGGATTAAGAAATATTGTAATTCCAAACGCATTGATAATTCCGGCAATTGTGAGAAAAAGCATATTTTTGATTTTGATTGTCTTTCTCGCTCTTTGTAAAAGATTTTTCATTGTCATCATCCTTTGCAATAAATTTCCGTCCCCACCATTTACATAAGTATAGACTAATTGTATCACAATAATGATATTTACGCAAGAAAAGCAAAAGGCACCGAAAAATCGGTGCCTTAATCAGCTTATTGATTATTCCTGAGAGTCAGCCTTGGCTTTCTCAATAATTTTTTGAGCAACATTTGCAGGAGTGTCCTCATAGCGGACAAACGCAAATTCAAATGATCCTCTGCCCTGTGTTACCTGACGAATGTAGGTTGCAAAGTCATCCATTTCTGCCATAGGAACTTCCGCCTCAACAATCTGCGTTCCGTTCTCACCCGGCTGCATACCGAGTACACGACCTCTGCGCTTGTTGACCTCGCCCATTACATCACCCATATTTGCATCGGGAACATTAGCTTTAAGGCTTCCGATTGGCTCAAGAAGCGTCGGAGAGGCATTCGGAATACCGTTCTTATAAGCAAGAGATGCCGCTGTCTTGAATGACATCTCGGAGGAATCAACAGGATGATATGAACCGTCATAGAGAGTAGCCTTGATGCCTACCATCGGGTAACCGGCAAGAACGCCCTTCTTGATTGAATCCTGAAGTCCCTTTTCAACAGCAGGGAAGAAATTTTTCGGAACTGCACCGCCGACAACTCTTTCGGCAAATACAAGACCGTCCGAATCACACGGCTCAAATTCAATCCACACATCACCGAACTGACCGTGACCGCCCGACTGCTTTTTATATCTGCCCTGTGCGGAAACCTTTTTGCGGATAGTTTCTCTGTATGCAATCTTCGGATTTTTGAGGACTGCGTCAACATTATACTTTGTTTTAAGTCTTGAAATTACAACATCAAGGTGTTGTTCGCCGAGTCCCGAAATTAACATTTCATGGGTTTCGTGATTTGAAACGAGCTTGATTGTCGGATCTTCGTCTGCAAGCTTTGCAACGCCCTGAGCAACCTTATCCTCGTCACCCTTCTTTGCGGGATACACAGCCATTGTATATGATGATGACGGATAGTCGATTCCGTCAAGAACAACCTTTCTGAGAGGCGAACAGAGTGTGTCGCCTGTCTTTGTTGATGCAAGCTTCGGGATTGCGCCGATGTCGCCTGCACCGATGTACGGAACATCCGACTGCTTTTTACCGCTTACGGAAAGCACCTTTGTAATTCTCTCCTGTGCGCCTGTACGCATATTGATGAGAGGAGCGTCCGAGCTTACCTTGCCCGAAACAACCTTTACATATGAAAGTCTGCCGATGAACGGGTCTGCAACCGTCTTGAATACGATTGCGGCAGCCGCACCGCCGTCATTAACCGAAACATCAACGGGTTCACCGTCAAGGTCAACACCGATTTCACCGCTCTTGTCAGCCGCTGACGGAGCAAGCCATGTAAGGCTGTTCAAAAGCTGATCAATTGCAAATGTATTATGAGCATCACCGCAGAATACGGGGCAGATTGTGCCGTCCTTAACGCCCTGACTTACACCGAGAATGATTTCTTCGGGAGTAAACTCCTCACCCATAATAAACTTGTCAAGAAGCTCCTCGCTTGTTTCGGCAACAGCCTCCTTGATAGCCTCACGCAAGCCCTCAAGCCTGTCGCCCATATCGGGAAGCGCAGTCTGTTTTACACTGCCGTCTGTGCCGTACTCATAAGCCTTGTAATCAAACAAATTAACATAAGTGTTTGCCTGACCGTCAACAATGTACGGAACAACAACAGGACAAACAGACGGACCGAATGTAGCCTTCAAGCTCTCGAATACACGATAGAAACGGGCGCTTTCGTCACAAAGACCATTTACAAAGAACACCTTTGTAAGCCCTGCCTTTGTTGCCGCCTCAACTGCTTTTTCGGTACCTACACAGACACCGTCCTTGCCCGAAACAACGACGAGCGCTGTGTCAGCCGCTCTCATGCCCTCTGCAACACCGCCTGCAAAATCAAAAAGACCGGGGGTGTCGATTAGGTTGATTTTTGTATTTTTCCATTCAATCGGTGCAACCGCCGTCATAATTGAAGTCTGTCTTTTGATCTCCTCGCTGTCAAAATCAAGGACTGTGTTGCCGTCTGCAACCTTACCGAGTCTTTCGCTCATCTTTGAGAGATAGAGTATTGACTCCGCAACCGAGGTTTTGCCGCTGCCGCTGTGTCCTGCGAGGGCAATATTAAGAATTTTTTTAGCGTCGTATTGTTTCAAAAGTGAAATCCCCTTTCGTAAAATTTCTATTCTAATCAAGCTTATTTCGACAAAATTAAACAATAGTGTCAATTAATACGGAATTATTATAGCATATTTGTATAAAATAAACAACCGAATTATGGCAAAATAAAAAAATTCACCCTTTGCCCAAATGGACAAGGGATGAATTGTGCAACTTGCTTTTTTATTTTATGTTAAGCTGAAAAATATACAGATTTTTGCAAGGTCAATTGTGCATTTTAACGATTGGGCTTTCTGAAAAAACAATTTTCGACAAAAGGAAAGGCTCTCAAAACGAGAGCCTTGAAAACTTGATTATTCGAGAACCGCACCCTGTGCGCCTGATGTAACAAGCTTTGCATAACGAGCAAGGTAGCCTGTTGTAATCTTGGGCTGACGGGGCTTCCATTCTGCCTTACGCTTTGCAAGCTCTTCGTCAGAAACGAGGAGATTGATTGTGTTTGCGGGAATGTCGATTTCAATCATGTCGCCCTCTTTAACAAGTGCGATTGGACCGCCGACTGCTGCCTCGGGAGATACATGACCGATAGCCGCACCTCTTGTTGCGCCTGAGAAACGACCGTCTGTGATAAGAGCAACACAGTTGCCGAGACCGCTGCCCATAATAGCGGAAGTCGGGTTGAGCATTTCTCTCATGCCCGGACCGCCCTTAGGACCTTCGTATCTGATAACAACAACCTCACCGGGATTGATTTTGCCGTCATAAATTGCACTGAGAGCGTCCTCTTCGCAGTCAAACACTCTTGCCGCACCCTTATGGTGCATCATTTCCTCTGCAACGGCACTTCTCTTAACAACAGAACCGTCAGGAGCAAGGTTACCCTTGAGAACAGCAATACCGCCTGTCTTGCTGTATGGATTTGTAACAGGGCGAATGATGTCCGTGTCCTTGATTTCACAACCCTTAATGTTCTCGCCTACAGTCTTGCCTGTTGCCGTGATAAGGTCTGTGTCAAGAAGTCCAACCTTTGTAAGCTCGTTCATTACGGCATAAACACCGCCTGCTTCGTTGAGATCCTCCATATATGTGTGACCTGCAGGAGCAAGGTGACAAAGGTTAGGAGTCTTTTTGCTGATTTCATTGGCAATGTCAAGGTTAAGTTTAACACCTGCCTCTTTTGCGATTGCAGGAAGGTGGAGCATTGTATTTGTTGAACAGCCGAGAGCCATATCAACAGTAAGAGCATTCATAAATGCTTTTTCCGTGAGAATGTCACGAGGACGGATATCCTTTTCAAGAAGTTCCATAACCTTCATGCCGGCGTGCTTTGCAAGCTTGATTCTGTCTGAGTAAACAGCAGGAATTGTACCGTTACCCTGAAGTCCCATACCGATTGCCTCGGTAAGACAGTTCATACTGTTGGCAGTGTACATACCCGAACATGAACCGCATGACGGACAAGCCTTGTTTTCAAACTCGGCAAGCTCTTCAGCAGTAATCTTGTTTGCCGTGTAAGCGCCGACTGCCTCAAACATACTCGAAAGACTTGTCTTTTTGCCCTTAACATGACCTGCAAGCATAGGACCGCCGCTTACGAAAACTGTCGGAACATTAATTCTTGCGGCAGCCATAAGCATACCCGGAACATTCTTGTCGCAGTTAGGAACCATTACAAGTGCGTCAAACGCATGAGCCTTTGCCATAGCCTCTGTTGAGTCTGCGATAAGCTCACGGGTTACGAGAGAATACTTCATTCCCTCATGTCCCATGGCAATACCGTCACAAACAGCGATTGCAGGGAATACAATCGGAACGCCGCCTGCAAGAGCAACGCCCTGCTTAACGGCGTCAACAATCTTATCTATATTCATATGTCCCGGAACGATATCGTTCTTGGAACTTACAATACCGATAAAAGGTTTCTTAATTTCTTCTTCGGTAAGACCGAGAGCATTCAAAAGCGAACGCTGAGGTGCGGTACTTACGCCGTCCTTTATAACTGAACTTTTCATTGTAAACACCCTTTCCATAATTATCAAATCGGAACAAAATTCACATACAAGCCCTTCAATTGTTCCATAATAAAACACAGTTAAAATTTCTGTATCGTTAATTTTAATTTTAGCACATCGGCTGTTCAAAATCAAGTAGAGAACCTATATTGCCAAAATCATTTATTGCGGCTCAATCGTTGATTATTCTGCCCTTTTCAACATTGGGCATAATAAAGTTATCCCTTGAATATTCCCACAGCTTTTTTGAGCCGTCAGCGGTGTTTTTGTTGCGGTTAAGAATACTGTGCAGGTGAACAATATGCTCTACCCACGCCTTGCCGTCGGTTGCATCATTGAGCATGGCGGGCTGAATGTTGTCCATTGTGTGAGCAAACTTTGCTTCGGCTGTTTCACCGCTTTCAAATTCAAGCCACAGATTCATCATCTTTTCGCCCTGATCTTCCGGAAGAAGTCCGAAAATTCTTTTTGCGGCTTTCATTTCACGCTCTGCCTGAGTTTTCTTAGCTTCCTCATCATAGGCATATGTATCGCCTGCGTCAATCTCGACAATATCGTGAATCAGGAGCATTGTCATTGTTTTAAGCACATCAATTTCCGAATTTGCATATTCGGAAAGCATAACGGTCATTATCGCCATATGCCATGCGTGCTCTGCATCGTTTTCCTTTTTCCGAGCATCGGAAAGGTAGGTCTGACGGGTAATAAATTTTTCTTTATCAATTTCCTTTATAAAATCAAATTGTTTTTCAATTCTTGATTTCTCCATAATGTTCCCTCTTAAAATTCAGGCCTGCACACGGGCATAGTGCAGGCCTTATGTGATTATTTATTTACTACAGGAATTTTGGTTTTATCGTATTCATCCAGTCTGTTGCCGTAAAGGTAATAGTTCGTTTCTTTTACAACAACAGGCGAAAGCACAACTACGGCAATAAGGTTGGGAATTGACATAAGTGCATTGAAGATGTCAGCCATTGTCCAAACAAGGTCGAGCTTGATAACAGGACCGATGAGAAGAATAAATACAAAAATCAGCTTGTAAGGAATCATACCGCCTCTGCCGAAAAGATATTCAACGCAGCGTTCACCGTAGTATGACCAGCCGAGGATTGTTGAATATGCAAAAGCGGCAATACCGACAACAAGAATCGGTGTGCCGATTACGGGAATCTGCTGGAAGGCTTTGTATGTAAGGTCGCCGCCGTCGGAAACATCAATTGCAGGATTTTTGATAATTGAGCTTACAAGCACAAGACCTGTCATAAGACAAACAACAACCGTGTCCCAAAAAGTACCCGTTGAAGAAATCATAGCCTGACGAACAGGATTTCTTGTCTGAGCGGCAGAGGCAACTATCGGAGCAGAACCCATACCGGATTCGTTACTGAAAAGGCCTCTTGCAATACCGTAACGAGCGGCAAGCATAAGGCTTGAACCGAGGAAACCGCCTGCAACGGACTTGAGAGAAAATGCGTCCTGAAAAATCATTTCAAATGTCTTACCGAGAACATCAAAGTTCATGCCGAGGATAATAAGACAGCCGAGAACATAGAAAACAGCCATAAACGGTACAAGGAGTTCGCAAACTCTTGAAATCGACTTGATGCCTCCGAAGATTACAACGGCTGTAATTGCGGCAACAAGAACACCTACAATAATCGAAATAACCGAAGCGTCCTGACCGAAAAGATTCACCGTACCAAGGTCAAAGGTGTTGTTCATAATGTTTGAAATTGCATTAACCTGAACACCCGAACCGATGCCGAAGGATGCAAGCAATGCAAAAAGTGCAAAAAGAACGGCGAGAATTTTGCCGAGAGTTTTAAACTTAAATCCTCTTTCAAGGGCATACATAGCGCCGCCGAGCATTCTGCCGTCAGAGGTCTTTACACGATACTTTACACCGATAAGTGACTCGGAATACTTCGTTGCGATACCGAAAACACCGGTGAGCCAGCACCAGAGAACCGCACCGGGTCCGCCGAGTGCAATTGCAGTACCTACGCCTATGATATTACCTGTGCCGATTGTTGAGGCAAGTGCTGTTGCAAGAGCCTGAAACGGGCTGATGTCACCGTCTGAATCGGGATCCTTTGTCACCGAAAGTTTGATTGCCTTAAAAGTTTTTCTCTGTACAAATTTTGTGCGAATTGTGAGGAAAATGTGAGTTCCGAGAAGAAGGATAATCATAAACCAACCCCACAGGAAGTCATTGAAGCCATTCATCACAGCTGAAATCGCATTCCACATATTGTACTCCTCCTTGTTTTAGTATAAACCTACCCTGTTTAATATACAAAAGCAAAGCCTGCTTTATGTCCGTTAATATTTTTTACAAAAATCGTTTTACATCAATAAGGTTGTCTGCAACTCCGTAAAGAAAGGGAATTGCCTCTGCACTCGGACGGTCAAGGTCGGGAACCATAACCGTTTTACACCCTGCCGAGCTTGCCGACTTTATGCCGTTGAGCGAGTCCTCAAGTGCAATGCAGTTTTCGGGAGCAAGTCCGAGTTTTTCTGCGGCATAAAGATAAATGTCAGGTTCGGGCTTTCCTTTTGCAACCATTGACGCACAAACTATTTCGTCAAAATAATCGTAAAGACCGAGAGCCGAAAGATATTTTTTCGTTCTCTCCGGAGCGGTTGCGGTTGCAAGGGCAACCCTGTAGCCGTTCTGCTTTAAAAAGCCGAGAAATTCAGCAGCACCGGGCTTTGATTCAATGCCGTTTTCCGAGATGAACTTATCCATAAGCTCAATTCTTTTATCGTGAACCTTGCAATAGTCAAAATCCTCTCCGAAAAAGCCCTTTAATTTTGCAATTGCAAACGGGCGAGCCATTGAGCGAATACTGAGAGCGTGGTGCGTTTCCATAGGATAGCCGTAAAAATTTGCCGCCTCACACCAAAAACGGACATACAGCTTTTCTGTGTCAAGAATGACACCGTCCATGTCGGAAATAATACCTTTTATATCAGGATTCATATTTTACCTCCCGATTTTTTTAGATTCATATTTACAAACGCAATTCCGAGTGAAATCAGAATAAGCGAGATGAGCGTTTCGATTCTGAAAACATTTTCACCGAGCATAAGCCCCGACAAAACTGTTCCGAACACGGGAACAAGCAGATTGAAAACGGAAATTCTGCTTGCATCATGAAATTTGAGAAGTGCTGTCCACAGCGAAAATGCCGCCGCTGATACGAACGCAAGCCAGAGCAACACGGAAACACTTTCAACATTTATCAAACCAATACTGCCACCGCAGCATATGCCCGACACAAGCAATATAAAACCGCCTGTTAAAAGCTGAAAAGCGGTTACAGGGAACGGATCTCGTCCTGTTGTGACTTTTTTCGCAACAATGTTGCCTGCCGCCGCAGATATTGTTGAAAAGAGAATCATCATATCGCCGAACCAAGTGTCCGTGCTGACAGTACCTCCGAAATTGATTGCGATAATTCCGCCGAATCCGAGAATACAACCGATAATTTTCATCGGTGTGAGCCTGTCGTTTTTGAAAAACAACGGCACGAAAAGTACTGAAAAGAACGATGCAAAAGCCGTTATTATAGAGGTGTTCGTTCCGCTTGTAAAACCGATTCCGATGTATGTAAAAATATACTGCAATCCTGTCTGAACCACTCCGAGTGAACAGACGGGCAGTATATCTTTTTTTGAAAGCGTCGGCGGTTTTCTTTTTGATATCCACAAAAAGAGAAACACCATAAATCCTGCCAACATAAAGCGCATTCCTGCAAAAATCAGCTTTGAGCCGATATCCGACTCCTCAATTTTAAAAGCAGAGTAGCCGACCTTTATAAACGGAAAAGCCGTTCCCCACAAAAGTGTGCAGAAAATTGCTGTTAAATATGCTATTTTTTTATTTTGTAACAGTTTCATTTTATTCATCCGGAAAAATTAACAATATCGAATATAGTATACCATAAAAATCAGAAAAAGAAAACCTTACAATTTCAAAAATTTGTTTATTCCGTAAACAGAATTTGCCCCGTCACAACAGGCGGTTATAATTTGTCGCAGATTTTTTGTGCGGATATCCCCTGCAACAAAAATTCCCGACACTGATGTCTGACAGGTTTCATCGGCAATCACATATCCGTTGTCATCAGTTTTTACAAAACCCTTGACACATTCGGTTCTCGGTTCAAGACCTACCGCAACAAAAACTCCGTCAGTTTTCAGAATTTTCTCATTATCAAGCGTAACCGATTTAACCTTTTCGTCACCGTCAATTTTCACAACATTGGTGTTGTAAAGAATTTTGACATTACCCGATTTTTCCAGCTTTTGCACAAGCACTCTGTCGGCTTTTAATGCGTCGCCCCTGTGAATAACAAAAACCCGTTTGCATATATGAGAAAGATAGGTCGCCTCGGTAACGGCGGTGTTTCCTCCGCCGATTACCGCCACTGTTTTGTCTTTGAAAAAATAGCCGTCACACACGGCACAATAGCTTACTCCTCTGCCTTCAAACTTATTTTCACCGTCAATTCCCAATTTTTTGTGGGTTGCGCCCATGCAGAGAATAACAGATTTTGTCTTGACCTCGCTGTCGGAACATTCAAGGATAAAACCGTCATAATTTTTTCTTATGCCGACAAGGGATTGTCTGACAAAATTTGCACCAAATGACTTTGCGTGTGAATAAAAGTGCTGAATAAGGTCAAAGCCTGCAATATCGCTGAAGCCCGTGTAGTTTTCAACCGCATCCGTGAGGGCAATTGAACTGCCCTCGGGGGATGACGGATCAAGCACAATGCAGTCAAGTCCGCTCCGTGAGGCATAGAGTGCCGCCGTAAGTCCTGCCGCACCTCCGCCGACAATTACAAGGTCATACAAAACTCTCACCCGTTTTTTCGGAGATTGCGGAGATTATCCGTTCTTCGGTCTGAACACCCGACATACGCAAAATTTCGTTGCCGTCTTTAAAGAGCAAAAGTGCAGGAATTCCCGATACACCGTAGCGTTCTGTCAATTCGGGATTTTCGTCAACATTGACCTTGACGGTTTCAAAATAGGCTTTGTACTTGTCACCGATTTCTTCTATTACAGGCGAAAGCATTCTGCACGGTGAACACCATTCGGCATAAAAATCGGCAAGCACCGGCTTTGATGATTTTATTAAGCTTTCAAATTCATTTTTCCGTATGTTTTGAATCACAATATCACTCCGTAAATCGTTTTTACTATTGTTCCCGATTTAAGGGTAATTATTATATCTTTGTCTGCACATTCAAATTATGTGTAACGGCAAACCGATTTTATTGTAAAAAGGCGAAAAAAGCCCCCTCGAAAAATCGAGAGGACTTTAAATTTTTTTAATTTTGCAAATTGCAATAGCAACAAATATTTTTGACAATTTTTGTATTGATTTATTTTAAGGCAATGTCATTCAGAATACAAATTTCTCAAAGCCGAAATTTCTTTGGCATAACCGTCAAGCTCGTTCGGGGTTTCAAGGAAAAACGGAAGATTTCGCAAATTTTCATTATTTATAATTTTCCCGAACGCATCAATTCCGATGTAGCCCTCGCCTATTTTCTGATGTCTGTCCTTGTGGTTGCCGATAGGATTCATACTGTCATTGAGATGAATTGCCTTGAGTCTTTCAAGCCCGATTACACGGTCAAATTCTTCAAGAACTCCGTCAAGATTATTCACAATGTCATAACCGGCGTCAAAAACATGGCAGGTATCAAGGCATACGCCGATTTTATCGTTTCGCTCCACACGGTCGATAATCATACGCAGTTCTTCAAAGGTTCTGCCGACCTCAGAGCCTTTGCCCGCCATTGTTTCAAGCAATACCGTGGTTGTCATATCATCAAACATTGCAGTATTCAACGCTGTGCCGATTTGCTCAACCGCAGTTTCAACGCCCTGTCCCGTATGACTGCCGGGGTGAAAGTTGTAAAGATTATTCGGGAGATATTCCATTCGTTTCAAATCATCCGTAAGCGTGTTCAGAGCAAATTCACGGGTTTCGGGTTTTGCCGAACAGAGGTTCATTGTGTATGGTGCATGGGAAAGAATTTTTGCAAAATTATTTTCTGTCATAAGTTTTATAAGTGCATTGACATCTTCGATATCAATTTTTCTTGCAGATCCGCCACGAGGGTTGCGTGTAAAAAATTGAAATGTGTTTGCTCCGATTGAAAGTGCATCTCTGCCGATTGCGTAAAAACCTTTTGATATTGAAAGATGAGAGCCGATATTAAGCATATTTTCTCCTTTTGCGTTAATTATTTGCAGTAAGCGGTTTATCGTAAAGAAAAAAGCCTTTCTGTCAAAAGACAAAAAGGCTTTAGTTGGTCGGGATGACAAGACTTGAACTTGCGACTCCACGCCCCCCAGACGTGTGCGCTACCAAACTGCGCTACATCCCGTTGCAACATTAATATTTTAACAAACACTGCGAGCGTTGTCAAGATGTTTTAAAAACTTTTTGAATATTTTTGCACCCTGAATTAAAAAAGCAAAACGGACACTGCCGATTGACAGTGTCCGAAAAATGCTTAATCAAAGATTAATTCGTTAAAATCAGTCTTCTTTCTTCTTTCTTGCAAGGAACATAACGCCTGCTGCTGAAACCATAAGACCTGCCATTACGAAAACGATAGTTGTTTCAACACCTGACTTAACTGCACCTGTGCTTGAAGAACCTGAACCTGATGAGCTTGAGCCACCGTTGCTTGAAGAAGAACTTGAACCGTTGCTTGAGCTGCCGCCTGTTGCCTTAGCACCAGACTTCTTAGCGTTGTCAAGCTTAGTTGTATCTGTCTTCTTACCTGTTGTAGGATCTGTGCAACCTGAGAGAATCTTCTCAACTGCAGGAGCAATCTTATCCTTATCAGCGTTGTTTGTAGCATTGAGCTTATCTGTTACAGCACCCATAACATCTACAGGGCTAACCTTGAGAGTGTCAAGAAGGTTCTGTGTAAGACTTGTCTTAGCCTCATCATCATAGTAGTCAATGAGGTACTGTGCAAGCATAACAGCATCTGTCTGTCCCTCAGGAAGAGCAGAACCAACGATCTTACCTGTTGATGTAATCTTTTTCTGAGGACCGCAGTCTGAATGGTTTTCCCACTTAGCTACTTTAGCTTTCTTTTCTGAGTCAACAGGGTTTTCAATCTCCTCGCCTGTGCAATACATAGTATCGCCGATGCAAGCACCGCTCATTACAGTATCATATGTCTGCATACCTGTGTTAGCACTGAAGATTACAAGGTAATTCTTACCGTCTGACTTAGAAATCTTGTAGTTCGCCTTTGAAAGATCATATGTAGCGATACCTGTTGAAGCGTCGTAATTACACTTTTCACTCTTAGATTGCCATACAGGAAGTTCACCATCAACCTTCCAAGTGTGACAGAATACTGTCTTAACATTATTCCAGCCTGACTTCTTAACATCAAACTTAATAACATTACCTGCTTCAACTTCTGAAGAAGCGTCAGCTGAAACGTCTGATGAACCGTCGGCTGAAACCTCGCCTGACTGATCTGCTGCAGCAACAGCAGCGTCATCCTCTGCTTCTGCAGCGCTAGCTGTGATGGCAGCTGAACTGCACATTACTGCTGCTGCAAGAAAAAGACCTGCAATTTTCTTGAACATTTTTAATCTCCTCCTAAAATTGTTCATAAATATCCAAGATAGATTTTCATATCTTAGTACTGCTTATTATACTATAAAAATAACAAAACTGCAATAGTTTTGGTTTAAAACCGTTTTTGTTAATTGCACAAGATTTTATGTAACCGTTTGGCTATTTTCCACAATTTAACTGTCAAACAAGCCATAAATACACATTAAACGATTATTTTAACATTGCATAAACAGTTTCTTTTACGCTGTCAAGAGCCTCTGAAATCTTCTCAGGCTGTTTAGCACCTGCCATAGCCATATCGGGCTTTCCACCTCCGTTGCCTCCGGCCTTCTGAGCAACAGCCTTTATGATTTTGCCTGCATTTGCACCGAGAGCAAGAGCCTCTTTACCGCAGGCTGCGGCAAATGTCACCTTGCCGTCATTTTCAGTTGCAAGAACACATACGCACTTCGAGGCAAAATCTCTTGCCTTTTCGCACATTGTGCGAAGAATGTCGGCATTAGCCTTGTCAATTCTGCCTGTTACCACTCTTACACCGTTTTCCTCCGTTGTGCCTGCAAAAAGCTGACCGATCTGAGCAACGGCAAGCTTTGAATTAAGCTCGTTGATTTCTCTCTGCTGTTCCTTGATAAGCTGTTCAGCCTTCTGAACACCCTCAACAACTGCCTTTGGATTTGCAATTTTGAGTAATGAGCAAACATCCATAATAACAGCGCTCATACCGTTGATGTACTTGAGAACGCCCATACCTGTGAGAGCCTCAATTCTTCTTACACCTGCGGCAACCGAACCCTCCTGTCTGATTCTGAAAAGACCGAGGTTTGCGGTATTCTTTACATGTGTACCGCCGCAGAATTCAACAGAGAAGTCGCCTGCGCTTACAACACGGACAACATCGCCGTACTTTTCACCGAAGAGTGCCATTGCGCCGAGCTTTTTAGCCTCTTCAATAGGCATTTCCTGTGTTGTAACGGGGATTGCCTCAAGAATCTTTTTATTTACAAGATTCTGAACCTCAATGAGTTCCTTTGCCGTGAGAGCCTCAAAGTGAGTAAAGTCAAAACGGAAGTAATCGTCTGAAACAAGCTGACCTGCCTGCTGAACATGGTTGCCGAGAACCTCACGGAGAGCCGACTGAAGAAGGTGAGCCGCTGTGTGGTTTCTTGTAATATCTGCACGGCGTTCCTCATCGACAGCCGTTGAAACCTCTGCACCTACATTGATGCTGCCGCTCTTTACTGTACAAGCGTGAAGGTAAATTGTGCCTGACGGATTCTTTGTTGTGTTGTCAACATCAGCTGAAAAACTGCCAGACTCCATAACACCTGTGTCGCCAACCTGACCGCCGCCTTCTCCGTAGAACGGAGTTTTGTCGAGAACGATGATAGCGTTTTCGCCCTCGCCGATACTGTCAACTCTCACACCGTCCTTAACGATTGCAAGAACCTTTGAAGTTGACTTTAGGTCTGTGTAACCTACGAATTCTGTATTTGCAACATCTGAAAGGTCTGTTGTGTCAGAAATCCAAGCGTCTGCACCGGCGTTCTTTCTTGCATCACGGGAACGCTTTTTCTGCTCCTTCATAAGCTCACGGAAACGATCAACATCAACCTTGATGCCTTTTTCCGAAAGAATTTCTTTTGTAAGGTCAATCGGGAAGCCGTAGGTATCGTTAAGCTTAAATGCGTCCTCACCGCTGAGAACCTTAACATCTTCGCTGTCCATAATGCCGTTGAGCATCTTAAAGCCCTGATCAATTGTCTTGGCAAAGCTTTCTTCCTCAACCTTGATAACCTTTGTGATGAACTCCTGCTTTTCCTTGAGTTCGGGATAAGCTGTAAGATTTTCCTTGATAACCGTATCGCAAACCTTATAGAGGAAAGGCTCCTTGTAACCGAGAAGTCTGCCGTGACGAGCCGCCCTTCTGAGCAAACGGCGGAGCACATAGCCCTTGCCCTCGTTTGACGGAAGAACACCGTCACCGATCATAAATGTTGTACTGCGGATATGGTCTGTGATAACACGGAGTGAAACATCGCTCTTTTCATTTTTGCCGTACTCAACACCTGTAATCTGTGAGATGTGTTTCATAATGTTCTGAATTGTGTCAACGAGGAAAAGGTTGTCAACGCCCTGCATAACACAGGCAAGTCTTTCAAGTCCCATACCTGTATCAATGTTCGGATGTTCAAGAGGAGTGTAGTTACCCTTACCGTCATTCTCAAACTGAGTAAATACAAGGTTCCAAACCTCAACAAAACGGTCGCATTCACAGCCTACATGACAGTCGGGTCTGCCGCAGCCCTTTTCGTCACCACGGTCAAAGTAAATTTCCGAACAAGGACCGCAGGGACCTGAACCGTGTTCCCAGAAGTTATCTTCCTTGCCGAGTCTTACCATATGTGACGGATCAACGCCGACTTCTTTTGTCCAAATGTCAAAAGCCTCGTCATCGTCCTCATAGATTGAAACATAGAGCTTTTCGGGCGGCATCTCAAGAACCTTTGTAAAGAATTCCCATGCCCATGCTGTTGCCTCGTGCTTAAAATAGTCGCCGAATGAGAAGTTACCGAGCATTTCAAAGAATGTACCGTGACGGGCTGTGATACCGACACGCTCAATGTCGGGAGTACGGATACATTTCTGACAGGTTGTAACACGCTTGCGAGGAGGTGTTACCTCACCTGTAAAATATTTTTTCATAGGAGCCATACCGCTGTTGATGAGCAGAAGGCTGTTGTCGTCCTTTGGAACAAGTGAAAAGCTGGGGAGTCTTAAACAACCCTTTGATTCAAAGAATTCAAGGAACTTTTCTCTTAATTCGTTAAGTCCTGTCCACTTCATAAAAAATCTCTCCTTATACAAATTCACTGGGGAATACAATATTCGTTCAAATTTGTTTAAAGTATGCAACCGAGCAAAATAAAAAATCCCATTGTATAAAAATACAATGGGACAGGAATATCCTGCGGTACCACCCAAATTGACGCCAAGCGTCCGCTTTGAGTAATCGTCATATAGATTACATTTCCTTAACGCAGAAATACGCTGTGCTTAATCACACAGAGCTCAGGGGCAGCGCACCGAAACTTCACATAAAAGCCTTGCACCAAAACGGCTTTCTCTCTGAAATGCTGACATCTCGGTTAATCCCGTCACAGCCGAATATTGTAATTCAATTGTAGCAAATAATTTAAATCGGAGCAACACTCTGCTTTGTTTGCAAGGAGCAGAGTTTGCGACAGATTGCAATCAAGTGCATAGGAGCGTCAGCTCCTCAGTATTTCAGCGAGAGATTTGCTCACGCTGAAAGGCTGAATTGTTCCCCACCGTTTTTAAGGTGGGGAACATCAGTACTTAGATTATAGAACTGTTTCTTTGTGTTGTCAATAGCAAAATTCGGGATTAATCACGCTTTTTTCTGATAACCGATCCTGACGGAACGGGAGCGTTGCATTTCATTGTAAGTCTTTGCATCGGGTGCGGCGCACTTTCAACGGGCATACCCTCGTCGGTTGTAAGTGATTCACACTTGATTTCAAACGGCACTCCGCTTGGCGGAAGTACATCAAGTGTGTCGCCCACATAGAATTTGTTGCGCTGAGTGATTACTGCGGTTGTGTCGTCAACAAGCTCTTCACACAATGCAACATTGTCATAATGACGGATATATCCTCCGTTGCCCGTAACCTGACCGGGTTCTCTGCCGAAATAGAAGCCTGTGTTGTACTCACGGTGGCTGATTTTTTCAAGCTCTTCCCTTATCCACGGTTTGAGAACATAATCGTCGCCCTCTGCAAAATAATCGTCAACAGCATGACGGTAAGCGTTTGTTGTAACAGCGACATAGTAAGCCGACTTTGCTCTGCCCTCAATCTTAAAGCTTGAAATACCTGCCTTGACAAGCTCGGGGATATGCTCAATCATACAGAGATCTCTTGAATTGTAGAGATATGTGCCGTCACCTGTTTCTTCAACAGGAAAATACTGTCCCTGACGGTTTTCTTCGTAAAGATGATACTTCCAGCGACACGGCTGAGCGCAGTCGCCGTGGTTCGCATCTCTGCCTGTCATATAGCTTGAAATAAGGCATCTGCCTGAAAATGAAACACACATTGCACCATGTACAAAGCATTCAATTTCAAGCTCTTTCGGAACCTTTGCACGCATTTCGGCAATTTCATCAAGCGGAATTTCTCTTGCAAGCACAACCCTTGATGCACCCATATTGTAAAGCACATTTGCCGCCGCATAGTTTGTTACTCCCGCCTGAGTCGAAATGTGGCGCTGAACCTTTGGCGCATACTTTTTAGCCGCCTCAAAAACACCGAGGTCGGCAATTATGAACGCATCAACTCCGCAAGCCTGAGCATTCTCCATAAATTCCTGAAGATGAGGAATTTCATTATTGCGTGGAAGTGTGTTGCAGGTCACATGGATTCTTGCGCCCTTCGCGTGGGCAAGGTCACAGGCTATTTTGAGCTGATCGTTATCAAAATTCTGCGGTGCGGAACGCATTCCGAACATTTTTCCTGCAAGGAAAACTGCATCTGCGCCAAAGTTTAAAGCGGATTTAAGGCAATCCATATCACCTGCCGGTGACAAAATTTCGGGTTTTTCAAAATTAGTTATCATAGCTTTCAATATACTCCAGATTTGCGTTTTGCTGTTCAAGTGTTGATGCGTAATAAGCCTGTCCCTTGCTGTCATGACAGAAGAAGTAATAATCCGAGCTGTTCGGATTGAGTGCGGCGATTATCGCATCCATACCGGGGTTGCAGATAGGACCGTAAGGAAGTCCCTTCCTGTCATATGTATCATATCTACTCTTGTAGGTGCTTCTGTCATTTTCGGGAACATCCTCAAGGCTTCTGTACGGATAGAACTTTGTTGAATCAAGACCGAGGCTTGACACGCCGAGACTGCTGTCGGCTGTAAGACGGTTGTGGAGGATTGAGGAAATGTAGTACATATCCTCTTTGTCAGCCGCCTCTGCCTGAATGATAGATGCGATTGTCATAACCTGATCAAGCGAATACTTTGTGTCGCTTTCTTCAACCATTTTCAAAACTGTTGTTTTCTTTGAATATCCGTCAACAGTCTGCTTTTCGTTAATCTTTGTTTCGTAGTTGTTAAGAAATTTGTAGATTACGGATTCTGCATTTTCGTTTCTGTAGAATTCGTAGGTATCGGGATAGAGATAGCCCTCAAGCTTGTAGTAACGCTTGTCCGCATTTGTTTCAGCCTTGATAAAGTCAAAGTCGCTGTCAAACTTTTCGGAATTGCAAAGCGAAAGGAACTCGTCCCTGTCGCCCAAAGCACCGTTCTTTTCAAGAGTGTTGGCAATTTCAAGAACGCTTTCGCCCTCGGTAATTGTAACGGAAACCGTGTCGGTTCTGTTGTTGTTACTCGAAAGGAAGTTGATGATTGCCTCGTAGTCCATATTTCTGCGAATTTCATATGTACCCTGAGTAAAATCATCGGCAGACTTTGTGACATTGACAAAAAGCTTGAAATATGACGGCTCACCGATTACTTTATTGTCAACAAGTACCTTTGTAACATCGTCAACAGTCGGATTTTCGGGAATTTCAATTTTCACGGTTGAGGAGTCGGTTCTGTTCACGGCAAGCAAATCGTTCATGCCTGTTATTATATATACAGCCGCCATTGCTCCGACAATTAAAACCGAGATAATCCAGATAAAGCGGAAGGTTCTGCGATTATACTTATTCTTTGCTTTAAGAGCCTTTTTTTCTTCCTTTTTCTTCTGCTTTAAAACCTGCTTTGATTCACGTGCCATTTGCTTTTTAACATCCTGACCGCTGTATGAATTAAGGTTTGACGGTTCATCCTCAGACTTGACGAAATTATCGTCCTCATACTCGCTTTCATCAATATTAAGTTTAAAGTTTTCGGCTCTTCTGCGACGCTGAGCGTTAAGCTCCTGTTCGCTCATATTAAAATTATCAGGGTTCATAATGTATCATTCCTTTACAAACTCGTTATTTGTTCGGTTGGTATATTTTTCGGTAATCACGGCGTCAACGGGGCGGTCGAACACTCCCGAGGGCAGAGTATGCTCTATACATTTGGAGTAGCAAAGCCCAACGCTTGTTCCAGAAAAATTCTGTAAAAATCTGTCGTAGTAACCCTTGCCGAATCCAAGGCGGAATCCCTGCATATCAAAGCAAAGTCCCGGAACAAGGCAGAGTCCGTGTGAGAAATCCTCGTACTTTTCGCAAGCCTCGGGGTTTGGTTCCATGATTGAAAACGCACCCTTTTCAAGCTGAGAAAGTGAATTTACGAGGTAAAAATCCATTTCGCCGAAATTATTTTTACACTTTGGCAAAGCAAGTCTTTTGCCGTCTTTCAGCGTTGTTTCAAGAATAAGCGAGGTGTCAACCTCAATCGGTGATGAAACAAAGGCAAAAAGCACATCACAGCTTTTGTATTCCTCACTTGCCAGAAAAGCGTTCTGCAAGGCAAGGTCAAGCTGTTGCTTTTTTTCGGGAGGACAGCTTTTTCGGATTTTTTTATATTTTGCACGGAGCTGACTTTTCAGCTCACGGACATTTTTCACAGGCATTGCATATCACCGATAACCTTGTCAGCGGCATCCTTTGATACTGCGAGAGAAACAATTGCGTGACCGAATTCAATTGCACAGCCTGCGCCCTTTGCGGTAATAATATTGCCGTCCGTTACGGTGTGAGTGCCTGTATAGTCTGCACCCTTGAGTTCCTTTTCAAAACCCGGAAAACAGGTTGCCTTTTTGCCGTCAAGGATTCCGAGATGACCGAGAATTGACGGAGCGGCACAGATTGCGGCAACGATTTTGCCGTTTTCACAGCTATACTTAACAGCCTCAATAACCTTTTTATTTGCTTCAAGATTGAGAGTTCCGGGCATACCGCCGGGGAGTACAACACCCTGAACATCGTCAAGGCTTATATTGTCAATTGTGATATCGGCTTTTACAGGCACACCGTGTGAGCTTGTGACACATTCGCCTGTTACACCGACTGTTTTAACATCAAGCTTTGCCCTGCGCATTACATCAACGGGGGCAAGCGCCTCTGTTTCTTCAAAGCCTTCTGCAAGAAATACATAGAACATAGTAAACTTCCTTTCAGGAAAGAGTGATCCCGATATAGACATCGTCGGGAATTTTATGGTTTTTGTCGAGTGATTTAATCATTCCGCATTTTTGTAACCTACAGTTTTCAAAAAGAGCGTTGTCGGATTTGCCCGTAAACACAAATCTTTCTGATTTTGTATTTTCAAGCAAAAGTGCGGAAAGTTCGTTTATATTTTTATAAGCCGAGTAAAAAACATCGGCAGTATTTTCGTTTTCATCAAATATGGCAAAGCAGTCATTCTTACAAATCACCTTTGAGCCGTAAATCTCATAATAGGACTTTGCAAATTCAAAAAACCTCTCATTATATATGAAAGAATTTTCTTTTGAACAGCCGATATTCAAGCCCTTATCTGCAAAATTTTCAAGCGTTTGCCTCGAAATTTCACGGCTTTTTACGGTACAGCTCGGAGCATATCCGAGCTTTGCATAAAAACCGTACAAGCCGTCATTTGCAGGAAAAAGCAGAGAATAAACATCACCGTTATTCTTTGCGTCACCAAGTGCAAAATCAATCAGCCTTGACATTATCCCTTTGCCACGGAAAGATTCATCGGTTGACGCACCGCAAAGATAATGCGATTTTTCGCCGTTGAGCGTACCTTTTACAAGGTAAAGAGCCGAAACGATTCTATCGTCAACAACGGCACAGCAGCCGTCAAAAAGGTCGCTGTCAAAAATCAGGTTGACGGCAGTTACATCCTCGTCAAAACACGAGAGCCACAGCTTTTTTAGGCTTTCGGTATCGGATTTTTCGGTTTTGCGAAATATCGTTTTCATCGTTTTTTCGGTATTGCATTCCAACGGTCGAGGATAATAACGGGATTGTATGAAAGTTTAGACTTTTTGAGTCCCTCAAGTCCCATATCTTCCTCACGGTTTATATACTCATACTGCGTAAGAGTTTTGGCAAATTCGTTGTTGATTACGGCATAAACACCGTCATATTCACGAAGTGCCTTTTCAAAGTTGATGTCATACACCTTGGGTGAAATTTCACTTCCGAGAGTCATGGCAACAGGCTTTGAGTCAACATACAGTACAGCGCCCTTGACATTATATTCGTCTTTGAGGTCGCACATTTCCCTGATTGCCATAATTTCGCTTGAAGCTTCGGGATCGGTGTCATTTTCCGCACACCACAGATTTGCAACCGTCAATGCATCGGAAATATTTGAATCCGACAGAGTTTCAAAACGGGTGTCTGTGTAGGTTCTGTAAAATTTTGAAATGTGGTTACGCTTTGCGTGAAACCTTTTGCCCGCAAGGGTTGCAAGGTCACGGGAAGTGTAGATATAATCCTGATTTTCGGGTGAACGGACATAATCAAATTTGTCGGGAAACATTGTTTCAAGCATTGCACGATTGCCGTTTGTCAGCATAACAATTTGCAAATTGCCGTTTCTCTCCTCGGCATCTTTGAAAACCTCTTCAAGCGCACCCTTTATATTTTTGCCTGTAGGCATACAGTAACCCCAGACGGACTCGTCGGGATTACAATACACCTTGACAATTGTATCATCATAAAAAGCAAATTTAATATTGTATTCGTTTCGCCAAAGATAAGCGTTCAAAAGGTTGGTATCGCAACCCATGCACTCATCATAATCGTAGTATTTTTTAAGTTCGTTTATGTCACTTTGCTCAATTTTTTTAAAGCTCAGCATAAATTTCAGCCGCTACCCTCTCTATCTCTTCCGATATTTTTTCTATACTCTTAATCTCTCCGTTTTCACAGCAATTAATAACCTTCCAGCCGCATTTTTTAGCGGCATAAACTGCACTTTTTCGACAGTCAAGAAGGAAACGGAGATTTTTCTCATGCAAATCTTTCTTGCTGTTGTCACCGCCGTAGCGTTTTTCCATAAGCTTCTGCGAAACCTCGGGTTCAACATCAAGGTAGATTACAAGGTCGGGTTTCGGAATCCCGAGCTTTTTGTATTCAAAATCGTTCAGCCAATCAATAAAGCTGTTCCACTCCTCTTTCGGGAGTTTTGACATCTGATAAATTATATTTGAAGTCACATAGCGGTCGCTTAAAATCACACCGCCGTTGTCACATTCCTTTTTCCAAAACTGAAGATAGCTTGCAACACGGTCAACCGCATAAAACGCACTCGCCGCATAGGCATTGACATCATCGGGCTTGTCGCCGAATTCGCCGTCAAGATACATCTTCACGGGAGCGGCGGCAGGACTTTCATAATTCGGAAATTCAAGCTTTGTGACCTTTTTTCCGAGAGCGGAAAATTTTTCGCACAAAATCTTTGTCTGCGTAGCTTTTCCGCTGCCGTCAAGTCCCTCAATAACAATAATTTTGCTTTTCATATATATACCTTACTTTTCTCTGCCGTATTTCTGACGCATTTCTTTTTGCTTTCCGCAACACATATTGCCCTCGGGGCATGGTCCGAACAGGCATGACGGGCCGCAGTTTTTGAAAAGGTGCGGAGCAACTTCAAGACATTGCAAAAGCATCTGTTCGGCAACCTCACGAATTTCCCACTGTGCTCTGTTGCAGCAACGGTGTGCAAAAAAGTTCTGCAAGCTTCTTGCATTGAAAGTGCAGACAATTTTTGTTGTCGATGCATTCGGAAGAATAAATCTTGCGTCCTCATTGGCTTTCTTGATGAAAGCATTGCAGGATTTTTTGTCGTCAGCCTTGTAGGCATTGATAATTTCTTCATCCGTTCCGCTGTATTTATCGGGACATTTCTCGTTGATGTAACCGACAGCAAGCGCATCTCTGATTTCCTTGTAAGCGTCAGCCTCAACCTTGAGAGCCTTTTCATAGGCGGCAAGAGCCTTTTTGTTCTTTGCAATCTCGGGCGGAGTTACAAAGTCAAACCTTGTGCCGTCAACATATCGCTGTGACTGCTGACTGTAGGATGCAATTCTGTGGCGGACAAGCTGGTGTGAGCAGGCTCTTGAAATGCCCTCAATGCCGAATGTAAAATATGCGTGTTCGGTCGGACTTGCATGGCCGAGGCTTGCAAGCATATCAATAAATGAGGAAGTTTTTTCCTCGTCAAGACCTTCTCTTATATCTTCAATCCCTGACGGTGAGTAGCAAAGCTTTGCCGCCATTGCAACTGTCTGTTCAGGGTTTGGTGTGTGTGTAAGGAGCGTTACCTTTATTGCCATTTTTAGTTTTCATCTCCCATTTTCGATAAAGTTATTCACAATTTCCGATATTCAGATTTATTATAACATTATTATTCAGTCTTTTCAATGGTAAAAACAAGCAAAAATCCCGACAGTACAAAACCTGTCGGGATTTCTGATTAAAATACTATTTTCTTGTAATTGACCAATCCTTTGAGTTGAAACTGCTTACCGTTTTGCCTTTTCTGTCAATACAACGGACTGTGTAGGTTGCCTTCTTGCCCTTTTTAGCACCTGAATCTGTGAAAGAGGTTGAAGTTGTGTCCTTAACTTTTGTCCAGCTTCCGCCGTCATATTTTCTGTAGAGTCTGTAGCCGTAAACGCCTGCGATTTTATTCCAAGTTACGCTTACACCCTTTGATGTGTTTGAAAGCCTTGTAATTGTCGGAGCAACGGGAGTATAGGTCATCGACCAACCCTTTGAATAAAAACCGCTGACGGTGTTGCCGTTCTTGTCAATGCAACGGATTGTGTATGTTTCGGTTCTGTTAGGACTTACTCCCGAATCGGTGAACGATGTTGCGGTTGTGTCCTTAAAGCGTTTCCAACCACCTGATGATGTTTTATAGTAAAGTCTGTAGCCATAAACACCTGCGATTTTATTCCACGAAATTTTGATACCGCCCGATGTGTTTTCAAGTTTAGAAATTGTCGGGGCAGCGGGTGTATATTTCTTAGACCAACCGTTTGAGTTAAAACCGCTGACGGTGTTGCCGTTTTTGTCAATACAACGGATTGTATATGTTTCGGTTTTATTCGGTACTACTCCCGAATCAGTAAATGATGTGGCGGTTGTGTCCTTAAAGCGTTTCCAACCACCCGACGCAGGCTTGTAATAAAGTCTGTAGCCGTAAGCGCCCGAAACCTTATTCCACGAAATCTTGATACCGCCTGTTGTGTTTGCAAGACTTGTAATTTGCGGAGTGGGAAGATTTACGGTAACCTTGCAGTTCGCTGTTTTTCCGTTGGAAGTTTTCACCGTAATTGTTGCTGTTCCCGACGCTTTGGCAGTTACCTTGCCATTTTTGTCAACAGTTGCAACGCTTGTGTTTGAACTGCTCCAAGTGTAGGAAGTCACGGCATTTGACGGTGAAACCGTCTTTGTAAGAGTATAACTCTTGCCGACATCTAAAGTTAATGCTGTTTTGTTTAATGATACTGAGGTTGGTTCGGAAATTTCAATAAACTTAAATCCATTTTCTTCCGCATATGTTTCAGCAACTGTACCTTTATATCCATAAATTGAATTCAAAGATGTTCCAAATGTGTAAAGAGATATTTCCTTAACACTCTTCGGTATTATAACTGCTTTTAGATTTTCATTGAGAGTAAATCCCATTGGCATGGATAATTTACTAACAGAATCGGGTATTGTATATATTTCATCTTTCTTAGCAGGCGGATATTTTAATAGTTTTTTCTTATCCTTACTAAAAGCCACCCCATCAATACTACAATAATATTTATTATTTTTGCTAATATCAATACATTCAAATGAATGACTACCATTTAAATCATATGTATCAAAAAAATTTTCCAATCCACTACCTAAAGTTATTTCTTTTAAGCTATCACAAAATTGTAAAAAGCCACCACTTCTTGCATCTCCTGATCTAACAATATACATAACACTATCAGGTATTGTAATTTCCTGTAAATTTGTACAACTATCAAAACATAGTGCACCTATTCTTAGAACACCATTTGGTATTATGACACTTCTAATATTTTTATTACTCAAAAATGCAGTATCTGATAATGCTGATACCTTATAACCGTAAATCGTTGATGGGATAGTAACATTAGCCGCAGAACCGTTATATCCTGTAATCGTACAAGTGTAATCATCTTCAAGGGTATATTCAAAATCGCCGTAGGTTGCGCTTACGCTTTCCTGCGATTCGGCGGCTGAGGCTGTAATCGGCACGGCAACCGCAAAAGTTGAAAATGCCATTATACCCGAAAGGACTGCACATAATAATTTTTTCATTTTCTTTCCTCCTGACAAGAATTTTTAATAAAATAATTATCTTATTAAGATAATTATATATTCCTATTTTGCAATTGTCAACATATTTTAATCTGATTTGGCTATTATTTTTATTATTTATGAAACAAATGGTATAATAAATCAAAGAAACTAAATTACAGGCAAAGGTGTTATTATGGAGTTTTCAGTCAGATTAAAAGAATTGCGTGTTGACAACGATATGTCACAGACTGAGCTTGCGGAAAAGCTTAATTTAAAGGCGAGTGCAATTTCAAAATATGAAAAGGGCATTACACAGCCGTCTATTGACACGCTCAAAAATTTGGCGGAAATTTTCAGCGTTACGGTTGACTACCTTATCGGTATGTCAGATATCAAAAATCCATACAGCAACTCACAAATCACACCGAGCGAAGCCGATTTGATTGAACACTTTAGGCAGCTGACCTACGAAAACAAAATCCGAATTGATGAAAGAATTAAAACAATGGCAGATGCGTGATACTGCGTAATATATAGTAAGATGTAAGCGGAGAGTATCCGCCTTTTTTATTTTAGAACGAAATTTGATTAAAGAATTGATTTGCAATAATAAACCGGTTGGTAATAAGGGTATATAAGTTAATTTAAGTATAATATAGTGTGTCGGGCGGTCAAAAACCGCCGTTTATTTTTGCCCAAAATAGTTGGGAATAGAATCATATTTCGTTCACAGAATTATCCAAATAAGACAATTTTAAAATAATTGCAAAATTGTAACGGCAAACAATACCCATACATATAAAAACAGTCGGATAGACGAACTACCCGACCGTAAATTTTACTTTTCAATTTTCAGATTTTTAATTAAAAATTAATCAAAAATCACTTTTCATAGATATTGAGCAAAAGAGCCTTGATGTCGTAGAGTTTCTTTGAGAGGTCAACATAATAGTTATGCGGATTTTCAAAACGCTTAACCTCGTCCCAGAGAAGGTCAATCTGCTCACGGCAATATGTTGCGATTTCCTCAATTGACGGTGACTCATACACGCACTTGCCGTTTTTGAAGATTGGCACAAGAAGTTCCTTTGCGGTATAGTTATCAAGCATTTTTGTTTTCCAAACTGCATTCGGATCGAAAATTGTTCTCGGCTTTGAATCGTCAACAACCTCATCATAAATGCAAAGCTCATCGGCAATAGCCTTACCGCTGTCCTTGTCAAAATAGCGGTAAACCTTTTTGAAGTGCGGATTTGTAATCTTGGTTGTATTTTCGCTGACCTTGATTTTCGGCACAATTTCACCGCCGTCATTTTCAACGGCAACAAGCTTATAAACACCGCCGAATACAGGCGAACTTGATGAAGTGATAAGTCTTTCACCGACACCGAATGTGTCAACCTGAGCGCCCTGCATCATAAGGTCACGAATAAGGTACTCGTCAAGAGCGTTTGACGCAGTAATTGTACATTCAGTAAGACCTGCGTCATCAAGCATTTTTCTTGCTTTCTTTGAAAGATAGGAAATATCGCCCGAATCAAGGCGGATTGCACACTTGGTCTTACCCTGCGGAAAAAGGACCTCCTTGAACACCTTAATGGCATTCGGGACACCGCTCTTTAATGTGTTGTATGTATCAACAAGGAGAGTAGGATTATCGGGATACATCTCACAGTAGGTTTTAAAAGCGTCATACTCGCTGTTGAACATCTGAACCCATGAATGTGCCATTGTACCGCCGGCGGGAACACCGTAAAGCTCGTCTGTAAGTGTGCAGGCTGTACCCTTGCAGCCGCCGATATATGCGGCTCTTGCACCGTCAACTGCGGCATTTGCACCCTGAGCACGGCGTGAACCGAATTCAAGTACGGCTCTGCCCTGAGCGGCACGGACAATTCTGTTAGCCTTTGTCGCAATGAGCGTCTGATGATTGATTGTGAGGAGAAGGAATGTTTCAACAAGCTGAGCTTCAATTGCAGGCGCTTTGATTGTCATAACAGGCTCGTTCGGGAAAATCGGAGTTCCCTCGGGGATTGCATAAACATCACCGCTGAATTTGAAGTTTCTCAAATACTCAAGAAACTGCTCGTCAAAAATGCCCTTGCTCTTGAGATACTCAATATCCTCGTCTTCAAAATGAAGTTCCCTGATGTACTCAATAGCCTGTTCAAGACCTGCCATAATCGCAAAACCGCCGTTGTCGGGAACTTTGCGGAAGAACACATCAAAATAGACATTCTTTTTATAAAAACCGTTTTTAAAATAGCCGTTTGACATTGTAAATTCGTAGAAGTCACACAGCATAGCCATATTTTCTTTTTTCATAATAATCACCTTAAATGAGATTGTATATTCTGCAACGCAGAAGTATAGATATAGTTTAGTCTTTTTTCGTCAATTTGTAAAGCAGAATTTGCACAAAAGCCGTTAAAATCCAACCCTGTTACCCATACATTTTTAATATCTCGGTTGACATTTTACCGCTTAAAGGTATAATTAAGTTATATCGAAAACAATCCACTCGGAGGTAAAAATATGAACAGCGAAAATAATAAACTCTGCCCATTCTGCGAAAGCGAAATGATGATTATTCAGGACAACCTCAACAACGGCAAGCCATACCTTGAATGCCCCACCTGCGGACTCCGTTTCCAAATTGAAGGCTTCCCCGAAAATCCGCAGGAAATCAGAGAAACTGAATGATTTGGTCTGAACATTTGTATTGCAGATATTGAAAAAAATCACCGCTCGGCTCAAAATGTCAAATTTCACAAAAATGTGTTGACAAATCGACTGAACGGTGATATAATCTATCTTGCGTTGAAATTTATAAGTAAGTTTGCAGAACCGACCTTCATAATTTCATCGGTTGAAATTAATATAGGGGTATAGCTCAGTTGGTAGAGCAGCGGTCTCCAAAACCGCGTGCCGAGGGTTCAAGTCCTTCTGCCCCTGCCATCAAAAAACGGCTTAAACACTGCGTTTAAGCCGTTTTTTGGAATATAAATATGTACGGAACGTGGTTTGTCAGACCGATATTTTTACCTGATTATCTGTCAAAATTTGTTATCTGGTGTTAATGATTCCAACGTTTCCGTCTGCTACATCATCAAAATAGCATCAAATAGGAGGATTATATGAGCGATAAATCTTTTAGAGCGGTAAAAGAAGCCCTCAACGATACAGAACGTTACTATGGTAAGAAAGACGTAATTGTTAGTGTAAACGATAAAGTATTTACTTACAACAATGTGATTGTTTCAATAAATTATAATATAGGATATATGCAAATGGATGTTCAGGTCATATGGGAAGATGATAAGGAACAAATCTCTTATAAAGAACTTAATCTACACGGAATATATAATACTAATTTTCAAGATTTCACATTTCAAAACCATAGTTTAATATGGAAAGACGGCAACAATACCATTTCAATTGTTTTTTAAAATTTCTTATTTATTTTATTATATTTATTCAGATAGAAGATTCGATTTGTTTACAGCATAATAAGTTTTATTAGTATTACAAAAGGTATCTTATAAAATTTGAAATGATTTTCAACTGATTGGATTTGATCTTATGGCGAAGATTGAAAGAATTAAATGTGGTAATGGAAATTGTTATATTGTTTCCAATGGTAAAAAAGCTATATTGGTTGATACGCATCAGAAAAAATATAGAGAAAAGATATTAAACTTTTGTAAACCGTATAACATCAGTCTGATTATCCTTACGCATGGACACTTTGATCATGTTCAGAATGCAGCCTTTTTGTCTGAATATCTTAATGCACCTATTGCAATGCATAAAGCTGATTTGGGTCTTATTCCCAATAATATGGTTCAATCCTTATATGCACATACTTTATTAGGAAAAATAGTGTTATCAGCATCTATGAAATGCTTTAACATCGATAATCTTCCAAAATTCAAACCTACTATTTTCCTTAAGGAAGGGGATACGCTAAACAATTATGGCATTTCCGGAACAATCATTGAACTTCCGGGGCATACAAACGGCTCGATTGGAATAGATGTAGAAGAAAAAAGTCTCATTGTCGGAGATGCGTTAATGAATATGTTCTATCCTACCGTATCTATGTTATATCATAATAGACCAGCTATGTTAGAAAGTGCAAAAAGAATAAGCAATTTAGGTGATAGAACCATATATTTTGGTCACGGTAAACCAGTAAAAAATAAATCGTGGGCATTATGATTTTTTAATATTTTCGGTTTTTACATCTCAATCCTAAAATTCTAAAATTTAATGATTATTGATAACATACTACCGCCTAAGTTTTTTAATTAACTAAGGCGGTATATTACTGTTACAGATTAAACCCATCCGTAATCCCATTCAGCTTGGTCAAATCTCTTTTTACATAGTACAGCTCAGTGATTTCGGAAGTCGTATGTCCGAGCAGATCTGCAACCTGTCTTGGAGTTAATGATTTTATTGAACCGTCAGGTTGCTTTATGCCGTTTACGAGGTTCGTAGCAAAGGTGTGGCGGAGTGAATGTAAGCCTTTGGTTTCTATGCCTGCGGCTTTGAGAATTCTGTAATAGCGTTTTCTGAAATTTACAGGTCTGGTAAAGTTGCCGTTCCCATCGGGTATCAGTGGTGAGTCTTCTCCGAAGTAGAATTCATTTCTTAAATCAAGTATCATTTCGATTGCAGTATCGTTCAGCGGAACATCTCGTTTGCTCGTGGCACTTTTGAGCTTGCCGACTTTGACCTCTCGTCCTTTTTCTGCTGTAACACCGTCACGCTTTGAGATTTCCTTAACACCTCTGTTAAGGTGCATTACACGATTGTCAAGGTCAATGTCGCTGTTAAGGAGTCCGAGTACCTCGCCTGTCCTCAAGCCTGTATTCAGCATAAGAATGTATGCGGCGGCTTGCTGATATTTTCTCTTGCCGTTTGAGAATGTGCTGAACGCTTCATCTTTAAATATTTTAATCTCTTCCGGCGTGAACACCGTTATGGTTTCGCTCGTCGGAAGATTTTCTTTGTCCTGCGCCGCCATAAAGTTGCTCTTTTTTATCATCGGAGCACTTATCATTGGATTTCTGTCAATATATTCCTGTTGGGTAAGATAGCGGAAATACTCATTCAGCACATTATGAACCTTCTTAACTGTTGTGTAAGCATAACCCTCGTTCATTTTGTTATTGAGCAATTTTTTAATGTCCGCCGACTTGATATCTCCGACTACCTTATCGCCGATATACGGATAGATTTGATTTTTCGCAGTACATTCATACCGGTCATATGTAGTGCGTTCCACAGACGGAAACTTAAATACCTCAAGCCAGTTCTGCATACTGTCTTTCAGCCTTTTCTTTGTTTCCTGCGACTCAATTATTAAGTCCTTGAACGCCGCAATATATTCAGTCATTTTCTTGTTGACTTCGGCTTTTGTCGTGCCTGAGAAGCTTTTTCTTTTTCGTTCGCCTTGCTCATTCATATACCATACAACACCGCCCCAACGATTATCTGTCCTCTTGAAAGCATTACCGTTAGTAAGTAATTTCCTTGTTGACATAATATCAAGCCTCCTTTTCAAGTACAACAACATACCATAAATTCATCTGAATATCCAGACCAAATTTGAATTTCTCAAAAATCGCCCACATCGTTTTTATTTGTTGTTTTCGATTACTTTCCTGCCAAATGCAATAAAATCGCAACACGGGCGACACACGGCTCAACAGAGGGTTTACATTGACATTGTAAATCCCTGCTCTTCATCATTTTCAATTTCATTCCGATTAACTGTTCTGTCGGTTTTAAGTCCGTGAGCAACCTTTTTCTCTTCAAGTTTAGATTTTAGTTTGCTGTCAACCTGACCGAATAATTTAGCTCGTTTACACTTGCAACTGTTTGCAATCAATTTTGCGAGCGTAAGGACTATTCCTGAAACAGATTGCTCAACACTTGATTTATCAATTTCGTTTATCGGAGTATCGATAGATAATAAATTGACCGACTTCAAAATATAGTTCTTGATACTTCTGAATTCCTTGTTATCTTCAAGAGGTATATTGGGCTTTTCCTTATCGTAATAAAGCAACAACTTTTCTCTGTTTATTTCATTCCACTTTGAATAGAGCTTTGCAAGATTTTTATCCTTTGCAAGTTCGGCAACTATATCGTTGACGGTTTCCTTGATTGATTTAGGAAGATAGCCGTACATCAACCTGCCGTTGTAACTTTTGAGCTGTTCATCAAGTTTTCTAAACAGCTCAACCATTTTATCGGAAACATAAACATCCGAATCAATATTTGAAAATAAATCATCAATTACATTCTTTGCCTCATTTTTTAGTTCATCACGGATTTCTGTCAACATTTCAAACAGCTTGTACTGTTCGTTTCTGAATATATCATTACCAAATACACTTCTCATACTTTCGATACCTTTGTTAGTGAGATATCCTTGTCCTGATTTAGAATACACCATAAGATGTATGTGTGGGTGATGGGTAGTGTTATGAAATGCTCCGTACCATTGCAAGTCGCTTGGCTCAATTTTATGAGCTTTTGCAATTTCTAAAACATTTCTTCTGACAAGGCTTTTCCAAGCATTTGCATTGTTGTAGCCAAGTCTTTCGGCATCTTCTCTTTTAAGACTAATGACATGAGTCCACACAATTCCGTTGTGATTTGAAACTTCATCCGCTACCTCATCAAGATTTATTTTCTCATCAGTTTGCGAAAACAATCCGTGTTTACCTAACTTCTCAACACCGGGTCTTTCAGCATAGTAATTCACAAGTTTTTTAACACCGTCTATCCTGTCTGCGTTGCGTTCAAGGAATTCGTTGAGAAACTCCGTTGCATTAACCTTAGTTTTATTTTCAAGATAAGACTTCATCTCGGGATAATCCCAAGCTTCAGGAACGGTTTTAAGTGCAGTACATATTAAATCATTTTGATTTTTAGTTGCAGGAGAGTTATCAATACCGTTTGGTAATTTCTCAACGCCCTCACGAGTACCCATATACTTTATCAATTTACCTGCGTTTGACAATGCAGGATTTTTTATGTACCGACTTGTAAAAATAATCTTCGGCATTTATTAACCTCGTTGGAATTTGTACGCATTTTCAAATGTTATAATGCCATTGTTCCTTGCAACTTCTTCCGCACAGAGATTATTCAGTGCCGACAATGAAACTCTATCAATCTGATTTGTTGCTGATATAACATTACTTAGCTTTGCCTGTTCAACAGCCAACTTGAACAGCATTTCAGAAACATTCTTTTCCACGCTTTCAATTTCACTTTTAATGGTTTGTGCGAGTATTGGTGAGAGATAATCAATACATTTTTGCTGATGAAGATAACCAATGTAAAACTGAACTGCCTGACAGACAAAATCACTTTTTGAAGTTGCGTTTGCTGTATCAAGCATTTCTGTCATTTCTTCAACCATTGAAGGCTTCATCCAATAGGCATATTTTTTCTTGTTTTCGCTCATTTTTGATAGACTCCTCAATTTCTGATTTTTGACATACTGTAAAACCCCATAACAGTCGGCTCTGCCGTCTGATGTGACTCCGTGGGGAGACTCCCCACTTTAACCTGCTTAAAATAATTTCCTCGCAGTTATGCGTTTTTCCGCAATTGCTCAATGTGAAAGTAATCAATAGCTTCTCTGATAGGACGAATAGTATATAGCAAAGTTCCGTTACGTTTTTGTCCGTCTTTTGTAATTACCTCTGTTCTCTCGGTCGTGATTAAATGTTTATCCTCAAGGCTTTGAACATATTTCCTGACTGTATTCTGACTCATTTTCAAAGCTTTTCCGATTGTACGGTAGCTCGGATAGCACTGATATGTTTTTCGATTTTCACATCGCAATAGAAAACTATACACGGCAATCTCTCCCGATGATAGACCAAGACAGAATATTTTATTTGGCAGAGTAAAGTAATGGCTTGCACTATTATTAGAGTTATATCTCAAATACTTCCTCCTGTGTTTTTCGCCACCCATTCACGGAATTTTTCCTTTGGCACTACAAGTCGTGAGCCTATTTTCAGAACAGGAAAACCTTTTCTCCTCACCAATTCATATGCACTCGTCTTTGATATTCCAAGCACTTTTGCAATCTCCCGAACTGATAACATCAACGGCAGTTCGAGATCGGAAGAGCGTCGTGTAGGGAAAGAGTGTAG
>OODO01000362.1_pt1 | contig 45705 bp, 29 predicted proteins | sample 1671261 | NCBI WGS metagenome assembly OODO01 (sample SAMN06348138, study PRJEB24527) | human gut metagenome | biome: human gut; feature: ankylosing spondylitis patient; material: feces | host: Homo sapiens | place: China | collected 2015-10 | reverse complement strand
GATAAACATATACGTATTCAAACTTTAGAAGGAGATATGAAAGCTTCTTTTGGAGATTATATTATTAAAGGAGTAAATGGAGAATTTTATCCATGTAAACCGGATATTTTTGAAAAAACATATGAAAGTATTGAATAATATGAGGAAAATATTTATTTTTATAACATTAATATCATTAGTATTTTTATTAACAAAATGTAATGGAGACATATATAAAAAGAATAAAAGTGAGTTAGTTAAAACACTTTCTTCTATGGATTTATATACAGTTCCAGTGAAAGAAAATTTATCTACTATAGTAACATTCGGAAAGGATACTTTAGCGATAACTAATACTCCTATAAATATATATATTCCAAATGTATTAAATAGATTTGATAGTCTTAAATTAGATACTATTGCTGTAGATACTAATAACTTATTTAGTCAATATGCTCAAACCATATTATTTGAAGATATAGAGAGCAAAGATTATGATTTTAACGATCTTGTGATTTATATTAAAAATAAATGTAAGTATTTAAATAATAAAGATTACTTCTTGCAATCTATAGAAATCCAACCTATTGCTCTAGGAACTACACAGAATATAAAATTAGGATGTGTATTAAGTAACGGTTCTGAGTATATTATATCTAATAATGTTAGAGAAGAGTTATTTAATAATCATAAAGGATATATAAATACAATATCAGGAAAAGGAAATATTAAATTTAAATCCTATTTAGCACTTGATAGTATTAGATTAAATAAAGACTCTAATCCATATATTGCTTGGTTCATTGAAATAAATAAAGCTAGATATTATTCAGTATGTTCAGAAATAGATTGTGAGGAATATAATATGTTTGGAGATAGAGATATTCCATATGGACTAATCTTTTATAATACTTTCATGTATTCGGAAGAAGGAAATCCTATATTTGAAGTATATAAGGACTTCTATCTTTGGAGAGATGGAAAAAGATCTTCAATAGGAGAATATTCTGATTCTAAATGCTATAGGTATTAAAATATCATTTAAATAAATGAAAGATTTATATAACACTATAAATAAAGTAATTAATAACAAATCTTTAAATTCTGAGGAAGCAACTAACTTAGTTCATATATATATTACAGAAGAGTTAGGAAAAGAACCAACTTCCGAAGAACTTACAGAAGTATTAAAATTACTACAAAGAGGTATATTTGATTTTGAATATATGTTGGATATTATATTAAAGAAACCTCATGTATATGGATTATATACTTGTAGTATTTATTCTTCGTTAGATGAAAGTGGGAATAGAAAATTTATAAAAAGAACTCTTTATAGAAATTAGAATGGAAACCTATATTGATTTTGATGAACCCTATACATCAGATGTATTTGATGATGTAGATCCTTTATTAGAAGTAGAAGAACTTCCGAAAGAAATTAGAAATGAGTTATTTAAAGAAATCGAAAAAGAATTTGAAGAGGAAGAAGAATCTGATTTATTAAAAGATTAATTATGAGAAATTTTAAAATTACTTTATCAACCGAAGAAATTATTTCGGAAGAAGAATTACTTGATATTATAAATTATTGTTATGATACTAATTATTTAACTTTTTCTGATATTCCCAAAGAATTGATAAAAGAATATATAATTAGCGAAATAGGAAGTATATTTTCTTTCGAAACCTCTAATATAGATATTAAAGAAGTACATTGTGAAGAATAAATATATTGATATTACTAGGGAAGATTGGATTAGTCTAATCTCCCTAGATAAAAATAATCCAATAAATAAAAAATTGGGAGCAAAATTTATTTGTCAAGAAGAAATTAAGAAGACGGAGGAAACTATTTTATATAGAATATGTATAGAAGATATAAAATCAAAACGATTATTTTGTGTTAAATATATTCTATTTAAAGATTCCGAAGGAAAGCCTGATATAGCAATAAATACTGAATATACTGATAAATTATATAAAATCTAATAAGATGCTTACATATTATTTAAGAAACTTCTGGCAGGATTGTAAAATAGATTCAATTCAAAAAATTCGAGAAGCTATTCCAAATATAGATGATGAAACACTTCTAGAAATTTTAGAAGGTAAAAAGAAAGCTGTAACTGAGGATGGTATAAATTTTACTATAGAAGATGATCATGAGGAAGATAGAATGTATTTAAGTAGAGATAGTATACAAGAATCTTTTGAATACAAATTTAGGGATTTAGCTTCTCAGGTTATGGGATATTCAAAAGGATTGTATCTTGATACAGATGAGGATAGAAGACATTATTACTCTCTTTTAAAAAATACTTTTGAGGAGATTCACGAATTAGAGAATAATTGGAAAGAGTTTTGTACTTTGATAAAATGTAATATAAATCTAAATGTTAAAGATTATCTTTATGACGAAGAGTCTTTGGAAGCAGATAATGTTGATGTATTTAATTATGTCGAACATTTAGATTCTCCTAATAAAGCTTCTTCTTACAAGGACCTTGTTTCTGAATACCTATCCACACTAAACTTTAGTTTTAAATATGCTCTAGATTATTTAATAGAAGAACGTGACTATCGAACTATAGAATTATTAAAATTAGATTCATCTAACGGATTAAATTATATCCCGGAGCATAAAAAAGCTCAATCTGAATTAGATACTCTTAGAGGAGATAATATCTTTCCAGAAGATATTCTTAAATGTATATGGAATAGTGGTTGGTTATCTCCAAATGGAGAATTATATGGATGTCCAGATTATGATCATATAAATTTCTCTAATAGATTAGTTAAATATTTAAATTTATCAGGAACAAATTCTGATAGAATATTAGAAACTAATGGATATATTAAATTCTCATGTGGAAGATGGTTATATATGGAGAAAGATTTTACTCCTACTATAGCCCAATTAGAAACAATTTTAAAGTGGAATAAGGAAAGGAATAAAAGTCTTAAAATTTGTATTGGAGATGGATTATCAATGGTTAATGTAGATATTATAGAGTCTAAATTAAATTCTTTAAATAAATAAAATGAAAGTACATAATTTCCAAATAGAGAAAAGAATGGAATTATTTAATCGGTGGGTTAAGAAAAGGAGCGAGAGAGATAACAATTCCATTAAATATTTTTATGATGGAGGTAATGATATATACATAACCCCATATCAATTACAAGATCCGGATTATATCATTCCAGAATGGAATAAGACTATCCCTTCAAGGTTAAGAAAGTTATATAATAAAATAGGAAAATTATGTAAAATCGATGGTGATGTTATTGGATATTTTGCTGGGATAGTATGTGATTATACTGATTTTTATTATAGAATAGTATTAGAAGATGAACCTAGAAGTATTTTACATTCATGTGTTGGAAAAATAGATTTTATTGATTAGTATTAACATTTTAAATATATTTATTATGAATTATTCAGAGGTTATGGAATTACTAACTGATGAAATACTTGAATTGTACGAAATAAAAAATAGTGATTACGGAAATTCTTTTTATAAGCAATTAGATGAGGATGGATTATTAGTATCTAAGATTAGATTGCAGGATAAATTAAGTAGATTTTCATCTATTATTAAAAAAGGTACTATAGAAGTAAAGGATGAGAAGCTTAGAGACACATTAATTGATCTCGCTACATACAGTATAATGACTGTTGCCTGGTTAGATAATAAACAGAAGTAAATGAAATCATTTTATGAAAAAGAAAACATTTAGTGATTTAAAAGAAGGAGACTTTGCCTATATAGTACGTAAGAATGGATTTACTATAACAGAGGTTACTGATATAAATACGCTCGATACAGGAGAAATACGATTTTATCTTAAAGATGGGTTTATAGGAGGATATTTATATAATCCTAAGAACAATCATCTTATTAGTGTTGATACCATCATATTAAATAAAGAAGATATTATAAAAGAACAATTAAGATTAACTAAAAAACATTTAACAGAAATAAATCGTAAATTAAAATATTATCAAAAGAAATATGATAAATGGAATGATTATAAAACATGTCTAGAGACACAATTAAATGAAAATGTTTAGTGACTTAAAAGGAGGGGATTTTTTATATAAAATATGTAATAAAAAGATTACTAAAGAAGAAGTATGTAGTACGTATAAATACCAATCTGGAATGATTTATACTATTTTAATGTGCGATCTTCCATTTGAAGCTCCTGAATCAGAATCTGTATTTAAAGTTGAAAAATCTACTTATTATTATTACTATGTAATAAATAAAGAAGATATTGCTAAATATCAATTCATAATGGCAAAAGACAAATTAAATAAGATGAAAGAACAATTAATTTCATCAATAAAGAAATTAAAAAAGCAACAAGAAAATTATTTAGAACAACTTAAATATGTTCGAGAATTAGAAAGTAAAATATAAAATTCATCATGAAAACTTTTAAAGATTTAAAAGAATGGGATACAGTATGGATTATTGATTATAAAGATATTAAAGAGTATAAAGTTAAATATTGCAGACCTTATAATGATCATCATTGTTTGGTAATTAAAGATTTCTTCCCTTCTAAAGGGCACCCATATCTTTCATTTGAATTTCCTGTAGATTCTGATAAAAGTATTGAATATATAGATAAACATTATATAGTACTTAATAAAGAAGATATTCATGAATACCAAATGAAGTGTCTTATAGAGCGAAGAAACAAATTATATGGATTACTGAACGGATTAAGGAAAGCAGAACGAACTTATATAAAACAAATAGATGAAGTTGAAGATTTAATAAACAAATGCAATGAATAATTTTGAAGCTGCTATAGTTAAATACATTTGTCCTATATGTGGTAGTGTTGTCGAAGATAATATTATAATGAACTCTAGATTAACGGAAGAAGATGCTTCTAAGGTACGAGAGCTTCATAATAAAATTGTAGGTTATTCTGATCCTGCTTGCGAGGAATGTTCTAAATATAAAGATAATGCGGTATATTTTATCGAAATAGATTCGGAAAAGTCTGTTGGTAATGATACGTATAGAACTGGACGAATTACTGGAATTAGAAAAGAATCCGAATTAGTCGCAGCTGCCGAGAAATATATAATTACTTTAGAAGATGGAACTAGGTTTTGTTATATAGATAAAAAGGAAGGAAAGAGAATTGGAATGTGGAATGATTAAATTTTTAATGAATGAGACTAATTAAACCAAGTGTTGAAATATGGGATCAGGAAGAAGGTCTTAATGGGATTTATAAAAGTATTGAACGTGCAGGACGTATTTGTTATAAAAGTTCTGATAAAATAACAGAGGATTCTGCTAAACCTTTTGTAGATAGAATGATTAAATCACTACATCACTCTATGCTAGAACAGGGTACAGTATATCTTACTATTCCAAGAGAAGATATTAACTACCATATTTATTTAAGTAAGTACAGAGATAATCCATATTCAGAATGTAGAGTTGCTCAAACTTTAGAAGGTATACCAGTTGGAAGTTTATATATTAGCACTAATTATAGAGTAATTATAGAACATGACTGGACAGATGATTTAAAGTATCTATGTAAACCAACAAAATTTCATGAGAAGAGAATTAGTGTTCATTTTACATGTGATAGGGGAATATGGAACGAATTTATTAGACATAAAACTTTACAGAGGGGAGATGATTGTGAAGTATATCCAATTGTAGACTACGATTCTGAACAGAATAACTCATTTGCCCAAGAATCTACGAGGTATTGTAATTTCTCTAAGAATAAATTCAATAATGAGATTACTTATATAATTCCAACATGGTTAGATATTCCAGAAGGAGAAGCTTATTTCCATGATGGTATAAATTTTAGAGTTGGTGCTAATAAAGAATTTTTTGGAGAGTCTGTAAATAGTAAAGCTTGGAATAGAAATAATAATTGGAAAGAAGTAGATTCATTTTTACATAGTTTAGATGTTTCAGAGAAGATGTACTTTGATTTACTAAATTTAGGTTGGAAGCCTCAACAAGCAAGACAAGTACTACCTAATGCTCTTAAAACAGAACTTGTAATGACAGGGTTCATTTCTGACTGGAAACACTTTATAGATCTTAGATATAGAGGAACTACTGGAAAACCTCATCTAGATGCATTTTATCTAGCAGAGAAATTATATAATCTATTTAAAGAAAGAGGTATTGAAGTTTAATGAAAGAATATATTCGATTTGGAGAAATTCCTGATGATGAATGTTCTGGTATATATAATAATGAAGGGGAATTGGTTGGGAAAGAGCGTGGAGTATCATATTATGAATGTATATGTTTCAATAACCAATATAGAATTTTATTACCATATAAACCTACTAGATATACGTGTATAACTCTACATAACTTATATGAACAATATTTTGAAGGAAATATAAATATGTATCTTATAACAGGATTTAAAGTTGGATATGGGAGTGATAATGAACCATTATTGAAAAATATACAGGTATTAAAGAAGATTAGTAGAAAGTCCTTTAAATCTTAATATCCAAATTAAATATAATATGTCAATTAAAATAAGATCTAGAGTTTTAAAAGCTTTCGAATACACCCATTCCATAATATTATTTTCCGATAAATTTCCAGAAAATGAAAATTTTATCCAGAAAATAATATATTACACAGCTAAAGGTATCTTAAATCTCTTTTCAGTATCTAAATTAGGAGATTTTTTATCTGGATATGTTCTTCAAAAAGTATTTAAACATAGAGGAATATTTGAATATTGGATAAAAAATAAATGTCAAACTAAGATCATATATAATATACCCCGCTACCAATTAGACACTCTTGTAGAACGTTGTGACAAAGAAAATATTCCAGTCTACCAAGATATCGATTTCAAGACAAAAGAGTGTGTAGGTCTTTATATAGGGCCTTATTGGACAAATAAATTGTATTATATCTTAGATAATAGGATTGTACAAGAAAAATTTGAATTAGATTTAGATATAAAGAATGATGATAAAAATATATAAAATAAAGTTTAGAATTTAAATATGAATAAGAATAAGAACCCTTTCGTATCATATTCGGAGTTTTTTACTAAATTAGATCCTAATACAGAGAAAGTATCTCCAGAAATATTAGATATGAAATTTAAAGATTTAACAAATGATAGAAACAATATTTCTAACAGCCCTGGCAATAATGATTCTGGGGTATCTACTAATAGCAGCTCCGATAATTTTAATTTTACTAAACCAGCTGATTCTAGCAATTTGGAAACTAATAGAGCCAATATGGGACAAAATCAAAAGAATGAATTAAAGAAGCAGATTACTTCTTATATAAATTCTTTAGACATAGAAAATGATTATAAGAAATATTTAATTAGATTAGCTGAAAGAGAGAGTAATTTTAATCCAGAAGTAATAAATACACAAGGATTTAAAGGATTATTTCAATTTGGGGATGATGCTTTAAGAGATATCGGGATGACTACTTCTGATTATATGTCAGATTGGAAGAAGCAGATTGATGCTGTTATTAAATTTACTAATTTAAATAGAGAAAGACTTAGAAATACCCTAAGAGGAACTAATGGAAAAGATATCGATGGGACTAAGATAAATGAGTGGGGCTTATTAGGAGCTGCACATCTAGGTGGCGTTGGGGGAGTAAACAAGTTCCTGTTTAAAGGAGCTAATCCAGTTGATGCGAATAATACTAGTATAAAAGATTATTTAATATACTTTAGTAAGTAATGAAATATAAAGATATCATATTAATATTCTATTGTTTATTAATTGTAATATTAACATTTGGAATCGGAAGAATCTCAGGAAAGATTTCATATCAAAGTGATATATTAAAAGAGAATTTAAATATACAAAACTATCTTCCATCTATAGATATTAGGAGATATTCTCCGGTAAGTGAGACTGAACAGTCTTTATTAAATAAAATGAGTAAAGAAGGTTATTGTTTAGTTGATGTAACAATTGAAAATGGAAGAGTATTTTATTATTTTCAAAAGATAGTATATAAGAAAGAATTTAATTTGAAATAAAGAAACCCTAACAGTGCATTATGCATTGTTAGGGTTTTTCTTTTTTTATTTGGCTGGATATTTTTTATTAGATATGTATTTTAAGAATTTAAATTGAAACAATTTCCTAGTATTTAAATATTCTGGATTATTTTCATTATATCTAGCCTCAGTTTCAAAACATATATTCTTATATGCCATATTATATGGAGGTAAAATTATCTCTATAATCCAACATATTACATATATTAACAATGGAAGTAAAGGAGTAACTAAAATCCACCATAAAGAGAGATTAAATATTAAACAAGATAAAACTGCTATAATAATAGATGTAATCCAAATCTCAGTCTGTTGATATACATGAATCGTTTCATGTCTAAAAAATCTTTCATTAAGTCTTCTAGTATCACCCTTATATTCGCTTCTTATCCATAAAATAAAAATAGTTACCATAGCAAGAAATCCTTTAACTGGAATTAGTGGATTATATATTACTAATGGTAAAAGTTTATGTTTTTGTTTTGATGTAGTCATATATAATAAGTATTTATTCTTCTGAATTTAATAAATTAAACACGTTCTGAGTTTGTTTTATTACATAAAAATTCTTAGGAATCTCTTTTCCGAAAGAACTTTCTCCTTTAGCTATTCTAATAGTAGAGTCTTTCAGTCTTTCTAAAAAACTAAGAGCTACCGGAGTATCTAAAGAAAGTCCTAGAGGAGCCCAAAATACAAGTTCGTCAGTGGAATTTAATAAAGTTTGTCTTAGAACATTCTTAGTTAAGGGATCAAATTCTTCTCCACTTTCTTCTTTATCTTCTATTATTAATCTAAATAGTAATGCAAGTAAAGCAGCCCACATAGAATCTGCTAATAATTGTCTAGCATTTCTAATTCTATAATCTTTATGTTCTAAAGTTGCATCAGTATTCTTATTTATATAATACTTAAATAAATATTGCATATAATAGAAAGTACTATTCACCATTCCTTCTATAAATCTTCCAGACCATTCCTTTGCAGGGATATCTGTAACTTCTGTAGTTTCTATTAAATGAGATTCTCCATCCTCACCTACCACAGATTTTAAATAAAGTAAATTTCCTTCTTCATCTGTTTTTTGTTTCCATTCTCCTTTAGGTGTTTTATCAGTTCCTCCTAAGAAGAATCTTTCACGAGTAGATGAGAAATAAGATTTAAATTGGAATAGTATCTTACCTACAAATTTATGTCTAGCAGCAAATGCATTTTCATGATCCATATATCCGAATAATGAATCGGCAGAAGATTTTATATTTCTTTTTTCTGCTATAGTATATGCGGAAGGTAATGCTACTGGATTAGATTCGTTAAATTTTAACTCTTCCCAATCAAGATCATTCTCATGTTCAATATTAAATTGAGTTAGATGTGCGATATAATCTGCTTTTTGTTTATTATATAAAGGATGCGATTTATCTCCAGATGCGAATATAGAATATCTCCCATCTTTAGTCCAATCATATATCAATTCTCCATCTTTAGACATATGGTGAGCTTTCAAACAATCATCATGAATCATTTGAGCTACTATAAATACCATTCTATTTAAAAAATCTGGAGCAGTAGTAGCCCAATAAGCACCTCTTCTTAATAATCCTTTATAACCTTTTCTATCAGAATTTAATTCGTATGCTAACGAATTAGCATCCATTCTAGTCATCCCATAAAAATGGTTTAAAGCTTCTACTAAAGTCCAATTATCAGAACTTACACCGGTATTTCCCATAACTATACCATAAGCTTTAGCAGCATCGGCAGTAGTAAAACCATTATCTCCTAACAACCGTCCAGCAGCTCTAGTCATTAGAAGATAAAATCCTTGAATTGGCTCTCTAACTAATGAATTAAGATTTAATGCCAACATTGAAACTCGTGCAGCAGTAGTAATAGGTTGAAATACTTTATAGAATTTTTGATTGGATTTTTCTATAGAACTTTCTCCGAATATAACAGTTTTTAAATAAATATCAATTTGCTTATTTAAATTCTCGAAATTAATATTAGTATCATAAGATTGTAAATAGATAGCATGTCTTACATCATTAATAAGGGGAAGAATAGTATCAAAAGAAGATTTCCTTATATAAGCATGAACAAATACATCCTCTAATAACTCTAAGTTAGTCTCCCAATAAGAGGTATCTTGCTCTGAAAGATATTTTTCTCTAGTAGTTGGAGAGACGTTTAGAAAATTATACATTGTTAAATAATCATTCTTCCCAGCTTCAGAATCCTGTTCAATCGTCTCTTCTTGTGCTTTAGTAGCTCTTCTTATATCAACTTGTTCGTTCCATTTATCTTGTATCCACGAAAAGAATCCTTTACTTTTCAATTGTGAAAATGCAGTACCTCTCAACAATGGGATATCAAAATAATGTCCACTTTGAATTAATTCTTGAACTGGAGTAGTTTTTATTGCTTCTTCTTCTGTCAAATTATAATCAACTCCGCGCTTTATTCTATTTACATTCCATAAGAAAGATTTCAACCATTTTCGCTCGGCTTGAGAAAGATCATTTGTCATGTCATAAGGATTCTTTACTCTAAAATTACGAGCTATTCTTCCAGTAGAATCTCTCTCAAACATATTTTTAAATGCGTTAGTTGAATCTTTAAAAGTCCATCGTTCTACTTGAGTAAATCCTTTTGATTTATATAACTCTAACACTCGTTGTAAAGATTTCTCCTTATATTTCTCAAACCATTCACGCATCTTCTGGAATTGTAATTCAGTTAAATCTACTATATCTTTCATTAAAGGAATCATTTCTGGATTTTCTACATAATACCCTCCTAAGGTCATAGTTTCAGATATATTTTTGAGATTGAAACTTATTTGACTTATATCATGATCTGAATCGAAATAGATACGTTTATAATGTAGAATAGTCCTAGATATTTGGGAATATAATAAAGATAATCCAGTTGGGTCGGAATCATAATTATTATCTGCTCTAATAATTAATCTATTTCCAGCTGCTTCTCTAATAATATCTTGTAATTTTCTTAACTGTTCTATTTTATATCTACCGGTTTCATTATCTAATTTATAATTATTATAGAAATCATAAATTAAATCAGAAGTTCCTTTTACTAATTCTGTTCTATCTTGTCCTAGAATAGTTAATAGTCTTAATTTTAAAGCTTCTATCCTATCTGCAATTATTAATTCTGATTTAAAGTAATTTGTAATATCTAGTTCCTTAGATAAGATATTAAAATTATGCGTTAATTTATTTATATCTATAGGATAAGATTGTCCTTCTTTATAATTAATTACTTGAATATTTCCTATTTTAAAGTTACTAAAATAATCATGTAATTCATTTATAACTAACATTGTCTCTAATAACTTAGCGTTTCCTACAGTATTGGATAATAGATTTTTTAATTTCTTATATTTAGCCTCAGATCCTAAATTTCCAAAGATATTATGAGATCCATTATTCCAATTAAGTTTTTTTGTTAAATTTATATCTGTCATAGATATAATATCTACTATGTTATTGGCTACATCTCTAAACGCATAAATCCCTATCTCCGCTAATTCTGGAAGGTCTAATACTTCATATCCTGGATTATCTATGTAATTACAAAATACTCTAGTTAGATATGTATTTGCTTTTTGTGGAAGGTATTTAAATTTATTTTTATCTTCTAAAGATTCAGAAGTCTTTTTTAAATAATCAAACTCTTTCCATAAAGTAAAATAGTAAGATTCACTTCTATCCTCCATTTTTTCTTGATACTCTCTAGCTTTTTCTAATAATTCTTCTTTAGTTGGAGCTTCTATTATGGGAATATCTTGTCCCTTTCTTTTAGATACATAATCATTAAAGAACCATACTTTTCTATAATTATCATATTTAGCTACCCTCTCTACAAATTCTTTCGGAGTTTCTTTAGATAATTTCCCAAAAGCGATTTCCGAGTATTTAGCCACATTTTTAGTAGCTTCTGTATTATAACTTACTTCTGATACATTTGCTCTAATATGTTCTTGTACTATCCTAGTTATATATCCATTAGGATAGGATAATCTTTGCATAGATTTTCCTTCGGTAGTTTTGTTTATAGGTTCTTCAACTTTATAAGATGTAAATGTCTCATTAGTATAATTTATATCCGATATAATAATAGGAACTATATTCAAAGAAGCTAACTTTACTCCAATTCCATTATTAGCTAATAACGCTCTATATGCAGCTAATTGATAATCTATTGTTAATTGTTTAGAAGAATACCATGTTTCATATGGTTTATTTGAGATTTTAAAATCATAAATTTCTACATTTCCTCTTTCATCTATAGCTAATAAATCTAATCGTCCTATGATAGGATCAGATTCATCATCAGAAGTTTGTAGTGTTAATTCCGGGATAAATTTATACTTTTTTCCTTTACTAATTTTAGATTCTAAATTCTTAAATGTAAAATATAAATTTTCGATTGTATCATATGGAAGATCAACAATCTGAGATATTGTATTTAAATCCTGATTTTTGAAATATAACTCAGCTACTTTATGTACTTTATCTCCAATCTTTGCTAGATGTCCCCAATTTTCTATATCAAATTCTATCTGTCTCTTTGCGTCTTCTTCTGATAATCCTTCTTTAGTTAAAAGTTTTAACTGATTCTTTTTATATTCCTCTACTTTAAATTCTGGAATTACACGATCTCCATTAGAATTTAGCCAAGTAGTTATAGCTGTAGTTACTCCCAATCTCTTAGGGGTAACTACTTCATTTTCTTGTGTTGATTGATTAAATTTGGACTCTTGTACAGTAGAATTTAACGCTAAGAGTTTATTATATATAGAATCCTGAATAGTATTACTTTCATCAAATACCGCATCTCCATATTTATTATAATAGAGCATATTTCCATAATTCTTGGCTATGAAAGCATCTAAGTCTCGTTCAGAATTAAAGGAATGCTTAGATCCGTTTATTGTTAAAAAATATTTACATGCCATACTGTTAACATTTTTCTAGTAATTGTGTATTTGGATTTTTAGAATTTAATAAACTACTTTTTATATTAGTAATATTCCTGTTCTTAAATGCTTCTGATACATTTTCTGGATTAAATAAAGAGAATCTCTTATTTCCGGCAGAGAGTAATAAACTATTAAATTCTGTTATTATTTTTTCAATTGGCATCTTACTTAATTCCCTACTTAAAGTTTCTGATGTTTTTTCTGGAAGAGTATTTAAATCTAGAGATAACGTAGAATCTAATACTTTTAAATATTCCCCAAAGAAATCTGTAGAAGATAATAAATTATTTATATTAAACTCCTCGCTACTAAATACCCCACTTAAACTATCTGCTATAAATTCTACGAAAGCTTCTTCTTTAGCATCATTTAACGTTCTATTAGTAAGTATATTTCTAAATCTCTCATTAAATTCCGGGAGAGTAGCAACTTTATCTAGTAAAGAGGAATATAAAGAATAATTCTTACTTCTTAACGCTCCCATTATTAGATGCATTAATTCATGTAATGGAGAAGAGATATCAGCTCTATTAATATTTACATATATTTTCCCATTCCAAATAAACGCTCCTGCTCTAGAAAACGAATCAGCTAAAGTACTATTTAGATTTTCAGAATCAACTAATTCTTGAATTTTAGCATCATCTATTACGTTAATAATATTATTATATGTTGAATTAATATTTTCTATAACCCTATTTAGAATTTTCTTTTTATCAAATTTATCATAAGTATCAGTAAAGTATTCTACCTTTTTTATTTGAGGAACCTCATCTGTTATAGATAAATTCTCTAATTCTTTTTGTCTAGTTTTATTTATTGGATAATATAATTCTGAAATAAGATATTTTCCGGATTTAATATCGTTAAAATTTATATACCAAGAATTATTATATATCTCTCCATTTAATCCTACTATTTCAGACTCTAAATTGATTCCTTTATCAGTTATAGATTTAATTCTAAGATATTTAGTAAATTTATCATTATACTTAATCTTTACAACATCATCTACTTCTATGATATTAATAACTTGTTCCGGAGAACGTTGATATATTCTAGGATCATAATAAAATCCAGTTGAATCATTTACTTGAATTCCGGTTCTTATATTCTTCAGCCCGTAAATTTTAGTATCTTTTACATTATTAGCTTTTATATATTCAGAAGTGAGATCTATCAACTCTCCGTTTTTAATCATATCTAATATTGTTGGAGTTAATAGTGATACTCTACCATGAGGAAGAGTTTTCTTTTTTGAATCTTGATATCTTTCTTTAAATTCTCTTTCTGTAATATTTTTAGGAATTACATACACTGCCTCTTGTTCAATTGCCCAATCCCGGGATTTGTTCAGGAGGCTTTTCTTTTTCAAGATTTCTTCTAAAGAATAACCATAAGTGCTATGATTTAAATCATATAATCTACTTAAACGTTTTTTATTATATTCAGAAATCTCTTTATGTCCAATTATTCCTAATTCATAATTTGGATTTATAGCAAATCCGATATATTCTAATTGCTGTGGAGATACTATTTTCCTAAAAGATCTCCTTTTTAAATATCCAGATCTATAACTACCCGGAACAATAATAGTTCCTGTTATAGGGTCATAATTAGATACTACTCCAATAAATGTTATATCATTTTCTTTAAATCTAATGATATCTCCTCTTTGTAATTTAGCAGTTTCTTGTTCTGCGTTAGAAGAGTCTATATTTATAATGTGATATAAATCTTTTAAAGGAATATAGTTAGAATTAGGATCAAATACTATTTTATCATCGACTCTAGTAAAAGCTTTACTAGCATTCTCTTTTTTAGTATTTAAATCCTCTACTAATTCTAAATCGGAAGTATTATTATAATGTATAGCTGATAGTGATGGAATATTTATTCTCTGTCCTTTAGAATTTTCTGATAATGGAAATTCTGTTTTTAAATCTACAAATCCTATTTTTGGAGCAGAGTCATTTGTTGTTCTATTTAAAAAGTATATTCTATCCCCACTTATCCCAACTACTATATGTTTACTAATAACAGGTGATCCATCAGTTCTTTTTAAATCCCATTCAATAGAAACAGAGTCACCAATACGTAAAGATCTAACTTTATCTCTTCTATATTTAATAACAGATTCCCTATCTAAATTATCAGAGAAATCCCCTTCTAATTTCCGATAAGGTTGTTGGTCAGATTTTAGAATATTTAAATTGAACCAGATAGATTGATATTTACTTTTATCTTTAGTATTTAAAGAATAAGTATCATAATCATTAATAAACTGATTATATATATTATCTAAATCCGGATGATTTTCTTTAGTAAATATCACTGTCTCTATATTCCGAAAAGGAATTTTTTTAGTAAAGTATTTACCATCTTTATTCTTTAAAGCTACTTCTACTATTGTACCTATAGTTCTAACTACAGGAGCATAATATGTAAAAGAATCCCATTCACTATTCTCATCCTCTTTATTCCAAGATCTTAATTTAATTATATCATTTTGACGTAATTCTTGGGTTATAGTAGCATTAGTTCCATTAGAAACATCTAATTTAAATCCTGATTTCCCTACTGTGTAATACTTGAATGAGAGTCCTTTTCTGTCGAATCCTATAGATTTAATCAGTGGTTGATTATTATAATCTTCTGATTCAATATTTCTTTCATAAGTATCTCTTACATTCTTTATTAAATCTTCCGGAAGATTTGGATCTTTCAATGCTCCATATAACTTTCTAAATACAATTTGTTTGTTTTTTTCTAGAGATAATTTAACTAAATCAGTATAAGATATAGTAAAATGTCCTACATTAGATCCGTATTTATTAACTAATGTAATAAATGTTTCTCCATTTCTATTCTTCCAAACAGATTGAATTGGATGATATTTAGCATAAGAGAAATAATCATCATCAAATTTACCATATATTATATTCTTATCTTTACTAAAATTTGGAATTAGTAATAAGTCTCCAGGAACTAAGGAATATAATTGAGCTTCTGTAGTTATTTTAACAGGTTCTGAATAGTTTAAGTTATATAAATCCTTCTTAGGATTACCTTCCGAATCTAATACAGTCGATTCATAATTCTTCCAGATTATTTCTGATATTTGTTGATAAGATATATTTTTAGATTTCGGGATTTCGAGTTCTATATAATAAGAATCATTTTTACCAACAAAAGGAGGTTCTTCATATTCTTCTTTCGTATTAGATATGATTTCTAAGTTCTGATTTAATTCTTGGATAAAAGGATTAACATCCATAGAAAATAATCTCCCAATAAATTCATTAAATAAATCAGAATTACTTATATTTAAAACATCTCTATATTTAGGTTCTGATACTAAATATGCAATAAATTCATTTAAATCATAACTAGATCCTTTAGATACTTTACTAACAAATTCTTTTATATAAGGATCCTTATCCTGATTCTGTTTAGCAGTGGTATATATATTATAAGCTATTTCATTTATTCTCTCAAAATTAGGATCAGATTTATTTATCTTAGAATAATATAAATGAAGTAGTTCGTGATATAAATCTCTAAGACTAGCTTCATTAAATGTTCCATTAGTTTTTAAGATAATAAATTCATTATTTAATAAAGTCCCTCTAACATCTACATTTCCATCGATATTTAATGATTCTATATCTCCATCTAATAATAATATATTCGGTTGAGATGGATTAATAGCATTCATATCTACTAATTTATTAATTAATAGAAGAAAATCTTCCTGTAAAGATTTATTAGGTACATAAGAAACTAAAGACCTAATATCATTTATAGTAGCATTTCCGATTAAAGGTTCTCCATTAGAATATACTACTTTAGTAGATAAAAGATTTAAATCCGAAAGAGTACTTAATAATGTATTTAAAGAATCTATATCTAATCCAGAAATAGCCTCACTTAAACTAACTGCATTAACTTCATCATATGAATTTAAGTTGGTAGGAATAATCCCACCAACCTTTTCTTCTCCATCTACGATATATTGTATTTCTATGTTACATCCCATATTTAACAATTTATAATAAGTTTTATTTTACTAAGTCTTATTAGATCATCTAGAAGTTCAACCATTTTAATAGCTTTTTCAGATTTATTAATAGTTTCTTTTAATTTATAATTGTAATTACTTCTTATTAGATAATATCTCTCATCTCCTAAAAGCTCTATATCCTTATAGCTCTTATTCTTATTATTTCCTAATCTTTCTTGTAATTGATATTTACCTAAGTTCTCATTGTATATTTTTACATATTTATTATTTGAAACAAGAGCTTCGAAACTATCTTTAATTGGAGCCATCCTAAGAAGAATATCATCTATATTAACATCATCCATTGTTACTTTATCACTTTTTGAATCATAAACTACTCCCGGAGTTATAGTATTTAAATCTAGTCCTCCAATATATTTAAAGTAATCTACAATTAAACTCCCTGGATTAAATACTGATCCCTGTAATACTTTTAATATACTATCCTGTCCTTTTCTTCCTTTATGGGTAATTAGGTTATATATAAAAAATAGATCAGATAATTTAATACCTCTAAATTCAACATTTTCAATTTCTCCAAATGCTGAAACTTGTTTATCAAATTCTGGATTATTTACAGTAGTAACCATATTTATAGATGGTCTGTAATATATATAATTAGATCCATCTAATTTAGAAGTATTATCAGTTATAATTAATCCATTTAAAAATGCGTTATTAACTAACTGAGATCCAAAAGTCATTACTCCTTTAGAATTAATTGTATATCCACTCTTTAACATTGGAATTACATAAGATTCCATATATAATTTAAAGGATGCTAAACCATCATCATTAGATAAAGAATAAGATGTCTGCTTGGTAGCAGTAAGCATTTCCCCATTTAAGAAATAATTTTGGCCTTTAGGAACTGAAATAGATAAATTTTTATTTTTTAAATACTTCCTAATTATCAATTCATCTATATAATCTCTAATGATATTTAGTTGAGATTCAGATAGTTTATTAGGCATAGTAATTTTACCAATCCTCCTTCTCATTATTACGTTTTCTAAATTATCTATAATAGAGTTTGATAATGCATATTTAACACTTCCTAATTTAGAATTTTGTTCATTTATATAATAAGCATTAATAAATGCTTTATAATGCGGAAGAGAATCTATTAAATCAAATACATTTATTACAGACTTTATTAAATTATAGAATTTAATAACAGATTCAGCATAATCAGGTTGTTCTAAAAATTTAGTTAAATCAAATTTCATACTAGAAAAAGTTCCATTTGAAGACATTTTATCTAGAGCATTTCCAACTATAGAAGATAATTCTTGATCTATATATATATTCCCAATATTAGGATTATATTCTTTTAATGCCCCAATAAAATAATCAGCTGTATCTCCGGTTAATTGAAGTTTATCTAATCCATTCTGAATTAATGTATTAAAGGACTTGCTGAAATTATATCTATCATATTGTTTAGTCTTTATACCTCCATTAATTCCTAAAATTTGACCTAACGTAGCTATTTCTTTTGCCCCACTGTAAGCTTTTACAAAGGTAGTAAAATTTGTTTTAGATTTTACTGATGAATTAAACAAATCTTTTAAATCTTTAAATTTCCTCACTTGTTTAAAATATCTAATTAATCCCTGCACTACTTCCTCAGAAGATCTAACTAATGCTAATTCATCCCACTCTGACATAGAATCTAAGAATGTTAAAGCATACTCTTCATCAAGAAATCTTTCATTAACAAAATTATATTTAGTAGTTTCAAGATCATTTATAATTTCGTTTATATCATTTGATGTTAGTTCATTAAGTTTAAATGCGGAGATTATCTTAGAATTATATAATGTATTTAAATATAATGAAACAGATTTTACATATCCTTTTCCAATAAAATTTGTAAGTGATGGTCCTTTTTCTATATTTCTTAATGTGGAATCTATAGTAGCGTATTGATCATACATTCTATTAACTGTAGCTGCTTGAACTATAGCATTAACCTCTGAACTAGTCATAAGATCTGAGATATTATCAAATGATAAGCCTTGGATTAATAAATATACATATACTCCAGCCAGGTCAGGACCAGCGTTAATCTTTGATAAGATCAATTCTTTAGCATTGTCAGTAGCAGCTGAGATTAAACTTGAGATAACGAGAGATTTGTCTTCTTGAAATCTATTTTGTGTAAGATCTATTGCATCATTCACACTAATACTTTTATCTCTAGCCTCATTTAAAAGATCATATACAAACTCAATATCATCAAGATTAATGTTAGCCAAACTATTTGTGAATAATTTAATAAGTTCCCCATCACTCTTCCCTTCATTTCCAGGAATATTTTTATAAATTTCAAAAACATTATTAAAATATAAATTTGATTTTAATAAATCTTCTACAGTTAATCCTTTTTCAGCTAATTTTCTTATCTCCTGATTAAAGTACTGAGTTGCAGCTAAAAATACTTTTTGTCCTACAGCACTTATACCAATAACTTCTTTTCCGGCCATATTCTCGAAGAATAAGTTCCATTTAACAGATGGGCAAAAATCAGTAACTGTTTTTGCATAAGCTCCAGCTTCTGATTTAGCAGCAGCAGCTTGTGGATCTCCCATACTAATAGGTGATTCAGCAGCTACAAGATTTTTAAAGTTATCGGAGATTTGATATATTTTATTATATACGAAATTCTTTGTAGCGGATAAAAGTTTATTTGGACTTATTTCTTTAAGATGTCTAGATATATCAATATCTAAATTCTCTATCATATTTGATATAAGTATTCTGGCACTTTCTATATCCTCATTCCTTGATTTATCATCTGAATTTTCTTTTATATAATTTAGATCATTAACTAAATCAGGATTATAATATAATTGTATATTAGTTTGTTTGAATCTATCTACCTTATTTAAAACATCTACAGCTAATTTTAATCTAGTATTATCCCCATCATATTCTCCGTTTAAGATAGATAAGATTTCAGGAGTTATATCTATATAAGGTATTTCCGGATTTATTTCAGAAGTTATTGTATATTTTAAATCTGAATTTGGAAATGGTAATTGTTTTGAGAGTTCAAATGATTCATTATCTCTATAATTAAATAATGATGACCATGCTTCATAAATTCCATTTTTATTTATTAAAGGCATTGTCATGTAGACTTTATCAATATCCGTTTGACCTTTATATTTTCATATAAAGACTGACTATATCATCACTCTAAAGTGCCTCTTACTTCGGATTATTTAATCCTACTCTACTAAGTTCTATTTAAATATTAAATAGCTTTTCGATAGTCGATGAACTCTTCTCTTATATAAGAGACTTAGCTGCGGATTACCCAATCTTAATACTTTTTACTATACTGAGGTAATTACTCTCACCATTTAAATATTACTATCTAAACTTAGTATATTAAGCTCTAAGGGATTTCCCGCAATTCAAGAGGTTTAATGACTACAATATAACCTATAGTCCGATCCTTGGCTGAGACTTATTATCTTATAACTGTTTATGTTATAATTCTATGATTTCATTTTGTTATATTCATAGTTTAGACTATATCTTCATGAATTACTCATGTTGGATGCTCGTGGGAGAGATTATTGTTAGGCTCACTCTCCTAGTCGTTGAACCTTCTAGATTCTTTTAACCTAAATCTAGCTCGGCTGCTGATTGTCCACTTCTGGAGTTCCCAGCAATTCTTCCAATTTTATATGACCCCTAAGTATTTAAGCCATATCTGATACAGATTAACATAAGCTTCATTACTTTCTGCATCAGAGAATCCTACTACATCCATTGTCATAATAGACTGAAATGCTTGTGCAGGAATACGATTCGCTGTTATTTTTAAACTCTCAATAAATGATCTATATATCTTCTTAGAATCTCTTTCGATTCTTCTATTTATATAATCATCATATTCATCTTTTATCTCTTCTATACTACTATTATTTATAGCTAATTCTTCTCCTAATCTCGAATCTGTCATATTTATATAATCTCTTAACTCTTTAATATTATCAGAATTAAAATTATACCATATTCCTATATAATCGTCAGAAGAATTAAATACATTAACTAAATTCCCTAAATTAGAAAGATCTACAACAATTACTTCTTGAACTATTCCATTACTAGTATCCTGATAAAAATGAAGTCCAGATGTTTTATATACAGCTTCTCCATTTTCATTTAATCTCCATTCTTCTCCATCTATAACTTCTGTTAATATCTCCATTGGAGTTAGTGAAGATATATAATTTTCAGAGCTAGGCTTATTTATAATAATTCTAGTATTATCTAAACTATTCTTTAAAAATTCTATATCATTTGGAAGAGGATCTGATTTAGCTTTATTATATGTTCTTAATAGTTTCTGTCTAAAGTACTCCCCATCACTATTAATAATATTCGCAATATTATCTCCAGTCCGTAATCCGAATATAGATTGATATACTTTAGATATTACAGCTTGTGCTCTTTTTATATTTAAATCATGTATTCTTACTCCTTGAAGTCCTTCGCCAAATTCTATTATATCATTGTTATCTATAATCATTTGATATTCAGGCATTCTCGGATCTAATAACATAATATTTTCATCCAATAATCCAATATATCTATTAACAAAATGTTGAAGTGCTAGAATTTCCTCTTTAGATGCTTTAGACTCTCTTAATCTAAACATATCTTCGATTATCGGATGGTCATAAATATTATATTTCTTATTTATCCCATCAATACTCCAAGTAGCTCTAAAAGGTTGAAGTTCTTTTCTGATTCCTTTTAAATTAGTTACTGTAGTATTTAAATTTCTATAATGTTTAAATTTATCATAAGTATTTATATCCACCTGTTCTCCAGTAGTAGGATCTAATACAATATCACCAAATTCTATTAAATCCGTAGATATTTCCTGTGTTAAATTTCCTGTTTCTAAATATCTATCTAAACCAGATCTAAGAATATTTCCATTTTCATCAATGAGAGAATAATAACCAGCTTTATTAGCTATATGTATTAAATCTTCCTGAGAATAATATCCTCTTAAAACATTTCCATTAGAATCAAATAAATTCTCAGATCCATCAAAATAATAATGTTTTATAGATCCATAAGAAGGAATCATTACAGCTCCCATACCAGAGAAAGTTCTTTTAATACTATCAGAGTTCATTTTAGATGCTAACATAGTTATAAAAGAACTATTTATACTTCCGGAACTAAACGGAATTTTAAATCTTAAATCTCTAGCATTAAATAATTCATTATTTAAATTCTCCTCAAACTCTCTTGCAGCTTCTTCCAAATAACCAGTAATTACTCCATCTCCAGAGCTTCCTTCGAAGGCTTTAATAGTTGCTTTAGCTAGAAGTTTATATAATAATGTTTTATTAGCTTCTCCTAATTCTGTAAGAGTTTCTAAGTTATTAGCTTGATTATGTGCTTCAAAATACTTCTTTAAAGTAGTATTTACTACAGAACCTAAAGCTCTATAAGCCGCATCAGCTAAATCTGATGTATATCCATTAGCTGCTAAAGTACTAATAATCTGAGTAGATTCAGTAACAGTAGATAAATCAGCATGGTGATCTGCATCCATTTGAATACCCATGAATTGTGTACCAACTCTACCATAGGATAAAGGAGTATCATCGTATCTAGCATTGGCTGGATTTGTATTAAACGCTCCAACTTTTATTGATGTTCCATTTGCTAGGTAATGTATATCAGAGTATTTAAGAGGTTGATATATATAATTCTGATCTAGTATTACTCTTAATTTTCTTTGTTCGTCTAATATATAACTAGAATCTTCTGGAATATTATTAAATGTAAATGGAAGATCTTGTTTAGATATAATTGTATTTAATAAATCTAAATCACCATTAACCATATTTAATAGATCCCTCTTAGTTATATAATATCCGGTTTTATTCATAAACTGTACTGTAGCATTTACAGAAGCCTCTCCTTTATCTCCGGAATTACTTAAATAAGGATCTAAAGGATTAGAATTATCTAATGAATAAGAATACTCTCCACCTAGAGCTTTCCATAATTTATAATTACTATCTATTACTACAGTTCTTGTTACATTTCTACTATTCTGAGTATCTCCCCCGTTATTATTAACTCTTCGTTCTATAATATTATAAGTATTATTTCCTAGAGATTCTAAATCAATTATTCTATAATATTCTCCATTATTCGCATTATAATAATATAAATCCTCGGATATAATATCTCTAAGATGACGTTTATTACCATTAAAATCTTGCATTAAATTAATAATAGGAACATCCCATTTTCTATCAGTCATTTTTTGCAACAATTTAACTTTCTCCGGAGATTTTCTCATTCGATAATTAGTTATAGAGAATATAGCACATTTCATTAATAACCCATTACCAAATTCAGGATCTACATTATATCCAAAATTTTTTCTATTATATCCAGCACTAGAGCTAAACATTGAATTGTTCTCTAACACATTCTGAAATGGATTACATTCCATAGAGCCATCTAATACCTTTACATTATCAGTCTCCCCAGAAGGATTAAATACAGGAGCTTCTATATCTTTGATAATTGCTACATTTATAGTTGGAGTTGTTCCTTCTAATGCTTTTTGATAATAGTTGTGTATAGTAGCCTGCATAGCAACCATACGTTTATATTGAGCTAATAATCTATTAGCATGATCCCGGATAAAATATTCCGGATTTATAGATCCATCGGAATTTAAATAATACACGCCTCTTAATTTAGATGGATGTGCATAAGGTTCTCCTACACTTACTTGAAGGAATTGGTTAGATAAGAACCCATCTAAAAAGAAATATTTTTCTAATATAGGATTCAATTTCCCATCTTTTTCTAATATCATCATTCCATCCCTACCAATCCAATTTTTTAGAGAAGGAATATCTTTTAAGAATTTAAATACTTTAGTATCTACTTCAATACCTTTAGATTTTAAATCTTTTTTAAATATTTCTTTTGATCTATTTATAAAATCCTTGTAATAAGAATCGTCTACAGTAGATACTTGATAGATATTAGCCATATTCTCTATAAATGGATTTAATCTAAATACGCTATTACCTTTAGACATTTCCACTTTAGAATAATGAACTTCTTCTATAAATTTAAAATTAGGATCTTCTAAACTTAATTCTCTAGCTATTTGAGAGACTTCCTTCCATCTAGTAGATAAGAGATTATTTATTGCGATGATATTATTATTTATAATCTCAGCTTTTTCTTTCTTATTTTTAATTTTAGGTATAGAATCTAATAAAGAAACACCTAATCTTTCACCTATTCTATAATAAGATTTAAATAAATTTGATAATAGATTAGTATAATAAATCTGTTGACTATTAAAATTCTCTACTTCGATCTGAGTAGCAGATGCAGATTTAATATTCTTCCCATCAAATTTAATATCCTTAGATATTTTAATAAGAGATTGATTAGATTTATCTGCGTATACAGTTGGAAGAAATTCTATATAATTAATTTGATCATTCATTAGATTTTTGAAATAATCTAATATTATAGATGATACTCCGTACTCAGAAACATTGAATTTATTCTTTTGTACTGTTGTTCCATTTGGAGATATAAATTCTGTTTTTAATCCAATTCCTTTTAAATATTCTGGATTATTATAGAATATATTAGATTCGAATATATTAGATATATTAGAATGCTTTCTAACATTATTCTGATAATCTTTAGTAGTATATATAAACTCGTGTATGTTTTTAACTAAATTCATCAATCCTATAGATGGCACATTATCTCCATCAGAGTTTTTATATGTACTTGGACTAGCTTCTCTATTTAATAAATTTATGGAACTAACTGTGGCTTTAAATACACTTGATCTATCTCCTTTAGAATTTAAATTAACCTTTAATCTTGGTCTAATTTTACTTGATGTAAAGAATTTGTTAAAAGTAATATCCTTCATTGTTTTAAATTCTGGAAAGGATTTTTTTACTTTAGATTTAAATTCTCCTGGAGTAAGATTAACTTTATTAGAATCATATTCTTTATATATAGAATCTAGAGTATCAATTGTTTTAAGTGTTCTATATAATAATCCCAAAAGATCTCCTTTTAGATTAGATTCGGCTTCTGTTCTATATTGTGATTTTAATATAGAATATAATTGCCCAGAACTATTTATAAATGGGAGATCTGTAGATAATTGTAACAATTCTAACAACCTAAATCCATTCATAATAGATTCTGATAAAGTTTTACCATTTATAATCGCACTAACTTGTTCTGGATTTGGGATTGTAATACTATCTAATAATTCTTTATTTAAATCTTTTCCAGTTATAGCATCTTCGTTAGCAATATTTAAATGATCATTAATAAATAATGTTCTAGATCCAATGGTGATAGAAATAGAATCATCTAAGACCTTAACTCTAAATTTATTTCGTAATACATTTAAAATAGTATTATCATAATCACCATTTCTAGCTATAGAATCAACATATTCAGTTAAATTTCTTTCCTGTCTAAATAAAGAGGATTCATAAGTTAGATTTGAGAATGTATTTACTTCATACTCTTTACTTTCTGAATTATATTCATATGATATATATTCTGATCCATCCTGTTTATTCATATAAGCTAAGACATCCAAGAAATAGTTAAAACTTAAATCTCCTTGGTTATCTTTAATTATATTATATAAAGATTTAGCTTCTGGAGTAGAGTCAAAGATGTATTTATATATAGACAATAATGCCTTTTTAGTATCTAAATTAAAGTCTAAATTCTTCTTAAATTTATTTATTTTTGATGGATCAGTTTTTCCATCTGTAACAAATAAAGAATTAAAAAATTCTATATAAGCTACTGTAGGATTTAATTTACCTAATTTTAATGAATTATATTTATTAGAAGATTTAATAACAGGATCTCCGATTCTAGATATAGCATTGTTAAATTCATTAACTGTCATATAAGATATCTCATCCCATTTCCCATCAGAATCTAATAAAGGAATATTTTGTATAATAGCTTTAGTTAAACTAGTAGTCTCTCTATTTATATCGGAATCTTCATTAACTCTAAAATGTTGTCTTAATGCATTTTTAGTGAACGGAAGATATTTAATTTCATTTCTATTAGTAGATTTAATTCCTAATTTAAATGGATCTATTGAAATTAATCCGTCTGTTAATAATACTATTAAATTATCAAAATTCTCTAAAGTCACTAAAGCGTTATATGCATTTAGATAATCTTGATTAGATTTAGATAAAGGAGTGTATAGAACATTATTAATCGAATTTAATTTTGATGTAGGATTATGTTGATCATAATATTCATTTAATCTAGATATAATAGTAGTAAATTCTGTAATATTAAAAGATCCATCCTGATTATATAAAGGAATAATATCTTTTTCTCCTAAAAATTTTGTTATATGATTAAATAATATTTGTTTATATTCTGCAATATTATTATTTAATTCTGAATAAGTTCGAACAATTTTTCCAGAATCTAGATTTAGAAAGGAATTTTTAAATATCTCCCTTTTAAATGTAGAAACAAATCTATTATATAAACTATTATTATTTTGAAATTTAGTAATTAAATCTCTATTAGTCTTTATTTCTTCATTATAGGTAACGTTTTTTCTACTTCTATTTAATTGTTCTACATATTCCTTCGTAGCTAAATCTCTATCCTCCTCCGTCACAGATTCATCTTCTTCTATAGTCTTTACTTCATTCTCTAATGTAGTTACTAGAGGATCTGGATTTTTATATTCTTCCGGAGGTAAAGTTTTTTCTATATTCTTAGTTAAAATTTTATCTAAGGAATTATTAAGTATTGTATTTAATTCCGTATTATAGGAAAATAATCTTATATATTCCTTTATTGCATCTACTAAATTTTCATCAGAATCAATGATAAAATCTTTTTGCAGAGAATTTTTAATATTCTGAAATTGTTGATCTGAAATAGTATCTCCCTGAAAATTAATCCAGGGAGATAGGTTTATTAAAAATTCTGGGCTTCTAGTGTTTGAATCAAAAAATTTACAAGCCATATTTAACAAATATTATATTTACTTCTTATCTTATTTATATCAGATAGTATTGTTTGTATATTCATATTAGATAAAATTAAATTTACTGTATCGGGGATGATTTCAGATTTAGTTACATAGTTTATTAATAAATTATTATTATCATAAGTCAATAATACTTTTGTTATATTTTTTAACATTTCTAAATCTTTAGGATCTGATACCACATCAAACATTTTCCCGAATGTCTGTGACAAAGATATATTATTTTCCTCAGAAATACTATCGTTTTGTTCTATATTTTCTATAGGTCTTGAATATATCTTTAATTCATTATTTTTATATTCTATATAATCTACTTCTGATATTTCGTCTACTTTTACAGGCTGAGTTTTTAATATAGTATTTACTACATCTATAGTGGAATTTATATTACTCTCCACATCTCTATCCATCGAACCTGTTATAGTTGCTAAGGAGATATTATTAACAAGTAGATAATTTAAATCTATATTAGAAGTTGATAATTTATCTTTTATATTATTATATAATTCTGCTCTATAAACTTCTTTACTCTTTTGTTTTTCAACATCTTTATTAGATACCTCTCTATTATTATTCTCTACTCTTGCGATTCCGAAATCATTTGGAGAGGCTAAATCCCTAGATGGTTGAAATACAAATTGTGGAGTTTGAATATCTCTATCTATATAATATTGTCCTTCTGGATTTCTTGCTTCATAAAAATATTCCCCTCCAGTATAATCAGTTTTCTTATCCGTTAATTCATAAACAGGGAATGGGAAGATTCCGTTTTTAAATAAAGGATTATAATTAGGAGCTTCTACAGAACTAATGCTTCCGTCAGGTTGTTTATAATTTCTTCTTCCTAACATAGCAAATTCCATAAAATCAATTATATCTAAATCGGTAATTCCATCTTCTTTGTTCCAGTCTTGGAATATTCCCCCATTTTCCTCATTTATAATCGGAGAAGATACTAATAATTCGGGATGGAGTCTTTGATTTATTTTAAATTCTATAATCTTATTTATGAATTTAAGTACATCATTCCCATTAATAGAAGAGGAGTAATTCTCCATTTTCTTAATCTCTTCTGGAGTAGTTTCTATATGTAATCTCTCCATTATCCTCAGAACATGAGGTAGTCCAAATTTAACTTTGGCACTAGGAAGATCAAATGGGTTTTCCGCGTTTCCTTCTTTAGTTGAAAGTGAGGATAGAGAATTAAATAATTTCTCAGCGATTTTGATATGTTTAGAGTCTGGCTTCCCGTTAGCTTTTAAATAATTATAATAATTATATATAGATAACAATGTATCAAATCCTATAAAATCTCCAAAGTAAGATTTATAAAATTTACCATTATATTTAGCTACTCCAGAATTCTTTTTATATGAATTTATAAATTCTCTATATTTAGATATAAAGGATTGGAATGTTTGTCCTTCCGGATTTAAAATGATCATTCTAATTTTATCTCTTCTATCTAGATCATTATCATATTTTCCATTCATTTGGTCTATGTAATAATCTCCATACTGATCTTCTGAGATAATATTATCATCCTCATCAAATATATATTTACTATGTGTAGCAAATACTACTGCTTTGCCTTTGATATTATTCTTATTTATTTCAGCATTTAATCTCTCAGATTTAGATTTTAATATAGGTTCTAATCTAGATTTTTGAGTAGTATCTGCTTTATTATATTCCTCTAAAGTTTCATAATAATCATTATATAGAGTATTTAATCTCTCGTTACGTTGAATTAATAACTCATTCCGATTAGATTTACCGTATCTAGTATTAGTTACTATATAAGGCTTAGAGAAGTAAATTCCTCTAAATTCAGATTCTTTAGATTCAAATGGAACATGTGCAAATTTTTTCTTATCTGATCCTTTATATATAATACTATTAGTAATTCGTTCTAATTCGAAATCATCTCTAAGCTGGAAGTATTTATTAGATTTTCCACTTTCATCCAAAATGAAACTATTCATTATTTGTCCATAGAATTTTTGATATTCTACAAACCATGCTTTAGAAGCTCTTTGTTCTGGAGTATCAGAATCTTTAATTCTAAAAGATTCATTATTAATATTTGGTAATTCTACTATATAAAGCTCTACAGTATTCTCTTCTGTAGAAGAATTTAATATAGGAATTTCATATATAATTCTAATAACAGAATCTTCTTTTCCTATAGATTTATTAAAATATTTAGTTGCTTTTAATACAAACTTCCCGTTAGATAAATCTAATGTTCCAGTATTTCCAGATATGTCATTATATAAATTAGATAAATCTTGTTCAATATTATAATCTTTAAATAATTTATTTCTTCTGGATTTTGTGTAATTATATAATATACTCTTTACTTCTAATATCTTTTCATCAACTCTTTCGAATTGTGTAGGATTTAAGCCATCAATTTCTCCATTAAAGAATGCTCTATGTTCACTATTTGAATCTAATCTTAGCATTATAGCGGAATCTTTAATGCTATAAGTAGTTATATCACCATTAATTTCTGCTTTAGGTTTAATTCTTGTTCTATAAGAATAACATATAAAACTATCAGGAGAATGTTTCTCTGTTTTAGATTCTATTCTTTCTAATTGTTGAATTTCTCTATTAGCTTCTGGAGAATCACTAAATGCAGCATCTAAAACTTTTCCTAATTCTACATTAGGTTGGGGTGTTGAGACTGATGTAGTAGAAGATTCTTTCTTTTGAGGTTCTATAGTTTTACTCTCTAACGAAGCATTAAGAGCTTTCAATCTTAATTCTGAGAAAGATTTAGCAGCTTCATTATTTAATATAGAGGATTGTGTATAACTAATTCTTTCAGATCCTTTAGTAAGTTTAGTAGTTAACCCATTATTTATAATAATAGTACCTTCTTTAGATCTAGTTATAGCAGTATATAAATCTCTAGTAGCTTTTTCTACAAATTCTCCATGAGATCCGAAATTAAATTTCTTATCTACTATAAAGTATTTAGCTTCTGAACCTTGTACTTCTTCAAGTTTAAATTTCCTTATTTTTCCAGGATTCTTTTTTATATAAGTATCTATTAGCTTATATGTATCAGAATTTACATCATCATATATAAATCCTATCGGCTCTTCTGAGTCATGAACTAATTTATCTAAATCAAAAGTAGAAATAGATCCAACAATTTTATCTCCAGAGAGTTTTACGTCGTCTTCATAATATTTTAGACTAGGTACGTTCTCATAGTTAGATAACGCTATTTTTATTCCCTCTTCTAAATTAAATTCTCCTGTAGTATAGTAATTATCTACATTTCTAACTCTATCAGTTAATACTCTTAAAGAATCTAAGTTATCTTTTTTATGGATATTAGTAATTCTTAAAGATGTAGCTAAAGTAGGTGTGTATATTAAATTAGTATCTACATCTATCCCTAAATACGCTCCATCACTTCCAGCATAACCAGATTGTAATAAATCACCGGAAGTAATTAATATCTTATCATTTTGTTGAGCCCATGAAGATAATAATTCTAATTCAAATTTAGATAATTGTGTAACTTCATCGATAAATATCAATCTTTGATCTTGAAATATCCCAGATTTAAAATTAGAAGGAGTTAGATATTTAGGATTTATTCTAACAACTAATTCCTTGTCTTGAGTTTCTAGTATATCTATAACCCTCTCATTCTCCGGAATAGTTTTAGATTGAGGATCATTAAACTGTTTCTTGGCCTTTTCTATTATTTCTGGAGATACTAAAATAGAATTTAATAACATATCAGCGGTAATTGCTGTTAGTTTTTTATTCTTAATAGTATCATTTATAGTGTTCAATCCTTCCGTTTCAGAATAAGATTTTCCAGTAATCGAATTTAATAGATTAACTGTTTGTTGCATCTTAGGTCCAGATATAACAGCACCTTGTTCTCCTAATAATTTATTAGCTAATTTAAATACTAAAGAATCAACACCAGTAGTCTTACCTACTCCTGGTGCTCCATTTATAAATACTGTATTTTGTAGTCTAGATATATAATTCTTATATTTATCTCTAAGTGCTGGATTTGTAATACTATTCTCAAACTCCTTAGTTAACTCGGTAGAGTTGTTCATGAAGTTTATATCTATAATACAAGCTAACGCAATCCTTGCAGCATATTCTTGAGAAAATATAGGAATTATAAGTTGTTTATCTGATCCCAAGGATTCATTCACTATATCTCTTAATGCATTATTAAATGTAGATGCTTTTGTGGTTAATATAGTATGATAATAGATAAATAAATCGGAGGGAGACATCTCAGTTATTTCAGAATTTAAAGAAGCTGGATTATTATAAGCTTCTTTCATTAATTTAGAATAATCATAATTCTGAAATAATTTAGATATTAAATGTTCTTTAGATACTGTATTATTCTTAGATAATTTAGTAGCATTATCATAAATTCTATCTTCTACTTCTAAAATAAGTTTCTCCAATGAAATATATTCTTCATCAGTTAAATCCGAATTATTTAAACTATCTAAATTATAATTAGATAATATATCATCCACTCCTTCAAATAATTCGGGAGCTTTATTTCTAAATAATTTATCCTGATAATTCTTTATGAGAGCTTGTCTAGTTTTTATAGCTGTAAGCTTATGCTCTTTAAGTTTATTACCTTTATTTTGTTCAGATAATTTTTTATAGAATCCCAATTTATTCTTTATCCTCTCTAATTCTTGTATAACTTCAAATGCGGAATTAGATTCTATTTCTGGAAGCTTTTCTGATACTCCTAATTTTTCTCTTACATAATTTAAAGTAGAATTAAATCCATATCCTCCATTTTCAATAGTAGAAGATTGCATCGAAGATACTACTGATTGCAATGCGTTAATCACATTTATTGCAGTATCAAGTTGTTCTAATTTAACCTTTCCTTGCAAAACATAATCAGAAAGTGTATTAGTAGATTTTAATAAATCACTTTCATTTGATAATAATTCAAAGATATTAATATTTCCAGCAGATTCATCTACATTTAAATATATCTCAGATAATAAAGTATTTAAAGGATTCTCTACTAACTGAGAAGGATCTATTGAAGCTTCTGATAAAATATTTATTTCTGATAAAGATGATTTTGTTTTAGATTTATTTGAATCATTTATACTTTCTATAATGATCCTTTTCTCTACATCATTTAAATTAGAATTTTTTAATAGGCTTGCTACTTCAAACCAATCTTTTACATTTTTTAACTCTTCTGATATTTGTATTACCTCTTCTAAATTATTAACTCCAATTTCTTCAAATCCTTCTTTTAAAGCAGCTTGAAAATCCGGAGATTGGGATTTTATATTTTGTAAATCATAATTAACTAATTCCCCAAGACTCTCATCTACATAAGATAAAAGATTAGATACATAAGAAGAGTAATCTAATTCTACCTTATTATCTGATTTTAGATATGTCTTTATATAAGAATATAAATCCTTAGTTAATTCTATTCCCTCATTTCTAGCACTTTCAATTAAATTCATCATTGATCTAGTCCTAAGTTGGGGAATTAGATTAAACTGTAATAATCCAGATAAATTAATAAGAATCTTTCTAATATTAGATATTACTTCTTCTGAAGAGTTTAAATTAGGAAGATTTAAATTATTTTGTATATAAGATTTAACTATAGAATTAGAAATGTTCTTATTTAAAAATTCTTCTATAGATTCTCTTATTACGAAATTTTTATCTAAAGTAGGATCTGAGTTTAATTTATTGTTAATAGAATTAGATAAGGTATCTATTTTCTGATCTATATTAAATATTGTATCAAATATATTAGATATAAATTCTCCAGAATTCTTATATGTAGAGAAAATACTACCTACATCAATTCCAGATCCATCCTGATTTATTGAATTAAAGAAGTTTTTAATTATATTCTGAGTATTTATATCAGATAAATCCGTATTTCTATATTCAAATATATAATCAATCCCTCTTTCTACAGGAACCCCTAATTCAAGTCCTAATTTTCTTGCTAAATCAAAATTACGTTTTGCATCTTCATCAAGATTAAGTAAGGCCTCTTCATCTATTCCTGATAGATATCCTTTTATTTTATTTAATAACGGTAACTTAGATACTATATTTATAATATTATCACCATATTTCTGTGATAATGACGTAAATATTTTATACGCTTTATCTAATTTCTCATTATTATCTTCTCTATAAGCTTTATATCTAGATTTAATTTCCTCTCTTTCGGATTCTGATAAAGATCCGTACGGTTTGCCAAGAATATTTTCTGTATATGTATATATATCAGAAGAATAAATTTTATTAGATATTTCGCTTATATTAAATAAAGCTCTTTTTAAATACTCTTCGGATTTTCCTCCTCGTAATAGTATATCCTTCTCTGTTCTTTTTTGTTGAAGTTCTTCATTTATTATATTTAATCTACTCTCCAACTCTGTTTTATTCGGAATTTCTTTATTAGGAGCATTTAATCGATTCTCTATATCTTTCTTTTCTAGGAGTAGATTTCCTATTTCTTTTCCTAATTGATTATAATCTCTAATAATATCTAATCTTCCATCAAATTTAATAAGATCTTCTACTCTCCTATCCCTTAATGCTGATAAAGATATTAATTCTTCATCACTAAGGCGTAGATTTTCTTCATTAATAATAGCATCCCACTGATTTATTAACTGTAATGATAGGTCTATTACAGCATCATTTTGGGAAATATCTCCAGATTCTACAGGAGAGTAATTTATATTCTCTCCTTCTATTGTTCTATTAGTAGCAGAAAGATTTTTTGGAGCTACACCTTGTTGTCTTAATCTCTCTAATTCTGAGATTAATTTAGATTTACCTCCATTTCGTAATATGTAAAAGATATTATCAGTAGCTTGTTCCGGAACTCTTTTATTTATATCAGATAAATTATTAGCAGCTTTAAATATAGCCCCACCAATAGCACCTCCAAATCCAGCCATTAGATATCTTTCCAATGGATTAGAGGATAAGAAATCAAAAGAAGCATCTTTTTGTGTACCAGAAATTCCTGTGAATACATCTGTAATAGCTTTAGACATATCCATAATAGCTTCTTCTGACATTTCCTCAATTCCCTCAGCTACAGCATTACTAGCTATTCCAGAACCAGAGATGATATTATTTATAGGTTCCTTTACTTTTTTAAATGTATTTATAGCTTTCTTTAATACAGAATTAAATGCAGCTTTATCTTTTGTATTATTTGCAGTATAATGTAATAATTCTCTATTTTCTTCGATAAACTTTTTTCCAGCATTTCTTATAGCAGCTCTTTCACTATCAAATCCCAATCCCTCTAAAGCTTTCTGTCCTATTTCTGTAGATTGTATCATCCAAGTAGTAGCACCCATAGCTAAGCCTGCAGTTAAGGCAGCTGTTCTTCTATCATATCCGGCATCTAAAGCATCGTTATATACATCCATTGTAGAAGTTCCAGACATATAGAAATTAGCCATAAATCTACCTAAGAAATTATTTCTTATATTAGCTTTATTTATTGCATTTATAACAGCAGGATCGTTACGGGTAATTGTATTATATAATCCTCTATTTTGAATTATACTACCATCAGAAATAGCTTGTATTATATCATCTCCATATTTAGCTTTTATAGCTTTTAAAGCAGCCCTTTCAGAATTTCCAATACCAAGCCAGTTTGGAATTTGAGCTAATAATCTTTGTTGGAATAATTGACTACCAACGTCTGAGATTAATCTCCCAAAATTCTCAAAGGTTAATATTTTTTCTTGGGATTTATCAGATACACTAGTATTAAATTGATTGGCTTTAGCTTCTATAGTATTTAATATCCCATAATTAGGATTAGGATTATTATTAATAAACCCATCCATCATTTTATATAGAGTAATACCTAGTTTGGTACCTTCTCGAAGTACTAAAGCTCCAGCATAAGCTTGACCTACATATGGGATAAATAAAGGAGCGATACTAGCTATAGTTTGTGCTATAGTAGATCCGATACTAGATTCTTCTCCATCATTATCAAAAAAATCAAATTTATTCCATGTAGAATTTTCTCTAGTAATTACATCAAACGCACTTAATACTTGTTTACCATGAACTTCTCTATTACCAAGAGTTTCGTAATAAGGCATTCCACTTTCATCTAATTTTATTTCTCCTTTTTTATGTTGTATTAATCTTCCTGTTTCTGGATCAGTTTCTTGTATATCTCTATCATATTGAGCTAAAACTATCGGAGTTTTAGTTACTGTTCCCCAAAATCCTAAATCCTCTGGAGTAATATCCATCCACCTATTATTCTCAGTATCGAAAATTTTATTTTGTTGAGCCATTTCTCTAGTAGACATACTAGTCATTTCTGTCCCTAGTATAGTATTTAATCCGGTGCTTTGAATAAAAGGATTTTTAGTTTTTATTATATCTAAAGAAATATCTTGTACAGGAGAAAGTTGAGATTTAAAAGGAGACATTATATCATACTGCACTTTTGGAAGATCCTCTTCTGTAAACTGTCCTATAGATAATGTATTATATGAAGATAATGCTTTATTATAAAATGTATTAAATGCGTTATCATCAAATTTCCCATCGGGTGCAGTAAATGCCTGAACGATCTTTTCGTTTTGTTTATATTCATCCTTTGACTTCAATTCTATATCATTAGGAGTAACCCCATTTTGTAAGAAGTCTATATAAGTTTTATCTTGGTTTGAGTAATATAACCCAAACCAATCCTTTTTTTCTAAATTATCCATATTATTTAAATGCAGCTGGGTTTAATCCTCCAGTTTGTTGTGTAATTTGATTAGTATTTCTTATTACATTTTCATAATCTAAATTAGATTTAGCTGTTTGAGGGGCAGTTTTTCCAGTAAATAAGATTGACATTAACTCATCTTGTACAGGTAAGAATATAGAGGATTTATATATATCATCATCAGGTCTATACCAATGTTCTGGAGGTATGTAACCATTAGCTCTCAACATTTTATTTTCTAGATTAGATCTAACTCTAGCATACATATCTCTAGCCTTATCCTCTAAATCATTATTTAATCTCTTAGTAATACTATTTAATTGAGTTTCCTTTGCCACTTCTTCTGGAATTAGAGATGGGATAACCATAAATTGATGCATATAAGATAATTGACTTTGTGCTGGTTCTCCGCCTCTAAGTATTAAATGATCTACATTATGTGCTCTGTATATATTTAATTTCTGATCTTCTGTAACTGTCGGACCTATAGCAGAAATTTCTCTATCAGCATCTTCTAAACGCTTCAATGCTTTTAAATCTACTACTTTAGAACCTGTTTTAGGATCTGTTATATATGGTAACCATGTCATCGCTACTCTATCTCCTTCATATAATATCTTACTTAAATCATTAGGATTTAAAGTAACTCCAGTTCCAACAGAAGCTCCTGAAATATCTACTAAAGAACCTAACCCTCCGTTAGTAATTATATCGGATAAATAACTCTCATTTAATACTTCTCCTTTAGCTCCTATTAATGGTCTAATACTAGCTTTAGCATCAAAAGAATATTTATCTCCTACATTTACTACATATTTCTGATTTTTAGGATCTGATACATAACTCATTAGAGGGTTAATATCAGTTAATCCTCCTTTACCTCCAGAACCACTCCCTGATCTACCTTCTATATTCTCATCTTTTAATGATTGGGAATAAGAATGATCAGTTCCAAAGATAAGGATATTTTTAATACTTTCTATAGCATTTTCTCTAGGATCTCCAGTATTATTAATAGCGGCTCTTGCAATTAAAGTATTTCTAGATTGTTGATCTAAATTATTCCATATGTAATTTAAAGCAAGATTAGCATTTTTTCTTTGTGTAGCAACTTCCTCAGTTAATTTAAAAGTTCCATCAGGAGCAACATTCAACTTCTCACTTACAATAGCTTGTAATCCTTTTTCTAATTGATTAGCTCTAGCTTTATCAAAGTAATAATCAGAAGATTGTTTTTCTACTCCTATAGATTTAACAATCTCTTCTATTCGTTTACTTATATCGTTTATATTTAAACTTCCAGCAACCGTTTGAGATAGGCTATTATCAAATATATAAGCTTTACTATTATTCCTTAGAGTTAAGAGATCATTATTAGTTAATACTCTATACTCTTCTCTACTTTCTGAGTATTGATCTGGAGTAATCATAACAAGTTCTCCATTAGAGTTTTGTGCGAATAAATTTCCAGAATAATCTATTGCTGCTTCTGAAAGTGTTCCTTTAGATAGTGCATGTTCTTTTGCTTGATCAAATATCTGTTTATTATTCTGAATCTCGTTTAATCTAGATACTAATCCTGTATATTGTCTAACGCTAATAGGTTGTCCTAAAAGATCTGTATCAGCAAAGATATTACCAACTTGTTCTGCGAAATAATTAACTTCATTAGTTAATCCTTTACCAACCATTTGACCTATAATATCTTTTAACTGTTTCTGAGAATTATCAATCTTAGTATCACCAGATTTAGCAGAAGAATTAGCTACGGCTGATGTCCCTTCTTCTCTTCCAATAGGTTGAAAGAAAGGAGAATACCCAACCCACGGGGCCAGTTGTCCTCCTTCTTGAAATTTTTTAATATTTAACTTCATATTATTTCTTAATTATTCCTCCGAATCTAAATACTTTAGGATATTGTCCAGATAATCCTAATTTTTGTAAATCTATACTCCTCTTTAATCCTTTAAGTTGTAACTCTTTTTGAGCATTAATAATATTTTTATATTCTGGATCTAAGAATAATTTAGTAGGATCTTTCTTGTATTCTTCTTTTTGATATAACGCATCTAATCTTCTCTGTAAATCTGATGCAGTAATAGAATCCTCTGTAGATAATCTAGCATTTTTATATTGAGAATCTAAAAGTTGTTCATTTACTTTTCTAGCATTATTTGTATTTATATACTGCTTAGTTTGTTCTGTTACATCATGTAAGAATGTATCCCAGATATTAGCATTTTGTCCTATCTTCTGAGCTTTTAAATTTGCTAAAGTATTTAAATATTCTGTAGTAGCTAAACGATTTCTATTTGCAGCTTCCTCTCTTCTTATTAAATTATTAGCATTAACTTGAAATGCTTTTTCTCTAGACTGTTGTATAGCTTGTTCATTTGCTAAATCTCCTTGCAATCTTGCTTCTGCTGCATTTTTAGCTACTTCTAAATTATATGCTAATTGTCTATCGGCATCTGAGGTTAGAGGTGTTCTAGTTAATCCTTCTAAATTTGCTGCTTGTTTATAATAAGCTTGTCTAACTCCTTCATTTCCTTGAATGGAATAATTTAAATCCGTAGGGAGATTTATTAAAGAAGGTCTTAGATCTTTTTTTAATGTTTTATATATCTTATTATTAGCTGCTGTTTTTTGTATAGCAGAAGCTAAGGAAGATATAGTAGTTAGAGGAATACTTCCTAATGACGATTTAGTTGGAAGATAATTTTGAGATTCAATATTAGAACCAGTTGAAGATTTAGTGATGGGAGTATTTAAAGAAGGTTTATTCATTGGTTTTAAATTAAAATCAAAAGTATTATTATTTAAAACTTCGGAATCAATTCTTCTTATTCTAGAAGGCGACTTTCTAGTTACAACAACTTCTTCTAATATGTTAGTAGGTGTAACTCCCCCATCTTGATATTTAATAACTCCTCCATTTTTAAATTCCTTAACATTTTTATTTGCTTCAATCCATTCTTTAGAGCCTAATTCATATTTATCTCTTTCTTTAAGAAGTTTATTTCGAATAAAGAAGTAGTCTAAAGTACCTCCATCCTTATGTTTTTTAGGTAATCTATCTCCTACATCTTTACTTTTCTTCTTACTTACTGTTTTCTTTTTAGAGGAATGTTTAGATGCGGCTTGATATTCTTGAGCGTTTATACGTTTTCTTAATACTGCATCCTCTTCCGCTTTAATTAAGAGATTTAATATTCTTTCATCGTTTTGATTACTAACACTTTCGTTCGGAGTTGTAACTATTCTAGATAAATTTTTATTTTCTTCTTTATATCCTAATTCGTTACGTCTTTTTGTTTCCTGACCTTTTAAATACGCTAATTGTTTACGTCTTTTCTCATTTTCTAGTTTCTGTTTATTTTTAGCTAGTGTAGCTTTTCCTTCTTCGCTTTCTCTCCATAGCTTAGCTTGAGTTTTTCTAACATCGGATTTAGTCATTCTACTAGCTTTCCCAGAAGGTTCTGTTAAAGGACGTGTTGTTCCAAAAGGTGTAAATTGCATTTGTTCTAGTATAGAACTATTTAATTCCGCATCTGTAGGTCCTTTTGTTGGATTTACAACATTATGTATTAATTGCTCTTTTTGCTCAAGTATTTCAGATCTGGGAGCTCTTAAATTAATTTTTCCAGGAGCTTTTTCAGTTAATTTTCCGTGATATACTACAGTAGGAGCACCTAAAGTTTGTCCGAGATAAATATTATTATCCTTTAATTGTTTCTGGATATTACCACGTCTATAATAAGCCTGCTCTGCTACTAATCCTTTCTGGAAGGATGAGAGTTTATTATTCTTAATCTTATCTAAAGTCTCTGGTGTTAATTCTCTTCCAGCTACTTTAGTTTCTTTTACTTTTCCAACTCCGCGTGTGAAAGGATTATACCATTTACCTTTAGGTATTTTTATATTACTTAAATCCTCGTCAGTTAAATCCGTATATTGAGATTTTAATTTAGTCCTAACAGTAGTTAATTTATCCTCTGTTGACATCTTATTAAATCCCTCTACCTCATTATTTTTAAATGAAATTTCTTTAGTTTTACCGTTAACATTAACTTCTAGAGGTTTAGATAATTCTCCTGCACCAGCTTTTTGAGTATATAACTTCTTCCCAGCAACATTTCTACCGATACCCGTTACAGCATTTAATCCATTAGCTAACAATCTCCAGTCATTTATAGTTAATTCTTCTCCTGACATTACTTTACCTAAAGCAGTAAGAGAAGTTCCTAATCCTAATGCAGTAAATGCTTTACGTAGTATTGGAGCTGCTGTTTTTATTGCTTTAGTCACTTTAGCTCCTTTAGCCACTGTTCCTAATCCGGGAATTAATGTTGCTGCATCCATCCCTAGATTTAGTATTAAGTTCCCAGTATCACTCCATGACCAATCATCGTCACGTTTATAATCAGCAATAGCAGTAGAAATTGTAGATCCTAATCCTGTTGCAGCTCCCACAGCATTTCCTACACCAAACGCAGCGGTAGAAGCTAAGCCAGCTACATCTAATGCTAATGCTGTTAAATCTGCTTTATCTGCTGCACTTAATGATTCTCCAGAGAATACATCTGACATGGAAGCAGATTGTTTATCTTGTAGATCTGAGGAAATTGAATTTCTTAATATTCCACCTTCTTGATATCTAATAGGAATACCTCCAGCAGTAGTTTCTCCTTTAGCTTCATTAGCCCCTAAATATTGACTATTAATATTAAAATACTTAGAATATAAATCAGCCAAAAACTTACTTCCTAAGGTTAAATCTCTCCCTTCAACTGGATTAACATTAAGTTTATTTAAATTAATAGAGGAAATTCCTGGATAATTTGATGTCGGACTAAATTGTAAATAACCTTGGTTATATTTAAATTCTCCAGGAATTATATCTCCTGTTTTCTTATTAATAGCATAAATACTTTTAGATTTATATGGCCTTCCAGTATTTAAATAACTCTCAACATTCTGAGGATTATTTATTCCAATAAATTCATAATCTTCAACCGCTTGATTATCTCCTATATAAGGATTAAAATAATCAATACCATATTCTTCTCCTTCTGGAAGATTTAATAACTTAGCTAATTTATAATAAGCATTATAACTCTGTTCCTTATCCCAATCTTTCTTATATTTAATATTCTCAGCATTTTTTCTCCAACTATATACTTCTGGATTATATATATCATTTAAATATTTAACATTACTTCCTACATAATCCTTAATCTTTTCATAAGGTATATAATCAGTATCATACCATCCAGATTTTAACATATATGTAGCTGGGTTAGATTCAAACGGAAAATAGCCTCTTAATCCCACAAGATTCCCAGAAGAATCTATTTCTCTTAACCCTTCTTTAGTAACTACTATATTTTTTCCGTTAAAATTATAACTTAGAGGAGCACCTTCTGGTAGATTATTTGTTTTCCTTATTTCATCCTCTTCTTTCTTAATCTGTTCTTCGGATTTAGTAGATCCTTGAGTAGAAGAATTTTGTTGATTTGAATCTCCAAAAATATATTTCCATATATAATCACCAAAACGCTGATTATTCTTCTGTTCTTCCCAATCAAATTCTGAATTAGGATCCCCATTTCTACCTTGAGATAAATCTTCTATAAATTGATCGTACTCCTGTATAGATTTAAAAGGAAGATTCTCATATCCCTTAAATGGAGTTTTATCTTCTGATGATAAATACTCATAAAATCTTCCTCTATTATTTTCTAAAGCCCTAATTACATCATCAATCCTTTCAGAAGTATTTTTCCTATTATATACTTCCTGATTAATCTTTCCTCCCCATACGGAATTAATTAATTCTCTAGGATTCCATGACACATCTATTTTATCAGGTTCTTGTAAAGTATTAGAGTATTCAGTAAGATTTAAAAAGTTATTATCTATAGCTTTAGCTAAATAATCACTACTATATTTATCACCTAAATTAAATCCTTCTGAGTTGTTATATTTAATATCAAATCCACTTGGAGTACTATTAATCTCTTGTATATCACCTTTATTTAGAGCGTCTAAAAATCTATTATAAGAAGCATCTACTCCAGATCCTCTTCTTCTATAAGAGTTTTTTAAACTTCGGGAGTCATCAGAACTAACCCAATTCTGGAGTTTTTCTTTAGCTTCTTTTATATCGTATTTTTTACCGTTAATAGTAATTGTCTTTGTTTCTTGCTCTTTTTTATTATAAAGGTCTTGTAATTCTTGCTTCTTTTTATTATATTCTTCTATATTTGAAGGAGATTTACCTCCAGTTTCAAATTTAGGAACTTGTGCCATAGTTAATGATTAAAGTAAAAATGGAGTATTATATTTAAATAATACCCCATCTAAGATAATTTATTGTCTTTTCTTTACTACTAATTTTCCTCCTCGACGTGCCATTACAGGCTCAGTAGGAGCTTCTGCTTGAGCAGCTTGTCCCTGAGTCATTTCGACTAACGCTGAACATACCGCCAATGCAGCTTGACAATCCTGATTTTGAGTTGCCTGAGCAGCTAATTGAAGAATTTGCTGAAAGATTTGTTCTGGACTAGGTTGAGCCTGAGTAGCAGATTCCGTGGGCATAGTTCCGCCCTCTTGTAAGATTTTTACTTTAAATTTTTCGTTTACTTTCATTTCTTTAATATTTAACGTTAAACTTGTACAAAGTTAAGATTTTGTATGTGAAATTCCTATTATTTGGTAGTGGATAATAATTCTGAATTATTTACCACCTTTTGAGCCTTTACCTTTAGATTTGCTTTTAGATTTACAAGCCATAGTGTTTAAGATTTAAATTTGTTAGACATACAGTTAGTTATCTAATATATTAGATATTTATTCTTAATGTATTTATTAAATTGCTTTTAATTTACAACCGGACTTAAGTTCTTCTTGATTCTGAGCATTTGATTGTTTCTGTAATAATTTAACTTCATGATTGAGTCTCTTAATTTCTTCTTGCATCTCATGTAACATTTCATCATGCTCTTCAATCTTCTTTCTATTAAATAATACTGCTTGGCCAATTGTTTCTAAATCAAATGTGTATAAATACTTATTATCCATAGATTCCGAATCCTTTGCGTTAGTTTTTGTCATATTCCAATTATTTAAAAATGTTTCACATAATTTCTTCCAAGTATCACGAGAAATTCCCAAATACTTACATATATTTATATCAGTATCACATAATTCTCCGAGATGTTTGTTTTTACTCATATATTCTTGAAGAACTATATATGCGGATTTAGATTTAAAATCTAATTTTTCGTTATTTAAGAAATCGAAAGAAAACATCTCTGAATCCTCTATATAAAGATCTCTGATATTAAATGTATATAAATTACTATTTTTAAATCCTCTATTTATTCTTTTTAAATATCCTTCATCTTCTAATAGATCAATATATTTCTTTAAAGTAGGTGTAGAAAGTCCTGTTTTATCAGATAAAGTTTTATAAGAAGGAAAACAAGATTTAGTAGTCTCATTCATATAATATTTAAGAATAGCATAAATTCCTACCGCAAGATAATTTATCCTAGAATTTACCATTGAATGAGGTATCTTAACATGTGGTATTGAATTAGTTTCTTCTTTCTTTTTCTTCTTTTGTTTGCGAGAAATATGATCTTTCGAGTCGATTAAATCCTTTTCTAATCTATTTATTAAATACTCTTGATAATCATGATCGCATAATGAATCTAAAGTATCTAAAGATACATTTGGAAGTAAATCAAAACACTCTTTAAATTCATTATATAATAAATTTAAACTATTCTCTGTTAATTTAAATACTTCTCCATGTATTAGATATTCTTTAAATATATAATGTAAACGTCTTTCTTCTAAATACTTTCCATGTTTTAACGCTAGTAATATTAAATCTGGATTTGTTGTTTTAAAAGAATTTAATCTATTTCTAATATTTCCACTATATCCAATTTTAAGATTATTTCCTAATTTAACTGCATAAACCATAACTAAAGAATTTTATATATAAACCTAGAATAATTATTTCCGTTATATCCTTTATCTTTAGTTATAATAATTAGCTCTTGATCTTGAAGAAGATTTAAATACTTTTTTATTGTTGGAATAGACAATCCGGATCTATCTTTTAGCTCTTCTAATGTAGGAATAGCTTCTTTAGTATCTATATTCATATATTCTTTTAGTATAGAATATAGATAATTTTTAAAATGATTTTGTTTTTCTGGATTCATATTTAATATATTTAAAAGTTATTGTAAATTTTAATAATACAAAATTACAATAAAAATTTAATATATCAAATAGATTGAGAAAATTTATTACGCACATATGTATTTACCTCATCTACTCTATTTAACCATCCCTTTAAAAATTTATTCTGTGATGGTTTTCTATCTACAATTTCTTGATAATATTCTTTTCTTTTAGAAATAAACTCTTGCAGCAAATTTTTCGAATTACATAAATTAGCTAATCTAATTGTAGTAGGTCCAATTTTCCCATCTATATCTAAGGATTGTCCTAAATTTAAAATAGCTTTTTGGAGGCATTTAACACCATTAGAGACACCAGCATTAACTGAATGATCTAATAGATGGGCAGAGATATAAATGTTGCTTATATCATCTATTTTACATTTGTTATAAAATTGATCTGCATAGAATTGTTCTACTAAATCTTCTAATTCTTTAACTGTTGTGATTAATTGTCCTCTTTTTAAGGGTTTAAATTTATCAATGATCTTCCATCCTTCCCATTTAGGGAAATTAGCACGGGATATTCCGCAGTATGTTTCACCCCCGGAGTCTAAATTATCCGGATCCATCCAATAACCCCCCTCGTTTCTTAAGATCATTGATATGAGAATATGAGATTTATTTAACATTTGATTTTAAATCATTTTTATTGTTGTAGATTTAACACTTTCTTTATTCTTATCTCCTAATTCTTTATGTAGTAATCTTACTTCGTGATTAAGTCTCTCAATTTCTTCCTGCATCTTATGTAACATTTCATCATGTTCCTCTATTTTCTTTTGGTTAAATAATACCGCTTGACCAATTGCTTCTAAGTCGAAGGTATAAACATTCTTCACACATCCAGTTTCTGAATCCTTAGCGTTTGATTTCATTATAGTTATCCAATTATTATTTATTAAATTCTTTTCAATTCTTTTATATGTTGAAAAACTAGTATTTAATATATTTGACATTTCTAAAGGAGTAGACGAAATAGTTCCTCTTCCACTATTTTTATTCATCATTCGTTCCTGAAAAGCTATTAAAGCGCATTTTTCTTTAAAAGGAATTTCTTTACTTTTCATAAATTCAAATGTATACATTTCAAATCCTTTATTATATAAAGAACTGTTTTTATTAAACACATAAGTATTACACTTTTTTTCTCCTTTTATTATTTTAATATGATTCTCTTCCTCTAATATACTTAAATACTTCTGAATTGTTGGTATACTTAAATTAGTTTCTCCTTGAAGAGTTCTTAAAGACACAAAAGTAGAGTATGTATCTTTATTCATATATCTTCTTAAATAAGCATATAGGCCAAGTATTTGATAATCTATTTGTCCTTTACATAATCCATGAGGAACTTGTACGTGTTGAGGTAATGTATTTAATTTTTCTTTTTTATTATTCATATTTATATTTTTGACTGTTAAATTATTT
>OODO01000356.1_pt1 | contig 46004 bp, 30 predicted proteins | sample 1671261 | NCBI WGS metagenome assembly OODO01 (sample SAMN06348138, study PRJEB24527) | human gut metagenome | biome: human gut; feature: ankylosing spondylitis patient; material: feces | host: Homo sapiens | place: China | collected 2015-10 | reverse complement strand
ATAATAGAAATTATTTTAAGTTTCAATAACAGGGAGGTAGGATTATGGCAATTACGGGTATCAATAACAGCAGTTACACATCGTATTATGCTTCAAATTATAAGAATACTGTAAAAAAAACAGATAGTGAAAAGGATAGTACAAATACAAAAGATGGCAACGTGACAACAAGTACAGTTGAATTAAAAACATCACGTCCCGGTGTGACAAAAACAGAGCAGATTAAGACAGGGTATAGTAATGTAAATGATTATTCAAAATACTTGCAAGGAAAATACCATTATATGAATATAGGGCTGACTTCAATGCAGGGTATTCCGACAACGGTATCTGTTTCAAGTGCATTTTTACAAAAGTGCATGAATGATCCGGAAAAAGCAAAGTATTTGGAGGAAAACTTAGCAGCCATTCCGGATTGTACAAAAGATACGATTAATGGATGTTTGGGCACTGTGACAAATCAGAGTTATATGATTGATGCAAACGGAAATATTATAGAGACAGCATCTTGTACAAATGATCCAGATGGGAAAATAGCGAAAGAGAATGCTGAACGAAAAGCAAAAGAGAACAGAGAAAAAGAGGAAAAAGTAAAAGAGAAAAGAGCTGCTAAAAAAGCAGAGGAAGAAAAGTTTGAGTCAAAACGGGCAAAGAGACAGGCAGAAAAAGAAAAAAATACCAGTGTTTCTGATAATGAAGGTATAGATATTGTTGAAGGAAAGACTAAAACTATCAATAAAGCCGTTAATTATAATTCATCGACTATTAATATTGGAAGCAATTTCAATAGTTATAGTTAAAGATTGAGGAGGAGAGTAACAGTGTATCCAGTCAGAGGGAATTGTTAGAATCATTTATTGGCAATCATTCGGAGCTTAAGGATACGAAGGTACAGGAATACTGTGATGATGGATTTACCGGAACAAAATTTGAAAAACCGGGCTATATGAAGCTTATGGAGGATGTCCGAGCTGATAAAATATCCTGCATTGTTGTAAAGGATTTATCCAGACTCGGAAGGGATTATATTGAAGTCGGTAGTCTTCTGGAGCAGATACTTCCACTTTATCAGGTATGGGTTATTGCAGTTAATGACAATTATGACAGCGATAACTATGATGGTTCGACGGGCGGTATGAATGTTGCGTTTAAGAACTTAATCTATATGCTTTATAGCAGGGACTTGTCTAATAAAGTCAATTCTGCAATGCATACAAGGATACTGAAAGGTGAGAACATCAGTGGTCAGTTAAGGTATGGATATGTCAAAGACCCAAATGATAAGAATAAGATTATTGTATATCCGGAAGCAGCAGAAGTGGTTAAGCTGATATTTGAACTGACCGCACAGGGCAAAAGTAAAACGGAAGTGGCAAATTACCTAAATGCTCAGGGTATTAATACACCATCTGCATATAAAAAGAGAAAAGGAAGCAGAAACTTTTTTCATGCAGTTGAAGTAAAAAGTCTGTGGAGTACTTCTTCTATCCGGGATATATTAAACGATGAAGTTTATCTTGGAAAACTGATATGGAATAAAACTAAGAAGAGGATAGGCAGCAATAACACTTCAAGCTATGTTCCTAAAGACGAATGGATGGTGATAGAAAATTGCCATGAACCCATTATTACTCAGGAATTATTTGATATGGCACACGCTAATTCAAAAAAATGTGTTCGTTTAAAGCGTGGTAAGAGAAACTATAATCCGTTTTATTATTGTGGTGTGTGTGGCAGAGCTTTAGCACCCAGCAAAAGGGTAAAAGGTGACATTCTTCTTTGTTACTCGTCAAGAATTGAGGAAAATTCTCCATGCAAAAGCAACAGGTTGGAAATTGCCAAGGTTGAAGATGCAATCACGAAAACTTTAAATATGTATGCAACAGCTTATCTGGATGAGAAAGGAATAAAGAAAGCTGGTAAATCGAAAGAAGTATCTCCGGAAGAAAAGATTGCAACACTTGAAAAGAAGGTGAAGAGCCTCAGCAGTAAAAAGATGATGTTGTATTCTGATTATAAGGATGACAAGCTCACAAGAGAAGAGTATGTCAAGCGTTCAAAGGCGATGGTGGATCAGATTGATGAATTGCATCAGGAAATCGAACAGCTTAAAACAGAAATACCGCCAGAAGATAATTCTTCTAGTAAGTTTGAGACACAGTTAGAAAGTATCATCAATATGGAATCTTTTGACAGAGAGAAAATCCAGAAGGTAATCAAAAAAGTGATTATCAATGGAGAGGACAATATCGAGATTGTATGGAATACAGATGATCCATTTTTCAGGTAAGATGGATGTTTAAAGAGTGTGGAGTGCCGAGAAAATGTGGCACTCCTTTCTTCTGCAGGCATAAATATTGCTTTCAATATACTGCAATAGCAGGTATAATGGGAAGTGATATTTGAGGGTACAAAAAAATCAATTTTTTTTTTTGGTCTGGAGTTGACACGAGCAGGGAAAAGCATTCCAGATATATCTGTTATGCCGGAATTATGTGAAATATTTGATATAACTGTAAATGAATTATTAAGTGGAGAGAGAATTGATAAGGAGGATTATGTCATGAAAGCAGAAAATAATTTTTTACAAATGTTCAATAATAACAAAGGAAAGCAGAGACTAGCTATTATGCAATTGGTTGGAGGTGGATTGCTTGTATGTGGATTGGTATTGGTACTTTCATTTCCGCATTTACTGGAGTTATCAGGAGTACAAGATGTAATAATGAGATTAATGGGAATTTTTGTTTTGGCATGTGGTTTTGCAATTAATTACCTGGCAAAAAAAATCAAATACGAGCTTACTGTGTAAGAATTTATGGCAAAATTGACCAAAATACAAACAGTTCGTAAAAATAATACTTTTACGAACTATTTTTGCGTATTTTCGAGTTTGAGGAGTGTGTTATAACACACTTAAAATACGAACTTTATTTCGCTTATCTCTTCGCACATCTTCTCGCAAAAGGGCATATTCAATTAATTTGTAGACAAATTCAGATACTTCCTTGTCATCTAGGAACAACAGCTTATTTATATGCAATATGCCAAGCTCAACTCCTTTATCTGATACATTCAAGCAATCTCCGTATTTCTTAACCTTATTCATAACATCAGCACTTTTAAAATTTCCTATTTTTCCATTATGAGTAAATTTTACAATACCATCTGGAGAGAATTGAGCATATTTATCTACATTGTACTGCAATGAATTGTAATAGCCTCGTGGTCAAACTCATTCTACATCAGAAAGCCCTGTACTATTTCTTTTTTATGAAAAAAGTTGCAAAGTGCTTGTAGAAAGATAAAAGGTATGATTATCTTGCTCTGCAGCAGAGTAAGAGCCTACACAAATGAAAATCCAGTTACAGCGTAAGAAAACCGGGAGACCGTGAACGCAGCCGGGGGATGGCACACCCTCATGTAAGCGACTAGCGAAGCTGTTTAGATACTGTAGAATTATGCACATGAAACACAGAAATGCCCAGCCATGGATGGCTGGGCAAGGTGTTATGCGCCATGGACGGCGCATAAAAGCCGGTTTCGTCAAGTATAGAAACACTATAAGCATAATTCGTACAGAATCTTAACAGCAAAGCGTTAGCGCACGTGATGGTGTGCCATCCCCCGGCTGCGTTCCCGGTCTCCCGGTTTTCGTAGTTAGTCAAGTGAATTAAGCACTCTTTCCTGTATAAAGCTGATAATACTTTCCCTTCTTTGCAATCAGCTCATCATGACTTCCCCTTTCAATAATGCGTCCCTGCTCCAAAACCATAATGCAGTCGCTGTTTCTGACAGTAGAAAGCCTGTGTGCGATAACAAATGTAGTACGGCCATGCATGAGCTTATCCATGCCGTCCTGAACAATACGCTCGGTACGTGTATCAATTGAGCTTGTCGCCTCATCGAGGATGAGCACAGGCGGATCTGCGATAGCGGCACGCGCAATGGCAAGAAGCTGGCGCTGACCCTGACTTAGGTTTGCACCGTCACCTGTCAGTATAGTATTGTAGCCGTCAGGTAGCTGGCGGATAAACGTATCGGCATTTGCCAGGCGGGCAGCAGCGTATACTTCATCATCTGTGGCATCTAGCTTGCCGTAGCGGATGTTTTCCATGACAGTAGCTGTGAAAAGGTGGGTATCCTGCAAAACAATGCCAAGAGAGTGGCGCAGATCAGCCTTTTTAATTTTGTTTATATTGATGCCGTCATATCTTATCTTGCCGTCTGCTATATCGTAGAAGCGGTTGATAAGGTTAGTGATGGTAGTCTTTCCTGCTCCGGTGGTGCCGACAAAGGCAATCTTCTGACCGGGTGTTGCAAAAAGATCAACGTCGTGCAGCACAATTTTCTCAGGCACATATCCGAAATCCACATCATCAAATACCACATCGCCCTCGAGCTTTTTGTAATCCACAGAGCCGTCAGCCTGATGAGTATGCTTCCATGCCCATAAGCCGGTGCGCTCAGGGGTTTCAGTGAGCTTTCCGTTTTCTTCTTTAGCATTTACAAGTGTGACATAGCCCTCGTCAGTCTCAGGCGCTTCATTGAGCAGTGAGAAGATACGGTCACATCCGGCAAGCGCCATGATGATACTGTTGAACTGCTGGCTGACCTGCGAGATAGGCATGTTAAAGCTCTTGTTAAAGGTCAGAAAGCTCGCAAGCTTACCAAGTGTCAGACCGCCAAAGCCTGAAAGAGCCATAACACCGCCGGCAAGAGCACAGAGCACGTAGCTTAGATTTCCAATCTGTGCGTTTACAGGACCGAGCATGTTGGAGTACATGTTGGCATTGTAGGCGCTTTCAAAGAGCTCATCGTTTATCCTGTCGAAGGCTTCGATATTTTCCTGCTCGTGGGTAAATACCTTGACTACCTTCTGACCGTTGAGCATCTCCTCGATGAAGCCGTTAACCTTGCCGAGGTCGCGCTGCTGTGCAAGGAAATAGCGGCTGGAGAAGCCTGCAAATTTCTTTGTTACGACTGTTGTTACGATTACCATCACGATAGTTAGTATGGTGAGCGGAATATTTAATATGACCATTGAAACAAAAACGCTCACAACAGTGATAGCACTGTTAAGTATCTGCGGAAGACTCTGGCTGATGAGCTGGCGGAGTGTATCGATATCGTTTGTATAAATCGACATGATATCGCCGTGCGCATGTGAGTCGAAGTACCGGATTGGCAGATCCTGCATATGGGAAAAGAGCTCAACACGCAGGTTCTTGATGGTACCCTGTGATACGTAGATCATTATTTTGCTGTAGGCAAATGTGCTGATGACGCCGATGCCGTAGAATACGGCGACCCTTCCCATTGCTGCAAGGAGTGGTCCGTAGTCTGGAGTTCCTGTCTTAAGCAGTGGAACTATATAGTCGTCAATCAGATTTTTGGTAAACATGGTTCCCTGCACATTTGCAAGTACACTGACAAAGATACATATCACAACAATTATGCAGGCAGGTAAATATTTCTTGAAAATAAATCCCATAAGGCGCGCAAAAAGCTTACCGGGATTTTTGATTTTTGGTTTTGGCCCACGTGGTCCTCTTGGTCCTGGCATCAGGCAGCACCTCCTTCATCAAAGTCTCCTCCGCCGTTTGTCTGGGAATCGTAGACATCGCGGTAGATTTCATTATTTTTAAGCAGATTTTCGTGAGTGTCAAAGCCGTCCACTTTTCCGTCATTCATCACGATGATACGGTCAGCATCCATGACTGATGAGATACGCTGTGCGATGATGAGCTTAGTGGTTCCCGGTATTGTTTTTGCGAGGGCAGCACGGATTTTTGAATCTGTTGCTGTATCTACAGCCGAGGTGCTGTCATCGAGTATGAGTATCCTTGGCTTTTTAAGCAGAGCTCTTGCGATACACAGACGCTGCTTCTGGCCACCGGATACGTTGGTTCCGCCCTGCTCTATGTAGGTGTTGTACTTGTCAGGGAAGGACTCGATAAAGTCATCGGCGCATGCCATTTTGCAGGCCTTTATACACTCATCTGTGGTAGCGTTTTTGTCACCCCAGCGCAGATTTTCGAGTATGGTGCCCGAGAAAAGCACGTTTTGCTGGAGCACGACAGCTACCTTGTTTCTGAGAGTGTCCATGTCGTATTCACGCACATCGTGGCCTCCGACGATTACAGAGCCGGTGTCTGTGTCGTAGAGACGGCTTATCAGGTTTACAAGGGAAGATTTCGAGCTTCCGGTTCCTCCTATGATTCCGATGGTCTCACCGGATTTTATGTCTAGATTTATATCTGACAGAACCGGAGTCTCAGCAGTGTCTGAATATCTGAAGGTCACATGCTTAAAGCTTATGCTTCCGTCTGGCACATCGTAGAGAGGCTCCTTTGGATTGTGCAGAGTGCTCTGCTCATTTAATACCTCACTGATTCGTCTTGCGGATGCGAGCGAGAGTGAAATCATTACAAAAACCATCGAGAGCATCATAAGATTCATCAGAATATTCATGCAATAGGTGAGAAGCGCCATCAGGTCACCTGTAGTGAGTGTACTGCTTACCACCATATGAGCTCCGAGCCAGCTTATTAAAAGGATGCATGCATACACGGTAAACTGCATGAGCGGAGAGTTGTATACCACAAGGCTTTCAGCCTTTACAAATACATCGTAGATATTTTGTGCTGCCTTTGAAAAGCGCTTTTTCTCATAATCCTCACGGACGTATGCCTTTACAACGCGGATAGCGGATACGTTTTCCTGTACGCTTTCATTCAGGTCATCGTAGCGCTTGAAGGCTCTGTCGAAGTATTTCATGGCCGCCTTACTGATGAAAAGCAGTAAAGCTCCAAGCACAATGACAGCGATTAAATATATTGTCGCAAGACGCGGGCTGATGAAAAATGACATAGCCATCGCACATATTATGGATGCAGGAGCTCTCATAGCCATGCGAAGCATCATCATATAAGCATTCTGGATGTTGGTCACATCGGTTGTCATACGTGTGACAAGGCTTGCAGATGAGAATCTGTCGATGTTTGCAAAGGAAAAGGTCTGGATGTTGCGAAACATTGCAGCACGCAGATTCTTTCCAAAGCCCATGGCAGCCTTTGCACCATATTTTGCACCGAGACATCCTGTCAAAAGACCAAACAGTGCTGCGACAATCATACACACACCCATGATATAGATATGCTTTGTATCGCCCTTATTGACACCGTTGTCTATGATTGATGCCATGAGAAGGGGGATGATGGTATCCACAGCCACCTCAAGCAGCATGAAAACAGGTGTCGCAATCGAAGCCCATTTGTATTCCTTTATTTGGGCACCTAATGTTTTTAACATATGTTTTGTCCTTTCTTCTTATATTTTAATTTGATTAAAACTGACTTCCCACATTTAGTGGATAGCTGTTAACTAAAAAAATGCTTGCATTTAATTAGTTAGTGTGCTAACTATATTATAGATATACTTTTTTTATTGTCAAGAAAAATTTATGAGAGGATTTCAGATATGAAGGAGTTTACACCGGATAAATACTTAGGACACAAGATAAACCGCATCAGCAGGAGCATAGACAGATATTTTGACAGAAAAAGGTGCGGTAAAACAGAATGTATACCGCGAAGCCAGGGTATGATGATTGGATATATAATGGATAATCAGGGCCAAAATATATTTCAAAAGGATATAGAGGCAGAGTTTCACCTGTCGGGGGCTACCGTGACAAATATGCTTAAAAGCCTTGAGAAAAAAGGCTATATCGTGCGCACACCTATGGAAAATGATGCCAGACTTAAGAGGATTGAGCTGACGCAAAAAGCACTGGACCACGAAAACAGGGTGAGGGAAAATATAAGGGTAATAGAGGAAGCCATGCACAAAGGCTTTTCTAAGGAAGAATTTGACATGATGCTTGGTTTTTTGGACAGGGTGATTGACAATATGGAAGAGCTCAACATGTAACCGGTGAGTAACTATTCGAAACTACCGGGAACAAAATGACTATAGAGTTGAAAAAGTAGCATAAATATTTTGGCTTTTTTTGTGCAATAAGCCAAAATGCTACAAAATATTGTTGAGCGTATTGACATAGCAACAATATCTTGTATAATTTAGATTGTCATCAAAAGACAGATGCACAGATTTGTATTAAATAATATGGCATTTTATATGTAGCTATATTGTAATTGTTTGGTGAAAAGCCCGCTTTACATTGCAGGGCAGTGACATGAATTAATGATTACATCTCATTTATAGCTGCATATTTTGTGCCATTACACATGGTAAAATGCATATATATAGTATGTGTATTGGATGGTGATACTATATATAGTACGCTACATTATATGAAATATAGTATACAGAGAGGAGAAATTTACATGAAAATCATCAAGCGAAGCGGCAGTGAGGACATATTTGATGCAGCCAAAATTGTAGCTGCCATTAGAAAGGCAAACGATTCAGTGCTGGACTATGAGAAGCTTACTGCTGATCAGATTGAGGAAATTGCAAGCAATGTGGAGACTGCATGTGAGAACATGAAGCGCTCTCCAAGCGTTGAGGAGATACAGGATATGGTGGAGAACCAGCTCATGAACAAGCGTGCCTTTACCGTAGCCAGAAACTACATTACTTACAGATATAAGAGAGCCATCGTCCGTAAGTCAAACTCTACGGATCAGCAGATTCTTAGCCTTCTTGAGTGCAATAACGAGGAGGTAAAGCAGGAAAACTCCAACAAGAATCCTACTGTAAACAGCGTGCAGCGTGACTACATGGCAGGTGAGGTGAGCAAGGATATCACACGCCGTTTCCTGCTTCCTGAGGATATAGTGGAGGCTCATGAGAAGGGGCTTATCCATTTCCACGATGCAGATTATTTCGCACAGCATATGCACAACTGCTGTCTTGTAAACCTTGAGGACATGCTTCAGAACGGCACAGTAATCAGTGAGACTATGATTGATACACCAAAGAGCTTTTCAACAGCCTGCAACATCGCTACACAGGCTATCGCACAGATTGCCAGCTCACAGTATGGTGGACAGAGTATCTCGCTCGCACATCTGGCACCATTTGTACAGGTCAGTCGTGAGAAGTTCAGAAAGCAGGTGCTAAATGAGTTCGAGAGCGTAGGCCTTGATTTGGATGAAGAAAAAATCAACGAGGTAGCAGAGCTTCGTGTCAAGGAAGAAATCAACCGCGGTGTGCAGATGATTCAGTATCAGGTCATCACACTCATGACTACAAATGGACAGGCACCGTTTATCACAGTATTCATGTACCTGAATGAGGTATCCGATCCGCAGACAAAGGCAGATCTTGCCGCAATCATTGAGGAGATGCTGCACCAGAGAATAAAGGGCGTAAAGAACGAAAAGGGTGTATATATCACACCGGCATTCCCAAAGCTCATATATGTGCTTGAGGATGACAATATCACAGAGGATTCAAAGTACTGGGATCTCACAGTACTCGCCGCACAGTGCTCTGCAAAGAGAATGGTGCCTGACTATATTTCAGAGAAGGTCATGAAGGAGCTTAAGGACGGAGATGTGTATACATGCATGGGCTGCCGTTCATTCCTCACAGTGGACAGATGCTCACAGACAGCGGGAAATGTGGCACATGCCATGAACTTTGATCCAAACAAGCGTAAATACTATGGACGTTTCAACCAGGGTGTTGTTACCTTAAATCTCGTTGATGTGGCATGTTCATCAGAAAAGGATGAGGAAAAATTCTGGAAGATACTTGATGAGAGACTTGAGCTTTGTCACAGAGCGCTTATGTGCAGACATAAGAGGCTTCTTGGTACCAAATCCGATGTAGCACCGATTCTCTGGCAGAACGGAGCACTTGCACGTCTGAAAAAGGGAGAGGTTATAGACCCATTATTATTTAACGGATACTCAACAATCTCACTCGGCTATGCAGGACTTTGTGAGTGTGTACGCTATATGAAGGGAGTATCACACACAGAGCCAAAGGAAGGCACACCGTTTGCACTTAAGGTAATGCAGCGCTTAAACGATGCATGTGAGCAGTGGAAAAAGGAGTCAAACATCGATTTCAGTATATATGGCACACCGCTTGAGTCTACCACCTATAAGTTTGCTAAGTGCTTACAGAAGCGCTTTGGTATCATCAAGGGTGTTACCGACAAGAACTACATCACAAACAGCTATCATGTGCATGTAACCGAGCAGATCAATGCATTTGACAAGCTAAAGTTTGAGTCCCAGTTCCAGAAGCTGTCTCCGGGTGGCGCTATCAGCTACGTGGAGGTACCAAACATGCAGGACAATATCCCTGCAGTGCTTTCAGTAATGCAGTACATTTACGACAATATCATGTACGCAGAGCTGAATACAAAGAGCGACTATTGCCAGGTATGCGGCTACGACGGTGAAATCAAAATCGTGGAGGAAGAGGGCTCAGGCAAGCTTATCTGGGAGTGCCCGCACTGTGGCAATCGTGACCAGAACAAGATGAGTGTAGCCCGCCGTACATGCGGCTATATCGGCACACAGTTCTGGAATCAGGGAAGAACACAGGAGATTAAAGAGCGAGTGCTTCATCTGTAGAAGTTGAATAAAAATATGCCGTATGGCAGCTTTTGAAAATATTTCATAAGCTGCTGTACGGCTTTTTTATATATAGTACCGGGGACTCTGGCAATTTGCCTATGAAAAAACTAAAAATTCTGAAGCATATAAATATATTTAACTTGCATAAAAAAATTATTATACTTCTAAACGCGTAAAAGTATTGTGAAATTTCCACAAAATCAATGTGAATGTCATTTCTTGAATAACCGTTTGAACAAGCTGAATTTTGTATATTTTCCCATATTTACAAATATTAAATTGATGTATTTTTGCTAAATTGGTCATAAATAACTTGTCATTTATGTCAATTGAAACGTACGCAATAAATGTATAAACTGTAAATATAGTTATTGCAACCGATTGCGCTGCTGCACATGGAACAGATGAAATCATGCGCGGCATGCAATTGGAGAAGGTGCATGACAGTGGCTTAATGGCTTTGATATTTATCAATTTGATAGTCATTTACCACTGCATAAAAACAAGGAGGAAAATATGAGCAGGAAGAGAAAAATGGCATCTATAACAAGTGCCGGACTGGTGTTTGCAATGCTTTTAAGCCAGAGCGCTGTGGCGGATTTGGGTACAGAGCAGGTTAAGGCAGCAGAGGAGGCCGCAAAGTGGGTAGACACAGAATATGTGGTGAATGGGGATTTTGAGTCAGGAGCAGATAATTGGGATATTAGTATACCAAAGGATACTGAAAACTGGCTTTACGGGTCAGGAGAAGAAAAAGGATATTATTGTATCTGGGAAAATAAAACAGAGGAAGAAAAAGATGTATCTATCTCACAGACCGTTAAGCTTCCGGCCGGAACATATAAACTTGGAATAAAAAGCACCGGTGCAGCAGGTGGATTAAAACTGAGTGCAGGAGAATATGTCAGCACAGATTTAAAGGCTTCTGAGTGGGCTGATGATCAGAGCAAATGGGAATCAATTGAGACAGGGGAATTCACTCTTGATAAGGAAAGTGACGTGAAGGTTTTTGTTTCAGGAAAGCTGACAGCATGGAATAAAGGCAGCGCAATTGATGATATTGTTTTGTATGAAAAAGAAGCAGATGATACTGACTCTTCCGAAGAAAACCAGAAAGGCTACACAATTTCAGTAAACCAGACAGAAGTAGCCGTAGAAAATGGTGATACAGTCAATCTTGAAGCAAAGATTACTTATGATGGAAAAGAAATAAGTGAACTTCCTGAGGGAGTAAATTTATGGTGGTGGGTTGACACATGGAACGACCACACAGAGGGATTGAGTGACGGAACATTAGAAAATGATAATGGTTCCGGAAAAACTCTTAAGGCTGCTTACACAACAAAGTCAGCCGGCAAGTATTATGTTGCAGCCCAGCTTGAGGATGCAGATAAAAATGTGCTTGGTTATGTATGCACAACTATTACATCTAAGGCACCGGAAATTGATACCTCAGTAGACAATGACGATATTGTTGTTGCAAAGGTAAAGGATTTGTCGCCTGATTTCATAATGGGAATGGACATTTCATCTGTTATAACAGAATTAGGCAGTGGTGTTGTATACAAGGATTATAGCGGAAAAGAAATTAACAACGTGACAGATTTCTGCAAATTCCTGGCAGAAAACGGCATAAACCATATCCGTGTCAGAGTATGGAATAATCCATATGATTCAAACGGAAATGGATATGGTGGTGGAAATAACGATGTGGCAACCGCAAAGAAAATTGCTGATGCATGCCGCAGTGCCGGAATAAAAATGCTTGTTGATTTCCATTGCTCAGATTTCTGGACTGATCCGAGTAAACAGATGGTGCCTAAGGCATGGAAGGGCTATACAGTTGATGAGAAGGCTGCAGCTGTAGAGGAGTTTATCAATGAATCATTAAACACAATTGATGCATCAAAGGATGTTGTAGATATGGTCCAGGTTGGAAATGAGACAACAGTCGGTTTTATAGGAGAAACAAAAACAGATGCCATGTGCAAGCTCTTTTCCGCAGGCTCAAAAGGTGTTAAGGATTACAACAGTGACGTAAAGGTTGTGATTCATGTGGAAAGCCCACAGAAGAATACACTTACAAAATGGTCAGATAATCTTGAAAATTATAATGTAAATTATGATATTCTTGGAACAAGCTATTATCCATACTGGCATGGAACACTGAGCAATTTAAAGAAAGAACTCAGCTATGTTCAGACGAAGCACAACAAGGATGCAATGGTTGTAGAAACAAGCTATGCATATACACTTGATGATTCGGATGGTCATGGAAATACTGTCCGTGAGGGAAATAATGATGACTCGGCAGATGCCACAGAGCCTTTCACTGTGCAGGGACAGTCTACTTTCATAAGAAACCTCATCAATGCAGTAAATGAGGCAGGCGGCCTTGGTGTATATTACTGGGAGCCGGCATGGATTACCGTGGGAGATACCACAGGTCTTTCAGAGGAGGCTGCAGCAGCAAGATATGAAGCAAATAAAAAGATTTGGGAGGAAAAAGGCTCAGGCTGGGCAGCAAGCTACGGCGGTGAGTATGATCCAAATGATGCCGGAAAATGGTATGGCGGTTCTGCTGTAGACAACCAGGCAATGTTTTATCCGGATGGAACAGCAACAGCAGGTCTTAAGGTATGGAAGTATGTAAAGACCGGTGCAAAGGTTACAAAAATTGGAGTTGAGGATATAGAAACAGCAGATGTTACAGCAGAGGCTGGAAAAGAGCCTGAGCTTCCAAAGACGGTCAATGTGACATACAATACTGAAAAAGTGGCCGAGAATGTTATCTGGAACACAGATGGAATTGATTTTTCAAAGGCAGGAACCTACACTGTAGAAGGAACTGTCAAATTCAGCAGAAAAATCGAGCGTGGTGCTTATAAGGATAAGACAATAGGTACAACAAAATGTACAGTAGTTATAAAACAGAAAAATCTCATTACAGATGCAGATGATGCAAGCTTTGAAAAGGCTGATAATTTTACTGTCGATAACAAGATTGTCGATTCGGTTTCTTCTACCAAGGATGATAAGAAGTCAGGAGCAGCATGTGCTCACTGGTACAATGGCGGCACAGATACAGCAGAGGCAGAAATTACATACAAGAATGCTATCACACTTACTTCAGGAGAGTATATTTTCGAGTACGTAGGACAGGGTGCCGATGGAGATCAGCTTTATGCCAAGGCTGTTGATTCCAAAGGTAATGTCATTGCTAAGGGTGACAATGTAACACTTGCGGGCTGGAAAAACTGGAAGACTCCAAGCGTTTCATTTAAGATTGAGAAAGAAACCAAAGTTACACTTGTTGTCGGTATCGTGAGTGCAAAAGGTGGCTGGGGAACAGTTGATGACCTATACTTATATCAGACAAAGTCAGCCGACAAGAGTGATGCCGATAATGGTAATACCGGTGATGATGACAATAATAAGCCGAATCCTCCATCTGCTGATGATGAAAACAAGGACAATACAGGTAGCGGTGATACAGCCACACAGCCTGCAAAGGCTCTTACACCGGGAGCAGTTGTATCAAGCACATCCGACACCAAAACAACTGTAAAGGACACTAAGGGAATCCTTCCGGATACAGTAAAATTCGAGTCAAAGAAGGTAACTGATGAGAAGGAAGTGGCAAAGGTTACAGATGTAGTAAAGGATAAAATTGTAGGAGTAAAGGATGTTTTAATATATGAGCTTAATCTGACAGATGGCACTACACAGCTTCATCAGCTTGCAGACAAGGTTCAAGTAACTATGGATATGCCGTTTGCATTAGCTGACAATGAGGCAATCAAGGTATTCCGTGTGGATTCAGATAAGCTTATAGCCTGCACATCAAGGGTAGCAGATGGAAAGCTTGTATTTGAGACAGACCATTTCAGTATATTTGCTTTTGTAAAGGTAAATACCAATGCAGGTACTAAAGCAGCTCCTGCAGGCGCAGCAAAGACCTCAGATGACAGCAATATGTATATGTGGCTTGTTATCGCAATGGCTGGTCTTGGAGTGTCAATAGCAGCTCTTATGAACCGCAAAAAGGAGCAGGCATAGCAGTGTTTCTAAAGGCGTAACATAAAGCACAAAAATAAAACCGTCGTACCGGGCCGTAAATGGCAGGGTACGACGGTTTTACTTATGTGCTTTACTGATTAATTACTTTAATTACTCATCAAACTTTTCGGCCTTATCGAAGAGCTCATAAACCTCTTTTGAAGGCTCCTTTGTGCAAAGTGTCACAACAACGGCTGCGATAAGTCCTAAAACAAATCCCGGCAGCAGCTCGTAGATTCCGGTTGATGTAAGGAACGCATACCACAATATATCAACGGCAGCACCTGTTATGATTCCTGCAACAGCACCCTTGAAGTTAAAGCGCTTCCAGAAGAGGCTGAGCATGATTGCAGGTCCAAAGGCAGCTCCAAAGATACCCCATGCATTGGAAACAAGTGCCATGATAGAGCCGGCATTAGGGTTTGATGCGATGATGAGTGCTGCAACAGAGATTCCAAGAACGACAATACGGCCGGTCCACATCATCTCTTTATCACTTGCCCTGCCTTTTCTGATGACAGGCTTGTACACATCACTTGAGAATGCAGATGAAGCAGCAAGCAGCTGGCTGTCTGCGGTACTCATGGAAGCGGCAAGCACTGCTGAGAGGAGTATACCTGAGATAACACCCGGGAAAATCTTTCTTACAATCTGGATGAAAACAAGAGAGTTTTCATTGATTGTTTCGTCAAAGCCAAGGAAAAGTCTTCCGATTACTCCGATTAAGGTTGCAAAAAATACAATAAGCAATGTCCATGTGATACCGATTTTTGCTGATTTCTTCAAATCCTTCTGTGATTTGATGGACATGAATCTGATGATGATATGTGGCATACCAAAGTAACCAAGTCCCCATGCCAGTCCTGACACGATATCCTGCCAGCTTGAGAATGGATTTAAGTAACCGCCCGGGAGTGCTGACATAGATGATGTATCAAGCATAAATGCTGCAAAAATCGGTGCTATAAACATAGAACCAAGCACGAGCATGCCCTGAAAGAAATCTGTCCAGCATACAGCCGAGAAGCCGCCGAGGAAGGTATAGCCTACGATGACCACTGCAGCAAGGTACATGGCAATCTGTGGATCCATTCCTATTACAGTGTGGAAAAGAGTACCGCATGCCTTTACGCTTGATGCCGCATAAATAGTGTATGCAACCAAAAACACAATTGCACATATTACCTGCAGTGCAAGTGATTTGGACAGGAATCTGTTGGTCAGATACTGCGGAATGGTGATTGAGTCGTTTGCTACAATCGAGAATTTTCTCAGTCTCGGTGCTTCAAGCAGCCAGCTTATAGTGTAGCCGATTGCAAGTCCTACAGGAATCCATACCTGACCTAAGCCCAGTGCATAGATAGAAGTAGGAAGTCCCATGAGTACCCATGCACTCATGTCTGAGGCCCCGGCTGACAGTGCCGCAACCCATGGTCCCATCTCACGTCCACCAAGGAAGTAGGTTTTTTCTCCACCGTTTCTGGTTTTCACGAAGAAGAAGATACCGATACCCAGCATGCACAGCAGATAGACGATAAATACAATAATTTCTGATGTTTTCATTTGTAGTACCTCTTTAATAGTTTATTTAGTAACCATGCTACCACGTTAGTGCGATAAAGGCAAGGAAAAATTAATGATAAAGCAAAACGATTCATTTATTATTTGTAATTATATAGATAATCAGCTATACTATAAAAAAGTATAGCTGATTTTTATATGTCAAAGGGGTGAAAACGGGATGGGAATATACTTTAACCCTGGAAATGAGAGTTTTTTACAGTCAAAAAACAGTAGAATATATGTGGATAAGACAGAACTGATCAATGAATTAAATAGCAGATTATCGACAGATGATAAATGTATTGCAGTAAGCCATGCAAGGAGATTTGGAAAATCTCATGCTGCCGGAATGATAGATGCATATTATAGCAGGGGCTGTGATTCAGCAGAGTTGTTTGAAGACACTAAGCTTGCAACAAATCCGGCATATAAAAAATATATGAACAAATACAATGTCATACATCTTGATATTTCATCATTTTGGGATGATTATAAGGCAAATATCATTGAAAAAATCAAGGAATACGTTGTGTCGGATTTAAGGGATGAATTTGAAGAAAATGTTGATTTCTCAAAGAAATTCAGTGTTATACTCATGTCTGTTTATAAGCTTACCGGGATACAGTTTGTAATTATTATAGATGAATGGGATTGTGTAATCAGAAATAGTGATGACCAGAATCTGATTCATAATTATTTACAGTTTCTTCATTCATTATTTAAGTCAGAGGAATCAAAGTACTTCCTTGCTTTGGCATATATAACCGGGATACTTCCGATTAAAAAAATAAAGGACGAATCGGCATTGAATAATTTTCAGGAGTTTACAATGCTTAAATCCAGACCAATTACACAATATTATGGTTTTACAGAAGAAGAAGTCATGATGCTGTGCAGGCAATACAACATGGATTATGAGAGCATGAAAGCCTGGTACAATGGCTATCTGATAGATGGTTTGCATATGTATAATCCGAATTCTGTGTCGATGGCACTTAATTACAGGGATTTTGATTCTTATTGGAAAAACACATCATCATTTGAGTCAATCAATACATTTATAAACATGAATTATGAGGGCTTGAGGGATGATATTGTAAATATGCTGTCAGGGAAAAAATTATATGTAAACACCGAAACTTTTCAGAATGATTTTTCTACTGTTTCCTCAAAGGATGAAGCTTTGACAGCTCTGATTCATTTGGGATATCTGGGATATGACAGAGAGGAAGAGAGTGCATTTATTCCAAATTATGAAGTGAAAAAGGCATATCAGGCAGCTCTGTGCACAGGAAATTGGGGGAAAATTGGAAAATCAATTGCCAGATGCGATGAATTGTTAAGGGCTACAATTAATTGTGACAGTGATAAAGTGGCAGAAATAATTGAGCTTGCACATGAATCATATACATCTGTTTTGAGATATAATGATGAAAACTCATTAAGCTGCGTTCTGACAATGGCTTATTTTACAGCACCTGCATATTACAATATTGTCAGAGAAATGCCGGCGGGTAAAGGATATGCAGATATGGTATTTATACCAAGAGAAAATGCCGGAAAACGCCCGGCAATTATAATTGAATTAAAATGTGATAAGACTGCCGAGGCTGCAGTTAAACAGATTAAGGACAGGCACTATGAGGGAGCACTGGCAGGCTATAAGGGAAAGCTTCTTTTGGTTGGAATCAATTATGATAGTCAAAATGGGGAAAAAAAGCATCATACATGCGTCATAGAGGAATATGAAAAATAAGCACATTTCTCTATTGACGAATACCTTGCATTCGCATATCATAATATATAAGTGAAAGGGAGTAGCCGGCACGAAAGTGCTTACTTATCCGTCAGTACGATTGCTCATACATATCATATATATATGGCAGCAATCCGGAGAGTGATTAAATGGCGAGACTTTTGTTGTTTTATACAGCAGAGGTGTCGCCTTTTTTGTATATAAAAGCCTTCTGCTGATAGGACATAGCTGTAACTATCAATTAATCAGGCATCCTTAAAAAGGACAGCAGAAGGAGGAAAATTATGATTTTTGTAGCAATTTTACTGCTTATAGCAGGCTTTGTAGCACTGGTGAAGGGCGCGGACGTGTTTGTGGATGGAGCGGCGGCGCTCGCAGGGAAATTTGGTATTCCGCAGCTTGTGATTGGACTGACGATTGTGGCGATGGGTACGTCGCTGCCGGAGGCGGCAGTCAGCATCACTGCAGGAATAAAGGGTAATGCGGGTATTACAGTTGGCAATATTGTCGGCAGCAATATACTAAATATCCTTATAATACTTGGAGTGACAGCACTTATCACAAATGTAGCCATACAAAAAACCACCTTCAAATACGAGATACCATACATGCTTCTTATCACAGCGGTGCTTCTCGTGATGGGAATGACAGGCAATGAAATCACATTCATTGAGGGTGTTATACTGTGGATTTTATTTATTGCATATCTGCTTTATTTGTATATTCTGGCAAAAAAGGGCAATGATAGTGGCGATGAGCAGCCAGTAAAGCTATATCCGGTATGGAAATGCCTGCTCTTTATTGTGCTTGGCGGTGTTTGCGTCGTAATTGGAAGCCAGCTTGTCGTAAACGGTGCCACAACTATAGCGAGAGCCTGCGGCATGAGTGAGCGCTTTATCGGACTTACGATCGTGGCATTCGGTACATCACTGCCGGAGCTTGTGACATCTGTTTCAGCAGCACGCAAGGGAAATGCAGGAATTGCAATAGGAAATATAGTCGGCAGCAATATTTTTAATATACTCTTTGTAATTGGTACAGTAGCTCTCATTTGTCCGGTACCGTTTGAGAGCAGGTTTGTGATTGATACAGTTGTGGCAATACTGTGCGGTGTGCTCCTGTGGGGCGGTACGATAAGACATAAAGAGCTTAGAAAGCCATGCGGAGTGGTGATGCTGCTTTGCTATGCGGCATATTTTGTATATCTGGCAGCTATGTAATGATGTGTTTTCGCAATTGCGATGACTGTGTCAAAAAAGAGTGGGATGAAGAGATAAAAATTAAATATAGCAAACTGTCAATAATTGTGCATACAAATCAGCGTTTTAACATCAAAATGATTGTGATTTCACAATGAATATAAACAATTAATTAAAAATAGCACTCTAACTTGACAAGTGCTGATTGCAGGTGTATAACGTAGTCAGAACGAACGGAAGGAAGCGATTATAATGGATAAAAACCCAAAGCATCCATTGAAGAAAAAGAATAAGGCAGATGCAAAGAAGCATCAGAAGCACGTATACGAATAGCAGCTTCCGTTAAGGAATACTATCCAGTAAGCACAATGTACCCCAGCCCGTCACAGGGTTGGGGTATTTTGTGTTTTTGGAAGTATTTTCAGAGACAGCCCTTGAGAAAGCTGTGAATACATTTTCACCTGCACCTTTTATGAGAGAAGCTTTAAGCTTGTCGCCATACATATAGAGGTCATTTTCACGCACAATGCCCCATTCCATCAGGAGCGCTGCCGCACCGGTTACGAACGGAGCAGCCATGGAGGTGCCTGTTTTTGAAGTGTAGCCTCCGGTGTTTGAACAGGAGATAATGTCCACACCGGGCGCTATGATATCAGGCTTTATGCTGTCAAAGGCCCAGGTATAGCCTCGGCCGGAAAAGGCAGCTGTGCGGTTTGTGCGGCTGTCATAGGCTCCGACAGAGATGACATTTTGTGAGGTCGAGGGGATGGTCAGGGTGATATCGGGTGATGCATTGATAAATGAGGTCTGTGCATTGCGCAGAGCACCTGACGGCAGCCATATATCCCATGAACCGTCCTTTACAGATATGGGCATAAGCGATATTTTCCAGATGCCGGGTGAGATGTATTCTGCTCCCATGAGTTCAATGAATATTTCCTGAAAGGGAGAGTAGGGTGAGGGACCGCCGCCTGTTATATATATGTCTGTCCCATCGAGCCTGTATCTGTATGTAAAGCCTTTTGCCTGATTGGTAATTGTATCTGGAATCTCCAGCATATCATTATTTGGGGCGGTAATTTGCAGCTGTATCTCATCCCAGTATTTCTTCCATAAATCTATGGAAAGAGATGGCTCAGGATAGCCTATCGCAAGCTCTGCATCGGCAGGGTATGATTTGCCGTTTGCATGACCAAAGCCGGCTCCATCGTTACCTGAGCCGACAGAGACCGCGCAGCGGTAGTTTTCTGCTATATAGTCCAGGTATGTTTCAAGCAGTGAGGTACCGCTGTGCGAGCCGTTACTTGTGCCAAAGCTTAGGTTTATGGCTATAGGCATATTCATATCGATGGATTTTCTTATGCAAAAGTCTACTGCCAGCATAATCTGCGTGGTTGTGGGAAAGCTGGCACCGCCTGAGGTTTTGAGTTTTACGATTATAAGAGTGCTTTCATAAGCAACACCGCGGTATTTTGCGTTTTGTTCATTATCATTACCATTTCCGTTTCCGGCAGCGATTCCTGCCACATGAGTGCCGTGCCCGGATATGTCGATGCTTGGGCAGATGCGCTGCATTTCTAAGCTGTTTTCTGCATTTATGGCTTTGGTGATTGTATCGCGGTCATATAAGGTGCCGAAAGGGATGATATCACTGCGTGAGGAATCATCGGAAACAGTCTGGTCCCACAGATAGGCGATTCTGCTTACACCATCCTGTATAAAAGCCGGATGGGCATAGTAAATTCCGGAGTCGATAATGCCTATGAGCACGCCTTTTCCGGTCAGATTATATGGATTGGTGTGTACGGGAGTGATGCATGAGGCCTGCGAGCCCTCGTATACATCGTAGTTAAACTGCTTTGGCTTTTCCATATATATGATTTCATCGCACAGGGCGACGGTATTTACAAGGGATTTTTCAATTACAAGCACCGCATAGTTTCCAAGTAGCTTTGTGATGAGCACAGAAGGATATTTTTCTTTTATTTTTTCGATGTCACCGACATATTTCACTATCACTTCCCAGCTATCACTCTCCGGCAGATAGCCGCTTGAAAGCCCTCCCTCTTTACCAAGCTCATAAGGGGTGGACAGCAGGGCGGCGGACAGCTGTGGAGAAATTTTCTCACTAAATGCTATTTCCATACTAACCTCCATTTTTTATTAGTAAAATATTAAAAAAATCTTAAAAGACAGATGCAATATATATTTGGTATGATTAATTCATAATCAATCAATTAATTATAAGAAACCGGGAGGTCGAAATGAGTAAAAAGAAAAAGATTATCATTTCAGTGATTACAGTTGTGCTGATTATAGCAGTTATTGTGTCAGCTGTTGTCATTGCAATGACAAAGGGAAAGAATGCAAAAAAGTCATCGGGGGTGTATGCAAACAAGGTCTCTGATGTCATGTATCAGGCGGGAAGCACTGACAGGTACAGCGGTGTCGTGGAAGCAGCCGATAGCATGGATATCAAGGCTGATAGTGAGAAAAAAGTAAAGGATATTCTCGTGTCAGAGGGTGATGAGGTACAGGTGGGTACACCTCTTTTTACCTATGATACAAAGGATCTTGCTGCGAAAAAGGAAAGTGCCACGCTTGAGCTTGAGAGCTTAAACAATACGCTTTCCGGCTATGATGCCCAAATAGAGCAGCTCAACAAGGAAAAGAAGGAAGCGTCAAAGGATCAGCAGCTTGACTATACACTGCAGATTCAGCAGGTGCAGACACAGCAGAAGCAGACACAGTACGATGTTGCCACGAAGAAGGCAGAGATAGAAAAGTACGATGAGAGCATCAAAAATGCCACTGTAAATAGCACAATGGTCGGTGTTGTTAAGAAAATCAATGAGAATCAGAGTGCAGACACAGCAGATTCTGCATTTATGACAATTGTTGCCACCGGCGATTACAGGGTAAAGGGCACAATCGATGAGCAGAGCTTTTTAAACAGCGGACTGGCAGAGGGGCAGGCAGTTATCGTGCGCTCAAGAGTTGATGAGTCAAAGACCTGGCAGGGTACCATCAGCAAGGTTGACACTGAGAATCCTCAGACTGATAACAGCAATTCAGGCATGTATGATGATGGAAACAGCGAGCAGAAGGCCTCAAAGTACAACTTCTATGTGCAGCTTACAGGCACAGGCGATATGCTTTTAGGACAGCATGTATATGTGGAGCCGGATTTTGGACAGACACAGATGAAGGAAGGCATATGGATTGATGAGAGCTACGTTGTAAAGGATGGCGATGATGCATATGTCTGGACACTTAATAAAAAGGATAAGCTTGAGAAGACAAAGGTTGAGCTTGGAGACTATGACGAGAATCTCATGATGTATGAAATCAAATCAGGGCTTTCAAAGGATGACTACATAGTGTGGGCATCGGATGACCTTTATGAGGGTGAGCCGGCACAGACATGGGAAGAGTACATTGAAAATGGCGGCGGTGAAGACACAGTTTATGATAATATGGGTACAGAAGCTCTTGATGACCAGGTGCTTGAGGGCACTGAGGGCGGTCCGGTTGATGATGGCACAATGGACGAAGGTGCTGCAGATGCCACCGGTTCAGGTGACGCGGAGGTACAGTAGATGATTCTAGAACTCCAGCATATTTACAAAAACTACGACCAGGATAAGCTTGTGGTGCCGGTTTTAAAGGATGTTTCACTCCAGATTGAGGAGGGAGAGTACGTGGCAATCATGGGGCCGTCGGGCTCTGGCAAGACCACTCTCATGAATATTGTGGGATGTCTTGATCTGCCAACATCGGGCACATATATACTTGACGGCAGACAAGTCAGTGAGCTCAAGGAAAAGGAGCTTACGAGAGTCAGACGGGATACAATAGGATTTGTATTCCAGAATTTCCAGCTCATGCCGCGTGAGAGCGCACTTGACAATGTATGCCTGCCACTCATATATGCCGGTGTGAGCAAAAAGGACAGAAGGCAGATGGGTATGGAGGCATTGGAGCGCGTAGGGCTTTCAGACAGGGCTGATTTTAAGCCAACACAGCTTTCAGGAGGACAGAAGCAGCGAGTGGCGATAGCGAGAGCTATGGTAAATCATCCAAAGCTTCTGCTTGCGGATGAGCCTACGGGAGCACTTGACTCAAAGTCAGGCAGGCAGGTGCTTGAGCTCTTTGAGAGCCTTAATGAGTCCGGCGTGACGGTTGTCATGATTACACACGACAGAAAGGTTGCCGAGCAGGCAAAGCGCATCGTCCATATTATAGATGGTGAGATAACAGAGGAAGGACAGGAGGCAGGTAATGAAAAAGAAAAAGAGAATTAAGATCATTATAATAGCTGTCCTTGTAGTTGCAGTTGTAGCGGGAAGCATCACAGGAGTGGTTTATTACAAGAACTCCAAGGGGCTTGCTTCCGTCATGAGTGTTTCAATGATCAGCACGACAAACGACAACACATCCATGACCAGTGAGGGAATGGTGTGTGACGATGCATGTCAGACAATCAATTTAAAGGATGGACAGAAGGTGACAGAGGTTTATGTCACAAAGGATCAGCAGGTAAAGGCCGGAGATAAGCTCCTTGCATATGATGTGACGAGTCTTTCACTCTCGGTTGAGATGAAGCAGCTTGAGATACAGAGTCTTGAGAACCAGCTTGTATCGGAAAAGCAGAAGCTTGATAAGCTAAAGAATACCAAGCCGGTTGCAAAGCAGCCTGAGACTCCTGTTACACCTGAGCCACAGCCTGACACACAGCCGGCTGCACCTGAGCAAAAGCCTGATGAACAGCATGATGTGATATCGGATTTGTCAGAGGCTAAGGGAAGCGGTACAGAGGTCGATCCTTATGTATTTACATGCACAGAGGCTTCATATGTAGCCGGATCGCTTTTGAATACACTTGCTGATAAGAGTGCGGTAGCCCGGTTTGTAATAGGAGATGCTAACGCGCCTGATATGGAGCTTATCGTAAGAGGAGATAAGCTTGGCAGCTATGATGAAAGCGATGAGATAAAGCTTTTCCTTGCAGGTTCAATTACAGCAGGAAATGCTTCTGCTGATACAGCAGTAAATGAGCCGTCAGATGCCGCAGCAGACAATGCCACAGAACAGGCCACACAGACAGAAGCTGATACCGCAGCAGAAGAAAAGACATACACAGCAGATGAGCTTAAGGATGCCATAAAGGAGCAGACAAGAAGTGTTGCAGATGTTGATTTACAAAAGAGAATTGCACAGGCTGATTTAAAGGAACTGCAGAGCGAGCTTGAGGATGGCGTGGTATATGCAAAGAAGGATGGAATTGTGACAACAGTTTGTGATCCTGCCAATCCACCTCAGGACGGTACACCGTTCCTGCAGCTTTCAGGAGCCTCAGGACTGTATATCAGCGGAACAATCGGTGAGCTGGATCTGGATACAGTAAAGGTAGGGCAGAGCGTATCAGCAGTCAACTATATGACAGGTGATACCTATGAGGGCACGATATCAGAGATAAGTAATGTGCCGTCAGACAGTGTTAACTACTATGGAGATAGCAATCCAAACTCATCATTCTATGAGTACACTGCATACATTGAGAATCCACAGAATCTCAAAAAGGGCGATTCGCTGCAGCTTACTATAGATACGTCATCAGAGGGCTCTGACAGTGGTCTTTATATCGACAAGTCATATGTCAGAACAGAAAACGGACAGTCATATATATACAAGGATGACAACGGAAAGCTCAAAAAGCAGTCTGTCAAAACAGGCAAGTCGCTCTGGGGCTCATATGTGGAGATAAAGTCAGGCCTGACAAATGATGACTATATCGCATTCCCGTATGGAGTCAGAGAAGGCGAGAAAACCAAGGTGTCCGAAGATGGTATGTATTAGTTTAGCAGGGAGGATTAAAGATGCTTGAAAATATTAGATTGTCCTTTAGGGGAATCTGGTCACATAAGATGCGTTCGTTTCTGACCATGCTTGGAATCATCATCGGAATTGCAGCAATTATTGCGATTGTTTCCACAATTCAGGGCACAAACGAACAGATAGAAAAGAACCTTATAGGTTCAGGAAGTAATAACGTAAAGGTCACACTGCAGAAGGATGGTTATGATATGGATCTGTCATATGATTCGGCGCCGGCAGGAGTGACAGAGGTATCGGCTGCCACACTTGACAGCATAAAGGAGCTCGACCATGTGCAAAATGCAGCACTTTACCGCACAAGACAGGCTTACAATGCAGTCTATTATCTGAACACGGCGCTTTCAGGCGGCAATATAACAGGTGTCGATGACGGATATTTCGACACAGCAAGCTATGTAGTCATGAAGGGCAGAGGCTTCTCAAAGAATGACTATGCAAAGGCCCGCAGGGTAGCTCTTATCGACGAGAGCGTGGAGAGCAGCCTGTTTTCAGGAGAGAGCGCGCTCGGCAAGACAGTAGAGATACAGGGATATCCGTTTACAGTAGTCGGTGTAGTCACGGAAAAGGACAGCTATGACCTGGTAATAAATTCAATGGATGATTACTATATGTATGCCTATGATGACAGCCAGGGCAATGTATTTGTGCCAAGCGGCACATGGCCTGTCATATTTGGCTATGATGAGCCGCAGAACCTTTTGCTTAAGGCAGACAGCACCGATACCATGGCTACAGTGGGAAAGGCAGCTGAGGAGATACTTAACAGCAGCTTAAATGTCACAGACGGCTCTGATGTGACCTACAAGGCACAGGATTTACAGGAGCAGGCAAAGCAGATACAGCAGCTCAGCCAGTCAACCAACATGATGCTCATCTGGATTGCCGGAATATCACTGCTCGTCGGCGGTATCGGCGTCATGAATATCATGCTTGTGTCAGTCACAGAGCGTACCTCAGAGATAGGACTTAAAAAAGCAATCGGAGCAGGAAAGGGAGCAATCCTTGGTCAGTTCCTCACAGAGGCTGTTGTGCTCACAAGTCTTGGAGGCTTGGTGGGAGTGCTTGTCGGAGTGATACTCTCGAAGGTCATTTCAATGCTAAACGGCACGCCGACAGCGATAAGCCCGGCAGCAGCTATACTTGCGGTGCTTTTTTCGATGGCAATCGGAATCATATTCGGTATGCTTCCGTCATACAAGGCAGCGAACCTAAACCCGATTGATGCTCTGCGCCATGAGTAATTTTATTGAAACAGCTGCTATTGTGAAAAAAATAACAATTCTTTGTATTTTGATGAATACAAGGGTAGAAAAATTTTAAAAAATTTTGTAGAATGTTCCTAGTAGATAAATACTAGGAGCATTTTTTTAGAGGAATCAGGTCATGTGATATGGGAAGTGTCACATGATGTAATGATTCTTCTAAGTATGTAATTTATTAGGTAACAAAATATACATTATTTTAAGGAAAAGGAGATAATATGTACGCTGACGAAAACGTAATCAAAATCAAACATGCAGTTTTGCTTGAGGTCGCAAAGGCTGCATTTGCAGGTAACCTCGATGAGATCAGAGATGACATCCCATTTACACTTATTCCGGGACCGACACCTCAGTTCCGTTGCTGTATCTACAAGGAGAGAGAGATCATCCGTCAACGTGTCAGACTTGCAGAGGGTAAAGCACCAAGCGCAAACGATGACGGCAATATCATCCAGGTAATCAGCTCAGCATGTGAGGATTGCCCGATTTCAAGCTACACAGTTACTGAGAACTGTCAGAACTGTCTTGGCAAGGCTTGTATCAATGCATGTAAGTTCGGAGCAATCGAGGCAGGACGCCTCCGCTCACATATCGACCCACAGAAGTGTAAGGAGTGTGGACGCTGTGCCCAGGCATGCCCTTACAACGCTATTGCTCATTTAAAGAGACCATGTAAGTTCTCTTGTCCTGTAAATGCCATTACATACAATGAGTACGGTATTTCAGTGATTGATGAGAGCAAATGTATCAGATGTGGTAAGTGTATCCACAGCTGTCCATTCGGAGCTATCGGATCAAAGACATACATCGTAGATGTAATCGATGCAATCAAGTCAGAGAACAAGCATGTATACGCTATGGTTGCACCGGCAGCAGAGGGACAGTTTGGAGTAAACATCACTATGAACAGCTGGAAGAAGGCTATGCAGGCAGTTGGCTTCAACGGTTTTGTTGAGGTAGCACTCGGAGGAGATATGACAGCAGCATACGAGGCTGATGAGTGGCTTGAGGCATATGAGGCAGGAGAGAAGAAGGTTACATCATGCTGTCCTGGATTTGTAAATATGGTTAGAAAGCACTATCCTGAGCTTGCTGACAAGATTTCTACAACTGTTTCACCTATGTGTGCAGTTTCAAGAATGATCAAGGCAAAGGATCCTGATGCAGTTACAGTATTCATCGGACCATGTGTTGCCAAGAAGTCAGAGGTACATGATCAGAAGATAGAGGGCAATGCAGACTATGTACTTACATTCAGCGAGATTCGTGCTATTATGAAGGCAAAGGGAGTACAGCTTGAGGCTGATGATACCTCATACCAGGAGGGCTCAGTATACGGTAAGCGTTTCGCAAACTCAGGCGGAGTTACAGCAGCCGTAATCGAGAGCATGAAGGAAAAAGGCGAGGATGTTGATTGCAAGGTTTGCAAGGCAAACGGAGCAGCAGAGTGTAAGAAAGCACTTCTCCTCATGAAGGCAGGCAAGCTTCCTGAGAACTTCATCGAGGGCATGGCATGTGAGGGCGGCTGCGTAGGCGGACCAAGCTCATACAATGACATGGTGTCTACAAAGAAGTTCCGTGATGATCTCTTAAGCAGAGCAGATGACAGAAAGATTCGTGACAACATCGCCAACTACCATATGGAGACATTTGAGATGCACCGCAAGGAGCAGTAATAAAATGATTGTTACAGCATAAGCTTTTTAAATCCCCCGACTTGTTCGGGGGATTTTAGTTATGAATAGTAACAAATATATTAAATAAATTAATTACTTATTAAGACTGCACCGGAGGTATTCATGATAAAGAAACAATTGTAACACAACTGAAATATATGAAGCCAACATTAAGAAATTCTCAAGGAATTTGCAGTAGCAAAAAAGATTGTTTAACGCTATAATAGATACTGCTTGAAATAATATTATCAGGTTTGAGTAATAATATAGAGAGAATAATTATAAAATGCTAAAGAGGATTGGAAAAATGGACAAAAATAAAAAGATGATTATCGGCATACTTACGGCTGCAATAGTTCTGGTGGTGGCGTTTATAGTATATATCACATGCTTTGATTCACACATTGAGTTCAGCAGCAAGTTTAAAAACGGTATCACTGTTGAGTATGGCAAAAAGTTTGAGGAACCCAAAATCAAGGCGTATGTCAGAGGCAGGCTTATAAACCGCAAGGGAAAAGAAATAAAATGTACTATAGACAGTAATGTCGATGCGACAAAGACAGGTTCATACGAGATAAAGGTAACGGCTCAATACGGTAAAAAAACAGCGACACAGACCATAAAGGTTGAGGTGAGGGATAAGAAGGCTCCGGAGATTGCATTAAATGGTGATGCAGAGATGACTGTAGAGGCAGGCAGCGAGTTCAGTGACCCGGGATATACGGCAACAGACAACTATGATGGGGATCTGACAGACAAGGTATCTGTAACAGGAGCTGTCGATACATCAAAGCCGGGAGATTATGAGATAAAGTACAGCGTCGCAGATTCGTCAAAGAATGAGGGCGAGGTTAAAAGGACTGTGCATGTCACAGATACCACGGCACCGCAGATTAAGCTCTCAGGTGATGATTTCATGTCAGTTAAAAAAGGTGATAAATACAGTGATCCGGGATACATGGCAACAGACAACTGTGACGGAGATATCACAGACAGTGTCAAGGTATCAGGAGATAAGGTAGATAAGGATAAGGCAGGAAAGTATACTGTGACCTATGAGGTCTCAGATTCATCAGGCAATAAGGCTACAGCTACAAGAGTGGTAAGTGTGTATGACCCGGCTGCCACGGCAGACACAGTAAATCCGGGCAACAAGATTATTTATCTGACCTTTGATGATGGTCCCGGAAAGTATACACAGGGGCTATTAGATGTGCTTGATAAATACAATGTAAAGGCCACCTTCTTTGTTACAAATACACATCCTGACTATCAGAACATGATAGCAGAGGAGGCAAAGAGAGGCCACACAGTGGCTATCCACTCTGCCAGCCACAAATACAACCAGATATATACAAGTGAGCAGGCATTTTTTGATGACCTTGAGCAGATGAACAGTATCATAAAGGCACAGACAGGAAATGATGCGTCAATCATCAGATTCCCGGGTGGCTCATCAAATACTGTGAGCAAGGATTATTGTCCGGGCATTATGACACAGCTCGTAAATGATGTGACAGCAAGAGGACTTTTATATTGTGACTGGAATGTATCGAGCGGAGATGCAAACAGCAAGCCAATCAGTACGGAACAGGTGGTACAGAATGTCATCTCCGGTGTGCAGAGCCATAATGTATCAGTTGTATTGCAGCATGACATAAAGGAATTCAGTGTCAATGCGGTCGAGCAGATCATCCAGTGGGGACAGGCGAATGGTTATACATTTTTACCTCTTACCACGAGTTCACCGATGTCTCATCATCGCATAAACAACTAAAAGCACCAAAACAATAAAAAAGCACAAAAAAGAAGAGTTCGAAATGAACTCTTCTTTTTTAATCATGATTCTTATATCTTATTCCCCAATTAACATTTTTGTAACTATAATTTTACCTAAATATATAATAAAGAAAAAGGTACATAGAAACTAGATTGCCTGAGGGGTCAAAATTATTTAACTACCTCAACGTTAACTGCCTGTGGACCTTTAGCGCCATCAGTGATATCGAACTCTACTGCTGCACCTTCCTCGAGAGTTTTGAAGCCCTCCATGTTAAGTCCTGAGAAATGTACGAATACATCCTTTCCGTCCTCGGCTGTGATGAATCCGTAACCTTTTTGGTTATTGAACCATTTTACTGTACCTTTGCTCATCGAAAGTACCTCCAAATAATAATAATGCTGCTTACGCAACTAACGTTAGAATAGCATAACAGGTTTAAGATGTAAAGCAATAAAGTCAAAGTTCTTTAAAGTTTATGTCATTATTTGCTAAAAATTTCATTACAAGCTTATCCCATTCACCGTCTAAGGTCTTATCCGCTGAAAAAATATTGTAGGATATTCCGGTTGTCAGAGTCAGAAGCTGGCTCTGATACCTGATATTTATGAAAAAACCACTGATATCGGACACGGTGAAAGCAGAGTGCAGACTGCTTAGGGTGTGCTCCATGTTTTCAGGTGAAAGCAGAAAGACAAACTTGAATGACGATGGAGTCTGTCTGCCCTTTATCAGGTCAAAGCAGTTTGTGCGAAGCATCCTAAAGGGGAGTATGCTATAGCCAGCTATACCATTTTCCTCAAGCTCTGTGGAGCTGTAAAAGCCCTTTTGCAGGTGACCATCTATGACGTATGAGGCTGCCTTTGTGATGACGGCCTCCTGGAGTAGGAAGTTGTCAAAGATTTCCGTGCGAAGCAGCTTGTTCATAAAGTCCTTTGTGTCTGTCAGTTCAATTGATATCATAATTTCTCCTCATTTTCCACATTGTATGTGACAGCGAATGATTGTTTTAAGTGGTTTTGAATAGTTATCGATTATTATATCATACATCAGATTCGCAGATTATGCCATAAAAATAGATATAAAAATAGCCTTAAAAATAAAGCCTGTTCAACTGGAATAATTGTAAAGTCCGTGGTAGAATAAATGCGTTATGCAATGAAAACAGGAGGCAATCCATGAAACAGGAAAAATTATTTGATTTACTAAAAGCGGCTGTTTCACCATGCGAGTGTGTGAAGGCTGCAAAGCAGGAGCTTTTGGAAAACGGATTTGAGGAGATAGATTATACAGGCGACTGGAAGCTTGTGCGCGGTGGCAGGTATGTCTTAAATCACCATGATACGACCATGTTTGCGTTTACTGTAGGAAGCGGCTACAACAAAAAGGATATGGTGCGAATAGCGGCAGCTCACACAGACTATCCATATCTTCGCATAAAGCCAAATCCGGATTTTATGACAAACTCATATGCACAGGTTAATGTAGAGGTGTATGGAGGTCCGATTTTAAACACATGGTTTGACAGACCTCTCGGAGTGGCAGGGCGCGTGGCTATAAAAAGTGATGATGTGTTTAACCCACGTATGGTGCTCTACAGGTCCAAAAAGCCTGTCATGATTATTCCAAATCTTGCCATTCATATGAACAGGGATGTGAATAAGGGTGTCGGGATAAATAATCAGGTGGATCTGATGCCGGTGCTTGATTCAATACCTGAGGATGAAAGGACCACGGATTATTTCCTTAGCTTTCTGGCTAGAGAGCTGTCTGTGGAAAAGAGCGATATCATAGACTTTGAACTCAATACATTTTGTATGGAGGAGCCTTGCTTTGTCGGTGTGAATGACACCATGATTTCATCACCGAGAATCGACAACCAGTCATCCTGCAGGGCACTTCTTGATGCCATAGAGGATGGAAACAGAGCTGATGGAATAAACATCATAGCGCTTTTTGACCATGAGGAGGTTGGCAGCAGCAGTAAGCAGGGCGCAGCCTCTATAATGCTTCACGATATGCTCAGGCGTATTTTAAGAAATATGGAGCTTTCAGAAAATGAAATAGATGAGAGCATATATGATGCCATGCTTTTGTCTGTCGATGTGGCTCATGCGCTTCATCCTAATAAAAAGGAAAAGATGGATATCACAAATATGCCTGTCATGGGAAATGGCTTTTGTATCAAGCAGGCGTGCTCGCAGTCGTATGCTACGGATGCACAGGCTATTGCTATTCTATGTCAGCTGTGTGATGAAAAGGGCATACCTTACCAGCGTTTTGTGAACCGTTCGGACAGCCGTGGCGGCAGCACACTGGGCTCGATTGCAGGTACGCTTTTGCCGGTAAAGACTGTGGATATTGGTATACCTATTCTTGCCATGCACTCAGCCTGTGAGCTTATGGGAGTACGCGACATGAAAGCCTTAAGCGACTGTGTGACGGCCTTTTTCGGGTACCATTAAAGGGCAGATAACCATTATGGAAAAATAAATACAGAAACCTCTTGCATAAGTTTAGTTTTAGTGTTAATATGACGTAGTAATGAAAACTACTTGTTACGGAATGAAATAACTTTTAAAAAAGTAATTTAAACTTTTATTATCATATAGTGCAGGAGGAATAGATATGTATAAGATTATAATAGATAGCTGTGGTGAGCTCACAGATAGCCTTAAGAAGGATGGACATTTTTGCAATGTGGCACTCGAACTGGATGTTGACGGATACAGGATCCGCGATGATGAGAGCTTTGACCAGCATGATTTCTTAAGAAGAGTAAAGGAGAGTGTAAAGGGACCAAAGTCGTCATGCCCGTCTCCTGAGGAATATATGCAGGCCTTTGAGGGAGAGGCTGACCATGTATATGTTGTCACACTTTCGGGCAAGCTCAGCGGCTCATACAACAGCGCTGTTTTAGCAGTCAATCTGTACAATGAGGAGCATGAGGACTGTGGCAAGCAAATCTATGTATTCAATTCCCGCTCAGCATCTATCGGCGAGACACTTATAGGCATGAAGGTGCAGGAGCTTGAGGAAAGTGGACTTTCATTTGATGAGGTTGTAAAGAATACTGAGGAATATATAGCTTCAATGAATACATTCTTTGTGCTTGAGACACTTGATACATTAAGAAAGGCAGGACGATTAAGCAACCTGAAGGCTTTTGTGGCCAGCACTTTAAATATAAAGCCTGTCATGGGCTCAACAGATGAGGGCTCAATCCAGCAGCTTGGCCAGGCTAGAGGCATGAAGAGGGCACTTGCCAAGATGGTAGAGGATGTTGTGGCTGCCACAAAGGACTGTGAGCACAGGATTCTTGCAATCTCACACTGCAACTGCCCGGAGCGTGCGCAGTATGTGAAGGCATGCCTTGAGAAGCTTGCCGGATTTAAGAAGATTGTCATTGTGGATACTGCCGGTATCTCAAGCATGTATGCAAATGACGGGGGCATTATTATAGCAGTATAAGGATATGGTCTTTATTTTATCGGCTGGATATATTATAATGATGGCATGGGAAATTTAGATTACACACAGGTTTTAAACAAAATAGAAAACACACGCCGTTTCGGCAATGAGCCGGGAGTGGTGGTGACAGCACAGGTCATAAAGGTGCTGAGAGAAAAAGGAAAGCAAAAGCGCATAATACCGTATATCCATGTGGCAGGAACCAATGGAAAGGGCTCGGTGTGCGCTTTTTTTTCTAGTATATTAAAAAAAGAGCATATGAGGGTAGGCACGTTTGTATCACCGCATCTGGTAGATTTTGAGGAGCGCATCACTGTTGATGGGCGTATGATACCTAAGGAGGATGTCACACGGCTTGGAAACTATCTGCTTGATATAGATTTTGGTATAGGGCTTACGATGTTTGACTACTGTCTTGCCATGGCTCTTTTGTACTTTGAGGAGCAGCAGTGCGATTATATGGTCATTGAGACAGGGCTTGGTGGCAGGCTTGACTCAACGAATGCAATCGGCACACCGCAATGTGCCGTTATTACAAAGATAGGCTATGACCATATGGCTATCCTTGGCAGTGATATAGCTGATATAGCGGCTGAGAAGGCCGGTATCATAAAGGAAAACGGCACAGTGGTGGTGGAACAGCAGGATAAACGTGCCATGCAGGTAATCGAGCAGGAAGCACAAAAAAAGCATGCAAGGATAATCACTGTGGAGCAAAGCGATATAGCACGCTGCAGCGGCTACGCACTGAGGCTTTGTGGCACATTTCAGTGGGAGAATGCAGCAGCGGCAGAGCTTGCGGCGCGGTATGTGCTGGGAAAGCGCTATAGCGGGCCGGAATATGAAATGCAATATGATAAGACAGAGCCAAAGAGCGAGAAAACAGACCTGAATAAAAGGATAAAAAGCGCTCTTGAAGAGGCTGTGTGGCCGGGACGCATGGAGATAGTATCGAAGGAGCCGTTTCTGCTGGTGGACGGAGCACACAACAGCAATGGAGTTGATGCGCTCAAGGAAAGCCTCATGCAGATGTATCCGGGTGAGAAATTTTGTTTTTTCATGGGAGTCATGGCTGATAAGGACTATGATGTCATGATACGTGAGATTTTGCCGCTTGCTGAGGAGTTTTATACAGTGACACCGGATTCAGACAGGGCACTGCAGGCATCGCACCTTGCTGATTTTATCAGAAAAGAGGGAGTTGAGGCAACAGAGCTTTCAGGAGTTGATGAGATAAGAGGGCACCTGAAAAGAGATACGAAAAATGTTGCATTTGGCTCATTGTATTTTATTGGGGAGATTAAACAGCACCGGATATAAACACCGGATATAAGAGGATGATTCATGGCTGATATTTTAAGAATTTTTAAAAGAGATATGTGCGGCATATTCCGAAATGTGCTTGTACTCATTATAGTTATTGGACTGTGCGTGCTGCCGGCACTGTATGCATGGTTTAATATCTATGCCAACTGGGACCCATATGGCAACACAGGAAATATTGCAATTGCAGTAGTCAATCTGGACAAGGGCTGGACGAAGAATGACAGCGAAACTGTCAATATGGGCGATGGTGTGGTAGAGTCATTAAAGCAAAAGGATACTATAGGCTGGAAATTTGTTAAATCAGAGGAAAAGGCTGTTGAGGGTGTTAAGTCAGGCAGATATTATTCTGCACTTGTCATAGATGAGCAGTTTACCTACAGCATGTATCATGGTGTAGCTGACAATATTGAAAATCCAAGGATTACCTACTATCTCAACGACAAGAAAAATGCTGTTGCGACAAAGATAACGGACAGCGCAGCAAGTGCTGTTAAATCAAGTATTAATAAGCAGTTTATAAAGGTGCTTGCAGAGCAGGTATTTAAGGAGACCAACGTAATATCCGATGACATGAAGGAAAAGGATGCTGTGGGGCAGATGACCGGTAAGCTTGAAGCAGTATCTGAGAGTCTTGCACAGTACGATGCCATGATAGATACGTTTATTGACGGAAATAAGGCATTATCACAGGTGTCTAAAGAAACGGGTGAAGCTCTCAAAGATGGACAGGATAAGCTTGCAAAGGGCACAGACAGGCTTGAAGAGAGTAAAAATGATCTGCAGTCCACCAGACAATCCTTCGACAGCTTTAGTGCAGATATCACATCGGCATTAGCAAAGGTGAAGAGCTCGATTGATGATATATCAAAGCAGATTTCAGATGCAAATCTGTCACAGGATGTAAATATTATTCAAAGTGATGTGCAAAATATTAAACAGTCAGCGGATGCTTTGAAAGGTAATATTGACACTCTTGAGGACAAAATCAACAAAATAAAGCCGAATATGGACGATACCCATGTCGGCACACTTATTTCCAATATAGAGCTTGTCAAGGAACAGACAAAGAGCATGATAGAAAGCACACAGTCTGTGGATTTATCTGGAAAAACACAGAATTCTGTAGAAACACTTAAGAGCGTAATGTCGGCTCTTTCATCGACCGCGTCAGCAGTGAATGATACATATACCTCACAGATAGTGCCACAGGTGGACGGCATGATAAGCAGTATGTCGTCTGTTCTTGATTCAATGCAGACCACACTTGGCAATCTAAGTCAGACATCAGGCTCCATGGCGCAGGTGTTTGACGGAGTGGACAGTACGCTTGATACACTCAATATGAGCATGACACAGCTTAAGGGGGTCATAGAATCAGCATCTGACAAGATAAATACGACACTCGACAAGCTTGAAGCAGCCTCTGAGGATGAAAAAGCTGATATCATAGTGAATCTGCTTTCGGGGAATCCTGAAAAGCTTGGCAGCTTCTTTTCAGAGCCGGTGCAGGTATCAGATAATTATATATATGAGATAGCCAATTATGGCTCCGGAGTAGCACCTTTTTACACGACACTAGCCATATGGGTGGGCATGACTATACTTGTTTCGCTGGTAAAGGTTCACGCGGATGCTAAGGGGCTTGGGAAACTAAAGCCTTCACAGCTTTATTTTGGCAGATATCTGACATTCTTTTTACTGTCACAGGTACAGACCTTTATCATTGTACTCGGTGATTTATATCTGCTTAAAATACAGTGTGTGCATCCGGTTTCATTTATTGCGACAGGCGCAGTGACAAGCCTTACATTTTCACTGCTCATATATTCTCTGACCATATCCTTTGGCGATATAGGAAAGGCACTGGCGGTGGTTGTCATGGTACTCCAGATTGCAGGAAGCGGCGGCACATATCCGATAGAGGCGCTGCCGGCATTTTTCAGGGCAGTGTATATTTTCTTCCCATTCCCATATGCGATAAATGCGATGAGGGAGTGTATAGGAGGTATGTACGAAAACACACTCGGCAAATGTTATATCACGCTTTTACTTTTTGGCGCAGCCTCTTTGGTGATAGGACTTGTGATACGAAAGCCGTTTATCAGACTCAATCATTTTATAGAGAAGCGTATGGAAGATACTGAGATGCTATAGTTAAATGTACAATTAATAAATCAATAATTGGCATATTAAAATAATTGGCATATTAATATGGTACTTCTGATATGACGTAAGATATAAAGTGGGAAGGAAAGTATGCAAAATACAGGTAGAAACAGTAACATAGATTCTAATATGGGTGATGATATGGATAATGATATGAATAACAATATAAATACCAATGTAAATGAGCAACCGACGCAATCCGATGATAAGAGACTTCGCGAGATGTACGATAAGCTGGTCGGATATGAAAAAACCATCCACGAGCAGAATCAAAAGCGGATAAAAATAGGATTAAGATGCATATACATCATTCCACTCTTTTTTCTTGTGCTGCTGATGATTGTGCCGGACAGTTCAAAACTCATTTTTCTTGTGCTGTGGATAGTGAGTCTGTTTGCTATCGCAGTGTATTTAATCGGAGTCGAGTATGTGGACTATAAGCTGCAGGAGAAGATGAATGAGATAAGCGGCAGGGATGCGCAGTGTATGAGCGTGAGTCCTGTAGTGCAGATTGATGACAGGGTGCAGGAAATAGCCGAAAGAGTGGAGCAGAGATTTGATACGATGCAGCAAAGTAAAGGGGAGGATGCCGAGCAATGAAAAAAATATTTCAAATATATCTGGCTGACCTGAAACGCATATCCACAAATGTGGTTGCCATAGTCATTATTATGGGACTCTGTATCATCCCGGCTTTGTACGCATGGTTTAATATTATGTCCAACTGGGATCCTTACGGAGAGGAAGCTACATCACAGATGCACATAGCAGTATATTCTGAGGATGAGGGGATGAGCGTCGGTGATTTAAAGCTATGTATGGGAGACAGTGTCATAAAAGGACTGAAGCAAAATGATGCAATTGGCTGGATTTTTACAGATAGCAGTAAAGAGGCACTGGAGTATGTTTATAGTGGAAAGTGCTATGCAGCCTTTATTGTGCCGAAGGATTTTTCAGCTGATATGCTTAGCTTCTTAAGCGGTGAGCCGGTCAATCCACAGATAGAATACTATGAAAACAGCAAGAAAAATGCCATAGCAACAAAGATAACCTCAAAGGTCAAGACCACGGTGCAGCAGTCTGTAAACTCTTCAATGGTAAGTACGATTACGGAGATAGCGTCAAAGTCGGGAGAGCTCATAGTGGGAGACGGAAAATCAGGAGATAACCTGGCCGGAACGGTTGTTGACAAGCTAAAGGATATGGATACGACTCTTTCTACATATGCAGGCATGCTCGATACATTTGCAATGCTCACGGATTCAGCAGACAGCCTGATAGGCTCGACACAGTCACTGCTTCCGAGTGTGCAGGGGCTTATTGACGGGGGACAGTCATCGGTAAGCGGCATGCAGTCATCGGTGCTCTCGGGAGCGCAGACTGCACAAACCATCACACAGATGGTCGACATAAGCTTATCAAACATAAACAGCCAGCTTAATGTGCTGGAAAACTCTATACAGCTCTTAAATGCATCGGGAGTAGCTGATGCTGATACTGCGGACATATCTGTTTCCGTGTCCGGCTTTGATACGGTAGAACATCTTGCAGAGAATACGCTTTCCGCTATTGAGGGCTTAAAGGGAGTGGATAGCTCGCAGATAGAGGCTGTCAGGAAAAATATCCAAAGCATTAAAACACAGATAAAAGACCTTAAGTCTGATACTGAATTGACGGCAGATAAGCTAAAGCTTCTTAAGGAGTCGATAAAAGCGGATGTGTCAAGTGCCAGGTCTGCAATAGATACACTTAAAAATACATTTGATCACAGTGTGTCACCGAATCTCACAGGAGCGGTATATGATATAGAATATGCACTTATTGAGACACAGTCCATGCTTGGGTCTTTGGACAACAGCTTCCCGGATATACAAAAAGCACTTGATGATTATTCGGCAGTTCTTAAATCAGGAAATGCAGATATTGTAAATACCAGACAGTATGTACAGCAGATCAGAGATGGTTTGCAGAATGTTATATCAGGATTTGATAATTTGTCAAACGATGAGCAGTTTAATGAGATTGTAAAGCTGCTTCAGACAGATCCGACACTCATTGCGCAGTTTGTGACATCACCGCTGTCTATGGATGAGCAGAAGATATATGAGATATCCACATATGGCTCAGCCATGGCACCGTTTTACACAGTGCTGGCTCTGTGGGTGGGAGGTCTGATAACTGTTGCACTTGTGAAAACAAAGGTAAAGGACACTGACGATATAAAATCACTTGGCAAAGTAAACAGCGTACATAAGTTTTTTGGCAGATATATCACATTTTTCGTGATAGGACAGCTGCAGACACTTGTGACAGTGCTCGGTGATTTGTTCTTTGTCGGAATACAGTGCAGGCATCCGTTCCTTTTCTGGTGTGCAAGCGCACTGACAAGCTTTGTATTCACGCTTCTTATGTACTCACTCACAGCAGCCTTGGGCAATGTGGGACAGGCTGTAGCAGTAGTCATTATGGTCATTCAGGTGGCAGGCGCAGGTGGCACATTCCCGGTTGAGGTGCTGCCACAGGTGTACAGAGCACTGTATAAGTTCATGCCGTTTAAGTATGCCATGAATGCCCTAAGAGAGTGCGTGGGAGGCATGTACCGCTTTGATTATTGCAAGGATCTTGCGATTCTTCTTATATTTATAGCAATATCGCTTGTGATCGGACTGTTGCTTGGACGTCCGTTTGGAAAGCTTAATACCGCTATTGAAAAAAGTAAGAAAAAGTCAGGCCTTATCTTATAATAGTAAAAAAAGCTATATAGAAACTTAAGTTATGGTTATTATAAAAAAATAGTACTAGACATTTTTTTCCTATTGTACTAGAATGAGCATAAATGATAGTAGACCCGATATATGATAACGCTAGGTTATATCGGATCCGTAAAGAAACGGAGGATATAAAGATGGAAAAGAAGGATATCGATTGGTCAAACCTTAGTTTTGGCTACCAGGAAACAGATTACAGCTATGTTTCTAATTATAAAGATGGAAAGTGGGACGATGGACAGCTCACAAAGGATCATACAGTGACACTTAATGAGTGTGCGGGAGTATTCCAGTATGCACAGACATGCTTCGAGGGACTTAAGGCATACACAACAGAGGATGGCAGAATTGTCTGCTTCAGACCTGACTTAAACGCACAGCGTCTTAAGGATTCATGTGAGAGACTTGAGATGCCGGTATTCCCGGAGGATAGATTTGTAAAGGCAGTTGAGGAAGTAGTAAAGGCAAATGCAGCATGGGTTCCACCATACGGCTCAGGTGCTACACTCTATATCAGACCATACATTATGGGAACAAATGCAGTAATCGGTGTTAAGCCGGCTGATGAGTATCAGTTCAGAATCCTTGTAACACCTGTAGGACCATACTTCAAGGGTGGCGCAAAGCCAATCACAATCCGTGTATCAGACTTTGATAGAGCAGCACCTCACGGAACAGGACATATCAAGGCAGGACTCAACTATGCAATGAGTCTTCACGCCATTGTAGATGCACATGCACAGGGCTTTGCAGAGAATATGTACCTCGATCCTGCAACACGTACAAAGGTAGAGGAGACAGGTGGTGCAAACTTCATCTTTATCACAAAGGATGGCACATTTGTTACACCTAAATCAGACAGCATCCTGCCATCAATCACACGCCGTTCACTGATGGTAGTTGCAGAGAAGTACTTAGGACTCAAGGTTGAGCACAGAGAGGTGCTCTTTGATGAGGTAAAGGATTTTGCTGAGTGTGGACTCTGTGGAACAGCAGCAGTAATCTCACCGGTAGGAAAGATTGTAGACCACGGCAAGGAAATCTGCTTCCCAAGCGGTATGGATGAGATGGGACCTGTCACAAAGAAGCTTCGTGACACACTTACAGGCATTCAGATGGGCCATATTGATGGACCGGATGGATGGGTTCACGAGATTAAGTGTGATTAATAATAAGAATATACATTTATAATAAAGCACCGGGTATTATGTTGCGTCGTAATATCTGGTGCTTTTGTATTATTTTATGTGGCATAATAAGACGATTTGTGCTAATATACTCTTATATGTATGCAAATGTTTATAAAAGCTTGGAATAGCTATATAAAAGCAAACAAAAGAGATAACCGGGGATAATTAAATGGACGAGTATGAAAAGATAAGACAGAGAAAGCGCGAAGAATATAGAAAGAGACACCGCGCCCAGGTCAGAAGAAAGCAGCTTATTAACAATGGCATTGTTATAGGCGTGATAATACTTATAATTGCAACGATAATCATAGTGGGAGCTTTAAGGGGCAAAAAGGCAAAGCAGGAAGAGGTAAAGGCAGAGGTGACCAGTACTCTTTACAATCCTATACAGCCAAAGCTTGATGTACAGCTTTTGACACCCAATCCGTATTCCAGACCACAGAAGGCGCTTGAGAAGGTAAAAGGCATAGTTGTACATTATACGGCTAATCCGGGTACGTCAGCCAGACAAAACAGAGACTATTTCAATGGTCTGGCAGAGACAAAAAAGACCAAAGCAAGCTCACACTTTGTTATAGGATTAGAGGGTGAGATAGTGCAGTGCATACCTTGCAATGAGATATCGTATGCATCTAATAACAGAAACAGTGACACAATATCGATAGAGTGCTGTATAGAGGATGAGACAGGAAAGTTCAACGACAGCACATACCAGTCGCTCATAGAGCTCACCACATGGCTTATGGGTCGGTATGATCTGAGTGCTGATGATGTAATAAGGCACTACGATGTGACAGGCAAGAAGTGTCCGCTATACTTCGTGGAGCATGAGGATGCGTGGGAGCAGTTTCACAAGGATCTGGATACATACATCGAAGAAAATGGTGTGCCAAAGGAAGAGGCAAGCCAAAACTGATAATATACAATAAATTAAAGGATGATTTAAAAAATGAAGGAAATTATCGGAAATCTGTTAAAAAAAGAGAATGTACGTCAGAATCTGAGCAGCCTCAGACAGGAGATTAAAGATGAAAATGCATTAGCAGAGGCTCTAAAGCTGCTTGCAGGAGAAGATGAGCTGCTTGTGTCGTTTATGGGAGCAGACGATGCAAAAACCAGAAAGAACGCAGCGCTTCTGATAGGAGATCTTCATATGTCACAGCTTTCTGATGAGGTTTTTAAAGCATACGAGACTGAACAGATGCGCTTTGTAAAGGGCTCATATCTGGCGGCGCTGTCACAGCTGGACTGCAAAGAGCTTTTGCCACAGCTTATGGAGCGTGCAAAAGAGCTTGAGCATATGACGGTCACAGCTGAAAATAGGAAGCATATTGAGGAAGAATTAAACGAGATAAATAAAATCTTGATTAAATATAATGGGATAAAGCACCATACACCTGTGCTCGAGGGAGTAAAGGCTGAGCTGCTTCTGATGACAAACCGCCTTCACAGAGAGGTGGTACGACGCCAGATACCGGTTAAGGATACAAAGCTGCATCCGCTTGGCGTGCTTGTAAAGACTGACAATATACCTCTTATCATGCAGGTGCGCACATTCAGAAAAATGTACTTTACCATACATGCAGCATCGCTTCTGCCAAAGGAGGCACAGGAAGCAGCCGGACTTCTTGCAGAGTCAGATATGTATGATATATTAAGACGCATGCACCGAGAGGGTGGTCCGTTTTACTATCGTATTGAGAGCACGGCAGATGCGGCGTACCAGAGCAGGCTTGCGAAAGCTATCGATATGCATTTTGCGGGCAGGATGATCAATTCACCAAATGATTACGACGTGGTGATTAAGCTCATACCGACAAAAAATGACAATTTTTTTGTCTGCATGAGATTATGTTCCATACAGGATAATAGATTTGCGTACAGAAAGAATGTGCTTCCTACGTCGATGCATCCATCACAAGCGGCACTTATTGTTTCACTTGCAAAGCCGTATCTTAAGGAAACGGCACAAATCATGGATCCGTTCTGCGGAGTTGGTACACTGCTTATAGAGCGCGCACATTTAGTTCCGGCTCGCGAGATATATGCTACAGATACCTATGGAGATGCAATCACTATGGGTAGAGAGAATGCTGCATTTGCCAAAACAAGAATTAATTTTATACACAGGGATTTCTTTGATTTCAGACATGACTACAAATTTGATGAGCTGATTACGGATATGCCGGTTCGTAACCGACAGACCAAGGCGGAGATGGAGCTTTTTTACGAGAGGTTTTTCGACAAGGCTGCAGAGCATCTGGTATCCGGCGGAATCATAGTCATGTATTCAAATGAGATTGGGTTTGTGAAGAAACAAATCAGGCTGCGTGTCGAATACCGTCTGCTTCAGGAGACATGTATTCTCGATAAGAATGACTTTTATTTGTTTGTTATCAGATATGAGGATTGATTTGTGTGAGTTTTTAGGAGGAAAATATGTCAGATTCCAAGCTTTTTCAAAAAATACAGGATTATTTCTGCATGGTCAACGGAATATATTTGTCGTGTCTGACAAAAAAGGATGGAGTCATGACAGAGGTGTGTCAATGTAACGATAAATGGAAGAGTATGCTTACCTTTATTGGTGAGGAAAAATACGAAAACCTTCTTTTGAGACTGTCGGACTGCAGGGTTGAGAATCTCATAGATGAACCTCTGGATAAGGACTATATCAGGCTGTATGGTCTGATTGTAAGAGTGGACAATACCCACGATATATATTGGGTTATAGCTGCGGCAATTGATGAGCAGATGTCTAATGATGAGAGAAACATGCTTCCTGATGGCATAATTATTACCAGTGAAGCACGTTTTAACAGAACAATTGAGTTCCTGGAGACTATGACCAGACAGCTTTTGATCACAATGAGAGATGAGGATGCTGCGAATGAGGCACTTTCGCTTATCAGGAAGTCAGATGAGGAAATTAAGAAACAGTTTCATATGCTTGGGGCTATCAATTCTGTTATAAAACTGCTTGAGATGGATGGAAGCTTTACTGATATGGCTCAAAAAGCACTGGAGAGTGCAGTTACTACCATAAAGCTTACCGGTGCTTTTATCATCCGCAAAAACGTGGACGGCATGCATTTGGATGTGATTGTAAGCTATGGCAGAAAGCCGTTTGATACAATATCAATTACCGAGGTGCCTTTTTTCACCGGAAAGCCTTACATTATATCATCAGACTCTGTGATGCCGGAGAAATTCCGCCTTTTCATGGAGAAGCAGGCTATGAGGGCAGCCATATTCCAGCCTGTAAATATAGATAACAGGACTCAGATGTATGTGTGCTTTTTTGATGAGAAGGATGACAGAAGCTGGGAAAAATATGATGTGAAGTTTTTAAATGATACGAAGCGCGTCATTCAAAGTATTCTCACAAAAAAGATAACAACCAACTCGCTTGCAGGCTCCTATGCTTCGCTCGAAGCGATACTGGAAAACTCCGGCTGCGGTATATACGTGGCTGATATGTCTAAGTCAGAGATACTTTACATGAATAATTACTGTAAGCAGCTGCTTTCAAATATTATCGAACAGAACAAGCTGGAAAAATATATTTTTTCCCATACTGCAGAGAGCCGGAGCTTTACAGAGGTCTACGTGACGGAGGAGGATAAGTGGTTTGATATTCATCGTACAGGCATAGTGTGGGTGGATGGCCGCAAGGTGCAGCTCGTTACACTGTATGATATCACACAGAAGAAGCGTTATCAGCAGCGCATTGAGAACCAGGCCAATAATGATTTCCTGACAGGGCTATATAACAGGATGAGATGTGAGCAGGATCTGGCTAAGTTTATAGATGATTCAGTGAAAAACGACACCAGAGGTGCGATGATTTATATAGATCTGGATGATTTCAAGCATATAAATGACGGGCTTGGCCATCAGTACGGAGATGTGCTTTTAAAAGCTATATCGCACAGCCTGACACAGGTGAAGGAAATTGAGAACCACTGCTACAGGATGGGTGGCGATGAGTTTATCGTCATAGTGACAGGCAGCTCTGTTGACAGGCTGGAGAGTATCATTAATGATATACAGCAGATATTTGTCAGACCGTGGTTCTTGAAGGGAGAGGACTATTACTGTACAATAAGTGCCGGAGTGGCATTTTTCCCGACAGATGCAAGCACTGTGGAGGATGTCATAAGAAGAGCTGATATAGCTCTTTTCAATGCTAAGAAAGAAGGAAAAAACCGTATAGAGTTCTACAACGAGGGTATTGATGGCACAAGCACAAAGCGCCTTGACCTGGAAAAGCACATGAGAAAAGCCACAATGAATGAGTGCGATGAGTTCACCGTGTACTTTCAGCCGATTATAAACGTGAAGGGGGAGGATGTCTGTGCAGGTGCAGAGGCTCTTGTCAGATGGAATTCAGCAACCATGGGCTTTATAAATCCGGTTGACTTTATACCGCTTGCTGAGTATCTTGGGCTTATAAACCCAATCGGGGAGCATGTATTAAGAGAGGCGGCGAAGCACTGCAGATACTGGAATGACATGGGACATCCTGACTACAAGGTCAACGTAAATCTGTCTGTGGTGCAGCTGCTGCAGAATGACATAGTCAAGAAAATCAAAGGTATAATTGACGAGGTGGGCATAGAACCGGGAAATCTGTGTCTTGAGGTGACAGAGAGTCTGGCAATCAATGACATGGTGCGCATGAAGCGGATACTCAGTGAGATAAAAGCGCTTGGTGTTAAGGTTGCACTGGATGATTTTGGTACAGGATATTCATCACTCAACCATATCAGGGAGATGCCTCTTGATATCATTAAAATAGATAAATGCTTCATTGAGCATCTTGGGGAGGATGATTTTTCTGATGCATTTGTCAAGATGGTTACAGAGCTTGCCAACACAATAGGAGTACATGTCTGCGTGGAGGGAGTTGAGACTGACAGGCAATATGCTATAATTAAGAAGATGGGAATATATTACATACAAGGGTATTTCTTCGATAAGCCAATGTGCATAGAAAGCTTCGAGGAGAAATATATCTGACGAAGAAGGTGTAGAAAAAAGCACATGCTGCTATACAATGAAGCAGATAGAAGAAACACTGGATTGATGATATTCCTGTTCTCCTACAGTGTCTGGTCAATATACAGGATCGGATAAAGGATGGGCTGGACTAGCTTAAATGCATAATAAATGAAAAATATATGTAAAAATAGAAATTAAGTGTTGACATATTTGGTTTGATTTGATATTATATCAAAGTCGCGTGAGACAAGCGACAGAAAATCAAATATATGCGGAAGTGTCGGAACTGGCAGACGAGCAAGACTAAGGATCTTGTGATTATTG
>OODO01000318.1_pt1 | contig 48890 bp, 28 predicted proteins | sample 1671261 | NCBI WGS metagenome assembly OODO01 (sample SAMN06348138, study PRJEB24527) | human gut metagenome | biome: human gut; feature: ankylosing spondylitis patient; material: feces | host: Homo sapiens | place: China | collected 2015-10 | reverse complement strand
GATCTCGGCAAAACGCTGCAGATCGATCGCATCTCCGAATACCGGAGTGTAATCCACTTTAAAGTCACCGGTATGGATAATGACACCTGCCGGCGAGAAAATTGCCAGTGCTGCTGCATCTGCAATACTGTGGTTTGTACGGATAAATTCAACCCTGAAATCACCTAAATTAATAGACTGTCCGTAACGTACCACCTTACGCTTTACCTGACGCTGCATGCCGTGTTCTTTTAACTTGGAATCAATCAGGCCCATCGTGAGCTTTGTCGCATAAATCGGCGCATTGACTTCCTTTAATACATACGGAATTGAACCGATGTGGTCTTCATGTCCGTGCGTAATTACAAAACCTTTGACTTTATCTGCATTTTCCTTTAAATAGGTGACATCCGGGATAACCAGATCAATTCCTAACATTTCTTCTTCCGGGAATGCAAGACCGCAGTCCACTACAATAATACTGTCATCGTATTGTATGGCAGTAATGTTCATACCAATCTTGTCAAGACCACCCAGTGGGATAATCTTAACAGAACCTACATATTCTTTCTTCATTTAACACCTCTAAAACTATTCTAAATCCATGTCTTCCAGTAACTCGGCAAAAATGCGGCTGACTGCATCCAGTTCTTCTTCCGATTCAACAAATTCATAAACCGCTTCTGTATCTTCTGCCTTTGATGTGTCTTTTAAAATATAAGCTTCCGCTTCTTCATCTTCTTCGTCTTCAGATTCGGTGACTAAAAGATAATTGATACCATTGACTCTCGTTTCCTCTATAATGTAAAAATCTACACTTTCCTGGTCTTCCGTTACAAAGGTAAGCTTTTCCATGTTCTTCTCCATTCCTGATTCTGAGATTCTATACGACAGGGTAAAAGGGACAAACCAATAGTTTTGATGGCAGTTCCGGAAGACTTTCCAAAACTGCCATGCTCACACGCTTAGTTGCCATTTGCTTTGTAATCTAAATATCCCTGTAAGATAAATACTGCCGCAATCTTATCGATTACAGCTTTACGGTTCTCTCTGCGTACACCGCTTTCCATCAATACTTTATCTGCCGATACCGTAGTCAGGCGTTCATCCCATAATACGACCGGCAGTCCCGTTCTTCTTTCTAACATTTCTGCAAAATTCTGACAATCCTGCGCACGCTCTCCAACAGAATTATCCATATTCTTTGGGAATCCTAAAACAATCTGCTCTACTTCATATTCTTCAATGATTGCCTCTATCCGGGCAAGTGTCTTTCGTAACTTATTCGCTTCTTTGCGCGTAATGGTTTCTAATCCCTGTGCTGTAATGCCGAGTGCATCACTGATTGCAACACCTACTGTCTTCGTACCATAATCCAGTCCGATGATTCTCATATTATAAGCCTTTTCCTTCGATGAAATATTTAATCACTTCTTCAACAAGCTCATCGCGTTCTACCTTCATAATCAGGCTTCTTGCATTGTTATGGCTTGTAATATAGGTAGGATCTCCTGACATAATGTATCCCACAATCTGATTCACCGGATTGTAACCCTTTTCCTTCAAAGCACGATATACCTGCTCTAAAATTCCTTCTACTGAAATTGCCTTGTCTGGCTGTGTTTTAAAAAATTGTGTGTTATTATCTATCATTTTCCTCACGTCCCTTTCGTATATGTGTTTATAATATAATAATTGAGCCAATAATACAAGTGTTTTTTGAAAATTTCTCGATTGATATGCCCTTTGCCGTGCGCATCACATCGCTTAGTGGTGTCCACATTTTTCCATAAAAATAAGGATACAAAGACAGCCCTGCCTGTAGCGGCATTTGTGTGGCTGCTTCATATCCTTTTTGTTTTATTATTTTTGTGATTTGAATTCCTTCTGACTTGACTTAAATACTTCTGCCAGACTTTCGTGGCAATATCTTCACAGCTTAGTTTAAATTCGTGCTTTCCGTTTCAGGAATGCCAAGCACAATATTTAAGTTGCCGTTTTTTACACGCAGTGCATCAATAAAGTTCTTTTCATTGACATCTTTTTTTAATGCGACCGTGTATGTAAGTTCAAACAGGGTTCCCATGTTGGTTGTCTTTACTTTGCAAAGCTGGCTGTTTGTGGTATAGCTGTCAAAAACTTCGTTAAACGCATCGGTATAATTTAAGTTTTCCGGGATTGTAATCTTTAACTGGCGGTTTCCGGATGCCATATCGCCGAAGTTTGAGACAGAAAGTACGATTAAAACAAGTATAATCACAACTGCAAATATGGCTGCAAATGCAACATATCCGAGTCCGCAGGCAAGTCCTGCTGCCATGGTGAAAAATACGACGGCAATATCTTTTGCATTACCCGGTGCACTTCTGAAGCGAACCAGTGCAAATGCGCCTGCCATTGAAAATGCTCTTGCTACGTTACTGCCGATTAATAAGATAACAACAGACACAATCGCCGGAAGCAGTACCAGACCGATGATAAAGTTTTTGTTGTAACCGTCTTTTTTGCAGGCAATCATATAAGCGATGCCAATTAAAAGTCCTAACACGAGTGCCGTAAGAAGCCCTAACATGGCTGGACCAATGCTAATTGTATCCTGCGCTGTACTTGTAAATATTGATTCAAACATAATGTTTCTCCTCCATTCATTCTTTGATTTTCCATAACATATTTTTTATATTCTGTTCCGTATTTTGAAAAAGATACGGGATAAATTTCCAGTTCCGATAAAATCCTTGTAAACCACAGCGGCACTGCCCTGTTGATTTTAATTTCCATCAGATACGTATTTTCCGGTAAAAGCTGCTGACCGTAGCTTCCGCTCTCTAACCGGACATCTTCCCTGCGGGTTGTGATATTTTTGTCAAATGTAACACGGAAATCCCCGTCGTTTTTTTCAAAATATGCCCGCCGTTCATAGGATAAATAAACCTTCGGCACTAAATTATAGGTATGGCAGAAATAATCGATTTCCCGGAATACCTGCCGGTTCATCTGCGGATTTTCCATATCCGGCATCCGATGATGGTTTAAATAGTCATAGGCTTCATTTAACGGCATAATCGTACGCCGCTTGTTGACAATGCCTTTGTACTTCTTTTTAATTTCAACAAAAACATGATCTGTTTCCTTTGGTGTTCCATAGCTTCTCATGCGGAGCTTTTCTTTATACACCGGTCCTTCAATCGATGCCCGGATTAATGCATTATCCGGTGTATCATAATAAATGTTGCAGATTTCATAGAACGGCTTATCGCCGTTATACGCATCCACAACCATATATTCACTGATTGCCTGTGTCAGTTTTTCGTACTGTATGGCATTTAACATGTATTTTTTCTCATATCGGTTAAATACTTCGATTGCCATGTGCATCCCTCCCTTTGTTTTTTCAAAAATGCATTTCCTTATGTTGGATAGTTTATCCATTAAATGTGTCCAAAGTTTGTAAAATCTGCGTAAAAAATATGAAAGAAATTCACATTAGCGGCGTGCGCCGCAAGGCGCACTAAAAAGAGCCGCCACATTTTCATGTGACAGCTCTTTTAGTCTGTATCTTTTTATATTTACTTTGTAATATGTACGTCTAACTGGTTAAACGGAATTTCAATGCCGTTTTCATCAAATATCTTTTTGTATTCTTCTAACAGTTCAAAGCGGGTATCCCAGTATTTGTCATTGGCAACCCACGCTCTGGTTTCGAGTGTAATACAGCTCTCGTCCAGACTCTTTACAATAACGCGGACATCTTTGTCTTTGATGATTTCTTCCTTGCGGTTTAAGCATTCCATCAGCAGCGCCTTTGCCTTGGATAAATCCGTCTGATATCCCACGCCAATCTGGATATCCAGTCTTCGCACTTCTTCCGCACCAACATTGATAATATTCGAGTTGGACAGGGTGCCGTTTGGCATCATGATAATCTTGTTATCAATTGTATGCAGTTTGGTGTATAAAAGCTCAATGGACACAACCGTTCCTTCACAGCTTCCCGATATGATATAATCGCCGATTTTAAACGGCTTAAATATCAAAAGTAAAATTCCACCCGCAAAGTTTGACAGACTGCCCTGTAAGGACATACCGACTGCCAGTGCCGCCGAACCGAATACCGTAATCAGCGAGGCTGTCGGAATCCCCAGTATTCCTACTACTATCAGTATCAGAATGGCATATCCAGCAAACTTTGTAATTGAACCGATAAATCTGGCTACGCCGACATCTAAATCACTTTTTCCGAGTGCTTTTACAATAATTTTAACCATCCAGATAATCAGACGTTTTCCAATCTGCCAGACAATCAGTGCCATAATGATTTTTGCTGCCAGACTGACACTCCAATTGCACAGTTTATTAAACAGCGCAACCAGATTTGCCTTTGAAAAGAAAAACTCAATTTGTTCTGCCGTATCCTGTGTTGAACTGAGTGCGACAAAATAATTCATGATTTCCTCCGTTTTTTGTTTTCTTTTTTGTGTTTTTTCAGCTTTTGCGCCTGTTGGGGCATTTTATCCCGGGCTACTTATTTCCGGCGCTTTAAAGCCGCAAGCTTCTTTTTGGTTTCCTGCTCGATTTTTAACTTGGCAGCTTCTGCCTCCTGTGCCTGTTTTTCGGCTTCTTCGCACGCCTGCTGTGCCGCCTTTGCCGCAAGTTCAGCCTGTTTTTGCGCTTCAAGGGCAGCCTGTGCTTCTTCTTCGGCTTTGACTTTCAGCTGTTCTGCCTGCCATGCCTGTTCCTGTGCTGCCTTTGCCGCAAGTTCAGCTTCTTCCCGGATTCGGATTTCTTCCAGTTCCAGTTTTGTAAACGGTTCATACGCATAAACGGTTAGTGCCAGCGGCGGTAAATCCAGTACAATAGAATTTTCACAGCCGTTTCTTTCCACCTTTTCCGAAGACAGCTGCTGTTCATTTAAAATGTTTTGTCCACCGAAATGTGCTGCATCTGTATTAAAAATTTCCTTATATTTACCCGGCTCTAAAACACCCATACGGAAATCCTTACGGACAACCGGTGTGAAATTCGCAATTACCAGCAAATCCTGCGATGTACTGTCTGATACCATACTCCGGCGCACAAATGCCAGCACCGTTTCCTGTTCATCCTGCGTATCTGTCCATGCAAAGCCCTCCGGTTCATAATCTGCGGTATATAATGCAGGATGTTCCTTATAAAATGCATTTAATGCTTCCATAAAGCTTTGCGGCAATGTGCCGGTACAGTTTTCCGCCGTCCGCTTTTTACCTGGATAACAATACTGATATGCCGTTGCAAGACGCATATTGGCATGTTTTTCCCCATCATTGCTGCCCGGCAGTTCCTGTTCGGTTATATGCAGTTCCTGTATAAAAAATTCACTGTAAAAATACAGCATATTATCTGTCAGTTTCTGATATACACCCTTTCTGAAAAGCGGGTCACTCTGCATAAATTTATCAAAATCATTTTTCCAGCCGTGGTTCCATTTAAAATCAAACCCCAGTGCATCTTCATGGCTGCCGGTCACCCTGCCCCACGTACTGGAATCCTGCGCAATCAGAACCGCCGGACATTTTTCTTTTATCAGCACTTTTTTTAGCTGTTTGAAAAATGCAACCGCATCGAGATTTTCATTTTCACCGTAAAGATTCGGAATCCACTCGCCCGGTGCGCGGCCATAGTCTAAGTACAGCGCACTTGCCACTTCATCTACAAAAAGCCCATCTATATGATACTCCTTTATCCACATGATTGCATTGGAAATTAAAAACATTTTTACCTGTGGCTTTCCATATTGGAATGAGGATACCGCCACATCTGCATCCGGTGTCAGGCAGAATGCACTGCTCTCATAAAGGTTCGTTCCGTCAAACCACGTAAGCCCTGATGGAAGATTCCCCATAAATGCAGCATTCCAGTCTGCAATAACACCGATATTTTCTTTGTGCATTGCATTGACAAGGCGCTTCAAGTCATCCGGTGTACCAAAAATATCCGCAGGTGCGAAATAGCCTGCTGTTTCCCGGAGATTTCTGCGTCTGCTGTCATACTGCGCTACCGCCTGCAGTTCAATATGTGTGTATCCAAGTTTTGCAATCTGTGCCGCGAACTGCTCCGGTTCTTTAATCTGTCGACAGGTTTCCGGTGATATTTCATAAATGGCAACCGGTTCTTTTTCTATATCCCGGTTTTCTTCCGCCTTCTGCCATGCACCATCTTCCCATGCAAACGGAATATCTGCATACACAACCGATGCAAAGCCCTGACCGGCGTCGCACTGTCTGCAGTACGGGTCTGTCTTTACCGCAATATTGCCGCCTTTAAATTTAATTTCATATTTATAGGCTGTGCCTGCCTTCATTTCAGGTATAAACAGTTCAAAGATACCACTGTCCTCATGTTTTTCCATCGGAAAAATCCGTCCGTCCCAGTGATTAAAATCACCTACCACACTGACACGCTGTGCATTGGGGGCCCATACAGCAAAGCAAACGCCGCGGATTCCGCCCACAGTGCGCTCATGCGCGCCAAAAAGCCGGTATGCTTCCCAGTCATCGCCTGCCGCAAGTTTTTTGCGCTGCTCTGCCGTTAAAGCCGTGCCGCACGCATAAGGGTCCATATATTCTTTTTTCTGTCCTTTGATATCTTCAATACAGACAGTATAGGCAGTCTGTTTCTTTATCGGAATACAGACCGCAAAATAGCCTGATTCGTCAACCTTTTCACAAGCGTACGCTTTTTTTCTCCCCGCAATATGAATCTCTGCCTCGACCGCATCGGGACGGAAAACCTGTACCAGCATACCATCCCTGCACATATGCGCACCGAGCAGCTCCATCGGATGACTGCACTCTGAATATACCAGTCCTTCAATCTCAGGCCAGTTCATGAATTGATATAACCGATTCATACTAATCTCCATTCTTTTTTATAAATTTTCCACCCACGTTGCAAATAATTCCGGCCAGACGGATACTTCCGGCTGGAAATGTGTTCCGTCTGCGGTATCTGTTTCCCGCGTTCCAAGTCCAAGTCCGTGATTACCGTGTGGAAAAAGGTGCAATTCAAATCCAATATGTTCTTTTTGCAATGCCTGTGCAAACAGCATGGAATTTTCTACCGGTACAGCACCGTCTGTAACCGTATGCCATAAAAAGGTCTGTGGTGTGTCTTTCGTTACACGTTCTTCCAGTGATACACTTTCAAGCAGCTGCTCATAACGTGTCCCAAGCAGTCTTTCAAATGATTTTCTGTGGGCTTTCTCCCCGGATGTAATCACCGGATATCCAAGAAGCATGCCATCCGGCCTTATCATTTCCGGCTCTATATGCAGATACTCTTTGACAAACCCTTCCAGTTCTTTGCTGTTCCACATTGTTCCAAGACTTGCCGCTACATGTCCCCCCGCCGAAAAACCGGCGATAATAATTTTATCCGGGTCACAGTCCCATTCTTTAGCATGTTCCCGCAGATACCGTACAGCGTACGCCGCTTCGTACAGCGCACACGGAAATTCATCGGGAATCAGACTGTATCTTAAAATTGCCGCATTCATGCCAAGTGAGAGCAGTTTCACTGCAACCGCTTCCCCTTCCCGCGGCGAATGATGTTCATAGCCGCCGCCCGGACAGATTAAAACCATTGGTCTGTGAAACGGCTTCTGCATCCCCGGATACATTTCCTTAATATAAGTTGTCAGTGTCGCTTTCTGTCCCTTATGTAAAATCCCCGCCCGCTCATAATCAATATCCAGTTCCATAGTTTGATGAATCATATTCTTCTCCAATTCCGCAGGCATTTTAATGCTGGAGGAACCGCGGACAAAATGACTGATTTTGTCCTGCGATAAATCTAATTGTGACGCCTGCGGCACAATTAGTTATGTGAAAAATTATGATTTATGATTTTTCACATTTTCCTCATTTCTGAGCGACTTTGTCGCGAAGCGGCGATGAGAAATTCGCGCAGGCGATTTCTCATCTGCCATCTATGATATTTGTTTTCGCTCAAAACAAATATCTATGTGAAAAATTGTGATTTATGATTTTTCACATTTCTCCATATTTTTAAATCTGATGTATAAACAGTCCGCTGCGCAGCTTCGGTTCAAACCATGTGGACTTCGGCGGCATCAGCCGTCCTGCATCTGCCACGGCAAAAAGCTGTGCAATTGATGTCGGATACATTGAAAATGCCAGTACACAATCTGTTTCACAGCGCCTTTCCAGTTCTCCAATTCCACGGATACCACCTACAAAATCAATGCGTGCATCGGTCTTTGGGTCTTTAATGCCAAGTACCGGCGACAACAGGGCATTTTGCAAAACAGATACATCCAGACCGTCTACCGGGTCATCCGATAAGATTTCCGGCTTTGCCGTCAGCCGATACCACTTCTTTCCTAGATACATACCAAAGGTTCCCTGCTTGTCCGGATGCACCTGTACAGCACTTTCTTTAACTGTAAATTTCTCTTTAACTTTTTCTAAAAAATCCTGTTCGGTATAACCGTTTAAATCCTTTAACACCCTGTTATAGTCCAGAATCTTTAACTGCTCGTCCGGAAACAGCACAGACAGGAAATAATTAAATTCTTCTTTTCCCGTATACTGTGGGTTTTCGGCACGGCGCTTTAAGCCGACTTTAACTGCTGAAGCGGCTCTGTGATGTCCATCTGCAATATATATAGATGAAATTCCTTCAAATGCACCGCGGATTGCTTTAACGGACTGCGGTTCGCTGATTTTCCATACCTGATGACGGACCCCGTCCGGCGATACAAAATTATATAAAGAAGAATTTTTCTTTGCCTTATCAATCTCACCGTTAATCACGGCATTGGCACGGTATGCTAAAAATATCGGACCGGTCTGCGCATTACAGGTATCCACATGCGTAATGCGGTCTAATTCCTTATCAGCTCTTGTATTTTCATGTTTTTTAATTACATTGGATTCGTAGTCATCAATTGAAGCACATGCCACAAGTCCGGTCTGCACTCTGCCATCCATTGTAAGTTCATAAATATAATATGCCTGCTCGCTGTCTTTGATAAATGTACCGTCTGCAATAGCGTTTTCCAAAAGTTCTTTTGCCTTTGCATAAACTTCCGGTGCGTAGGTATCGACCGAACTGTCAAACTGTGTTTCCGCACGGTCTATTTTTAAAAATGAAAGCGGCTCGCGGGCAACTTCCCTGCACGCTTCTTCTCTGTTGTATACATCATACGGAAGTGCTGCCACCCGCTCTGCTTTTTCTGCCTGCGGACGTACACATTCAAAAGGTCTGATTACTGCCATATGTCCTCTTTTCCGGGGTCATCCCCTGCCCCTTTTTACTGTTCTTTTAATTCCTGTGCCAGTGTTTCAAGCTGTCCGCTTAACGCTGCCAGTTCTTCCACAATCACATTGTTGCTTTCCGTTGCGGAAAGTGTATCGCTTGCATGGGCAGCCACTTCTTCGGAAATTGCCGAAATGGTAGAAATGCTGTCAATAATTTTCTTGTTCGCATCGGCTAACTTTGTAACATAGGCTGCCAGTTCATTAGATTGTCCGTAAACATTGTCCGAATTCTTTTCAATAACCGTAAAGCTTTCTGCTGTCTTTTCAGTGGTTTCATTCTGGCTTTCAATCATGGAAATCATACTGCCGCTGACCTCAACCACCATCTGAATGGCATTAGATACATTTTCAATCAGCTGCGAAATCTGCACCGTGGAATCTTTCGTCTGCTGTGCCATTTGTGAAATCTCGGAAGCAACAACCGCAAAACCACGCCCTGCTTCTCCGGCTCTCGCCGCTTCAATGCTTGCATTTAACGCCAGAAGACTTGTCTGTGACGTAATACTGTTAATAATATCCAGAATTGAATTCATCTGGCTCATATATGTATCCAGCTGTGAAAGTTCTTCTGTCACCTTTTTGCCGGATTCAACCGTTTCTTCTGCCTGTTTTACAAGAATACCGACATTTGCATTTCCCTGCGCAATGGCTTCTTTATTCTGATTCATACTGTCAATGATATTCTCTGTGCCTTTTTCAACCTGCTCTACCATTGCCTGAATTTCTTCGGTCTGGTTTAACTGGCTCTGCACTGCTTCTGCCGTATCATTAGAGCCTGAATTCACCTCTTCCATGGATTCTTTCATTGCCTGCATGCTTTCACCAAGCGATGCCGTCTTTTGTGCACTTTCTGTAATCTGCTGTGTCATCTTATCGGATGTATCCATAATCCGCGTCAGCAATTCTTCTGTCTTTTCATGTTCTGCCTTCAACTCTGCAAGCTTCTTCTGATTCAACTTTTCTGCCACAATTGAGACATACAGCTGAATACCACAAATCAGTACAATAACAAAGAACTGGATTTCCACAGATGCCATATCCGCTTTCGTATAAATCCCTCTTTTAAAAAACAATGCCAGCTGTATAACATTGACAATTACCACCCCCACTTCAATCGGCAGCGAATACTTAAAATCATTGTATACCGTAATGGCAATCAGCATGGGAATAACATATACAAACGTAAAGTGATTATTGGTTGTAAACATTACAAATGTATATAAAATTGCATAGCCAATTCCTACGAAATGCTTAATCATCTTTGTATCATGCTGTTTTTTATAGCAGATAATTTCTCCTACTACCGGTCCCATTGCTAAAATAATGGTTGCCAGTACATACAACAGGGTGCCGTCACCTTTTAAAAATTCCACAAAATAAGCAATGGAAATGATTCCGCATATTAAAAAGTGGCAATTCATGGCAACGGTATTCTCCCTTGCCAGCTCATAATCTTTTTCTTTTGGATTTATCCCGCTGTTCATTTTCACTCCTCCACTATCACATTTGTATTTTTTTATTATTATACCGTACCCATTTGTTTAAGTAAACAAACATTTCTAAAATCAAAGCAAAAAAAGAGCTGTTCTCCTCCAATTGTGGAAAACAGCTCTGAATTTATTATTTTACGACCCTGACTTTGATGATTCCTTCAATAGAAGCCAGTTTATCAATCACACTGTCATCTACATTCTTATCAACATCAAATAAAGAATATGCATAATCGCCTCTGGATTTATTTGCCATTTCCTCAATGTTTACACCTGCATCGCCAAGAATCGTTGTAATCTTGCTGATAACAGCCGGAACATTTTTGTGGCAGACTGCAATTCGTCCTGTAGCCGTGCAGACGCCCATATCACAGGCAGGATAATTTACAGAATTTATAATATTACCGTTTTCAATGTAATTTCTCAATTCCTTGACTGCCATCACTGCACAGTTATCTTCTGCTTCTGCGGTAGAAGCCCCAAGGTGTGGAAGTACAATTGCACCTTCCATTCCGGCAGTTGTCGGATTCGGGAAGTCTGTTACATACTTCTTTACCCTGCCGGACTTTAAAGCCTCACCGATTGCTGTTTCATCGACAAGAACATCTCTTGCACAGTTGACGATAATTGTACCATCCTGCATTAAATCAAATGCAGCTTTGTTAATCATCCCCTTTGTACTGTCTAATGCCGGAACATGAATGGTAATATAATTACATTCTTTATAAATGTCTTCTACATTGACAATATGCGTAACCTTGCTTGAAAGATTCCAAGCAGCATTGACTGAAAGATACGGATCATAACCGTAAACATCCATACCCAGTGCAATGGCTGCATTGGCAACAAGCTGTCCGATTGCGCCAAGACCGATAACGCCAAGCTTCTTACCCTTTAATTCCTGTCCTGCAAAAGCTTTCTTTGCCTTTTCGGTTGCTTTTGCAATATCTGCATTGTCTTTATTTTCAGCAACCCACTGATTACCGCCGATTAAATCACGGGAAGCTAACAGCATTGCTGCTAGCACCTGTTCTTTTACGGCATTGGCATTCGCACCCGGTGTATTAAATACAACAATACCGGCTTCTGCACATTTATCAAGTGGAATATTATTGACTCCTGCACCGGCTCTTGCAATTGCAAGTAAATGATCATTTAATTCCATATCATGCATTTTGGCACTTCTTACAAGAACTGCCTGTGCATCTTCATAAGAACTCTCCATATTGTAGTCATCTGAAAAAAGGTCAAGACCTACAGAGGCAATATTATTTAAGCAATGTACGTTTACCATTATTTTGTATTCTCCTTTTCAAACTTCTTCATAAACTCAACCAGTTTTTCCACACCTTCGATTGGCATTGCATTGTAAATAGATGCTCTCATACCGCCAACGGTTCTGTGTCCCTTTAAGTTTACAAAGCCTGCTTTTGTTGCTTCTTCAACAAATTTTGCATCCAGTTCCTTGTCACCGGTTACAAAAGGAACATTCATTAAAGAACGATCTTCTTTTACAACAGTTCCCTTAAATAACCTGCTCTCGTCAAGGAAATCATACAGAATCTTTGCTTTCTTTTCGTTATGTTCCTTCATGGCGCTTAAACCGCCCATCTTCTTAATCCACTTAAATACCTTACCGCAGATATAAATATTATAGCAAGGAGGTGTATTGTAAAGAGAATCTGCATCTGCCTGTGTCTTCCACTTTAACATGGTCGGTGTTCCCGGTAATACGTCATCTGTAATCAGGTCTTCCCTGATAATTGCAATAACCACACCGGCCGGTCCGATGTTCTTCTGAACGCCGCCGTATACAACGCCGTACTTTGTTACATCAATCGGTTCAGATAAGAAACAGGATGAAACATCCGATACAAGCAGATGTCCCTTTGTGTTTGGAAGAGTCTTAAATTTTGTACCATAAATTGTATTGTTTTCACAGATGTAAACATAATCGGCATCTTCCGGAATATCCAAATCCGAACAATCCGGTATGTACGAGAATGTCTTATCCTCAGATGAAGCAACTGCAACGGCTTCACCGTAAATCTGAGCTTCTTTATAAGCTTTCTTTGCCCACTGTCCTGTGATAATGTAAGCTGCTTTCTTATTCTTCATAAGGTTCATCGGAACTTCTGCGAAAAACTGGGATGCACCGCCCTGTAAGAATAATACCTTATAATTATCCGGGATATTCATCAGTTCTCTTAAATCTGCTTCTGCTTCTTTGATGATGTTATCGTATACTTTAGAACGATGGCTCATCTCCATAACAGACTGTCCTGAACCCTGATAATCCAGCATTTCATCTGCTGCTTCCTTCAATACTTCCTCCGGTAATACTGCCGGACCTGCACTAAAATTATAAACTCTTGCCACTTTTCTTTCCTCCTACAAGTTTTAAAACTATTATCTGACATTTTATTCCATTAAAGTGTTCCTGTCAACTCAATTCTTTATTTTTCTGAGTTCATTCTGTCTAAATCTTTTCTGTCAAATGCTTCTGAAATTGCCGCACCCGGTGAAACCATCGGGAATACTTTATCTTCTCTGTCAATAAGACAGTCGATGACGCACGGAATATTTAATGCCATTGCATCCTTTAATGCTGCTTCAAATTCCTCAATCGTCTGAACACGGTAGCCCTTTGCCCCCATGCCTTCCGACACTTTGACAAAATCCACACAATCATCCAGAACAGTTGCCGAATAGCGTTTTCCGTAGAATAAATCCTGCCACTGGCGTACCATACCGAGTACATGGTTATTGAAAATAATCTCGATAACCGGAATGTTATAACGGGTTGCTGTTGCCACTTCGTTCATATTCATTCTGAAGCAGCCATCACCTGCAATGTTGATGACTGTTTTATCCTTGCAGCCTACCTTGGCTCCAATTGCCGCACCAAGTCCGTAGCCCATTGTACCAAGACCGCCTGATGTAAGCAGCGTTCTTGGCTTTTTATATTTGTAATGCTGTGCTGCCCACATCTGATGCTGTCCGACATCAGTTGAAATAATCGCTTCACCCTTTGTCAGCTCATAAATTTTTTCCATAATGAGTGGTCCGTTTAAGCAGTCCTTACGATATGCCATCGGATACTGTTTCTCATAATCGTGGATATGTTCCAGCCACTCATGTCTGTCCTGCTGTTCTAACTTTGCATTGACACGTTTTAAGATTTCAAGGGCATCACCGACAACGCTTGCATCAGAATGGATATTCTTATTAATCTCTGCTGCATCGATATCAAAGTGAAGAATCTTTGCATTTTTTGCAAATTTATTTGCATTACCGGTTACACGGTCTGAGAATCTCGCACCAATGGCAATCAGCAGGTCACATTCAGATACTCCGAAGTTAGACGTCTTTGTACCATGCATACCAAGCATCCCTGTATAATGCGGGTCTGTTCCGTCAAATGCGCCTTTGCCCATCAGGGAATCTGCAACCGGCGCATCAATCTTCTTTACAAATCTCGCCAGCTCATCAGAAGCATCCGAAGCAATGACACCACCGCCGACAAAAACGTATGGACGCTTTGATGCCTTAATCATTTCAACGGCACGTTCCACATCTTCTTCTTTAATCGTATCTGTCTGACGTTCAATTGTCTTCGGCGTTTCCTTGATATAATCACATTCTGCTGCCGTTACATCCTTTGTTACATCAATTAAAACAGGACCCGGTCTGCCTTCCTTTGCAATCCGGAACGCCGCACGGATAACGTCTGCCAGCTTTGTTACGTCTTTAACAATAAAGTTATGCTTTGTAATCGGCATTGTCACACCTGCAATATCGATTTCCTGAAAGCTGTCCTTACCTAACAGCGGAACGGTTACATTACAGGTAATTGCAACAACCGGAATCGAATCCATATATGCTGTGGCAATTCCCGTTACGAGGTTTGTCGCACCCGGACCGGATGTTGCAAAACATACGCCAACCTTTCCCGTTGCTCTTGCATAACCGTCTGCTGCATGGGAAGCACCCTGTTCATGAGATGTCAGAATATGTGTAATCTCATCTGAATGTTTGTATAACGCATCGTATACATTCAGAATTGCGCCGCCCGGATAACCAAAAATTGTATCCACATTTTGTTCTTTTAAACATTCTACAATGATTTCTGAGCCATTTAACTTCATGTATCTTTCCTTCCTTTATATTCTATTTTTCATACCGGTACCCACTGACCTTTTTGTTACTGTTCATTTTCCGGTACCTGAAGAACAGCCCCTCTGTTTCCTGAGGTTACTAATGAAGCATATCTCTTTAAGTAGCCTGTTGTAACCTTCGGTTCACGTGGCTGCCATTTTGCTTTTCTTGCTGCAAGTTCTTCATCAGATACTGCCAGTTCCAGTGTTAATGCCGGAATGTTAATCTTAATGATATCGCCTTCTTCTACCAGTGCAATCGGTCCGCCGACTGCTGCTTCCGGTGAAACGTGTCCGATAGAAGCACCGCGGCTTGCACCGGAAAAACGTCCGTCTGTAATCAGTGCAACGCTTGAACCCAAGCCCATGCCTGCAATTGCAGAAGTCGGATTTAACATTTCTCTCATACCCGGACCACCCTTTGGTCCTTCATAGCGGATTACAACGACATCGCCTGCTACAATCCTGCCGCCCTTAATTGCCGCAATCGCATCTTCTTCACAGTCAAAGACTCTTGCCGGACCTTCATGAACCATCATTTCATCTACAACGGCTGAACGCTTTACAACACTGCCGTCCGGTGCAAGATTTCCGCTCAATACCGCAAGTCCGCCTGTCTTACTATATGGGTTATCTAACGGTCTTATGACTTCCGGATTTAAGTTTACCGCATTTTTAATATTTTCTCCGACCGTCTTTCCTGTTACGGTCATGCAGTCAGTATTCAGAAGTCCTGCATCAGCCAGTTCCTTCATAACCGCATATACACCGCCCGCTTCATTTAAATCTTCCATATAAGTAGGACCTGCCGGTGCTAAATGGCACAGGTTCGGTGTCTTTTCGCTGATTGGATTTGCAAATTTAATATCAAAATCAAAGCCGATTTCATGTGCAATAGCAGGAAGATGTAACATACTGTTGGTAGAACAGCCTAATGCCATATCGACTGTCAGTGCATTCATGATTGCTTCTTTTGTCATAATGTCTCTTGGACGGATATTCTTGCGGTACATATCCATCACTGCCATACCGGCATGTTTTGCCAGCTTGATTCTTTCAGAATATACTGCCGGGATTGTACCGTTGCCGCGAAGTCCCATACCCAGTGCTTCTGTCAGACAGTTCATGGAGTTTGCCGTATACATGCCGGAGCATGAACCGCATGTCGGACATACTTTTTCTTCAAATTCACGTACATCGTCTTCCGTCATTGAACCGGCTGCATAAGAACCGACTGCTTCAAACATGGATGAAAGACTTCTCTTTTTACCCTTTACATGACCTGCAAGCATCGGACCGCCGCTGACAAATACAGTCGGCACATTCACTCTTGCTGCTGCCATTAAAAGTCCCGGTACATTCTTATCGCAGTTTGGCACCATAACAAGTGCATCAAACTGATGTGCCAGTGCCATACATTCTGTGGAATCCGCAATCAGATCTCTTGTTACAAGAGAATATTTCATGCCGATATGTCCCATTGCAATACCGTCACAGACTGCGATTGCCGGAAATACAACCGGTACACCGCCTGCTTCTGCAACACCTAATTTTACGGCATTTACAATCTTATCCAGATTCATGTGTCCCGGTACAATTTCATTGTAAGAGCTTACAATACCAACGAGCGGCTTATCCATTTCTTCCTTTGTAAAGCCTAATGCGTTAAACAGCGAGCGGTGTGGTGCCTGCTGCATTCCTTTTTTAACGTTATCACTTTTCATGACTGTTCTCCGTTTCTTTTCTTTTTATTCTAAACATGAAAGCCTGAAATCCCGCTGTATCTGCATAAACGGGATTCCGGCTTCATAACAGATTTTACATTTTTATATCCGTATCTTAAACACGTTCTGCGATTAAATCGCCCATCTTTGTTGTTGAGCACTGCTGCATGCCGTCTGCCATAATGTCCACGGTTCTGTAGCCTTCCTTTAATACCTGTGCTACTGCCGCTTCAATGGCATCTGCTTCCTTATCTAAATCAAGTGAGTAGCGAAGCATCATTGCCGCACTTAAAATGGTGGCAATCGGATTGGCAATGTCTTTGCCTGCAATATCCGGTGCAGAACCGTGGCTTGGTTCATATAAGCCGAGTTTTGTCTTTCCTAAGCTGGCACTGGATAACATACCGATTGAACCGGTAATCATGCTGGCTTCATCGGATAAAATATCACCAAACATATTCTCTGTTAAAATCACATCAAACTGTCCCGGATTCATAACCAGCTGCATTGCACAGTTGTCTACAAGCATATCGCTTACTTCAACTTCCGGATAATCCTTTGCAACTTCCTTTACGACCTTTCTCCAAAGTCTTGAAGAATCAAGAACATTTGCCTTATCCACGCTTGTCAGCTTCTTTCTGCGCTTCATGGCAATTTCAAAGCCTTTAATGGCAATTCTTCTGATTTCTTCTTCATTATAAGTGAGCGTATCGGTTGCTGTTACGACACCGTTTACTTCTTCTGTGTGTCGTTCACCAAAATACAGTCCGCCGGTTAATTCTCTCATGATAACCATGTCAAATCCGTCCCCGATTACTTCCTGCTTTAACGGACACGCATCTTTTAATTCATTGTATAAATATGCAGGACGAATATTGGCAAACAATTCCAGTTCCTTACGAATCTTTAACAGTCCTGCCTCCGGTCTTAAATTCGGAGCAACGTCATACCACTTGGAGTTGCCGACATTGCCGCCGACTGCCCCCAGTAATACGGCATCGGATGCCTTTGCTACAGCAATTGCCTCATCTGTAAGTGGCACACCGTATGCATCAATGGAACAACCGCCCATTAAAATCTTTTCATAGGTAAAATGATGCTCATACTTCTTTCCCACAGCATCTAATACCTTTACGGCCTCTCTTACGATTTCCGGTCCGATTCCGTCTCCCGGAATTAATGTTATTTTACAATCCATGCTACTACCACCTGTCTTTCTCTTTTCTTACAGGAATCCGGCGGGTTCTACCCGTACCTGCCGCCCCTGAATACTTCTCCACTTTCATATTTATGTATGAAAAAGGTTATTGTTTATTATCATAACGTATTTTTATGTATTTTTCAATATGTAATGCCTGATAAATGAATAACAAAAGACACCGAAGCGGGAATTGATGCTTTCCGCTCCGGTGTCTGTACTTTCATTACTTATTCTTCCGAACTCTTTGCCTTTTCTACCTGTGCAATAGCTTTCTTCTGCATGGAGATACGGCAGTTTTTGTTGTTACCGAATTCTACAATAACATCATCATCTGTAATATCCATAATTACGCCGTAGAAACCGCTTGTTGTTAATACATAATCGCCGATTTCGATTGAATCCATTAACTGCTGCTGTGCCTTCTGCTGTTTCTTCTGTGGCTTGATTGCAAGAAAATACATCATCAGTCCTAATGCAACGACATAAATAACGATAATTCCGATTGAACCCATTTTAATTTGCCTCCTAAAATATACTTTCAAATGTAATAACATACGTGTCCCTGACACATACACTCTATAATAGCGGAATTTATTCTTTCTGTCCACTAAAAAACATTTTGTTTATAATTTTTTACTTTTTATCATAGGTATTTAACATTTCCAGGCGTTCTTTCTTAAAGGCACTGTATCTTCCTTCTTCAATCGCTCCCCGGATATCCTCCATTAAATGATTGTAGAAGTACAGATTATGCAGTACACAGAAACGCATACCAAGCATTTCTTTTGCCTTTAAAAGATGGCGTACATATGCTCTCGTATAGTTTTTGCAGACCGGACACTGACAGCCTTCTTCAATCGGTCTGTCGTCCTTTTCGTACTGTGCGTTAAAAAGATTGATTTTACCAAACTTTGTATACACATGCCCGTGTCTTCCGTTTCTGGACGGATATACACAATCAAAGAAGTCAATCCCTCTGTCTACCGCTTCCAGAATATTTGCCGGTGTACCGACACCCATCAGATAAGTCGGCTTGTCCTGCGGCAGATACGGAACGGTTTCATCGAGTACGTGGTACATTTCTTCATGGGTTTCACCGACTGCAAGTCCGCCGACTGCATAGCCCGGCAAATCCAGTTCCGAAATACGTTTTGCATGATCAATACGGATATCTGCATAAACTGCACCCTGATTGATACCAAATAAAAGCTGGTTTGGATTAACGGTATCCGGCAGGGAATTCAAGCGTTGCATTTCTTTTTTACAGCGTGCCAGCCAGCGCGTTGTACGGGCAACAGACTTTTCCACATAATCGCGTTCTGCCTTCGCCGGTGCACATTCATCAAATGCCATGGCAATTGTAGAACCTAAGTTAGACTGAATCTGCATACTTTCTTCCGGACCCATAAAAATCTTTCTGCCGTCAATGTGAGACTGGAAAGTTACGCCTTCTTCTTTAATCTTTCTAAGACCTGCAAGGGAAAACACCTGAAATCCACCCGAATCGGTCAGAATCGGTCTGTCCCAGTTCATAAACTTATGCAGACCGCCCATCTCCTTAATCAGTTTGTCCCCGGTACGTACATGCAGATGATATGTGTTTGACAATTCCACCTGTGTTCCGATTTCCTTTAAATCCATTGTCGATACGGCACCCTTAATGGCTGCTACTGTTCCGACATTCATAAATACAGGTGTCTGGATTGTTCCATGCACGGTCTGTAATTCACCGCGTTTTGCACGCCCGTCTGTTTTTAATAAACGATACATCTCTTTCCTCTTTCTTACTTGCTTCTATTATAAAAGGCACAGATTCCATCCAATCTTGCCGTCATATTTTCAAAAATCAGATCCACGAGTGTCAGCGCCGTCATTGCTTCCACAACGACTACGGCACGCGGCACAATCATCGGGTCATGTCTGCCCTTAATGGAAATTTCAATATTTTCACCATCTTTATTGACCGTATCCTGCACTGCCGAAATAGACGGTGTCGGTTTAACCGCCGCACGGAATACAATGTTGCTGCCGTCACTCATGCCGCCTAAAACGCCGCCTGCATGGTTGGTTTTTTTTGTAAGTTTTCCGTCCTTCATGACAAAGCTGTCATTATTTTCGCTGCCGGTCATCTTTGCCGCTTCAAAGCCACTTCCGATTTCAAAGCCTTTAACCGCACCAATTGAAAGCATTGCTTTTCCAAGAGAAGCGTCCAGCTTGTCAAATACCGGTTCACCGATTCCCGGCATCATGCCCTCAACCACACACTCAATGATACCGCCGATTGAATCGCCCTCCTGTATCTTTTGCGTGGCATACGCTTCAACCTTTGCTGCCGCTTCCTTATCCGGCATTGTAAATGCATTTTCGCGTGCTGCCTGCAGATCAAACTTTTCATAGTCAATCGCAATTCCGCCGATTTCCTTTGCGTAAGCGTGCAGGGTAATCCCAAGGCTTTCCAAAATCTTTAACGCAATCGCACCCGCTGCGACCCTGCCAATCGTTTCTCTTGCGGAACTTCTTCCGCCGCCGCGGTAATCCCTGAATCCGTATTTTGCATCAAATGTATAATCGGCATGTCCCGGTCTGTAGTATCCTGCAATCTCCGAATAATCGCCTGAGCGCTGATTGGTATTAAATACTACCATGGATATCGGTGTTCCTGTCGTTTTCCCTTCAAAAACGCCCGACAGAATCTTTACTTTATCAGCTTCTTTGCGGGGTGTCGTAAATTTAGACTGTCCCGGTTTTCTTCGATCAAGAAGTTTCTGGATATCTTCCTCACAAAGCTCTAAACCCGCCGGGCAGCCGTCCACTACAACGCCTAACGCTTCTCCATGGGATTCGCCCCATGTCATAATCTTAAATCTGTTTCCATATGTAGAACCAGCCATTTTCTCTCCATTCCGCCACACAATGCGGCATTTCCACTTTCTATCTGACACTTCATCATACCATATACAAGGTTATGTTTTCAACTGTCTGTTTTGTCCCGGTTCTGCATTTTTATAGATTTTTAGAAAGTGCAGGAATGTCCTAACTGTTTAATGCCCGCTGCAGCTCTTCCTGCAAATCACGGATAACTGCGGCAGAATCCGCCGTAATCTTTTCCGGCGGCACTTTATATAAAGTACGTTTCAGCTTACCGAGGATTTCTTTAACCGCCTTTTTCTTACTGCGTTCCCACTCTTTTTTATGGCTGTCCAATTCTGCCTGCGCCTGTCCTGCAAACTGCACTGCCTCTTGACGTACCGCAAGCAGCTGTGTCTTTGCTTCATCCTGTCTTCCGTACATCTGGGCTTCCCATTTTGCGCGCTCAATCTCCTCCTCGGACAAATTGGAGCTGGACGTAATCGTAATGGACTGTTCATGACCCGTGCCTAAATCCTTTGCCGATACATTGACAATGCCGTTGGCATCAATATCAAAGGTCACTTCAATCTGCGGTGTCCCCGCCATCGCCCGCTTAATACCCGAAAGGCGGAAATTCCCCAGCAGTTTATTATCCCTTGTAAATTTTCTCTCACCTTGAAACACTTTGATATCTACACTTGTCTGAAAATTGCCCGCAGTCGTAAATATCTGGCTGTGTCTTGTAGGAATCGTTGTATTGCGCTCAATCAGACGGCTTGACACACCGCCTACCGTTTCAATTGAAAGCGACAGCGGCGTTACATCCATTAAAATCATCTCAGAAGCCGCAGACCCCGCCATAAGCTGTCCGCCCAGCTTTCCTGCCTGGACTGCCGCACCGATTGCCACACATTCGTCCGGATTAACATTTCTTGAAGGCTCTTTGCCCATCAAGGTCCGCACTTTATCCTGCACTGCCGGGATTCTTGTTGAACCGCCTACCAGCAATACCATATCAATCTGTGACTTTGTAAGCCCTGCATCGTGGATTGCATTTTCAACCGGAATCACCGTCCGCTCAATCAAATCTTTGGTCAGTTCTTCAAATTTACTGCGGGAAAGCTGGATATCCATATGATGTGGTCCGTCTTTTGCCATCGCAAGAAACGGCAGGTTAATATTCGTCGTCATACAGGATGACAGCTCCTTTTTCGCTTTTTCCGCTTCTTCTTTTAACCGCTGAAGCGCTGCCGTATCCTTAGACAGGTTAATTCCCTCCGTCTTTTTAAACTGCTCCACAAGATACTGCACAATGCGCTCATCAAAATCATCACCGCCCAGATGATTGTCACCGGACGTTGCAAGTACTTCAATCACATGGTCGCCGATTTCAATAATGGACACATCGAATGTGCCGCCGCCCAGATCATAGACAAGAATTTTCTGTGCCTGTCCGTTGTCAAGACCATATGCCAATGCTGCAGAAGTCGGCTCATTGATGATACGCAGTACATTTAACCCAGCAATCCGTCCCGCATCTTTAGTCGCCTGCCGCTGTGCATCGTTAAAATACGCCGGTACGGTAATCACGGCATCTGTGACCGTATCCCCCAGAAAATCTTCTGCGTCTTTTTTCAGCTTCATTAAAATAAAAGCAGATATTTCCTGCGGCGAGTATGCTTTTCCGTCAATCTTTTTTCTGTAATCCGATCCCATATGACGTTTAATGGAAAAAATTGTCCGCTCTGCATTGACAGCCGCCTGCCTTCTTGCCGGATCTCCCACAAGCATCGTCTTGTCTTTTGCAAAAGCCACAACAGACGGTGTTGTCCGGTATCCTTCCTTATTGGCAATCACTGTCGGCACATCGCCCTCCAGCACTGCAACGCAGCTATTTGTTGTCCCTAAGTCAATTCCAATTACTCTACTCATGACCATCCACTTTCCAATCTTCGTTCTAGCACATAATCCGTAAAAATCATCGTTTGGGGACTTTTAACCCCAATACCACATATATATAATCATACCATAAATCTGCCGGGATAATTATTAATTTAGCGGAAAAAAATAAAAAAAATTATAAAACCGGGATTATCGTAAAACAGCGGTCAATACTCTTTGTGCATTTTTGTAAAATATTTTCTCCAGTTCATCCTCCGAAAGCCCTGTCTGATGAAGTGTTTCATACAGCATGACCATTTGGGCAGGACTGTCAATTTCCATCCGGCTCTCCACCCCGTCAAAATCCGAACCGATTGCCAGCACCTCACTACCTGCAATTTTGCGGATATGCAGAATGTGTGTAACCATATCGCAGATACGGCTTTCACCGTCCGGCGGCTGTGTATCCGAAAGAAAATGCGATGCAAAATTCAAGCCCATAACGCCGCCCGCTTCCGAAAGCTTCCTTATATACATATCAGGCAGATTGCGTGGGTGCGCCGTTATGGCGCGTGCATTGGAATGGGATGCTACAAACGGCATGCCTGTCTTTTTTGCAAACTCCGCCACATTTAAAAATCCGCCGTCCGATAAATGCGATACATCAATTACCATGCCGAGCCGGTTCATTTCTTCAAGCACTTCAAATCCAAACGGTTTTAAGCCCTTCTGCATGATATCCCGGTCTGTGCTGTTTGGGTACCCGATTTCATTTTCATGATTCCATGTCAGGGTTACAAGGCGTACACCGTCTTCATACGCACGGTATAATTTCTGCATTTCTCCGCCCATAACGCCGCCATCCTCAATCGTAAGCAGTATACCCGTGCCTAAATCCTGCATTTTATCGTTCTGCCGGATATCCGGTATATCCCGCCGGGTCAGAACCCTGTACAGTTCTTTTGGGTTGGCATTTAATTCGCGTTTATAAACGGAAACTACACGGTCATACTCTGTCTGTATGGCTTCTTTTCTGTCCACTCCCGTATACGTCCCTGTCGGAATAAAAATGGATGCACACTGAATCACACACCCGCCCTTTTTCAAGGATTTTAAATCTACATTTTTATGATTCCGGACTAGCGTTTCCCCTTCTTTTAACTCTGTGAGCGTATCACAGTGCAGGTCAATATATTTCATAACATTCTCCTATTCTGTAGGCATTTTAATGCCGGAAGAATCGCGGACTGAATTTATTCAGTTCTGCGATAAATTCAGAATTGTGACGCCTGTGGCACAATTCTGTTATGCGAAAATCTTTAATTTATGGATTTTCGCATTTCTCCTTTTCCAATATAAAAATCAATTTTACATCATATTATCAGACGAAAGGGAATATTACAAATGCGTATTGCTGAAATACCATCACTACATTTATAAAGTAAAAATGCGTCACGGAAACATAAACTTTTCCGTGACGCTTATTTTCTGCCCTTTGCTGTGCCGGCATCCTCGTTGGGAGCTTTCGCCCCAACTTCATTTCTATTTACTTAACTGAAAATATTAAAATATACTTCTCCCGGTATTACATTGTTCTTACACTGTGTTGTAATACTGCTTACCGTTGCATTGACTGTGCTTCTAATCTGTGCCTGCTTTGAGGAAGACGGTATGGAAGCCGTATATCCGCTTGGCAGCTTGTTAGAAGATGCTCCTGAGAAGCTGAGGATATTGCTGAATTTCTTGAGTGTAAACGGCGGCATATAATAATTGTAGCCGTTGTCATAAGAAATGCAGTTGCTTAAATATGCCGTGCAGGAGCTGTTATTGTTATCAAAGCCTTTACTGCTGTGTCCAAAGGCTAAACAGTTGGTTACGGTTCTTACACAGCTGCTTGTAGTATTCACTGAACCGAACTTAAATCCGTTTGGATTGCCGTCATATTTGCTTTTCCAGTTTGCAATGCTTAAAGTTCCCTGTGTGGTACTGATAAAGCTGCCGCCTGGCAGAGAGAACTTTCCTTTTTTGTAATTGCTTGCAAAAGAAGAATCCTTCTTGCTGATTAATTCTACTAAAAGTAAATCCGTATCCAGCGCATTTCCGTTATTATAATCGTATTCCCCGGTAAAAATGGTCGGGTCACCGTTGTTCCAGCATGCACAGTTGGTATATGTCAGGTTGTAGGTTAAGCTGTCCTTATCGTAAGAATCCCAACCGTCATCTGAATTTTCCCATGAATAACAGCCGTAGAATACATTTCCCTTGCCTGCGCCAAGCTTCGGCGCAAAGCCGTCTGCGTTGCCACCGAGTGTATAGACATCACAATTTCTGTAGCTGTATACAAAACGCATGGTATTGCTATATGCACCACCTGTAATCTGCACCCCGGCATCATTGTTGTAACGCACGATGCAGTTTTCAATCGTATTGTTGCCTGCGCTGCTTCCCTTAATCTGGATGCCGTTATCCGGTGCTTTCTGGATAATCAGGTTCTTGATTGTATATTTGCTTCCCGAAATGCGGATGCCAACTTCTGAATCCGTTGTTGCTTTTCCGATATAAGCTGAACGGAATGCTGAAAAGTCTAACACCGGATAGGTACCGTCACTGTTTTTTACACCGATAATAGATACATTGGCATTAGAAGCTTTTAATGCAAGCTGTGCCGTACAGCTGATACTGCTGCCCTTCACATAGACAATGCCGCCGCCCGCTTTTTCAGCCTTTGTCACAGCCGCCGTCAGTTCTGAAAATGAAGTAACGACTGTTCCGTTGCTGGTATCAGTTGTGGAACTGCCGGAAGATGAACTTCCAGAACCGGATGAAGCAGAACTGTCCACCTGAATCTTGTAAATGTTAATACCGCTGTTTGAGGAATACAGGTACACGTATCCTGATGAACCGGATTAATTATATGAAACCGTTGCAGCCGTTGTGCCTGCATTCATCGTGCCAAGCTTATTTCCAGAACCGTCTGCCACAACGAGTGTTCTTGCCGCACTGCCGGAACTCATACAGGTTACTTTAATGGTGTCTGTTCCCGATACCGGTACTTTGACTGCACGATAGCTTGTCGAACCGCTGCCGCCCAATGCCAGTGCATATGTATATGCTGTTCCATCCACTGTCTGACTGTTTGCAATCACAGACATGGTCTTTGACGATGTTGCAATCAGCGACAGGTTATCCACTGTTACCGTAGAGGAAATTGTCCCCAGATTTTTAAAACCGGTATTTTTAAAATTCCATGATGTAGAAGCAGATGCTTTTGCCGTCATAGGACTGCCTGCAAGCACCATTGCCAGCATACAGACAATACTCATGCCCCATGCCAATACTTTTTTTAAACCCTTTTTCGCTTTCACCTTGTGAAACCTCCTTGTTTTTGCCTGTTTGTTTTTGCGAAGCAAAAATCTCATGTGAGAAATGATTTTCCTCTTTATTTTTGCTTTGCCGGCACAATGCAGTCATTGTATTTTTTTACAAACCAAAAGTCAACGGCAGTTTTTACAAATATATTTATGCATTTTGTACATATTTTTTACATCTTAAAATCATTTTTGTGCATTTTCCATAATCTATTGTTTTTTGTAATTTTTATTACCTTTAGCGTTTCCAGATACTACCGTGTTTTACAAAGTTAAAGCTATTTATTTTTGAAAAAGTTTTTTTAATGCTATACAATTTTCACAAAATTGCACAGAAAATAATCAAGCCCGCTTTGCGGGCTTAATCTCTTCCCTGTACACACCTATTTTTCATTTCCATGTGGCAGACGGACTCTTAAAAGCTTGCGTTTCAGCATTTTTTTATCAAACGGAATCAGCGGATAAATATAGCTGCATCCTGTCATGGTACGGTTAAAAGCTATCGTTGCCGCTATTAAAAGGATTCCCGCAATATATCCTGCCAGGTTGAATGCCGCCGTCAGACACAGCAGAATAATCCGCATAAATTTCATTGCATATCCCATTTCAAAGCTTGCCTGCGAATACGTGCCTACCGAAACCACTGCCATATACAGCATGGATTCTGCATTAAACCACCCGGAGCTGACTGCATACTCACCTACCACAATACCGGCAACAACGCTGAGCGGTGTTGAAAGCAGGGTCGGCGTATTAACAGCTGCCAGCTTTAATCCGTCAATGGAGAGTTCCAGCAGTAACAGCTGGAAAAACACCGGTACGGTAATCTCATCAGACACTGTAATAAACATCATCCACTCCGGCAGCCACTGCGGATTGTCAATCAGTAACAGCCATGTCGGGGTCAGAAGCATTGTAACCAGTGTCAGCAGAAATCTTGAAATTCTTAAATACGTCCCGATGACCGGTGCAAAATTATAATCGTCTGCCTCTTCAATAATGTCAAAAATCGAAGTCGGCACAATCATGACCGCCGGTGAATTGTCTACCATAATCACAATATTTCCATCCAAAACCGCAGCAGCGGCGGTGTCCGGACGTTCTGAATATTTAAATTTCGGAAACGGATTAATCCATTTATGCTCATATAAACACTCTGCAAGACTTTCTATATTCATTGTCAACGCTTCTACACGTATTGCCTGAATTCGCCTTTTTATGCTGTCTAACAGCTTTTTGTCGACTTTATCCTCCATATAGCAGACAGCAACGTCGGAACGCGAGCGTGTGCCTACCCCCATCAGCTCCAGACTTAATTGGGGATCGCGGATTCTTCTGCGCAGAAGTGCCGCGTTTAAAACAAGTGTTTCCACAAAACCGTCCCTTGAACCACGAAGTACTTTATCCTTCCACGGCTCTGTCACACTACGCATCGGATACGTCCGGCAGTCTAAGGACAGGCACTCTGAAAAGCCGTCAATAAAGCAGACTGTTACTCCCGAAAAAAATGCCGTCAGTGCATCACTCTGCTTAGTAATTTTATTGACTTCTGTATAGGGCATGCCTTTTTCAAGAAAGGAATCCACATCCGATAAATCTTCCGGTTTGAGTGAATAAAAAAACTGCATCAGTTTTTCTATCATATCTTCCTGCACAAATCCATCTATAAAAAAGAATCCTGCCTTTTTTCCACCGATTATAATTTCTCTCGTTAAAATATCAAAATTCTCCTCAATGCGGATTTGTTTTTTCATACTGCGGATATTTTCATCCGCACTGGTTGAAAATTCTGTCCTGATATTATCTGTATTTATTGTCTGCATCGAAATAAATCCTCATTTCATTTCTACGCTGGTTGCGCTTTTTATCCATAGGATATCCGCCGTCCGTGACTTCATACATCTTTTGAAAAAAAATAACAGAAATCCTATCCGCACGCGGTATATGATTTCTGTTATTTTTATCTTTTTTAAATTATTGTTTTAAAGTCGCTCTTAATACTCTTAAAGTTCTTCATCGGACTTTTTCTTTCGCTTACTGCCTGCAAATCCTGCAAACATTGCTGAAACTGCCGCACCGAAAAGATACCATACGGAATGTGTTTTATCTGCTGTCTGCACACTTTCCTGCTGATTTTCTGCTGCATTTTCGGACGGATTATCATTACCATTCTGACTGCCATCAGCTTCTCCCGTATCTCCCGGCTGGTTATTGTCCGGCTCTGAAGGCGTCGGGGTCGGTGTTGGCTCCGGCGTTGGTTTTGGCTCTGGGGTCGGTGTTGGGGTCGGTGTTGGTGTCGGTTCCGGCGTTGGCGTTGGGTCTGGCGTTGGCTCTGGGTCTGGTGTTGGCTCCGGCGCCGGGGTTATTGTTTCCAGATTTGCCACAGCTTCTATCAGCCTTTGTGCCAGTACGCTGACTTCTTCCTGTGTTGCCGTTGTCCTGTCAAGTGCCTTTGCCGCATTTAATGCGGATTCAACTGTGCTGAAATCCTTGTAATCGGCGCTGTTTAAGCCCTCAGCATTCTGAATTGCCCTATCCAGTTCCGAAAAATCTACCGATACTGCTCCGCTTTCTGTGTAATCTGCGGAGGCTGCCGCATATGCCGCTACTGCATCCCAGCCTTCTGCAAATGCCATACCTTCGCCTGCTTCCCTTGCAAAGACACCGTTGACTGTCAATGCTTCTCCTTCTGCTTTGGCAAGCTGTCGTCTGTCGGTATTAACCGCAAAGCCCGGTCCGTAGGACTGATATTCATAAAAACGTGCTGCACTGTGGGTATTGCCGCTCATATTATCATAGCCTTTTGTCTTAATATGACTGTCCATAAAGCATTTTACATACGTTACACAGGCATTTGACCGCCACGGTCTGCCCAGTGCCACACTATTTTCTGCCACCGAATCTGATTTTTTAAGCAGTCTGCTGTTTATGAATACATAGCCTGTTGTTTTTGTACTTTCAGTACTTGCCGCCGTTACATAGCCTGCCGCATTGGCGACAATATCGCAGTCGTCAAATACTGCCTGTGCACTGCCGAAAATCCAGTCTACATTTCCTTCAATATAACAATTCTTAAAATACTGGCGTCCGCCGCCGTCTGCCTGTAAGGTATCCTGCCATCCGGTCAGCCGTACATTGTTAAAAATAAGCTGATCTGCTCTTGTAAGCATTGCAACTGCCTGCTTGCCTTCAATCGTTTCATTCGGATAATCAAAGGTATTCGCAACCGTCAGATTTTCCATATATGTATGGTGTGCCGCTGCTTCAATCGAAACCGATGCACTGCCTGAGGTTCCGTATGCTGCCCCCGTTACCGGGTCTGTTTTTCCCGACGCCGCATCATAACACAGCACGGTCTTTTCGCTATCCTCGCCAATTAAAGTGATATACGGCGATGTAATGCTTAATTTTTCGTAATACGTACCGTTCTTTACAAAAATAACTTTCTGTTCCTGATTGTCTGCCGGCACTGCTGCCAGTGCTTCCGCCACTGTTGTATACACCGGTACAGACTCACTGTCAAGCGTTCTGATACCGGAAGCATCTACAACCATATCGTATGATGAAAGTTTAACAAAGTTAAAATTACGGTATGTCTTTATGCCCTGTGTATTTTCAAAGACAACTTTTACTGCATTTCTTCCGTCCTGTAACGGAATCGTTATATCCACCGCTTCTCCTGCTGCCGTTTCTTTTTCAGACAGCAGCCGATCTCCTGCATACACCGATACTTTTCCGGCTTCATCATAGGCAAACTTTAAAGCAGCTTCATTTCCCGTTACCGTATCATTAGACTTTTCAAGCACCGTCATCTGTGCCGCCTGTGAACCGAACATGTATTCGCCTGTATGCCCTGCCGTTGCCATAATGGATACCGGCGCTGACGGGTTACTTTCGTTATCCTGTCCGACTGCCGCTACCGTATAAAAATACGGGACTTCATTTTCCGCAGTGGTATCCGTAAATGTCGTGCTTTCTGATGTTCCAATCTCTGTATAGCCTTCTGCACGCTGTGTTGAACGGTAAATTCTGTAGCTGACAGCTTCCGGCACAGCAGACCATGTAACCGTATTTGCTGCATTTCCGGATTCTGCACCAATAGACGGTGCTGTCATCGGCAGTACAAAATGTACGGACGAAGTTTCCATAGAATTGCTTTCCTGTCCGCCGCAGACACCTGTAATTCTGAACTGATAGTCACCTGAATTTTCCGGTACATAGCTGTAAGAAGTTTCAGCGGTGGTATCCAGCTCCTTATAAGTTACGCCGTTATCCTGTGATACCTCTACGCGGTACTTTCCGTCTAACTGCGCACCCTCGCCGCTCCATGATACCGTAATGGAAGAACGGTCCTCTGAAATTACCGGCGTATTTACTCCTGTAACAGCCGGTGCTGTTCCGGCATCTTTATAATAATCCTTCTGATTATATAAAATGTTGCCCTCAGCATCCTTTGCCACCCAGTTGGTAATTTCCACATCGGCGCCAACCAGTGCCAGTCCGTATGATACGGCATCTTCTGCTGTCAGTGTCATATCCTTCCACTTGAATTCCTTTTTATCTGAATACGTCTTATTGCCGTTAGCATCGACAAGCAGTGGCTTACCAAGACTTTCAAATTCGGCAAGATAGCCGTTTTCGGTTCTTGTAAAGGTTACGTTATATTTATTATCTGCTGCCACCTCATACTTTGGTGAACCGTTTCCGGCTTTTCCAGTGCCTTTCATCCAATAGCCCGAAAGTGCATCGGTTCCAACCGATGAATCATAGCCCCTGAATCCCAATGAAGCAAACGCATATTTACCCGAAGTCTGGAATGCACCGACAAAAACACCCGTCCTTTTTGCATTCTGACCCGTAATCGAATAATCCTTAATTTTAAGAGTCATGGACATAGATGCAAATGCATCATTTTCCGGCAGTAAAATGTAACTTGTATTGACTCCTGCATCACCTGTACTCTGTGTAATATATCCGCTTTCTGCAGACTGTTCTGCTTTCATTACAGAACCCGCCCCGGTAACAGTTAGCAAATCTGAACCGGATACCTGCGGCTTATATCCGCTTTCCTCCTGACCTGAATTGTCCCTATTCTGGTCATACAGCACATTTCCTGACATATCGGAAAGCACCATATCCGTCACTGTGACATCCGCACTGTGAACCGCCAGTCCGAACTGCGCCATCACATCCGGTGTCAGTGCAGAATCCGAAGCCTTAAAAGTCTTTTCATTGACAGTTGCACTGCCTTCCTCCTGAAATGTGGCATAATAGGTATTGTTTGCTTTCTTTTCAATGCTTACCGTATAAACAGCCCCTTCTGTCCATGCCTGCTTCGGACTTCCGTTTCCAGCCTTGCCGGAAGCTTTCAGCCAGTACGGTGATACGGCATTTGCATCGCCTGTACCTCTGAATCCGATTGAATTATAAAGGTAATCTCCGTCCGGCTGGAAAGCACCGGCATACACGCCGGAATATTTTCCATTGCTAAATGAATTGACCTTTAATTTCAACGTCATTTTTGCCGCTTCTTTCGACTGTGGGAATAAAATGTAGGAAACATTTTTTCCTGCCGTTCCCTTATTTCCAACCATACTTGCAGATTCTGCGGTCTGGCTGATTGTCATACTGCCTGCATCCTGTGTCACGGTTACATCTTCCGTATCGCCGTAGGTCTGCAGTGTATAATCAATTTTAACATCTTCTTCTGCCTGTGCTGAAATTGTAAGCTTTACACCGGATGTCAGCCTGTCTGCCTTTACAACAATATCTCCTGTTTTGGCATCATAGGTATAATCCTGCTTTGCAAGAACATTTTCTCCTGCTTTAATTTCAATTGCATCCGGAAGATGATATCCGCTGTCTGCCGTAAGCTGCGTTGTAAAATCTGTACCGACTGCCGCATAATCCGCACCGCTTGTTGTAATGTGTTCAAGGTTATAGTCAACATCTGTAAATTCTTCATGAATCGCAATATTGGAAAACTTTGCCGTGCTTAAATTTTCAAGGCTGTTTGCCGCTTTATTCGCATCTACGGCAAATCCCACATAAATGTCTTGTGCCATTTCAATCGTCTTCGAACCGACCTTTGTCCACGTTACACCGTCATCAGATGCATATCCTGTAAAGGTATCGCCGCGTCTTATCAACTTAAACCATGTTCCGTTAAAGTCTGCACCGCTCTTAAAATGCAAATCACTTACCAGTGGTATTCCCGCTTTTTCTGCATTTGCAGGCGAATCAATCGTTTCAGAAATATCCGAAATTTTACCGTTTGTTTCAAGTCTGCTTGCAAGATAGGTTGACCATGTGGTTTCATTGCTGATTTTAACCATTGACATACCGAGTGCCGCCGTCTTTGAACCGCTCTCTAAGCTTTCACGGAACATCACACCGGTAAATACATGGTTGTCAACGGTTGTTGCTGAATCCAGTTTTGTAATAATTTCTGCATCACCTTTGACAAGCTGATACGTATACTGAAAATCATCGGTTGTGGCATCTGCATAGGTACTGCCGGATACGCAGCCTTCTGATGCGCCTAATTTTCCGGCACCTTTCACTGTCATCACACCATTTTCCAAACTTGCATTTCCCGCTACACCCGGATTGCCAATATCAGTGCTTGTCCACTCGCCTGTGCCAGCTGTGCTGTTAATATGCAGCTTCGATACAGATGACTGGGTCTGATTGCCATCATTATCATAGGCTCTAGCGGTGATATTGTACGTGCCGTCTGTCAACCCCGTATAATCAAAGGTAAATGGTGCGGTATCTGCTGTTCCGACAAGCTGTATACCATTGTAAAATTCTACCTTTGCAATGCTTCCCCCATTGTTTGCCTTTACATCAGCTGTCACTGTTACTGTCTGTCCTTCATCATACTGTGCATTATCCTGTAAATCAAGGGTAATATCCGGATTTGGTGCCGTATAACCGGACTGCTCTACATTTTCAACAAGTCCGTTAAAATATTCTTCTACGTAGGCATATCCGGTTGCCGAATTGATTTTCTTGGAATCACTTGCATCATTCGGATTTAAGCCATGTGCCGTTTCCCATGTATCCGGAATTCCGTCCATATCTGTATCAAATGAAGCAGCCCGTACAGATTCTTTTGCCGGATAGCCGCCGACCTCATCTTCTGTATTCACATATCTTCCCGAATCTGTCCGCGTTTCGGCTACAACTCTCGCATCAATGGCATCACGGTACGGATAGGTTGCACCCGCCTGCGCAAGCACCGGTTCATAACAGTCCGTAGCACTTGTCACGGTGGCACTGTCAAATCCTTCTGCCGTATACGGTGTTTCTGAAACTACAGTTTTATTGGCTCCTTCTGTCACGCCTGACATTTTTGAACCTTTTGCATTGTCAGCGGTAATTTCAGCATTGCCGTCCATGTAGTTGCCGTTTACATAAAATCCGCCCGGTTTTGTGGCTTCACCCATATCAATGACCTGATACCGAACCTGTTCTCTCGTTCCCTGTCCCGGTTTTAAGAAATTGTTGATAAAATTGGTATACGCATAACCACCACCATAGCAGGTGTTATATCCCCAGTTATAAAGAACATTATTGCTTAACTGCAGTGTTGCCGTACTGCCTCCATCCTTTGTCGGATCGCCCATGCATCCGCCGCCGATTCTTGGATTTCTCGATGTATGATTCGCAATCAGGTTATTCTGAAACAATACATTGTCGCCACCAAAAATACCGCCATATCCGTGACGGCCTTTGGAATGTCCTGAAACAGTCAGACTTTCCGATACGATACACCACTGTACTGTTCCGTCCTGTCCGCGGTAAGTTGAAACTGTTTCATCGGTATTCCAGCTAAACGAACAGTGGTCGATCATAAAAGTCTTATTATCCCTGCCCCAGAGTGCATCCATGGAATCTCCGCCGGTATGTACATTTGCCGCACCCGGACGGAAACGCATATAACGGATAATCAGATTTTCAGAATTGCTGATATTTGTATCCCAGCCGGACAGGGTAATACCATCCCCCGGTGCTGTCTGTCCTGCTACGGTAATATTTTTTCTTTCTTTAAAGGTCAGTGTCTGCTTTAATTCTATCGTACCACCCACATTAAATACAATCATCGTTCCGCCTTTATCTTTGGCAAATTCTTCGATGCCATAACGCAAAGACCCTTCTACCGGTGTTTCACCTTTTCCGTAATCCTCCAGTGTTGTAACGACATACACATCATATCTGCGTCCGCCGGTTGCAAATCTTCCACCGCCTTCTGCGCCTGCAAATGCAAGCAGGGTGTTATTTTCCGCCCCATATGCAAATGTTCCCGCCGGCAGGGATATGCCTGATGTTGCCATCAGTCCTGCCAGTGCAAATGCCGTTGCCCTTTTTACGTGATGCCTGTTCGCCCTTCTCCGCTGTGCGCGGTTTTGTGTCTTCTGATTCATTACTAACCCTCCAAATAAATATTTTCCATGATATCAGGGTCAAAAGGTCTAAACCGAATGAGCTTGCTCATAGGTGGGCGCTTTTCTCCCCAACATCTTCCCATATGTGTATCATAATCTTTCACCCCGGCATTTCAAAGATACAATCCATTTTTGTGCAAAATGTATCTTTTGCAATTATTTTTTGTAAAAGTTTTTTGCAAAATATCTTGTTTTTAGTTCTGTTTTTCGTTATGATGAACGTGCAGGGTACATTTTTTCATCGTACAAAATGTACTCTGTGTGAAAACAAAGAAATTGGAGTAGTGTGAAAAAGCCTTAAATCAAAACTTTTTCGCACGGCTATATTGTTTCAGAGCGAAAACAAATAGCCATAATTGCAGATGAGAAATCGCCTGCGCGAATTTCTCATCGCATCTACGCGACAAAGTCGCTCAGAAATGGAGTAGTATGAATGAGCAGTTATTAATATATGGGATTTTACATGAAGCATTTACACGGACAAGTTATGCACCGGAACCGGAAACCGCAGATTTACTGCACCTCCGCTTTCCGTATCCGTTTTTTTGTATCGCTGCATTTTCACTGTCTGGTACATATAAAGCAGAAACAGATTCTTACCGGCGTACACTGGTTTCCATCATTCCAAAATACACCGCCGGACTGGCAGAATTTCCAACATTCTTCTATCGCACGGAAAATCATGAATTTTTACTGCTTTTTAATTATCCTGAAGAATTTGAGCCAGACATCTATATTAAGCAGTCTTATGAATATTTTAAACAGCGGCACAACTGCACAGTCTTTTGGGGCATCAGCCGTCCCTGTGTCAGCCTGTCCGAATTTATCTTTGCAAAAAAAGAGGCGCTGACCGCGCTTTCATTTTCGCTGACGGACAGCCATGACGATATTACCGTGTATTCTGACCAATTGTTTTTTACTGCGGAAAATGCAGATCGCTGTTTCTATCCACAGACTGCCGCGGATTTATTAATAAAGGGCATAAAAACCAACAACATTGATTTGATTCGATTTATCCTGACCGTTCTTGAAGATGAAAATACACGGCTTCGCTCTTTTTCGCCCGGGCAGATGATTGCTGGGCAAATGCTTGCCCTTCATAATGCCGTAACTGCCACCTTTTGGAGTCTGAATCCGGTAAAGTACGGTTTTTCGGAACAGCTATTTGCTTTCCAGCAGGAAATTATCAGCTGTCAGGGTGATTTTGAATATTATTTTTCACACCTGCATGACCTGTGTCTTTCGGTCAGCTCTGTACTTGCCGGGCAAAGAGTGAGCAAAAAGAAGGAACTCGTTCAGGAAACTGCCGATTTTATCCTGCAAAACTATGCCGACGCCAACTTAAATCTTTCAGGTACGGCACAGCATTTTCAAGTTTCCGAAGGCTATCTTTCGAGTATTTTTAAGGAACACGCCGGTATCTGTTTTGCGGAATACCTTGAAAAATGCCGTATTGAAAAAAGCTGTGTTTTGCTGTCGGACACTGCCTCGACAATTGAACAGATTGCCGAAGATGTCGGCTATAACAGTGTGTATTCTTACCGCCGTGCCTTTAAGCGGCTGTTTCATATCAGTCCGTCCGCTTACCGGGAACAGAAACTGCCGTAAAAAACAAAAATACCCCGAAACAAAAATACCCCGCAGGGACTGTCAGATTTTATCGCTGACAGTCCCCGCGGGGCTTTTCTTCGCTTTTAGCAATTCTTATCCTGTATTCATTTTTTCTTTTGTTATTTTTTTGTTATTCCGTCACTTTAGACTTCTTTTTTGCTTTTGAACCGACAATACCTGTTCCGCTTAATGCCAGTAAGGCAAACAGCCATGTAACAGGGGTACTGTCACCGGTTTGGACAGGCGCACTCTGCGGCTGTTCCGGCTGTGCTTCTGCCTGTGCCTGCTGTGCTTCGGATACATCTTCTTTTTTCTGTATCGTCACCTCAACACGGTTGCCATCGGCGTCCACTGCCGTAACCTTTACCGGCTGATTACTGCCCTGTATCGTTTAGATTCCATTATCCGCAATAAGCTGTTTATCTCCTGCAAATACTTTCTTCCGAAAGTTATCTGATTCAGCCACTTGTTCCATGTCATGTCCGATATCGTAATACTGCCTTCCGGGATACCTACCACATAGCCTTCGGCACCGCCTGCTTTAACCGTAACAGTCTGATTGCCGGTATTTAAAATTTGTATCTGCTTTCCTGCCGCCTGTCTTTCCTGACCGTAGCCTTCTTCCACAGTACCCAGCCTTTTAAGCGGTATTTTTTCTTCATACACCTTTTCTCCTTGAATCCTCACATAGTTCTTTTGTACTATCATATTCTATCTATAGTTCTATTATATCATAATGTTTTTTATCTATATATCTAATTTTGTAACAAAAAATGACCTCCGGTCGTCAGATTTTTGCTTTACTTCTAACGACCGGAGGTCTGCTTCATATATTCACTATATGATTTTTATTCTTTTATTTTACTTCTTTTTTCTTTCTGCCTGCCAGTACAACGAATGCTGTCATTGCCGCAAACATCATCAGTACAAATGGAACTGCACGCATGGTGTCCGCAGTTACAACACCTGTATCCTCTGTCTGTGCATCAGAAGTTGTTGCTGCAGAACCTTCCGTAGACGGATGTACCGTTTGTGTAGGCAATACTTCCGTTGTCGGCTGTACTGTTGTCGGCTCTGAAACAGTCGGCTGTTCCGGTTCTGACGGTGTGGTCGGCTGTTCATTTACTGTCTGATAAACTACCGCAAACGGGCTGAATGAGGAAACTTCAACATAAAGTCCATTGTCTGTCAGCTGCGGCATCAGTGTTTCCAGACCATTTTCTGTCAAATGAAGCACTGCAAATGAGTACCCGCTCTTTCCTGTTCCTGCCGGATATTCCAAAGTAACCCCCATCTTGCCGTTCTTAAATGTTACAGTCTGACCTGCTTCATCTGTCAGATTCATTTCCAGATAAGAAACACTGCTGTTTTTCAAAGTTTCCGGCATTTCTTTTTCGATTGCCGCTTTCATCTGCTGTGCGGCTGATACATATGCCTGTCCTTCTTTTACAATATTCAGGATTAACTTTGTATTCTTTAATACACTGCCGTCTGCACCCACAAATTCAACTGTTTCAGGAACAGTTACTGTACCGCTTCCGTTGACTGTAACCGTTGTCTTTGTTTCTGTCGGTGTTGTCGGCTCACTCGGCGTCGTTGGCTGTTCCGGTTTCGTCGGCTGCTCCGGTGTTGTCGGCTCACTCGGCGTCGTTGGCTGTTCTGGTTTCGTCGGTTCACTCGGTGTCGTCGGCTGTTCCGGTTTCGTTGGCTCACTCGGTGTCGTTGGCTGTTCCGGTGTCGTTGGCTCACTCGGGGTTGTCGGCTGCTCTGGCGTTGTCGGCCGCTCCGGTGTTGTTGGCTGCTCCGGTTCACTTGGCTGTTCCGGTTCTGCCGTAACTTCCTTACCGTCTACGATAAGCTTTACATCAGAGAAGGTTACATCGGCATTTCTTGCCGCGTACATGCCCACATAGACATAATCGGAATCAATAGATGTCAATTTAAAGTCAAATCCACCGGTAATTGTTTCTTCTTTTCCGAATGTGCAGGCATATCCGTCTGTACTGCTTTCAATTTTAACATCAATCACATCACCTGCTGCAATTTCATTTACACAGATTCCTCCTCGTGTTAAAGCACCACTCTTTCTCGCAAAACAGTTCCATACATTTCCCTGTTTTGATAATTTTAGTGGTCCTGCTGCCACATAATCTCCCATCATATCTTTCGTATTCATATCCAGCCATACAGCATCTCTTACCATCAGTCCAAATGAAGCCTGATCATGTACATCGTAAGCTAACACTCTCATTTTAGCTGACAGTGTAAATACACTTTTTGCCGGGACTTTATAATAATACATCGCTATACCGTCAGAAGTATCCGTTATTTTTCCCTTTGTACTCTTAATATGGACTGTGTTATTTTCCAGTCCTTCAAGCACATGCGTTGCCTTTGACGGCTTACCGCCAAGGTCGCCAAATACCGAACCGCTCCAGATACCAATCTGTTTCCAAAGCTGACTGACATCTGTAACCGGAGTATATTCTGCTTCCTTATAATCCGGATTTGGCTGCAATACTTCGCTCTTTAACGGTTTTTGGGCCTCCTTAATGTGTTCTGAAAGTCCCGGAATATTCTGTTCTTTCAATATTCTTGTCATCATGTATGCATTATAACGTGCACCATAAATATTCGTATGCGTATTATCTACGCTGGTACCAGAAGACGAGGTCCATGCATGTAAATTCAATGTTTCATCTGCTCCCAGCTCATCATAAAGATTCTTTGTAAGCGTTGTCATATCCACAACGGTTATATCTAAATCTTCACCCATTTTACGAATTGCCTCGGCATAATTTCCTCCTTCAAATTTACCTGAATCCGATGTGATATGCAGATTTGAATCTTCCCATATTCCTGTTGCTGTTCTTCTGACAATCGGTGTACAAAGAACAACTGTAACGCCTTTTTCCTGCGCCGGTTTTACATAATTTACATACAGCGAATTGGCAAATGAACCTTCTGTCAAATAATTGCCATTTGGATTCGTATACCGTCCTTCATCCGCTTTTTCATCATTATGTCCAAAGCCAACAAACAGGTAATCTCCTGCTTTCATTCCCTGCATTAATGTCTGATACTGTTCTTCCTGCACATAGCTTTTTGAACTTCTTCCTGACAATGCAAGATTTTTCACTGTGAGGCTGCTATCAAAATAATGTTCTAACTGTGTTCCCCATCCATACCTTGGATAATAATAGGTATCATTAAAGCTGCATACCGTTGAATCCCCTACGGTCCATACCGTTGCCGCATTGAATGATGGAGTATCCGGCTGTTCAGGTTTTGACGGCTGTTCAGGTTTTGACGGCTGCTCCGGTTTCACCGGCTGATTTGGTACCTGTGCCGATACAAAGCTCTTACTGTCACCTGTTGTTCCACTGATTGTTTCCGGCTTTATAACCAGTTTGATAAAACATCCTGCATCCTCCTGCGTAATTGTATAGCTTTTATCCGCATAAGAAGGTACTGCCTTTACCAGTGTTTCTTCTCCTGATGGTGTTATACGATACCATTCCAATACAGAGGCATCCGCTTCTTCATTACCACTTAACGTATACAATGCCTTTAAAACAGAACCCGTTTTAAGCTCGCCTTCGATGGCAATATCTTTCACTGTCACTGCCGTGTCTGTTTCCTGTACAAAATAAAACGGCTGCCAACCCTTAAATGTCTGCACAATATCTGCATATGGATTTTTATTCTTTACTGTGCCTGCCGTTCTAGCTGAAACATCTGCCGCACCACTTCCTAAAACCGTCGTATTGTATTCCTGATAATTTGCATCTTCCGGTCTGGCACCACTCATTGAATTCCAGCCTACCGCTGTTACTGTATCCTTTGTCTGAAGCTTTGTATTTAAAAATGCAACCGCTGCACTGCTTCTCCATGGTCTTCCAAAATATCCTGCCGCTACATCCCATGCATCATTGGCTGACACATAACAATTTCTGAAAATGTAACCGGTCGTACTTCCATCTGCCGCAGCCGTAATATAAGCGCCCTTTTGTGTATTGCTGTATCCATAATAACTCAGTTCACAGGCATCAAATAAAACATCACCGCCGCCAAAGATATAATCAGTATTACCATCTATGAAACAGTTCTTGAAATATGCCTGAATATTATTACCTGTATACAGTGTATCCTGACTACTGACAATTCTACACTCATAAAACTCCGACTGTGAACCTTCAACTGCAAGCGCACTGGCACGTTCTGTCGCCTCACCGCTTGCCACATCAGAATCTTTGGTTCTTTCAAAATTCTTAATATCCGGTCCACCCGGTGTCACACCGTCTGCCAATTCTTCATCTGTAATGTATTTATTAAATGACGATTCAAATGTAATATTCTGTGCGCGAAATGCTGTTGCCGTATTTTTTATATAAACAGCCGCACCCCATTTTTGTGCAGTATTTTTTTCAAATTTGTCATACGCTGCTGCTTCTGAATAATACCCGTCAGCACCAATACTGTAGTATTCGTATCCAATACCATAATACCACGTTAACAGCACTTCTTTTTCCGGTTCATCATTAATAAATGTTACATATGGTGTATCTACAAGAACCTGCTCACGATACACCCCCGGCGCGATATGAACAGTAATACGCTCAGATTCATTAGAAGGATTCATCGCTTTACATGCTTTTACTGCTTCCCGCACTGTCTGATAATTATGCTCTTTCTGGTCATATCCGACATAAATATCCGGTACCCATTCAAGTTTTTCTTTTTTTGTCGTTAAAAATAGCAAATCTCTTGCGACTGCCTGATTTTCAACGACAATATGTGAAACAGTCTGATAGTCCCCTGCCTCTGCTTTTACTTCATATGTACCGTTACGCAGTTTAAGCTGATAACTATTTGCAGAAATCGCTGCATCATATATATACCGGTCTTCCATATTCACAAACTGTAACGCTGTCACTGTATCCGGCACATCCAAGCCTGTAAATGCACCTGACACTGTATAAGTTTCTTTTTTTACGACATGAATATTCTCTTGTGCTGATTGTGTCAGACGGATTTGCGCTGTTCCGTCCGGCTCATAATCGTTAACGCCGTTTAATGTAATCGTATATGTTACATCCGGTTCAATACTTACACTGTAAGCTCCCTGTTCATCCGGTATAAAAACAACATCTTCTTTTTCTGAATTTTGAGGTGCTTTTAAAATAACCCTTAATGCACTGGTATCATAATCTGTATCAAAGCCTGATATGTTTCCTTTTAATTCACACACATTTTTACTTTCCACAAAAAGATTCTGCTGTTTTCCGTTTATTACATCTGTATCCTGCACTGTAATATTTTTACACGCATCTGTGAAACCAAATCCCACATTTTCTGTAAGAACTGCCGTATATGTATATCCCGGTGTCAGGGAAACTTTATACATTCCATTTTTAACCTTTGCCTGCACTTCTTCCAGTGTTTCCGTATTTATAAATTTTACGCCATATTCTGCAATATCCGTACCTGCTATATCTACAGTTCCTGTTACCTCAACCGGAGGAATCTGTAAAATTCTGTGGTATACCGGTTTTACATTTGTCGTACTTCCAACATAAATCTGATACTGTCCACTGTACTGTGCAATAAATTCATACCGTTTACAGGCTGCATTTCCAATATCTGCTGTATCGTCCTGTGTTCCCTGTGTCCCTTTATAAAGGAAATGAACTTTGTCGGTTTCTTTTGTATAAGACCCCATATATGCCACAATTTTATCTCCGGCACTTACATCATTTAATGTAACACAGCGTCTTGTATTTCCACCTTTTCCATTGCATTTCCATACACCATCAGAACAATATCCGTCCTCATATGAAAATGTCGTATAATTCACACCGCCTGTGACAAATTTCAGCGCATTGACACCGCCCTGTATGCTGTCTCCACTTTCGTATTTTACTGCAAGTGTACCAAAATTCACTATCTTATCTGTATTAACCGTCCCATCCAGTGTACCATTTTCACCTATAAGACCATTGGCATCCCATGCTGCCTGTGTGATATTGTTATGATATATTTGTGTATCCTCTTCCTGCTTTGCTCCAAAATCCCACACTTCAATCTGTCTTGTAACTTCCGGTCTCTGAAGTTCGGATGGAGTCACAAGAATATACGGAATATATGTATTTGCTGTCAGCGTAACTGTTCCGGCATTTCCCGTATACTCAAAAACAATTCGATCTGAACCGTCGGTCTGGGATTCACTATAACAATTCTGTGTCTTCGAAGACTGAACCGTCTGGTCAAGTGTTCCGGATTCAGTATTAAGTTTAATATCACCACCCCACCGGCAGCCTCCAATCATAATGCTGCAGTCTCCCGGTACCTGAATCGTAAATTCCGTTTTCCCCTGCATTCCATGTGTTGAATCCTTATACCGTCCGGGTGTCCGAACCTCCATCAATCCTATAACACCTGTATTCAAAACAGGTTCTGACGCACTGCTGTCTAAATTGTAAAGCACACTATCTTTTATCCTGAAATCATAATAATAGCTGGTATTCACTGCCATCTGTGCTGCTGTCATTCCATCAGCCACCATTATAGACTGTGGTATATAATCATCTGCAAGCGGTGTAATCAGAATTTCCGGTATATACGATCCCGGTGAACTCACGGTAACTGTTCCCGCATCTCCCACATAACAAAAGCTTACTCTGTCCTGACCACTTGTATCAGCCCGATTATAACATTTTGCTGTTTTTGCTGCTTTAGACACGGCATCCAATGCTCCCGTTGTTGTTTTTAATACAAACTGGTCATTCTGTCCTGTAAACTGACATCCTCCAATTGTAATCATACAATTTCCAGCGACCTTAAACGTCATCTGTGCCTGTCCGTTCATGCCATGATCTGTACTATGGAATTTTCCCGCCTTCTCCACGGTCATCAATCCAAATGCGCCACATTTCATTTCCGGATTAGCACTTTCTTTTGATGTATCATAAATTTCACTGTCTTTGTTTTGAAAATTAAATGCATATGCAGTTCCTTTTACTGGTTCTGTTACCAGAAATCCGTCTGCGTATGTATATTCTTCAGAATCCGCAGCAAAAATGGCATAATCGCCTGTAAATACTGATGTTATCATCATCAGAAGCGTTAATGCCATGCTGATCCATCTTTTGGTTGTTTTTCGCAACTTCATTTGTAATACCTCCTATTCTTTATTTTAAATTTATACTGCGGATTATAATTGCATCGCATTCATTTTGCAATATATTTTATAAAACTATTTTTCTTTTCTCTGTTTTAAACGTTTTTTTGCTCATTTGATTGTTAATATTTCACAATTCTTTTGTAAATTTTAATATTTTTTTATTACTTTTGTTGTTCCGCTTGTACAAAATATGTATTTTCATTTTAATAAAACAAAATTTTTTATCTGTATATCTAATTTTGTAACAAAAAATGACCCCCGGTCGTCAGATTTTTGCTTTACTTCTAACAACCGGAGGTTTCCTCCATATATTTACTATATGTTTTTTATTTTATTATCTTACTTCTTTTTTCTTTCTGCCTGCCAGCACGACGAATGCTGTCATTGCCACAAACATCATCAGTACAAATGGAACTGCACGCATAGTGTCCGCAGTTGCAACACCTGTATCCTCTGTCTGTGCATCAGAAACCTGTGTTGCTGCCGCAGAACCTTCCGTAGATGGCTGTACCGTCTGTGTAGGCAATACTGCCGTTGTCGGCTGTACTGTCGTCGGCTCGGTCGGTGTTGTCGGCTGTTCCAGTTCTGACGGTGTGGTCGGCTGTTCATTTACTGCCTGATAAACTACCGCAAACGGGCTGAATGAGGAAACTTCAACATAAAGTCCATTGTCTGTCAGCTGCGGCATCAGTGTTTCCAGACCATTTTCTGTCAAATGAAGCACTGCAAATGAGTACCCGCTCTTTCCTGTTCCTGCCGGATATTCCAAAGTAACCCCCATCTTGCCGTTCTTAAATGTTACAGTCTGACCTGCTTCATCTGTCAGATTCATTTCCAGATAAGAAACACTGCTGTTTTTCAAAGTTTCCGGCATTTCTTTTTCGATTGCCGCTTTCATCTGCTGTGCGGCTGATACATATGCCTGTCCTTCTTTTACAATATTCAGGATTAACTTTGTATTCTTTAATACACTGCCGTCTGCACCCACAAATTCAACTGTTTCAGGAACAGTTACTGTACCGCTTCCGTTGACTGTAACCGTTGTCTTTGTTTCTGTCGGTGTTGTCGGCTCTGTCGGTGTCGTCGGCTCAGTCGGTGTCGTCGGTTCAGTCGGGGTGGTCGGCTGTTCCGGTGTCGTCGGCTGTTCCGGTTCACTTGGCTGCTCCGGTTCACTTGGCTGTTCCGGTTCTGCTGTAACTTCCTTACCATCTACGATAAGTTTTACATCAGAGAATGTTACATCTGCTTTTCTTGCCACATACATACCAACATAAACATAATCTGAATCAATCGTTGTCAGCTTGAAATCGAATCCACCGGTAACAGTTTCTTCCTGTCCAAATGTGCAGGCATATCCGTCTGAATTGCTTTCAATCTTTAAGTCTATCGTATCTCCTGCCGCTATTGCTTTTGTGCGGGTTCCGCCCTGTGTCAGCACACCGCTCTTTCTTGCAAAGCAGTTCCATGCACCACTCTTTAACTTTAACGGGCCTGCCGCTACATAATCCCCCAGTGCATCAGTTGTATTTTTGTCAAGATACATATCATCTCTTGCCATCAGACCAAAGGATACCTGGTCATTGCTGTCAAATGAATTAATAGTTGCCTTGGCTGTCAGCGTAAAGCTGCTTGATGCCGGTACCTTATAGTAATACATTGCAATACCATCGGCTGTGCCTGCAATCTTTCCCTTGTTGTTTCTGACTGCAATATGGATATTTCCATCGGCATCGGTTTCCAGTGTCTGATTATCCGTTGATGGATTGCCTCCAACATTTCCAAATACAGAACCGCTCCAGATGCCTGCTTTCTTCCAGAGTGTACTCTCACCCGTTACCGGTGTGTAAGCCGCTTCCTTATAATCCGGATTTGGCTTTAAGACTTCACTCTTTACCGGTGCTTCTGCAGATAAAATGTGGTCTGCAATACCTGCCACATTTAACTTCTTGATTTCCTGTGTCAGCATATACGCGTTGTAACGCGCACCATAAATATTGGTATGTGTATTATCCACACTGCCTGCATTCGATGATGTCCATGAATGTAAATTCAACGTTTCATCTGCGCCCAGTGAATCATACAGGTTCTTTGTCAGTGTTGTCATATCCACTACTGCGACACCCGTATCTTTTCCCAGCTTTCTGACGGCTTCTGCATAATCGCCGCCTGCATACGTCTTTCCGTCACTGACGGCATCACTTGTAATGTGCAGGTTGGAGCTGCTCCACTCTCCTGTTGCTGTTCTTCTGACAATCGGCGTACATAAAATCACCGTTACGCCTTTTTCCTGCGCCGGTTTTACATAATTTTCATATAAAGAATTGGCAAATGAACCTTCTGTTGTATAAGCTCCATTCGGGTCTGTATATCTGCCGTCTTCCGCCTTTTCATCATTGTGTCCGAAACCAACGAGCAGATAATCTCCGCTTGTCATTGAATCCATTAATGTCTTGTAATTGTCTTCTGTTGTAAAACTCTTTGAACTTCTGCCTGAAAGTGCAAGGTTTTCAACTTTCAATGAGCTGTCAAAGTAATTAGATAATTGTGTACCCCAGCCGTATCTTGGATAGTAATAGGCATCTGCAAAGCTGCATACCGTTGAATCGCCGACTACCCATACGGTTGATTCTTTTGCCGGTTCTTCCGGTTCTGACGGTGTCTTACCTGAAAAATCCGCACCGATTCCTAACGGTGCTTTATCTGTCATTTCAAATAAGCCGTTCATATTGATACTGCCGTCTTCATTTCTTGCCGGTGTAATTGTCTTATAATCCACCGATGTAAACCAGTCTGCTTCCACTGCTTTATTTTCCGTATTTACGCAAAGCTTGGTTGAAATGTCATTGCATAAATAATTGGTTGTCTTATAAATCACAGAAGAATCCTGATTCTTTAACGTAAATTTATCTGCCGCCATTGTACCGTAATTTTCAATTGCATCTGTATAGAAGCTGATTGAATTTTCCAGTACATAGCCTGTATCTCCTGTAAATTTGTCACCGTTTTTTGGTGTCAGCTGATAATTGTTTCTGTCTGCTGTACCACCAACTCTTGAAAACAGTCCGTTATCTACGGAAATACACTGATATACCTGGCAGTCTGGTCCATTGTTGCTCATGATACCGCTTCCGCCATTGTTCCATGAAATACAGTTCTTTAAAACGTGTTTTCCTGTAAGGCCTTCTCCGCCTAACTTAAATCCATTTGCACTTGCCGCAGAATAAGAAGTTGTTCCATCTTCTGCAACTAAAAGTCCATTGCTGTACGCAACAGAATTCTGAATGGTTACTGCACCAATCGGGCCGTATTTTTCTGTACTCTTTGCATATAAATCGTATCCGTCATCGGCGTTGTTGTATGCCATACAGCCGTCAAATACATTGCCCTCACCAACTGAAAGCTTTGCTGCGAATCCATCTGCATCGTTTTGTTTACTGTCACAATTTGAATAAGATGTACAATTTAAAATTGTATTGTCTGACGGCCACCAGCATTTTGGTTCTCCGCCTGAGTAACTAATCTGAAGACCTGTTGAACCATTTCTATACATTTCACACTGTTCAACAACATTGTGATTACCGGATACATGAACACCCTTTGTTCCGTCTGATGCGTATGCAACCGCAATATCCTGTATTTTCCAGTAATTACCCTTTACAGATAAAACAGCATCTGAAGAAGCCGGAAGCTTTGCACCATTTAACACCGCTTTTCCTGCATTTTCTGCCTTCATTGTAATGACAGCATCTTGATTTCCCGAAACGCTATAAGGAATCGAAACAACCTGTGATACATTGTATGTACCGTCCTGTAACAAGATGGTCTGTCCTGCTTTTGCATAAGATACTGCTGTATAAATATCCATCGGATTTTCTTTTGTTCCTGCTGCTTTGCTGTTTCCTCCAGCTGAAACATAAATGGTATCTCCACTGAATTTTGCTGCATCTTTTGTAACCGTATCCGTTACTGTAACCGGACTGTAATCTTTTAATAACAGTCTGTCATCGTATTTTCTGCTTCCATCTGCATTTACAGCATTTTCATAAGGTGTAACAACTGCTGTAAATGTTGTATCGCCGTCCGGCAGTTTAACCTGAAAATCAGAAAGCTTAAATTCAACTGTATCAGCCTTCTTGATTTCCTTATCGGTATAGTACTGATTTCCGTGATTATCAGAAATGCTGACCGTACCCGTTACATTACTTGTAAAACGGTAAGTATAATCTTCATCAGCAGTCGTTGTTCCGTTAAATGTATGAACTTCTGCCTCATCATACTCCACCCACAAATCCGGATTGACCGCATCTAATTCATCCTGTGTCGGTGTATGCTGTTCATAGCTTAAATCCGTAACTTCTACTGTTCCGATACGGCTCGCATAAAAACCGACATACACATAGTCCGAATCCTGCTGTAAAAATTTATTCGGGTTATACACGGTAATCGTTTTTTCTACATTGCTCCAGTCATCGTTATACCAGTTACATACATAACCGTTACCGTCTTTAACCAGTTCAAAATTATAATACAATTGTGTTGCATTACTTTGTGTGAAAACCGTTGCATTTTGGTCAAAATACTGTGTTACATCACAGCTTCCACCTGCATTGCTCTTTCCTGTCGCATCGGAATTGCCCGTATAAAGACGCACACCCGGAATCGTTGTTCCTGTTGCTTCACTCTTTGTTGCTGCATAAACATCCAGCTGATTAATGTAATCTGCTGTTGTATCGGCTGCGCCAAGTGTATCTAATACAGCCAGTCCAAAAGAGGACTGGTTATCCTGTTTTGCTACCGATGTCGTGTGAAATCTGCCACGGATTGTAAAGTTATAATTCTTAGATTTCACCTTCGTGTAATAGATTTCAAATCCACTCTGACCGGTATTTGCCATCTTTCCTTTCGCTTTTGTATTCAGCGTTAATTTGTTTGCGGCACTGTCGTAAACCGGTGTCACCATACCGTCTGACTGCGTTCCCAGCTTTGCTGTCTTCCAGTCAGCAGAACCTATGCCTGTCGCTGCTCTTGCATTTTCACCTGCAAAAGACGACCACGGCATCAGTAACACAACCATTACTGCCGCAAGCAAAACTGCAATGCTTTTCTTGCATTTTGCTCTTTTGTTTTTCATCATAATCCTCCATTCTTGCCTTTATGGCAATTTTACTCCAATAAGTATCATATCATATATAATAAAATACAAAAAATATTAATTCTGTATATATACCATATTATTTTTAAATACTAAACCTCATTCTGCAATCACAACTATTTACCTTCTCTCAGAAACAGGATATCACAATACAAAAACACCCGGAGAAAATCGTTTTACCGACTCTCTCCGGGTGCTTCTATTTTAGATTCTGTCTGTTAAGACGAATCTTTTTTACTTATAAAGTTCTACTAACTTCAGTAAGTGCTGGTAACGTGCATTTGCAGTCTTTTCAGATTCAGCAAAGAGTTTTTCAGCTCTTTCTGGGAATGGCTTAATCAGTCTTGTGTAACGAGCTTCGTTATTTAAGAATTCCTGATATGAACCATCACCTTCCTTAGAAGTTAATGTGAATGGATTCTTTCCTTCAGCCTTTAATGCAGGGTTGAATGAGAACAGATTCCAGTATCCTGCCTTAACAGCCTTCTTCATTTCATCCTGGCAGTGGTTCATACCACCCTTAGCGA
>OODO01000295.1_pt1 | contig 51275 bp, 69 predicted proteins | sample 1671261 | NCBI WGS metagenome assembly OODO01 (sample SAMN06348138, study PRJEB24527) | human gut metagenome | biome: human gut; feature: ankylosing spondylitis patient; material: feces | host: Homo sapiens | place: China | collected 2015-10 | reverse complement strand
AGGCTGTAAACATGAGCGGTTATGTGATATTTGTCCATATTGGAATGGCCAATCCGGTACTAGAATGGCCGAGAGAATATCCGCCACAATTGGACAGGAGAATATCACAAGGCCCAACGAGAGAAATGTTGAACAAAAATAAATAATTGCAATATGGAAATAAATGAACAAGAGAATACCCAAGAGGTACAGCAAGAGAATTTGCTTGATGGCTCTCAGTCAATTCAAGCGATGCAAGAAGGAAATGAACTGCCAATCGCTGTTCAATTAGTTCAGCCTCAAGCTGCTTTAGATGAAATAGCAGAGCTTGAGAAGAAATATCGTGAAACTATAGAACGGGAGAATAAATGAGCAATTTTATTTTAGATTACAGTAAAAAGCAGACTTTGCAAATATCAAATGATGCTTTTTGCTTTTTGTATTATGGCGAAGAGCCATTAGACGAAGACAATTTGGAAGAAGCCAATGAGGTATCTGAAATGTTTTCCAATAATTTTTATATAGAAGATGATTGGAAAGCAGTTGATGACTCAGACCTTATAGAATGCACCTTTGTCCCGTATGTTGAAGACCAAGCCGATTATGATGAATATGAGGACCTTACTAAATATATTCAACAGCAAATAAAATGGCTTGATGCAAATCATATTAGAGTGTGGTGGTTTAATAACCAAACTGGAACGAGAGAATTACGCGGTGATTTTAAGGTTTATACCAATAAATATGGCCTTAAGTGTTTTCATACAGGCAATCAAGATGAGGATTTTGTAACAGGAAAAATGAGCTTGTATTTTTTGAAGAATTTCAAGAAGCGTGTAGCTTAACAAGTGAACGAGAGAAATATAAGGCAGACTACTTTTCTGTAGTCTGCCTTTTTTACATTAAGCTTTCATCTTCTTCTATAACGAGAGAATAACCGACTCCTCGTATGGTTTCTATAGCTACTCGGTTATCCATTTTAAGCATATTTCGCAGCATACATATATGGACGTCTAAGCTACGTTTATTAAAGTAGTTATCATCAGTCCATACTTGTTGCATAAGTATTTTCTTGGGTAATGTTTCGTTTTTATAGGCACATAATAAAGCAAGAACTTGGCTTTGTTTATTATTAAGCTGTGTTTTTACATTGCCTATAGTAAGAATTTTATCTACTGTATTAAACAGGTAATTGCCTATCTCATAAGATGGCTCTATACTTCTTACTCGCACACCACATCTTTTTAGAACGGCTTTTATTCTTCTTATAAGCTCCTCAATGTTATATGGTCTTATAACATAATCATCCGCACCTTCATCAAATGCTTCAATTACATACTCATATCGGACCTTATCTGATACCATTATTACAGGTATTTTATCATCTGATTTGCGCAAAAATTTTAATGGCTTTAGCCTCATAGAGGCATCTGTTGTTTTATAATGACTTAATATGCATAAGTCATAATTCTTTTCTCTGATTTTGATTAGTATATCATCCTCAGTTGAGGTTATTACTTGAAAGCCATTATACACCAAATAATCTACCAGGATTTTACAGTCTTCATCTTGATAGATTAAAATTCTTGGCAATGCTAATTTAGTATTATTACTTTTCATACCATTTCTTTAATTTTGTTTTGCAAATCGTTATATAGAACTTCATACCAAAATGGATTAAGTCTTAACAAGTCAAAGTATGAGTATACACCTTTTTGGTATATTAAAGAAGCATATTTAAGCTCTTTGTCCGCTCTTTTTTTAAGATGCTCATGATAGAACTTTATGGACTGGTCCACATTTACCAAGAATGGTGATTTATGCTCCATAAGAACTTTCTGCTCTGTATTTTGAGCAAAGTAATATGGGATATTAGGCATTGCCCAGAAAGTTAATCCAGCACCATATTCCTCACTTGCTTTATATAAAAAGCCAGGGCATGGACGAATTGAGTCAGGATATAAGCTTTTACATATTCTTAACCTACGTGGAATAAAAGGATTAAGTAAAGTAGTTAATCGCTTGTTTATATAAGTTGAGTATTTATCAACCATTCTTGTGTGTTCTTTAACAAGCGATGAAACTAACAGCTTAATCCTTTCATTTCCTATAGGGTCACTTAGACGTATATATTCTTGCCTGAAAGCTTCACGCTGAATACGTATTCTATCTTCTTTAAGCCGTTGAGACTTTTTCCTTTTAGCTTCTATGCTAGCCATCGCAGCTCTGCGCTGTCCCTCAGGTCCAAACAGTTTTACACCTTGGCAATTATTTGGACCTAAGCCTGTCCATGGCATTTTATCTCCATATCTAGCTTCAATCTCTCTGTTTTCCTGCTCTTCTTCAGATAATTCAACATGCTCTTCTTCCAAGGTAATTTTTTCAATCGCCTCAGATTGAGCCTCTTGAATATCCTCATCATCGCTTTTAATTTCATCGAGAAATTCAAAGAGTTCCTTTTCGGTTAAGTCTCCATACTGCTTAATATCTTCCATGCCACTTAAATAATGACTTGATTATATCTTTTCCAGCTTGCTTGTTAAGCAATCCAAAGTATGCGATTGCAAGTGTGAGTCTTGCTATTTTATGCAATACCCAGGCCAATAGATATATAGGGAAATAAAGCACACCTACACATCTCCATAAAAATTTAAGCACCTTTTTCATCTTCTTCCTTTTTAGCCATTATTGTTTTTACTTTTTCTCCCTCTTCTGCTTGCTTTAATTCAACATAAGTTCTATGAAAAGCTTCGTCACCTATTCCTTTAATAAAAGTTCTAAGCGTAGAAGGATATTCACTCGCATTTATAGTCTTGTCAACTACTTTCGCGTAAAGAGCAGCAAGAGCTTTAGGCCCAAATACCTTTTTCTCCTGCAATCTTTCAATAGGGCCTCTTTTGAATTGAACACTAGGATGTTCATTCATAATCTTCGTACGAGTTAAGTACAAATCCTTAATCAAAGCCTCAATATGCTTTTCAAACTGAGGCATTTGAATAATATCAATAACTTTCAAATCTTCCAGCTTCATTTTTATAAGTTTTTAAGTTGTTGTTTATAATACTTTTCTTGCATATCAAAGTGTCTCTTATATATATGCAAATCATGAGCAAAATGGTAATAAGTACCTATTGGTACACCGAGCTCATCTGCAACTAATTGTTGAAGCTTTGTCCAGCAATACTGGTCATTGCAAAAACCATAAACCAAATCGTTACTTCGCATAGTTACGCACATATCAAGAGTTCCTATTTGAGGCTTAATATCAAATCCGACTGATAACGTACAGGGTGTATCATACTTATAGTCATCTTTTTCTTTGCCATCAAATATAGTAAACCAAGCTTGACGAGTATCTTTGTTCTCTTTAAGCTGTTCAATGCATTTTGCCAATTGGCCATTGCGGGTCCATTGCCAACCATAATTAGAATTAACAATGTTATCTCCACCATGCATTTTATCCCACATAGGAGCAAACTTCTTAATGTTTTCTACACTCCTATCTCCAGACATATACCAGGCATATTCGCGCTCTGCATATCGTTCGCTGAATTTACGCCATTCTGTTGTTATGATGCGTTGCTGAGGATTAAGTAAATAAAAACCAACATTGTAAACAGCTTTTGTTCCAACATTAGTATTTACTCCTTGGCCCATAATAAAAGCATATAGGTCTTCAAAAGCCTCAGTAGCATTTTTATAAGCTATATTCATGCCTCTTCATGTTCATAAGTTAATACTAGAGTTGCTCCATAATCATACCAAAGAAGTTCTTCAAGTTCTTCTTTAGTATGGCAATTGTATCTACACATTTCAGCCTCTAAGTCATTAGGGCTGTCTATTATTAGTGTATTTTCAGCTATAGTTGCCATATCATTTAACTATTTTATTGGTGCTACTGTTATAAACTCTAAACAACAATTCTTCAGCTTCCTCATTCATGGCATTGCAAATACTTATTGCTTCTTCCATAGATAAGCCTGTAAGTTCTTCGTCGTCATCATTTACTGCAATTTCGCCAGTTATAACTCTGACATCAAATGAGTTTGCAGAAGCAAAAGCCTTAGCAGCATCAAGAGCTTGTATACAAATATAATGTACTGCATCCCAGTATATATAAGATAAAGTACTTGTATCTTTTAATATATCGATATAAAGCTCTCTCAACTTTTCTGGCTTAAACCATCCATGCTCATCCATTCGTCTATATTCAGCAAGCCATCTGCCATATCCATTTGTAGCCTTAAACCTGTTGGCATAAACGGCCACAAATCTAAGAAATTGGTCTGTATAAATGACTTGTGGAATTTCAACTGTTTTCTTCTTGAGCTGTTTCATGTGCTTAAAGTTTATATATTCTCGCGCGTTCTAGAGCACGCTTATTATTCCATTATTATTCAATCATTCATGTACTTAAAGCGCGATATTGCACGCGAGAATAATGTGAAAATCAATCCTTAATATGACCCAGTAGACCCAAGTGCTCCATCACCACGCTCAGATGAACGGCTGAAAAGCTCTGACTCAGAAACTTCTTCAAGGCCTTCATACGATACAGGCACAAGAATAAATTGTGCTATTTTCATACCTGGCTTAATGTGGACTTTGGCTTTGCCGACATTAACAACATGTATATGAATTTCACCTTGGTAATCTTCATCTACAATCTTGGCTCCGAGGATAACGATGCTTTCAAATGCTTCTGCTTTCGGTGTTCTACCAGCTCCAAGGCAAGCCCATTTAGAAGTTACAACTCCTGATTTATCGGCTGCCATAAGCATATATCCTTCTGGAATTTCCATCTTAATACCTGATGGTATCAAAACATCAGTTCCTGGATTTACGATAAAGCCTTTGTTATTGCCAAAGTTAGGAACGAAAAAATCAATTCCTGCTGCTTTACCAGTCCCACGAGCAGGGGACTTTACATTTCTTATTTTTGCAAATTTCATGACTACATCATTTTAACAAGTTCCTTAGCTGCTGTTTCTACAGCTCTAGCAAGTCTATGTTCAACTTCTGGACTTATAAGGCTGTAAACTCCTTCTTTTTCAAAAGCATCAGCCATGATAGCTCCAATTTTTGAAAGCTTAGGATTAGAAGCGTTAATGCCATGCTTATCCATAAGTTCTTTATTGTACTCATACTTAATGCCTCCTTCTACAGGAATAAGCTTGGCTATTTCTGCATGAGTATTTGACTTTCTGCTCGTAGGAACAGTGATAATAATCTCCTGATTGGTTATCATGCACATATCTGTGCACATTTCCATTACTTCATTGAAGTTGCGTTTAAACTCTCTTGGAGTTACTGAAATTAAACTTTTCATAATAATGCCAAATTAGCAATTAAGTTCAACATATATGTTTTGTCTTTATCTCTTCTGAGCTTCATCTTATCTTTTAAGGCGAGAGCTACTAGCTGAACACCTATAAGATGATGTTTTGCATGAGACTCGTCAATTATATCCAATACTACCTTTTTAGATATAATCTCATCATAGCTTTCGGTCTTGTCAATGATAGCATTTATCTTGACTCCACCGATTACAAATGAGTAACACTTGCCTTCTTCATAGTTTTCATTCTCAAGGCCAGACAGGAATTGAAGTTCTTTTAACTTTGCTTCCTGCTCTTCTTTCAAATGAAATACCTTTATATCTATATTCTGTGGATTAGACGGAACTCCGAGCATAGCCAGAGCAGTTGTACCTGTTACCATATACTCAATTCTATTTGCAATGCAAAAGTCATTGAGTTTGAATAAAGCTTCTTTTATCTTCATATCTGTTACATTAAATCGTCATCGAATAAACTTGGTTGCTCAGTGGCTTTAGGAGTAACTTTTACATCTCCCGGCTTACGCTTTAGTACCCAAAGAGTATTACGTGAAGCATCCGGGAACATAGGAGCCATGATATTGGCAATGAGGTTTGAGTCATAATACTCTTTAAGAGCATCAAACATTTTCTGTTGCCAATCGTTCATCAGTGGCTTATAGTCTTTAGCTGAAGCAAATGTACCGAACTTCTTTACTATGCTGAAATGCTTCAACAATATGCCTTCAAGTTCCCAATGGTCAAACTCTTGCACATCAACTCCGCGACCATCACCTGAGTCATAAGTATGATTACCAGCTGCTCCTACAGATGGGTCATAGTTTGGAGTTGAAAGGTAATAAGTAGCGTTATTATTGCCACAAGCCTTAAAGTTCTCCAAAAATGCATCTGCATTCTGTTTGCCAACATGCTCAAGCACTTCAAAAGCACAGACTTTGTCAGCATTAAACTTGCTGAAATCCATGTAGTTTTTAGCAAGGTCAGCAACATAGAAATGAGCCCAAGGTACATCCGCATACTTTTCAGCAGCTTGTTGAATTGTTTTTTCGCGAATATCAATACCAATATACTCTTTCTGCTTAAATTTGTTTCGGTATAACACCTCAAGTAAATTAGCAGCCCCGCAGCCAAAATCAACGATAGATTCACCTATCTTGGCTTCTTTCAAAATGTGAGTCCAACGCAAATAATGCGCAAACTGGTCTCTGTGGAATACATGACGCTCAAACGCCTGGTCTGGTCTGAGGTCTGTTGTGTTATAAACTTTTGCCATAATTATTTTTAATTTTATCTCTAAGTTCTTTATTATTTTTTTGATAGTTTGTTAATAGTCGACACAATGGCGGCAAATAATAAAGCCATATATACTAACAGTAATAGCCCTTGTATACATTCACTATGCACATACATCATAATAAATATAGGCGAAATCATTACACATGCTATCACTGTTGCTATAGGTGCAAGGCATAAACCTATTAAAAAATTTTTAATAAACTGCTTCATGATTATTTGTCATTAAAAATTTCTTTATGTTCTTCTAAGTAGTCATTCATAGAGCCCATATAAGCAATCGCATCAAGAAGATTATCCTCTTTGTGCGCATAAGCCTCACGCGATAACTTAAGAGCTATCATAGCTCTATACATACCAGCGGTTGTTATTTGCTGGTCTTTAGGCGACATCAAGTTATAAAGAGCTGCCGCTCTTTCCATTGATGCCTTAAAAGGCCCGTACTGACGCTCTTTTTCCTCTAAGCGCTCATTTACGATTTGGTCTGCTTTTTTCAAAATGTTACTCATTGCTTAAAATTATTTATTATTTTGTCTTTTAAATCTGGATTATCCTCAAGCATTTCTACAAAGAGGTCTGCCGCAACGTTTATACTAAACTGCCTCATATCATCATTTTCTTCATATCGCTTAAGGAAAAATAATATTTCTTTAAGCATTGCATTATTCTCTCTTAGCAGTTTAAGTATCTCGCCCATTACAGCATTGATTTTAGTTCTGCTTTTAATCTTTTTGCATCAGCACCTCTAAATGTTTGTGCATTTGCCAAGAAGTATCTAACAATATCTCCTGCAGTATCATAAAGATACATAACATTCGGGTTTGAAGTGTCAAGTGTTAACATTGCCTCTAAATAAGGCACCGCACCAAAATATACATTAAGCCATGTTGACTTTATATCTTTGGCTATTTGCTGAAAGGTTCTTTTCTTGTCCATTTTATTATCTTTATTTAGATATGCGAATATACTAATTTTCTCCGAGAATAGAAAATTTTTTCATTATAAAATGCACTCACTTAACACTTCTTAACTTGGCCAGATTTTATTGCTCTTCTGAATATTCTATTTGCAGTAATTCTTTGCAAAATTGAATAACTTGCTCATAGTTATTATATGCAGTTTGAGTAATAATTCTCCGCTGAAGTATCGTTAGTTTATTTTTAATAATAAACTTATTTATGTTAAGAGAGAGAGCTTTATCATTGCATCTTCTTTTATCTCCTAACTGAATAGCTAATTGAGCATAATGAATACATTTCTTTATATCCTGCGCTCCATTTTTAGCTTTATACCTACTAATATATTTTATAATGCATCCTTGTATAAAAGAGCATCTTAAAGCAGTTATAAGCTCTATTGGTTGCATAGCCATATCTTTATAATGGTTACCACCTATTTGTACATCTGTTGCTTTCATATTTCTACTTTTGTATAATTACTAAAATCACAATAAAGATATTTAGGAATAGGAGTTATAGCATCACTTATATATTTACATGTAGTTGACCATTTATTTTTCATAACTACCTCATATATTACATTGCGATAACAGAATATATCTCCAACCTTTAACCTTGATATTTTAATATACTTTTCGCGCATGACTATTAGCTATAAATCCGTTTGCCACTCTCATTTCATCCATAAACATAACAGAATTGTAATGCTTAGGAAATTCTTTTATCACCTTAAAGCTTGCTGTTTTATCTTTCACAAAGCTATTATCGCCTACAGGCTCTACATACCCAAGTTTTACAAACTTATAAAGATATGCAGTTTCTGAGTTTCTACCTGGTTCTTTACCAAGCAGAATTTCTTTTGAACTTACTACTTTGCCAACATTATCGTTAACAAATTTTACCATTTCCGGAAATACCGGAGCTTGTTTTCCATTACGTCCCATATTACATAAATTTTTTATATTTGTCAATTTTTGCTTTTATGCTATCCATTAAGGCATTTTGCTTTTTATCTTTTGCTTTAAGTGCTCTGATTACATCTTCATCGTGAGTGCCTTGCAATATCAAATGATTTATAACAACATGATTTTGCTGTCCTTGTCGATATAATCGAGCATTAAACTGCTGATATAATTCAAGACTCCATGTTTGCCCAAACCAAACTATTATGCTACCTCCTGCTTGAAGATTAAGCCCATGGCCTGCTGATGCTGGATGTGCTAACATAACTTGTATTTTACCAGCATTCCAGTCTTCAATATCTTTATTGTTTTTAAGCTCTCTTGGCTTATATTTTTTAAGATATTCCACGATTCTATCCCTATCGAATTGATAGGTCCATGCTACAAGCACAGATTGGCCATTTGCATCTTCAATTATCTCCTTAAGAGCTTCAAGCTTAATATCATGAATTGGAAACACATTTCTTTCTTCATCATATATAGCTCCATTAGCAAATTGAAGTAATTTATTTGAAAGGGCAGCGGCATTGACTACGTTTACTTCCACAGGCTTTTCAACAAATACTGAATTGCCATTTTCGTCTTCTTGCTCAATCGTTTCAGCAGCACTTATTAAGTCAAGCACTTTATTCTTTTCAAAGTCATCGTATTGCTTCTTTAGAGCTTCAGGCATTCTAAGCTTTATATAGTTATCTGTCCTAAACGGCATTTCAAGATAATCATCGGCTTTCATGCTTATGCAAATATCCTCTATTTTCTTATGTATTAGATATTCTGAGTCACTCATCAAATCGTATGAATATACGACATGACCATTCGTTTGACCTGGCCGAAAATACCTTTCTCTATATCTGGATATTGTCTTTTCAAGACGCTCGCCTCTATCCATAAGATATATTTGAGGCCACAAATCAATAAGTCCATTTGGAGCAGGTGTACCAGTTAGTCCTACTAACCTTTTAAGATAAGGTCTTGCACCACGTAATGCCTTAAAACGCTCTGATTTATAAGACTTAAAACTGCTAAGCTCATCAACTACTACCATATCAAAAGGTAATTTGCCTCCGCCATATAAAGCACAAAGCCATGCAACATTATCTCTTGATATGATATAAATATCAGCTTTTGTTTCCATAACAGCTGCTATTCGCTGTTTAGCAGTACCTATAATCTTAGAAAAGCGCAAATGCTTTGTATGTTCCCATTTCTCTGCTTCTTCTTGCCAAACTGACTCAGCCACTCGTTTTGGAGCTATAACTAATACAGAATTAACTTCACAATAATCAAACATCAGATAATTTATAGCAGTAAGAGTTGATATGGTTTTGCCAAGGCCCATATCTACAAATACACCGCAAAATGGATGCTCGATTATATGCTGCACGCAAGCTAATTGGTATTTATGTAAATCTGTTTCTTTCATTTGCTTAATACAATATCATCTACAAAGTTTATTACGCTTTCTACTGTATCTATTACTTCAACTCTAAAGCCCAAAGCTCTAAGCTTATTGTGCATATATGCCTGTATGCGCTTAGGCTTTCGTCCAGTTGTTTTTAATTCCACAAAAACTATTTTATGGCCCGGAAATAAGCACATTCTATCTGGTAAGCCTATAAGTTGGTCACACAGCAGTTTTATGCACATACCACCATTTAATTTGACTAGTTCTACTAGCTTTCGCTCTATAACTTTCTCACTAGTTATTTCCATACCTTTTCATATAAATATCATATTCTATTGTATCGATATTAAAAATTACTTTAATAACCTTAAAATATTGGCCTGAGAATTTAACTAACATATCTATTTTTGGTATGCTTTCTATATTCTTTGAGCATAACAACGTTGCTTCTTTTATACTCTGACCTGAAAGTTGTTTATAAAAATTTGCTATCATAATAATCTTATATCATTAGCGTTAATAAAATGCCATTCATCGTCCATGCCTTCAAGTAATAATCCAGCACGCAATACCATTTGAAAATGATTATAGCAAAGTTTAATACTGTCAATTTCAAACGGGTAATTTTTCTTATCTTTCTTGCTTATAAGCCTATGGCATATAGCGCAATTACACTTAAAGTCAATCATAATAAACTATCTTTACGTTTATAATATTTCTGTTTACCGTATAAAGGAAAGTTCTTAGTGGATGCTATAGCTTCCCATTCAGGCAATGACCTAAGAATTTCATTAACCTCTCTGGTATTATATCTTGACATTTCTGTTTTATCTTTGCCAAGGCACTCACACCATACTTCAGCAATGCAGACAAAGTCTTTTTGTACTGTACCGTTTTTAGACAACGGGTCTTCAAGCCAACGTCTTCTGTCGTACAGGTCCATTTTATCCCAATCATCTGGAAATTTAGTATTAAGATATTCTTCAATAATACCTTTTCGCTCATCTGCTTCTGAGTGTTTATGCTGCTCAATCTTAGCAATTATATCTTCATCACCAACGAGGTATAAAGGCTCTTTTGCTAAATATAACTGATATGCTTCAGCCCATATTTGATTTACTTCATCTTGTGTAAGGTCATCATTTACAGACTTTGTAGCATATTCTGGCCTTACGTCTATAGGCATAAATCGTCTATTTCCTGTTGGGTCACGTAAGAAATCTTTGTTATTAGTAGTACCAAAAAATACACACTGCCTTTTATATGTTTCTACTGTTCTACCATACGCTGGCCTGAACATATCTTCTCTTTTTGATATGTAGTGCTTGATTGACTCTACTTCTGCTTTCTTAAGGCCTGAAAGCTCTGCCATTTCAATCAGCCACGCCCCTTGTATCTGCTCAAATGACTCCTTGCCCTGCACAGTCGTGAATGTATCTGAGAACCATTCCATGCCGAGCTTTTTAACGAAAGTACTTTTATATGTTCCTTGTTCTCCGACAAGTATAAGCGCTGTGTCGAACTTAATACCTGGCTCGAATACCCTCGCAACAGCCGCCACCAACGTCTTCCTAATGGCGGCTCTAGTATAAGCGTTATCTTCTGCTCCAAAATAATCAATCAATAATGTATTAACTCTCGGTATGCCATCCCACTTTTGAGCGCATATATACTCTCTTATCGGATGGAACTTTTTCTTTTCAAATTCAAGCGCAAGCGCGTCGTCCACTTTTTGACTTGACACAATGCCGTAAACACACTCAATGTAATTACGAACACCAGAATAGTCAACATCACGAAGAGGCTCCACAGTATCGACTTTACGCCATGGTAACGAACGTGTAACATATCTTTTATTATCAAAAATGTTTAGCTTAAATACATCTTTTAAGAATTGGTCATGCTGAATTATTATATTCAAGTTATTGGCAGAATTATCATATTCGCCTTTTGTATTAGCGTCAAGCTCTTCTGTCCATGAAGTATCATATTTTTCAGGAACTTCTGCTTTTGCTTCTTCTGCAAACTCGAATTTAGCTTCAGCAAACTTTTCTTCAGCAATATGCTTTTTTGTTGTAGAGTCCTTAGAGGCAAATTCTTCCATTGCCTTAAAGCTCTTTTTATCTTTGTCTTCTTTTTCTTTGCCTGTATCTAAATGGCCAAATTTATGTATGCGAACTAAGTCAAATGCATTACATAGTCTACCTCCAGCAGGGTCTGTTCCATGATGAGAATATGCAAATTTATCATCATAGACTATTAAGCCCGCAGCTGTAGAGCCATTTATATATGTATATCGTCCTTCTCCAGCTGGTGTATATACATCTGAAAGAAAAGTCTCAATAGCTTCTTGTATAGTATAAGTACGGCAGAAAACACCAATTATGCCTTTTTTATCTTCTGGGTCCTCTTGCTTTTTGATAGCTTGCATTATTACATCTGTGCTATCTGTAGCAGTTGGCCATTCACTCGTATCATGCCAATCATTATATAGCCCAAGAATATAATCGGCTTCAAGGAAAGGTCCGTCTTGAAATTCAAAGTAGTACTCCATATCTGATGATACAGACGGCCAGAACATAAGTCTATTTACATCAAAAGTTGACTGGTCAAACAAATCAATGTTTAGGTCTCCAGCGACTTTTCGAGCAATAGCTTGATATTCTTCTTGCGATACTTCTCTATCAAGTGGAATTATCAATCTGTGTCGTGGCTTTTCAGGGCATGACTTATGGGTTGAATGAATAGCCGCAGCACAATCAAATAGCATTGTAAAGTCCCACCAAAAGTTCTCATGAGAAAAGTCAATATCCAATGTAATTAACTGGCGGTAAAGTACATTTGTTTTATCACGCCTACCATTTGTAAGAAATCCGCCTACAAATCCGCCTACATCTTTTATCTTACTTTGCTCTTCTTTTGTGGCACTTATAAACCGCTTATATGTTTCAGCGGTTACTACAGGAGTAGCTAGCTTTTGAACTAAATTGCTCCAAGTAGTTTTGGTATTTTTCCATACTTTACTTGAAACATTTAGTCCAACTGCTATGCTCAAATTTTCATCATATTTCAATTTATCTACTTGCATAATATGCGTAAACAATATATAAACACAGCCAAATCATATTTTTAATCTTTTAAGTAGAATGGTGTTGTATATCCATCTGCTCTTAGTGGAAGGTCTGATGCCCATTCAGGAGGAGTGCCCATAATGCTTGCCATTTCTTCATAATATGCTTGAGCATTCTCTTCTGGGACTTCGCACAAAACTTCATCATGTATATGGCACACAGGATGATAGTCATTAGCCTCAAGATTTAACATAGAATTGCCAAGTAAATCTCTTGAAATAGCTTGTACAATGTTCTCTGTTAATTTGCCTCCATACGTATCAATTTCGCCCCATTGCTTAGTTTCTTGCACAACTCCTTGGTAACATAATACTCGGGTTGGCATCGTAGAACGGCCTATTTTCTTATCTTTGAATTTAGGCCCATAATAGAATAGCTTTCTGCCAGATGGCAATTGTATTGTCATAAACTCACCATTACAGTCGAAAATTATATTTCTACATGTGCATGATACTGGTCTTTGGTATCTGACAGCCTCTTTCGATGCTTCATCTATTTCTTTCCACATATCTACAATTGCAGGGTTTGCCGAGCGCCATTTACGCACCAGGCTCATCATTTCAGTATCTGATAAGCCCATACGTTCACCACCCATTCGCTTAAGTGCTCCTAATGAGCCCTCATAACCGAGTGCAAGCTCTGAAATCTTTGATTTGTCGCGAAGTACTGAACCTTTTGTAATAGCAGATATTGGTACATTAAACATCTTTGCTCCTGTAGCTTCATAGATTTTACCGTCTCCGCGGAATACATCCATTCGCCATTTTTCATTTGCAAGCCAAGATATAACACGCGCCTCAATAGCTGAGAAGTCTGCAACACTAAATACTTTACCAGGCGATGCTATAAGAGCTGTTCTTACTAACTGGGACAAAATATCTGCAACATCATCATACATCATCTCAACCGACTCCCAATCACGCGCTCTAATCATTTCACGTGGTACTTCTATATGTGATATATGATTTTTTGATAAGTTCTGCAATTGCAATAATCTACCTGCCCATCGTCCAGTTCTATTTGCACCATAGAATTGAAATGTACCACGGACTCTATGGTCTTTCATGGCACAATTAAGCATAGCATAATACTTCTTAATAGACGTTTTTGAGAGCTTTTTGCGTATATTAAGCAACTCGATAACATCTGGATAATCTGCAAACTCTTTCATTAAATCAGGCATTGTTTCCTTTGAAAGTGACATAACAACACATCCTGTTGTCTTTTCAATCCATTGCCTAATTTGAACAGGCGAGTTTGGATTTTCAAGCCCTGTTAGCTGTTGAGCATGTTGCGTTAAGATAGAAGTATATGTGTTATCTACTGCGATAGCAGACTCTGCTAATTCCATATCAACCAAAATACCTCTATCATTTATATTCTGGTCAAGCACATACATCTTGCGCTCAATATTAGGAATGATATATGCCTCTAATCTCTTAAATATCTCACGCTCTGCAAGTACGTCATACTTGTTATATTCCTTATACATTTCCCACTTTTCAGGAGCATGTTCAGGATAATTCCGAGTACGCATGCCATTAACTCGAGTTGCTTTGCATGGGCATGAGAAGTATTTAATAAGTGCTTTACCAGTATCTAGCTTTTTATCTGTAAGATTAAGAGCCTTTGATACTCCGTCCAAAGAAAGTGGTAAACCACAATACGCAGCTTTTACAGAGGTACAATACCACTGTTCTGCTGGAACATTATATCCTATACGCTTAAAGCTCAAGCGCTCAAATACTGCATTATGTGCCACTTTTACACAATCCGGGTCAAGCAAAGCTTCTTCAAACTCTTCAGGCATTTCTTCACCTTGAGCCAAATCTACTATCTTTACCGGGCCATCATCTAAAGCATATCCTATTATAAGAATTTCAAAGTCTGGTGACTCAATATACTTATAAGCTCCAGACTCTTTAATATCTACAGATGAATATGTTTCAACGTCTATAAAAAGATTTTTTGCCATTATTTCTTTATTTGATATTATAGAATTGTGGAATAGGCAGGACTCGAACCTGCATCTTGCTCTCGTTGTTTTTAAGTGGTACCACGCTGCTCTTCCATTAAGCTACTATCCCAATAGGAGTATAGGCGGGGCTCGAACCCACATTTACTTGGTTTCCACAGACGGTTTCCGAAGTAAGTTTTATCATTAAACTACTATACTCATTGATGCAGAGAGGAAATTACATCATATCGTCATCCTGAACAGCATTATCTCCACCGAAATCTTCTTCAGCGGTTGAGCCACCAGCCAACATCTCTCCATCTTCGAGCTTCTGGAGATTGTTCAATCCAGCAGCGATACCTTTGGATGAAACATTGAAAGCATAGAAGTTGATTGAAGCGCGACCATAACAGCCAGAATAGAACTCGTCTCTACTCATGATTGGATTAAGTGAGCGGTCCACAATGCTCGGCTGACGCATCGAGTTTGCATTGATGAAATAGTGGTCCTCAAATGCTGGGTCATCCGAACGTTCTTCATCGCCATCGCGTAGAGGCAATTTGAGATTTGCTGGGATACGGCCATTCTTATCTGCGAGTTTTGCCTTACCTGCTTCCTTTGCAGCTTCTATGGCTTTCTTGATTTTGTCAATAGTAGCCGTATCGCTCTTAGGAATAAGAACGCAGATATTATACTTAGGAGTATCGCCCTCATTCATAGCTGTGGGCTCGAACACGTTTACATAGCAAAATCTTACTTTGCCAGTTACAACCTTGGTTGAATTTACTTGATTACTCATTGTCTTTTAATTTAAGTTGTTATTATTACTTTTTTCTATTATTTCTCATATAACCTTTAAGCTTTCTATGTTTAGCTTTAAAGTTAATACAATTGATACCATAGCCAATCATATTATTGGGGTCATGACCAAAAGCAGTTCCTACCAATTTTGGTGATATAATAGAAGGATTACGTTCCATGCTAAAAAATATTATTCGTCTTTGAAATCTAATTGTGCTTGAGCATATCCCATTGCTGGTCTCTTGTCTTCAAGCGGTACAAGAGTAGGTTTGCCTTGTGGCTTGATAACCACATCTGAGAGTATTTCCTCAAAACGCTTTTTGCCTACTAACTTCTTAATAGAAGTAATTGGCTTAAGTTTCATATTGAAAATCTCATCTTCTGAAAGTTCAGGGCAACGTGCAAAAATTGCATTAGAAGCTTGGTCTTCGTCAGCCCATTTGCATCGACTAATTCCTTCAACTAATTTAAGCCCCGGCCATTGCTTATTCTCGTTAATCGCTTTAGTTTGTGCATATTCTGTTATTGAATTAGCCCATTCTATAAGCTTAGGCACACGCTTAACTATATCAGCAATCTCATCATCGGTTAACAACTCTGGGTCTGCAAATTCATGTTGTGCAATTTCGAGTTGTTGCTCATAAAGCTTACGACATTGATTACGCACAGCACAAAATCTGCACCAATCTCCAGCATTAAGTTCTCCTTTACCTTCAAATGCAAGTTCAGCTCTTGGTCTAAGCTCCTCTTCTGCCCATTTACGGAGTTCTTCGACAGATATTTGCCAACTTGATATATTGTTAATGCGAGGCTGTATAATAGTCAATCGCACTTCCGTTATATCATACATTGTATCATATTTCTGCAAAGCTCCAAGTCCATAAAGCATAAGTTGCTTATTCCATTCAGCATATACTGGAACACCTTTTCCATATTTTAAGTCAATGACTTCCATAAGATTATCATTGATAACAATACAGTCGGCTGTTCCAAAGCTTTCAGGCACATATTCTGTCAAATCGAGTTTCTGCTCAATTTCCATGACGGCTAACGGATTTTCAGTTTTTGCTTCAGCTAATTGTTCTGAGCAATAATCCGTATAGATAGGTACAACTTCAAGCATTTCCTCGCTGAACAAGTCATTTGCCATTATCTCTTCGAGCCTTTGGTCAAAGTCTTGCTCACTAATGCTATTAAGTGTATCTTTTCTCAGGTAAAGCTCTGAGAGCTCATGAGCTAATGTACCTTCTTCTGCATATACCGAAGACTTCTTTTCTCCGTATTCATCTTCAAGCTTGGCAGACGGAGTACAATTCAGCCATCTTCCTGCTCCAGAAGCCGAGAGGAGTGCATGACTCCTCTGGCTATGTTTCTGTAGTTTAGTATTATTTGTTACTTGAGTCATATTCTTTTATTAATTCTGCTAAACATTTGCATTGATAGGCATACTTAACATAAAGTGTTGGATTTTTTCTACGAAACTTTTGAGCTGCTTTTTGCAATTTCTTTGTACTTGACATAGTTACAGTGACTCTAAGAAGTTATACATTTCGTCATACTTAGCTGGGTCAAGCTTTGTTACACTCGGGGCTCCAAGCTCATTGAGTTTCTGCTTGATTACGTCGCGATGCTCATTGACCTTCTTTGCAAGCATTCCGCGAACATCCTCAATGCTCTTAGAGGCAGAAGAAGCAGCCGGAGCAGCAGGTGCTGAAGGAGCAGGCTCGGCAGCGCTCTGAGTCTGGGCAGGTGCCGCAGGCTGAGGAGTAGGTTTTGCGGGAGCTGGCTTTGCTGGTGCAGCAGGAGCAGGTTTAGAAGCTGGAGCAGCAGGTGCTGAAGGAGCAATAGCATTACCAAACAATGAAGTTAAAAACTTCTGCGTATTTTCAGACAGGTTTACGCTAACCTCAACAGAAATTTTAACGGTTTCCATTTTCGTAATTTTTAATAAAGTTATCTAAATAGTTAATAAACTCGTTTACTGTCATATCTGGTACGTTTGAGAGCTTTTGGTGGATAAGCTCATTATTCTTATATATAGATACATACACACCTTTATAATTCAGCTTTACTTTATATTCGCCTTTCAGCATTGTTAGGCATCCATCTTCAGATGAATCTTTCCAAGTATTTGCTGAAAACAAATCAGTTACTAACACGCCAATATGATTGGCCAATCGCTCTAACTGTATAACATCCAAATTAGCTTCGCCCTTTAACACGCGGTCAAATGCCTGTTTCGGATATTTAACAGTAGGAAATAACACCTTCGCTAAATCTTCCGTATTTAGCTTGTAGTGCTCAATTACATTACCTATATTAAATCGTTGTTCCATATTTTGGTGAATTTTATTATCTTATTTTTGATATGCAAATATACAAACTATTCTCGAAAGAAAAAAATTTTTCCATTATTTTTTGAGAATTTATTTGTTAAAAATAATTAAACAGCAATTTTAGTGCGGCTTTGAAATTGCTGTAAACAAAGAAACAATAAAAACAATGCCTCTATATATTTCAAACTTAATTTCTTAATTTCCGATTAACATTAAGGTTAATAAAAAATATCAGCTTTTAATACGAAAAGATTTAATGAAATTATTGTTTCTTTGTTTACAGTATATATAAGTAATTAATTTTGAGCACTTTAGGCGTAAACAATGACTTGTTTATATTGTTTCTGTTGTTTACCGCTTTATGAAGTATTTTGCACACAGCCATATAATTACTAAGGCTATGGCCGTTATCAGGTATTCACCAATATTAATTTTTATCTTTTGCCATTTAGTAAACTGAGCTTCTACAGGGTATGCAACTTGAATTGTATCAACTTTTTCTCGCCAGAGAGTATCATGCTTTTCTATGTATTTATATAAGTATTTATATTTACTGAGATACACGGTATCGCCTTTGTGCTCTACATAGATTGAATCTCTATGATATATGCTATCAATTTTGGTCTGAGATAAGTAAGTAGTATCTCTTTTCGTTGTTTCCACGGGCACATATTGAATTGACTTACAGCCATATAATATAGTGGCTAAAAATATAAGTGTAATTATTCTCGCTAATTCTCGCATAATCTTTGAGTTTTATTTGTTATTATTCATATTTAATATAAAAACCATTCTCGTAATAATTTCTTATACACGAGAATGGTTTTTATGTACTTCAGAGGTCTTTATACTCGTACTTAGCATCAAAGCTGGGGCATGCCTTAGCTGCAAATTCTCTGTGTCCATGAATAGTAGCATTTGGGTATTTTACCTTTAAGCTTTTCAGCAATTCGAGTAAAGATTGCTTTTGAGCCTCAGTGCGCGTATCTTTAGGAGTTTTACCGTCTTTAGCAACACCTCCTACATAGCATACTCCTATAGAGTTCGCATTTTGGCCTGAACAGTGTGCTCCAGCTACACTTTCATCTCTGCCTCTGTGAACAGAGCCATCGAGCTCAATCACATAGTGGTAACCAATGTCTTTCCAGTGATTACCATTCACATGCCAATCTCGTATGGTCTCAGTTTTAACATCTCGTCCTTCAGGAGTAGCAGAGCAATGGACTATGATTTTATTTATCTTTCTCATTTCTTTTTATCGTTTAAGGTGATTATTTTTGTTATTTCATTAAGTATTTCGTGGCCTTGCTCTGCAGTAGCTGCTTGCACAATCTTTTTTACTATATCAGGTACATCTGCAGCATGAGCTTTTTTACGTTTGCTATTTTCAACCACAGATTTACCCTCAATATATATAACTGCAACAGTACATAGAATTGTGGCAAATGGAATTATATAGAATGATAATAAGCTTCCAAGTATATCAAACATAAGAGCAAAAAGCATTAGCCTTACATAATCGCCGATTTTTGTAATTGTTCTACGAAATCCATGCGACATCAATGCTTGGCCAAGTGCTTTTGCTGTCGTTGTTCCACTCCAGAAGTCTACGATACTGCTTAGTATCATGAAAATCCAGCAGACTAGAATAATGCCAACTCTAATAGCTATGAAAAACATCAGTCCGTCAAAGTTCTTGGCTTCAATCAGTTCTAACATACTATACGAATTTTTCCCAGTCCAACTTGATTGCTTTTCCGATTGCGTCAGCAGTCCATCTGCAGAAAATCATGCCATCATACCCATCCGGGTCATTGGCCACTTTATGAGCATATCTCAAGCATGCGGCTTCATCTTTCAGAGGGTCTGGATAGAAATCTGCATAAGCCATGTTAGCCACATAGGTAACATCACCTGTTGTCACTTTACCAGGAATGCTCAATCCTAAGCTTTCCATAGACTTTTTGACTTGACTTGTAGTCCAAGAATGCTGTTGGCCATTAGCATTTACCATCATTTTACTTACGTGCTCTTGCAGAGCATCTGTAAAGTGATAGCCGTGCTTTTTGACATACTCAGAATATCCTTTAGCAGACATGAGAGCATTTGCTGTTTGCTCATAAGGCAAATCGAATTTGACCTTATGCTCACCATGAGGAGTAGCTATTCTGCTTTCTACTACTACGTCTTCTTCATCTTCGTGCTCCTTATCATGGTCGCATGTATAATGCTTTACTATGATACATTTTAATCTGTGTCCCATAACTTTTAGCTTTCAAATTTTTTGATGAAATTCTCCATCATTTCCTGCTGCTTTTTCATGAGTTCTTCCATGCCACTAATGGACTTCTCAATCTTGCCGAAACGCTGTTCTGTTTCTTGCTTTTCCTTATACATAGGATTAAGCTCTGCAAGCAATAAAGGAGCTTTGTCAATGATATTTTGAGCTTTAGAAGCAGAAGCCAAAACCTGTTCAGCATTTGCCTTTTGAGCTTCAACTTCGCTCGTCAATCCAGATTTTTCTGTTGACAGAACAAGATGCCCGGCATAGGTAACTGAATGGCTTTCAGGAATAGCGTAAGTTGCCATTTTTCCATTGGCCTCTATAGTAACATCTACTACCATCTCTGTCTTGCCAGTCTTCTGGTTCATTTCTAATCGAGGAAACGATACCTGAGTGGCTTTGCCTTGAATAAGGCTAAATTCCTGTGTATCAAGAATGTATACAGGATAATTCTGCTTTATATCTTTGAATAACAACATATAGCTTATCTTTTTGAATTGTTAATAAAAAAGAGGGCACTCAGAGAAGTATAAAACTTCCCTAAGTACCCTCAATTTCAATTAGGCTGCTGGTTCAGCTGGAATAGAAACGCTCAATGAGCTATTGATAGCATAGCAGTTGGATTTTCCGCATACTATCTTAATAAGTCCTTGAGTCATTCCAAGCTGGTTGATAGTAACAGATGTAGGAAGTGTCGTTCTACCTTGGAATGCAACCACAAACCGTTCATTGATTACCTGTGTCTCAGCTTGGCATTTGCAAGCATTCGGAGTAGTAATCGTGATTGTTGCTACAATAGGCACGAATACGGTAGTTCCGTTAAGAACAGGCGTTTCATTCCTATAAGTAACAGTCGCAAACGGTTGATTGGTAGAAGTTGCACAGACACAACGACACAATTTCTCCTTAAATGTGGCCAAGAACGAAACTTGATTTGCCACAGGAGCAGCGGCTAAGCCTACTGGCGATAATGTAACCATAATCTTTACAGTTTAATGGTTAAACATTACTGGCCACAGCCGCATCCGCAGCTATTACCGCCACAGCCACAATTGCCAAGCCTGTTGAAACGCTCGTTAATTAGGCTGTTCTGGCGCTCCTGAGAAAGCTCGAATTTAAGGTCCTGAATTTTCAGAGCCTGTTCGTCCTTCCAGTGGTTGTTCAGAGTGTCGATGATACGCTGAGTGTTGTCCTGACCAGCGCGAAGAATATCGCACTTATCCTGCTGAGCTTGGAAAGCAGTAGACGAGAAGCCCTGCGTAATCGCAAAGCCAAGGTCACGCTGACCATTGCGGAGTTCGGCAGTGTCTTTACAATTCTGGAGGAACAGGTCACCGCGGAAATCAGCAATCTGGCGCTGAGTCTGGCAGCAGCAGTTCTGCAGAGCCTGGATAACATTGCAGTCACCGAGGTTAACGGCATTGATAACGCGCTCAGCAGAGAAGCCAACCTGACCAGCAACTTGCTGGATAGCAGCCTGAACATCGCAGCAGCACTTCTGAAGAGTGTTGAAATCGATGTTAAGCGTCTGAGCCAGCTGGCTAAGAGCAAAGCCGTTGCCCTGGATGGCAGACTTAATGCAATCAGCATTCTGGTTGTCCTGCAACTGAGTACGGATAGCATTGAGCTGAGCCTGAGTTTCGATACCCTGAGTAGCGGTACCTGCTCCTGCACCATCCCCGCCAAAGCCGAAGCCTCCATTGCGGAACAGAGCCAGGAACATGAGGTAGGCAAACGGATTGTTCATCCAGTTGTTCATACCTCCACCCATCATGGCGGCCATCGGGCCCCAATCATCTCTACGGTTATTACCGTTTGCCAAGATGGCAGCTGCGAGCGCGTTGTCGTTGTTATCGCGGTCGCAACAATAGATTTTTTCTACAGTTTCTCCCATAATTTTGAAGAATTTAGAAATTTGTTAAACAGTAAAGTTAATTATATACAGACACCTCTCTAGAAAAAACTTTTAGCCAGGCGTTGCATTATATACGTAGATTGATAAAAGATTGCAAATATCATCCTCATCATATTCGCAGTCATACCCGTAAAGAGGAAGCAGATTATCACCACGTAAAGGACCAGTTCGGCCAGGGCGTTCTTGAACTTGCCGAAAGAAAAGTTCTCGCAGCACGTGAAACTCACCCCGTCCGCCTTCATACCCGCATAGATGTTGAAGGCAAAGGCCAACACCAATGCCAGCAAGAATCCCTTCGTCGGGGTGTAATACGCCAGCACCGGACTGATGGCCGATGCCGACACCATGCGCAAATGTTCCCAATCCGTTCTCATATACTATTCCTTTTCCATCATTCCGCAGGCGGGGTATAAACCCCAGCCGTAAACCTATAATCATAAAGTTTGCAGGATGTCCATTCATCACCGGTATAATTCAGTACGGCAGAATGTAATTCAATCCTGTTCCCTCTGTAATGCTCCGTCCACGTAAGGTATACGATACTGGAGGAAACATTTACCGAAATGGGATATAGTTCCTTCTTCTCGTAAATGCTCGTTCCGTGCCATCCGATGACGGGGCGGCCCGCGAGCACCGCTGCGGACAGGTCGGAAGGCTTGCCCACCCTACGTAGCACAAGGTCCACGCTCAAATCGTTCGTCAACGCCGTATCCACGTAATAAGGCCCCGCACCGTACTCCTTCCCGTTAAACACGATGCTCTCCGCGTCCGTGGGGAAGAACAACGCCTGAGGGTTCGCCCCCGTCAGAGACAAAGCCTCCGCCCGTGTCTTGGAGGCATACACCTTTAGTTTTTGCCCTACTGCCGTGTTTGCCAATGGAATAACTCCGGAGGGAATATCGGCAGTATTACCGTTCACTTGCAAGCTACCTTCGTCCGGTAAATTCTCTCGTACATCGTCAGTGATGATTTCTGAATCTATTTCAAAATCCTTTCTCATAGTTTATTCGATTGTAATTCCTGCTGAATCTGAAGGTTTAACAATTCTTGTACTAAATTGAGCATTATCCCAGTTATCACCACTACTTGCAGGGACACATTTTGCGATTACAGTCCAATCGTTATTACCGGGATGAAGATATTTTACTATTACATTACCTGAATCAATTATACATGTTGCCGATTTTTGAGATTGCACATTAGCCTTGCCAGTTACTAATATTAGTTTTCCTGCATCAATGGCATTTCTAAAAGCAGACGGTGTCCCTAAAGCTGTTTTAAGTTGTTCTTGTGTAGGATTAGAACTTAACGCTGTAAGTTCTCCTATGCTATAATGGGAAATTCCATCAGCCTTCTTTGCATACGTGTTGCTCGCATCCGTTTTCGATAGCTTTTCATCTTGCAATTTCTTACCCATCGCAGCCGAAAGGGGTTTGTTCGTTTCACTGGAAGTAAGATTATTGACTATTTCATCCTTAGCAACTACTACCCCAAGCTGTTCCCAGATTTCTTCAAAACTTGTATCCGTATCAGCTTTCTTCGCATAAGTGTTGCTTGCATCACTCTTGGTAAGGTATGGAGTCAAGTCCACTGTACCCCCCAACGCATCCCAGTTGTCGTCGTTATGGTCGCTTGACGAAGTCGCTGTCACACAAACCACGTTTGTCCCTGCTGGGTATTTCTTGCCACCAAGCGTGAACTCATTCGTAACATTCCATACATCACCCACTTTCGCATTCGTCAAGAACAACACGTCGGATATGTTTGTCTTAGTACCTTTCACCTTATACGGGGAACCAAGCCAGTTGATTCTGTCATTCAACGCTTTACCCTGTGCCGCTGATAAGGCTTTTGAAGTGTCAATAGTGATAAGGTTATTCACTACGTCTGTTTTCGATAACTTTTCATCCTGCAATTTCTTACCCATTGCAGCCGAAAGAGCCTTGTTAGTCTCAGTAGAGGTCAGAGTATTCCTAATATCATCAACTAGTAAATGAAATATAGTGGTCAACTCTGTCACTTTATTACTAGATACAGTAATAGTAAGTTTCTTTATTGACCTTGTATCTGAGCTTGGTACATAGAGTTGGAAAGTGTCATCCCCATCTTCATATTTTACTATCGTATTTCCAGAAATGGTATCTATGAAAAGTACACCTTTATGGGCTAAATCATAAAGTTCAGAAGATTTACTGACATTCAAAGCAGACAATACCTGTTCTGCTGTTGAGTCAGTATTCAGGCTTAAAACATTATTAAATTTATGTACCCCATACTTCTTCCCATTAAACCACACACTGTTTTCATCGGTACTAAAACTCATTAGGTTTGGGGTAGCACTCTGTGCTGCCTTACCTTGTGCGGAAGTTTTTGTTACCGCTACTCTTAATTTTTGTCCGTTTGCTGCCATAATTTTATTTTTTAAGTTATTCAATAATTATACTTTCTCCACCACCTCCGCCTTGTGTTTGGTGACGGAATATGATATAGTTGTTTCCAGATTGTTTGATTTCCCAACCTTCATAAGTTTCACTCATCCCATAGGCAAATGAAATGTAATCATCCGAGCTGCCCGTCACGACATACGTCCTTTCATGGGCATCATCGCGCACGACCATGATTTCCGCTCCCCTTATCTTCGCCCACACTTCTTCCGTCAGCCCGAAAGCATCCAAATCCCCCTGCGTGCGCCCGCTGCCGATTTTCTCCTGAAGGACACCGAAGTCGAAAGCCACATAGGGAGGCGCTGTCGTACCGCCACCCGTAGTGAACGACTTCCACACACCCCATTTCCCGCCTGATTGGCGTATGTCGTAACATCGGTGGTAAATACGCGGCTCACCGTCTACATGCCCGCTACTGCTGATGTCATGTACAATTTTGCCCTCAATGTCCGAAGCATCCGTAAAGAGAACCTGTTCGATACCATGTTCACCCCAACTGTCACAGAACACCATCATTGTGCCTGTCACCACGCCTGTCATTGAACCCGTCACCGAATAACAGCCGCCCTTGCGCGTGAACATTTGCATATAACCAGACGTCTCATCTCCGTCCTTCAAACCCATCGACAGGTCTGTGTCCGGAATGGTAGGAGCGTCCGTCATGGAGTTCCATGTGCCCCACGTGCCCTTTTCACATACACGCCATAATATATTGTATTCCGTGTTACTACGCGTCAGGGTTTTGATTTTGTCCACCGTGCCTTGGTATACCGGAACGAAACGGCCGCGCACCGACTGAACCCACGTATCTTCTGTATAATTTATCGGAATACTCTCTACCATGAAAGGGCTACCCTCGTAGTCCCCACGGAAGAAGCCGGCCTTCGCCTTGCCCTCGCTTTCCCCTTTCGCATGAAGCCCGTCCAGCAACGTGTTCAGCCCGCCGTCATCCTCCACGCTGCCCAGCCACTTCAAGGGGTCACGCAGCGCGTCGCTGTCCTCTGAAGTACCCTGAAGACGTTTTATAAATTTAATTTGCAAATTGCTTAAAAGATTAGTAATAGCTCGCTGGCTAATAGGAAACTGTACAGAGGTACCTGACCCTTGTAAGCACTCATATAATTTAATGCTTTTCCAGCTATTATTCATATCATTGTATAATATACATATGCCATAATAGCTTATTATAATACTACTAAAATTGCTATATATGCCAGGTTTATTAGCAAAATAAAATACAGGACCATCAGGCACACCGGGATTAGTAGCAGGAGTAGCAATTCCAGCAAATGTAGAATTTTCTCCTACAGAACTTACTATATTATTAAGTACATTCTGGAGAAGTTGTCCTATTATTTCTTGATTTCCATTAGTCTTTATGATATTAGCGATTGCTGCTTTTAAAGTACTCCAATTTGCCATATATTATTCTGTTTTAAAATCATTATTAAAATCATCATTAAAATCACCGCCTAGTAATTCAGGCTCATAGCCTCCGATGTTGGCAATCACAGTACCTGTCTCAAATTCACATTCTACAGACGCTAAATCTCCTTGGTCTTCCCATTCAGGCTCCATGCTAAATGTAGTCAAATCATAGGTTTGCAATTTACTTGTAATTCGTTTGCTTTCACATAGTCTTACAATTCTAAGTGCATCACATAGATATTCAGGAGCTACGAATGTAAACTTATAAATCTTTTTGCTTACTTGGCTCTCAATAAATGTATAGCCCATCCGCTCAGTAGCTTCTTCTTCAAAGTCATATTCAGGTTTGCCAATTTGTGTATTTAAGTAGCACCTAAATTTGAAATTATCAGAAAAATCTACTATGCCATTTTTAAGCTCAAAGTTATATGAATTGTAATACTCAAGAAGCAGATAATCATCTACTTTATTAGTTACAGTAAATACGTCAGAGTATATAGTTCCTAAACCTGATATTGAAATCGCTAAATAATATAAACCTTCATGCTTTATTTCAACTATAGGAAGAGTACCAGGATATTTAAGAAGCTTGAAGCCAGTATATGGCTTGATAGTCAGGCCATTTTCTTTCATGCTTGTTGTTATAGCGGTGTAAGTTCCTGTATTGAAATTATATAATCTCACCCAGTTTATAGATGTTCCATTAGCAAGAACTACTTGAAAAGGCAATAACATATTCTTATAGGTTATTAGCGGATAAACTTGACCAAAAGCATAATCTTTACGATGATTTTGCAATACAAGATTATCGTAAAATGGCAATGGTGATATGTTATTATTTACTAACTTCATATTGCGAATATAATAAAAATCTCCGTAAAAAGAAAATTTATTAACAATTTTTAATGCTTAACTCTATTGAGGCTGATATACTAATTTTATCTTTGCCATTCTAGTATCAACATTCACAGAATACTCATCTATTTTACCATTTCCTATGGTAGTTTTGATAAGTTTTTTTACATCTAAATCTTCTTTTATAGGAATTTCTATAGAGTGCTCCATACATAGCTTAATGCCACTGACAGTTAAACTATCTAGAGCATTACACTCAATATTATGTGCTGGCATATCATACATATAAAATCGTAATAAGTATGGCCATGACGCATACCAATTCTGAGCCACTATTTTATAATTATTATTGTCTTCATCTATGAGAGTTGATTCTACAATTGGCAGTGTATAAACAGAATTGCTTTTTACAGGACATAATAATGCAAAGCCATCTTCTGAAAAATCAGAAGGGTTAAGTAGCATATAATCTACATCAGATGAAAACCGGCTTATATTTATTTCTTCATTTTTATCTTTTTGTACATAGTTAGAATTTACATCTATTGTGATTCCTCCAAATGCTTCGGCCGCATTATCCATCCACCCGAATTCATACCGAGAATTAAGCTCAGATTTATCATATTCTATTTCTGATTGGAAATATGATACTGATTTTTTATTAAACTGGTCAGTTAATTTTGTAGCATCCAGTTGTATAGCGCTACTATTTAAATAAGAACCACCTTTCATAAAAAAGCTTATGTGCTCTATTTTTAATTTATTATTCTCTATGTACCAATAGCATCTAAAGCAATCACGCAACATTTTCATGACATCGCTGAATGATATTTCTGCTTTTTGTGCTGGCTGGTCATATTGCCCTTTTAAAATATTTGTTTTTTGAGTAATATACACATAAAACCTATTCATACTAATAGGCACAGTTTCATCATATAAGAAACGGCTATATTCTGGTGTAGCTTCATGCTTGATTGAAGAATCTATTTTATTAAGAAGAACTTTTATAACAGACGCTATAGAATAACTATCCTTGAGTACTATATTGCTTCTTAATTTTTCTTCTAGCGCATAATATTGGGTATCATATACATACCATATAGACGCATTAACCCATTGGCTTCTACAAATAGGTATAGGCCTTCCTATTCCTGTTGATGATGGTATAAATTTATTCGTAAAATACTGACCATGGTCATTTAAGCCGTATCTAGTTGGTACAGAAGAATATATAGCTTTGCAGTATATAAATGCGTAGCCAGAAAGTCCTATACATTTTTTATAATTAGAACTATCTGATATGTCATTAATTGGAATATCATACGTACTTTTTATTCCTTCTGAATCTTCTATAGAATCTGCATTTAGCAAAATTCGTCTATATAATATGTAGGCAAATATATTACTTATAACCGGATTTTCACTTAACCCTTCTGCTACTGGAATCATTTTTATATCACCAGTATCAGGCGGTATATATAATCTATCATTGCTAATTTCAGATGTACTACCTGCATATGATATTTTTATGTCATTTTCAGATTTGAACATAATTTTTCCATCAGAAATTCTTTTTATGTATACACGCGCAAATCCTAAAAATGATTCATATATATCTGCATATATAGAATAATAGCCACTCTCACATATATAGTTATTACTAGTGCCTGCATAAGTGCCTTCGAGACCTATTATAGATGAGCCATGCACATGCATTTCATTGCATGACCTAATAAATGAAAAATGTAAATCATTTACTAGTTTAGAATGGTCATCTACTACTTCATTAGTATCAACTTCCCAATAAGTTCCTCCTAAAAAATTAGAAATAGACGATGCTCCTCTTACATATATCTGTATCAATGGCCTTATAGACATGTTTATTTTTTCTATTTCAGGAGCTAATTTTATGAGGTCATATGTATTCTCATAGCCATTTAATATATTAGTATAATTGTCAATAGCGGTTGTCTTAAGTTCACATGATTTTTTAGACTTGTCGAATTTACAATCAGTTTTATTAAATTCGCCTTTATAATATACAGAATATCTTCTCGGTTTTATAGAATTCTCATCGTATTTTTCTATAATAAATATACCACTATCTTCTAAGTCGAAGCCATTTATAAATTCATAGTCATTTCCGAATACATTTAATTTTCCATCTAATGATTCTCTGAAAAACTCTTGCCCGTTTTCTTTAGCATATTTTTTGCTGAGTTCTTTGTAATGAAGTGTTATTAACTTTAATTCATATATAGGACTTTTAGTATTATTTATAGATTCTTTGAAGTCATTATCATCTTTTGCATATGTATATGCAATATAAGCAGTATTATCAGGAATTTCTACAATAGAATGCCCTACTGCATCTCCAATAATGACAGAATTTAAACGCTGACTATACGTGTAATACCCTATATAATTATTGTTTTTATCATAATAATACAACCCGCATTCATAAAAGCTAGATGCTTGGCCTTGTATAGCATCAAAATATATATATTTACATTGTTTTTTTATGCTTATCGTATTAGAGGCTAATATGCTTTCATTAACATAGTAGTCTCCTGTATCTTTATCTATATCATAGCCTGAATTTATAATGAATCCATACTTATGTGAGCCGACATAAAAATTATATTTTGGAGGTATCATATCTTTAATTCTTTATAATTCGTTTAACATTTTTATGCTGAATAACTACTGCGCCATTAGGCAGTGTGTAGTATTTAGTTTCACTCTGCTTTCTAATACTTCTCACGTCATCTTCTATTTTCGAGAGGTCTACATTTCCATTGGAATTAAGAGAAATACTTAGTCCATCTGGACCATCAAATGCTTTCAGATATTTATCTTCAAATGTGCCTTTATTAAAACTATCAATAACGTCAGGTAGTATTTTACGATACTTTCTTGTTTTATGCTTATTTATAATTGCTAAAGCCTCGCCACCTTCTGCTCTCATATTTTTATGCTTACTATTCTTAGTATGCAAATCAATATCATCACCAGATGCATGAGAGCCTCCTTCCAAGAACTCAAGACCTCCTTCTCCATATTCATCAGACTGGCTCGCTGTTACTTGTTTGGCTTTAATTTTAGCTACTGCAAATGATGTCCACATTGTAGCAATAGCAGCTAATGCGAGAGCTGGGCCAACAATAGGAATTGAAGAGAATGAACTCCACAAATTAGCAGATGCTGTGACAAGCGAAGATGCCTGAGTAACAGTGTTCATTGCTTCTTGACGTTTTTGGGCTGCCTGCAGCATTTTTTGTTTTTCTTGCTGATTTTTCTTTTCTTGCTCTAATTCTTTTTTAGCAGTAGCTACGTTATTAGCGTAGCCATTATTGCGAGCCTCAACCTCGGCATCATAAGCTTTTTGTGCGGCCTCTACTCGAGCTTCAGCTGCTTCTACAGCCTGTTCAGCTAATTCAACTTCGGCATCCATAATGGATTGAAGCTGTTCTATTACTATATTTACAGCATCTTTTAGGGCATCAATCTGGTCATCATCAAAGCCAAGTTTCTCAAGCAAAGTACCGCCTAAACCTTTTTTGCCAATGTTTTTAATAAAATCATCAAGTTCTGACAGTTCACGGTCTATGCCTTTAACAGTGGCTTTAGCAGCATCAATCTGGGCTTGACTCCAATCTAATCCACCAACTTCTGCTAAACGTATTTGTTCTTGCCATCTAGCTTTTTCTTGTTCAAGCTTAAATCGAGTTATCTCAGTTTCACTGCGTTTAACTTCATTAAATACAGCCTCGTCAAGAGCTTGTTGTTCATCAAAGCTGGTCATTTGGAATGACCCTTTAGTTTGAGCTGCAGACTTATCAAACTGTGCATTTATTACAGATGTACTTACTTGCTGTTCTGCAGGTTTAGCAGCATTTTGTGCTAAAGCTAATTGTCTACGTACTTCATTTTGCTGAAGTAGCAGATTAAGTTCATCTTCACTGCCTTTTTTAACAAGCTCAAGCTGATTTTCAATATCGCGCTCTCTTGCATCTAAGATTTTCTGGTCATACTCACTCCACAACTCAAGTTTTTTCTTGTTGAGCTCAATAAGTATTTCTTCTTCAGAACGAGCTTGGTCATCTCCTGCCTCTAATAATCTCTTATTAGTATCAAGTATCAAAGCATATTCCAAATCAAGATTTTCTTCCATAAGCTTACGCTCTTCTACTAATGAGGCTTCCATCTGAGAAGCATAACGCGTAACTACTACATTGGTAGTTACAGTAGACTCTTGATTTTGAGCTGCTTCAGTTGCTGCGCTAGTATCAGTAGGATTTATAGTATTACGCTGCGCCTGCAAAGAAGCAACTTTTTGCTCATTCTGAATTTGTTGTAACTGAAGGTCTAATGCTCGTAAATTATTAGCAATAGTTTTAGTTATAAGCTCTTGCTGCCTATCAATTTGTTTCTTTTGGTCCTCAGTAAGCTTTTTATATTTTCCATCTACATTTTTAACATATTCTTCGTTAAGACGATACATCTCACGAAGCTTGTTATTTTCATCCTGGACCTGGTCAGCTGCAGCTTTACGCCTTTTAGCATATTCATCTTTAAGTAATTCAGTTACACTCTCCTCGTACTCTCTTTGTATTTTTATGTCATTCTGGTTTATAGTACGAGTTAAATCGCGCGGTTCTCTTGTACGAGTACGTGTTTTGGTAGTTTTATGTTTTCCTTCAACGCCTGCTGCGTCAAGTTCAGCTTTTGCGGCTTTTTCATATCCAGCAGCTAAGTCAAAGTATGCATCTCCTGTTTTCTCTGCAGCATCTGCTTCATCGTTAAGGTCTTTAATTCTTTGTTGCTTAAAATCTTCTGCAGATATTTGGTCAGCTATTTGTAAGTTAGCCATAGATGGTCCCATGCCATATTCATCAGTGGCTCGCAAACTAGATTGTACCCACCAGTTTTTGAATTTATCCCAACCAGATGGACCTTTACCTGCTTCTGTTTCTGCTTTATTTCTAGCAATTAAAGCTTTTTCATACTCATCAGCAGCTAACTTTTGAGCAGCAGCAGCTTTAGCCCTTAATTTAAGAGCATTGATTACAGCTTCAGTATTATTTACAAATATGTTTTCAGCATCTGTTACATTATTAACAGATACTCCAAGTTGGTCAAAATTAGATTTATTATCTTTAATCCACTGGTCTTTCTTAGCAGTAGTTTCAAGATTTTTCCATTCTTGCTGTAATTGCTTTAGTGTTACAATGTTATTACCATAGCTGTTATTAGTATCTTCAAGTTCTTTGGCTATATTATCAAGGGCTTCAGTTGTAGATATAACAGCATTTTTTGCTTTGAATAAGTTACCAACCCACTCTATAATCTGTTTACCAAACATGGAAAATACAGTAAGCAATATAACAAGCACAGTATTCCAGCTAAACAAAGCTTTAACTATAGAACCTGTTACGCTTACTGTTGCTTTACCTTCTGCTTGCAAAAGTTTATTCTGAGCGCGTAATCTGTTAATTTCATCAACTACCATAGGTATATTATTTGATATACCTAAGAAGAATGTATTAAGCGATACAGCTGCAGCAGGTAATTCTCGTACTACTTGAGAAATAGAAATGCCTAAGCCATCCCATGTTTTTTGGTAATGGCCTACAGACAATCTATAATTACCTGTTGCTTCTTGCAATTTTATCATCTGCTGATAAATTGCATTTGTCTCAGCTTCAAGCTTTTTACCAGAGTCCGCAGCTTCTCTCTCGGCTGCAGACATTTGATTAAGTCGTATTTTATTTAATGCATATTGAGCTGAAAGTCTATTATAAGAACCTTCTGCAGAATTAGCAATTGTAGCTTGTAGCTGAGCAATCTGATTTGCTTCTCGTATTTGAGTTGAATAGAGTTTAAGCTGCTGATTTTCTTCTGACTGAGCGTAGACAAGCTTCTCTTGAGCCTGAGCTAATGGGTCTACTGTAGCTTTCTGCTGTTTTCTAGCAGAAGTAAGCTCAGCAATCTTAGCTTTCAATTCAAGTAATCTTTTACCTTCGTCTGACTGTAAATAAGCTAATCTTTGCTCTGCCTTTTCTACTTCAGACAGAGTTTGGATATGAGGCTTCATTTGGTCATCAAGGGCCTTAATCTGATTTTTCAAATTAAGAATATCATTGAGTAGCTGTTGCCCCATTTCGCTATCTGCTCTTTCAGCCGCAGTTAAAGACTTATATAGCTCAACTGTTTGCTTTAGGTCAGACTTAAGACGGTCATAAGAAGATATAGCTTGCTGGATATAACGCTGCTGTTCTACAGTTGCTCTATTAGCATCTGAAGTTTGTGCTTTAAGCCAAGCAATCTGTTTACCTGTATCAGATAAAGCTAATTTAAGCTCATTCTGGGCTCTTTCAAGTCTTGATGTAGATGCTGTTGCTTCATCGATAGCTTTACGCCCTTCACTTGTAGCTCCACTAGCAGACTTAAGAGAATGTACAATCCTGTCTGCACCTGCTCTGATAGCATTTACCATTGTCTCGTATGACTGATTGAGCTCGCCAAGTTGCTTGACAAGCTTTTCAATCGAGTCATCCGGCTCAATTATATCGCTATATTTTATCTTATCGTCTTCAGCCATAATTATTTCCTTTTATGCCGTTTAACACTCTTGCTTTCTGCCTCTAATTGCTGTTTTATATTATCAACAGCATTATAGAATTGAAGTACTGTCATCTTTTTAGCATCCATACTTGTTTTTTGAGCTATCAAAAGACAAGTACTTTCAAATTGCTTATCATATTTTATCTCAACAGACTCACTTCCTATGTATGATTTTGGAGAATGCATATTAAGCATTATCATATCTATGGTTTCTATCTGTTCAGAGTTATCTGTGTCATTTATCATAGAGTCCAACACAAGAAGTGTTCTTTGCTTTAACTTATCGTATGCATCTTTTTCCTTTGGATTTACAAAATCTCCTGGAAAGTACATTTCAAGTTCGGTGGTTACTTTTTTTTTAAGCCAAGTCAAAAAATCTATAATCTTTGAATGCTTTATTTCTTTAAGCTTTGCCAATATATTTTTAAGTCCATCGTCTGACAAATCATTAACTTCTTCGCCATCTATGCTGTGGATAAGAGCTGCAAAAGCTAAATATCTCGGTGAAATTTCATTGTTCACCATATACATATTTTGCCTCATGTTTTGCAGTTCTTGCAAAGCTTTTTTGGCATTATTGCTTTTAATGAATTTAGCAACACGGGTTATATGGGCATCAATATCATCTGCATCTGAGCCAATTCCAGAGTCTATAAGCAAATACTTATTGTACTTCTGAAAATTTACAATAGGCATTTCATCTATGCTGTCATATACCCGTACGACTTTTTTATTTACTATCAGGTTTTTCATATTAAAATTCGCGTTATAGGGGTTGATATGATAGGAATAAGTATAATACTCATCTCATTAAAGAAAATAGCGAGAATGATAGCGAGAATAAGCGACGTCCAAAAGCTTAAGCAAAAGTCACAATCGAATAATTGAGAAATAAGCTTAGGAGCCCTGGTAATTATCTCATCGCGCACACCGAGTTTTCCAATTAGCAAAATATTAAATGCTGCTGCTAAGGCTATATATATTAAAGCCGAAAGCATTGTTATAAAATATACCGTTGACATAATTCTCTAGTTGTTAAAGTAAATTCAATTCGTATTCCTGCATAAGGGTACATGAAGAATTGTTTATCAATATCTTGTATACCTTCTCCTTTATAAGTATAGTTATTATAGATTTTCTCTATTGAATAACCTTTGTATATATTTTCAAAGCGCTCATATATATCATTTATAACAAGCTTACCGGTTGTAGTAATAAGACCTGGAGTAGTTAATACCCGCATAATTTCATCTTTTACTTCTTCTGTATGCATAACAGTTTCATCTTCATAAATGCTACTGAGGTCATACCAGAATATAATGGCCCCGCTGAAAGTATATTGTGGCAATGATTGAACTACTTCAGTAATCTTTTGTGGGTCATAAATATCAAACCATGAAAAATTGCCAAAGTTATCATTCGGTAAAAGTGACACATATTCTCCATTGCCGTTATACATCGCAGGATATATAAACTTATTACCATCTGGCCTATGTTCTACAAGCTTATATGCTCTACCAAATGCACAATTAAGCCACTTAAGTCTGTTCATAAGTGACTTTTGCATATCCTGTAATATCTTATCAAGCAATACAGGGTCTTCCTTAAATCTTATTTGTACTGAGTTTTCCTTCATTTCCTTATTGCCTGTTTTAATCGTTTAACTAATTCTTTTCTTATGTGAGAACGAATTATTCTGGTAAAATTTTTATCTGTTAAGCGAAAAATCTCTTCACCATATTTCTCAATAAGTTCAGGTGTTTTTTCATCACTCGCGGTCACATAAAAACCTTCTGAGTCAAATACTACAAACATAGACTCGTGAAAAGCACCTGTATCTCGTAATGTGACCCTTGTAGTAGGCTGACCTTTTTTCTTTTTTATTTGTATGGTTTTAGGCTTGTATGGCATATAATCCATTATCTTTTCACCTCTACCGTTGATACCACGACGATATAACTGGTCATCTGCTATAGCTGATACTATTACATCTTCTTTGTCACGCACAATATCTTCTAATAGCATAGGCAAGCTATCCTTAAAACTTCGCAACCTATATTCCAGATTGCGGAGTGTCGCGTTATATCGTTTTACAGCCATACTTATACAGTTCTATATTTAATGCCATTGTTTCGACATGGCAAACATACTCTATCAATTCCAGAAGTACTTAGCTTAATGGCCTTGAAAGCCATATCTAGCTGATAACTTAAACCTAATTTTTTCATAGAAGAAGAGTCACCATCTACTTCATATAATATATCAAGTCGAGAAGCATTGATTGAATGCCTATTTGTCCTTACGTTAGAGTTATATGCAAATTCGCGTAACATATCTACAGCTACCTGCTTAGCTATGACATCTTGGAACATCATTCTCTGTTCAATTATAAAATCTGTAATATCACAGCTTACAGTAACTTCTAAATTTAATCCGTAGTTGTTATCATAAGTATATTGATTATTTTCAACATCCCATAGATGAAGTGGGCACTTTGCAAAATCTTCATTAAAGTCATCATTGAAATTAACTGCATCTACAAGTTCTTCATTTACAAAAAATGGATGAATTTCAAGATACTTAGACCATGCCATCCAAGCAAGTAATTCTCTACGTGAGCATGAACCGCAAGGCTCTTTTGACCAGTCTTTATTTTTTCTAATAGCTTGACTTCCCTCTGGAAGTTCAGACTGAAAATAGCACAAATACCAACTTCCTCCTGCATCATTATCTTCACTTTGGTATGGCAAATAGAGGTCATCGACTGTAAACCATTCAGCACTATTATCTCGTATCTTATTAAGCTTTATAATCTTTACTGGAGCATCCATACTTGAATGCATAAGATACAAAGTATATTCTCCAGCTTTAGTAAACTGAAGACATATTTTATTTATCTTCGTGGTTACACCTTTTGCTCTTACTGGTACAATTTCAAAGCCAACTAAATTTTTCTTATTCTTTACAGTATCTACTAATCTACCTGTTCCATCGAACAAAGTACGACTTTCGCATAATGGCTTGTTTGTTCCTTCTGCCGTTTTTTCATTGCAGTATCTAGCAATAGCTTTTTGAATACTTGCTTTTGTTTTGCTCTCAAGCCATTCAGAAAATAAATTGGTTTCAACCCAATACTCAGACTCAATATCAGGCTGTTTTCCTTGTGCTTTTTGAAGCGCTTTATATTGTGTACCTTGATAATCAACTACATTGCCTTTGCTATATTCCTTTTCAGGGTCATATTCTGGAAAAGTGATATTCTTAAAGTCCGGAGCAATACATGACATATTCTGCAAAGTCAGCAAAGGATGAATTTGTTGAAAATATAGGCCACTTTCACTCACGGTTAAAGCATCAGATATTTTTAAGTCTGATGTATCATAATTCTGCTCCCACCCAATAAGGTGTAACAGCTTTTCTTGTATATCGTTGGCTCTAACCATAATTCTTAATTTTTAATGAAAAATAGGAGGCCACTATCGCCTAGTGGCTCAGTGTACCTCCTACCAAAGCTAATAACAACTCAAAGATTTGCTATCGGTTTATTATCCTCCAACTTCTGCAGAAGCCTCCTTAGTGTTAACCGGATTGTCTTCAGAGTTGACAACAACCACAGGCTTAGCATAAACTGCATCTTCACTTGATACGTTGAATGCCAGAATAGGACTTGCCAAAGTGCTAGGTGCACTATTATATGCGGTCAAGAAGGCCACGTCAACAGCAAAACCATAATGCTCTTTGCGCGTACGAGTCATATCAGTGGTAGCGGCTCCTGCGATAGTATTGTAGTCACCTACAGAATCGTAGAAGTATGTACCAACGGGCATGTTCAACAGAGGCAAAGTAGCAATACCCCACTCGTGGCCATCTCCGGAAACAGTTCCAAGCAAGCAGTCACGCTCGAAGCGGGTCAACATTCCAAGAGAGCCGGCATTTACAGCATAACCCTGAGCATACTTACCTTCAGCAGCTGCGATATTGTTCGTCAAGTGAACAATTTTTGTGCCAAATTCATTCTGCTTGTTTACGTCATTGTAAAGACCGTGCTGCTGCAACTTACGCATGATAGACTCAACACCAGGGTCACCTACAAGATGCAACTGACCATAGAAGTCATTTGCTCCCATCATAACCTCAAGGTCACCAAATACGTTTTCGCGTTCAGTCCACTTTGCATTGATGGCATTAGCAGACCAGTCATACAGCAGCGGATTTTTCAAAACCTGTGTTTTGTTGGCTGCGAGAGCAGCGAGAGCAGCTTCATCAAGCTTTTTCGCAAAAGCATAGATGTACTTCATCATCTTGGTTTCAAAGTCCTTCTGAATGCCAATTTCATTGTTCATATACATTGCCGGAGCGATAGTAAATCCCCATGCATAAGTGGCAAATGTGATTTGAACCATTTTAGAAGTGTTTTCACTGTCGGCGATTGTCAAAGTGCGGGTACTACCGATAGTAATATCAGCATCATAGTCAATTACCGGAGTTTCCAGCGTGTTACCGATGGAGGTCCTTGCTTTTTGCTTCAGTTCCTCAGTGAGGATGCCAGTAGGGTCTTCAGATTGCACCATAAAAGCATTCAATGCGCCGTACCTACTGGGGCGATACTCAAACTTATCAAGGTTAGAGTTCGCACGAATGTTCTGGATACGTGTTAAAACTAGACTCATAACTTTTAAGTTTTTTAATTGTTAATAATTATGCTACTATGGTGCATTACCCTTTTACGCCTCATAGCATTTTTCGTTTATCTCTTAGGATGTGCCATTTTATCTAATAGGCAAACTTGCCACATTGTTTTCAGTTCTCAGTTGCATTGACTGGTCTGCAAATTCTTGTGAGTCGCGGGTCAAACCATTTGCAAGCAGATGTGCCTCAATGGCTTTATCGGCTTCAACTTGGCTCTTGATGCCAGACAAATCAAGTGTTCCACCTGTTCCGCCTGAACCAGACCCAAAGCCTCCTGTTCCACCGCCTGCCTGCTGACGACCTGTATCAATTACATCTTTAAGCGATGTTTCCATTACAAGCTCTTGCATCGTATAAGGATTAAGATTGTTCTTCGGATTGTTAAGGATATTACCATCTGCACCACGAATAACAAGTTTCTTTCCTCCTTGGCCGTCCTCTATGAAATCAGGAGTACCTTTTGCAAGGACTTCTGCTTTTGCAGCGTTGAGCAGTGTCTTCTGAATAGGCTCAGTAATACCACTCTTAAACTTAAGACCTGCTGTAGCAGCTTGAAAAGCATAATCTACATGCGTGTCCTTAATAGTTTTATCAAACTCTGCCTTTTTGGTATTGAACTCAGTTTCCTTTGTCTGAAGTTGAGTTTGAAGCTGAGTTACTTGAGCTTTAGCATCTTTCAGCTGTTGCTTCAAAGTTTCATCGCCAGCTCCTTTTTCAAGTTTAGACTGGAGCTCTGCAACCTGTGCCTGAGCAGCAGTAAGCTGAGTTTGAATTGTTTTCACAGACTCTGCTTTAGTTTTGTACTCGCCAAGTACACGCTTAGCATAGTCGTAACTTTTTTCACCATCTTTCTTTTTAATGCCTGTAATGCCAAGAATATCAGTGTCATACTGACCGTGCAATGCGCCGATTTTAGTACCTATAACGGTATTCTCATCATTTCTTGACATCTCAGCAATTGCATTCAGCTGGTCATCTGTGAGACCTGTTAAAGCTGAACTTTGCCGTAGCATCTCAATTGTTAACATATAGCTTTGTTTTTATTGTTAATTACTTTTGTACTAACTCTGCAGCATCTCCGTATGGGTCATGCAAGGCCGCCATAATGGTATAACCAAGGCCTTTATACGTTTTCTTGAAAAGCTGCCACTCTGCGAATGTGAACATTTGAGTATATGCTGGTGACTCTTCTTTACCGGTCATTGGATTAAACCTACGACCGCGCACAATTGACAAGTGCACCATCTTCTCAGTACCCGGCTTAGGAGTATAATCACTCTTAGCCTGTGTTTTCGATGCCGATGATTTTTCTTCGATAACATCATCAACATCTACTAGGAAAAGAACTACCTCATCAAGCTCTTCCTGTAAGTCGCTTGTCCAAGCTTTTCCGCCTTTAGCCTTAGCAGCTTCTAGTTCTGCTTTACGTTCTACGGCCTTTTTCTTGTAAGATTTAATATCCTCAAGACTGAGTGCCTGTAGTTGCTGAAGTTCCAATTTCTGTAACATATTCCAAAAGTTTTTTTATTATAATATCTATTTTTTCTCTCATTGGCTTATTTGAAGCAAACTCAATTATGTTAATGTTCTCACGTTCAAATTTTTCGACTAAAGTACTAAAATTTATTTTAAGCTTTACCAAATTTTCATTTAATAACTCTTTTTCATACAATTTTAACACTTCATCCAGCGTTTTATGTGGATATGGCTCCAATTGCTTTAAGATAAGCATTCTCTGAAGTACCAAAGGATTGTTACGATACTCAACTTCAAGAATTTGTTGCGATATAGCATCTAGTTCTGAGTTAGACGCACCATTCTCCTTTGCTTGTTTGTACTTAGAATATAGCTCTGTTACTGTGAAAACGTAAAACTCTGTACCCCAGTTTACAGAAGATGATATGAAAGCACCTCCATACCTGAGTTTGCAAACAGTATCTTCGACAAATTTCTGTGCCAATTCAAAATTGGTCTTTAAGGCATTGAGAACTGAGGTTTTGCTTTCAAAGTTAGCAGTTACCTGAGTTTCATTGATGGCTTCTTTTTCACTTACAGTACCACCTGAACCAACAACAGAAATTACAATCTCATTTTTAAGCCTTGCACACTCATTGACATTATAATCAAGTGAGTCTTTATCGATAGTAGTTATCTGAACAGGATTACGCATATCTGCGACACCTTCAGATTGATTTGGTATAGGAACTTCTAAGAATGAACCAGGACCAGCTATACGCTTTTCGCTACAGCAAGGACACTTTTCAACTGTTCCATCATTGAGAATTTTATACTCGCCTTTTGCATTGCGTAGAAAACCTCCATCGCAGTAATCACCAGTCTCATTATTCTCAAAATTACAATCAGCTTCATACGCACTATATATAGGATAAGGTGCATACAAGTCTAAATGCTGCTTCGAAATAGAGAAGAACAAATACCAATCAAGATTTGACAGCTCTTTTGTAATTGGATTTTTCTTAAGGTCTTTATTTTTCTCATTGAGTTGTGTTGACCAAAAGAACCGAGCTGGACAATATCCTAAATCGTGCTTTGCCTCTGAAATAAGTGACTGAATTTCATTTTTCTCATTCAGCTGATATACTCTTATAAAAGTATCATCAAATACAGCTATCCGATGTTCCGGCTGTTTGAAAATAAGCCACTCAAACTGATTTTCATCAAGTTTAGAAGTCTGGTAATCAATTACAGCATCAATCTCAAGCCAATAAAAATACGGCTCTGGGCGCAAAGATGTTTGTACTTGAGGAAGGTCTACTACCAAAATACTATTTGGCGATACCTGCATTCTCTTCCATCCGGTTGTCTTCCACACCTCTGGCTCATTGAGGTTATTCTTTTTATACTGAGACCAGTCTTCTGCAAGCTCTAAGTCTGTAAACTGGTATGAGCTTGATGAGTTACGACTATAGAAAACCCTTTCGAGTTCTCTATAAACGTCCTCAACTACAGCAGGTGTAGGCAACGGAAATTTAAACAGATGAAGGAATATGTTGAATTTATCCTTCGGAAGCAACTGTCTTACCCAATCAAGGAATATGGTCGTAGGTTGGTTAATATCAGATACAGCAACATTCGTCTCAGTATGAAATCTAAGACGACGCTGCATGTTTACAGCTTTCTGAATAGCCTGACGTTTAGTCGGCTTTTGCAAAATTTGCTTTATCTGATTTAACTCTAAGGCCATTTTCTTCGTCGTAAATATAATTGCTATCTTTAGGTAATTCCCATCCACCGTTTATGGCTGTGCCCATATCAAGCAGGCGTTCGGCATGCTGAATGCCAAACTCCTGCTTCATATTGTACTTAGGCACAACCAACGTTACTGTTTGTTCTTTTTTCTTTCTCATAACTGAAAGTTTTAAGCCCCAACAGAAGCGGCATTAACCCAATCTGTAAGAGGATTGAAGTCCAATGTTTCGTGCTTAATGATGTAGAAGTTATCACTCCAGTTAGGATAGAATGACCATTCAATGGTATTGCTGTCCGGCTCTTCAAAACCGCCAAGCTTTTTGTCACCAACAAAGAACTTACCAATAGGAATTGGGAAGTATGCTGTAGGCTCATCCTGGTCATCTACCAAGCAGCCGATGTTGCCGTTTTCATCAATCAGCCAAACACCAATCTCTTCACACATGTACTGTTTCAGCTGTGCAATTGTCTTCTGACTTTCCTGATAGATAGTGGCAGAGAACGTTGTCGGCTCACGGCCAATTGTAATCTCAATACCTCCAAGTGTCTGGTTACCACCGCCGAATGTACGAGCTGCACCAGGCTCAGAAGTAGGTCCTTGAATATACGGAGAAACTGTCATCTTAGAACCATCAGCTGCAGAAAACAAGGTAGAAAACGATGCTTTCTTAGTCGGGTCAGTGACAGAGTTCTTTGTTCCAGCTGTCTTATAGATGCGCTGGAATGCAACTTTTTGAACTTGCCCCATACTCTCCTTGCATTCAGCAATCTCAAGGTCGGCGATATGAGTACCGGCAGGGCATCCACAGTTTAATCCCATATTATTTATGTTTTTAATGTTAATACTACCGAGCAGCTACCCTTAACTTGCATCGAATTACCTGTATTTTTGCTTCGAATTGACTTCTCCACAGTGCAAATATACTAAATTTCTTTATAAGTTGTACTGCTTTTAACATTTTTTATAGAGGTATTTTTTATCTCATATTCTCGCACTATGTTCATTCAAGGCTTATGATTTATCATTCATATATAATTAGAAGCCTAGAAATTACGAGAATAATGCGAGAATATGAATTTTTAGTTTCTTAAGTGTATTTTTTTACGTCCGCCTTTTCTTGCATGCATTTCATATACTCCTGTTAAGCAATCTGGAGCATCATCGTGCTGGTTTCTTTTCTTATTATCTTTACGATATGACATAAGAGCCTTATAAAATTTGGGCCATTTTCTCTCCCAGCCCTCTGGAAACAAAATATCACTTTGAACATTAGCAGAAGCTGTATAAATGCGGGCCTTTTTGTTCTCTGTCTGTGTAAATGTTTTAATAGCACACCTGAAATTACGCAAATCAACTCTTAATATGCGCTTTACATTACGTGAATAGCCACGGCCTCCATTATTTGACTCGATTAAGGCCTCAACCGTGCCATTTTTGGTCAGCATTTCAGCTTGTTTTGGCTCTGTGACCTCCATAGGTGCATCCGTAAACAAAATATCAGTTATATAGCAGTATTCAGGCGTATTTATAAAGCAAATTGAGCACAAATCATCGGCTCCTGTGTCAGCCGTATCAGTATAATTCCACTTTTGAAGTGCTTTTGTGCCTGTTGGAAGCTCTTCTATCTTATAAGTTCTAAATCCTTCATACATAAGACCCTCTTTTGGTGTTGGGTCCTGCATATACTGTGTGTCAAATACAAGCGGATTTATCTCACGCATCTTATAAAGCTCTTCAAGCGTATGCTTCATTGGCCAAAGTGCATGTTCTTCTCCAGTTTCTGAGTCTACTTGTATAACCGGAAGTGATAAAACAGTCCATTCATCTGGCTCTATCTCTTGCAAATAGCCACAAAGGTCATGTTCATGCAGCCTTTGCATTATTATAATGATTGGAGTGTTACGCGAGTTAGTACGGTTACGAATTGTGTTTTCAAATCGCATGTTGATGCGCTCGCGAACAATATCTGACTCAGCATCTTCTGGCTTAATTGGGTCATCAATCACAATTGCGCCTTGGAAAATGTTTGTTGTAGCTCCTATCATATCAAGCATCTCGTTTGTATGGTCATCGAATGTGAATATATCATTGCCTCCGTCCATTTTATCAATATCTGGTACTTCGTCTACTGCTCCTGCACCAAATCCAGTTACTTGGCCTTGAGTTGATACTGCATAAAGTTCTCCTCCAGCTTTAGTTTTCCATCTCTTAGCTGACCCTTTTTCAGATGCAAGAGCTGAGTTAGGAAAAAGAGTCTTATAAAGCTCTTCTTGCATGATATTTCTGATTGTTTCAGAATTATCATTCACAAGTATATCTGAATAAGATAGATGCAAAAATCGACATTTTGGATTTAATGCAAAACACCATGATATAAATGATTTGATAACAAGTTCAGTTTTACCATAGCGTGGAGCTATATTGATAATAAGTCGCTTACACTTACCATCTACAACATCCTGTAATACTTCAAACATTTTCTTATGGTGTTCTGCAACTATAAAACTTCTATGGTATTGCGCCTTAAACATGCACTTTGTATACTTCTCAAAAGAAGATAGTAATTCAACCTGAAGAAGTTCTTTAGGATTTACAGTTCCGGGCTTTGTAGTATCTAAAGCTCTTTCTTGCATTGTTTTCAGCGAGTCCATTATCCCTCCTTTCTTACTGTATATCCATACTTTATTTCAGCTGCTTCTCTTGCTTTTACAGCATCTTCGAATTTTGCATAGTAACCTAAGCACTCATATTTGCCATTATTTCTTATAACAGCCATCCACTTACCTCTAGGTTTATGAAATTGTACGCCTGTGCGTCCAGATGTATTAGTAGACCTAACTTTTTGGTTTCTACTATTTTGCTCATCTGTAACTTGCCTTAAATTAACTATGCGGTCATCTGACCTATTGCCATTTATATGGTCAATCTGTGGTGTTTCATCTGAAGGCCATTCTCCATAATGATAAAACCAGGCTAGCCTGCCGGCTTTATATCTTATATTATTTATGCTTATAAGTCTATAGCCAGTTTTATTTACAACACCAGCTCTAGTTCCTACTTTTATGTTTCTACTCGGGCTTATTTTCCATATAAACTCACCTGTCTCACTATTATAATCCAATACTTTAGTAAGATAGTCATGTGAAAGAGCTATTTCTTTGGCTCTCATTGTTTCTTCTACTAAAATGTTCATATCGCTATTTAATTAAAGTATCACGTATCAAAATATAAGCTTCTCTGGACACCGGTTGATTTGGTATTATTCCAGTTTGCAGCTGCTGTCCTTCTGGGAGACTTAATTGCATAGGTCCTTTGCCAAATATTCTATCCCATAATTTTTCTATAGTTTCAATGTTACCTAGCTTTTCGTCTTCAATAAGGCGCTTAATTACAGTTTTTATTACAACCGGCACTTTTTTATTAGCCGTTAAGGCTTGTAGCTGCGAGTGGTTACATGTTAATAAACAAGCCAATAAATTAGCCGTGTCTTGCTTTGTAAGCTGAACACTTAAATTGATATTAAGGCTAGTAAGAAGTTTTGTTATTTCAGGTCTTGATGCTCCTTGTAACTGAAGTGCTGAGCGTATAGCTGATGAATATGAACCTCTGCCCGAGTCATGACGTTCTGCTAACTCAGTTGCTTTAAGCGGCTCTACAGTCTGAGCCTCAAGTGCCTCAATAGCCTCAACTCGTTTTTGCTGCTCCGCGATACGTTTGGCTTGAAACTCAGTTTGACCATCTGGTATTTCTTCCATGCCAAGCTCTTCTGCTAATGATTGACGCTTTTCTTGTTTAACTTGAAGATTTTTAAGCTTCTGCTTTTCAAGATACTTAATACGAGCCAATTCCTTTGCATCTTGTTTTGATTTAATGCGCGTGGCCTCTTGTTCTACAAGCTTGGATGTGTCTGGATTAGACATTCCAGGAACTACTGGCCTGTTTGGCAATATATCTGCTAATTTCTGTGCTATTTTATCTGTTTTCATATCAATTTCTTTTTAATCTGAATATCTCCATAAGCGTTTATAAGCTGTATTTAATCTGCCACTACAGCATGCGGCTATATTACTGGCATTTAAGCTATAGTGTCTTGCCGCGGCTGTAATAGAAGGCCATTCTGCCACTTCTGTATAGCCTTTGCCTTTTTCATAAGCATATTCTTTTATAGGTCTTGCATTAGAAGCTAATACTACTTTTTCGTATTTATCTCCTATTTGGTCGCGCACAAGTCTTATATACTTCTTTTCTTCTTCATACTTATTGCCTGCCATATATATTTTATTAAAGCCATAAGGCTCATAGCAGCTATTTAATAATATAGTTTTATACTTAAGCTTAAATAAAGCATCTAATGTATATTCGCTTGGCTCCTTTATAGATACATATAGGGTGTTACTATATTTCATTGACTCTTTTAGAAGTACATTTTGTTTTATGCTATCGTCTAATACAGAATTTATAAATTTTCTTAATTCTGTTTTTACTGATAGCATAATTGTGTGGCCTACATACACCCTATTATCATATTCAAATTCAACGATAAATATCGCGAATTTAGATGTGAGGTTATCAGGGCTATCGACCTCGATTTTTTTATTGCATATTTCTAGCATAGCTGTGAATTTTTATTTTATAGTGCAAATATACAAAATATAATTCAAACGATATATATTTTAATTGTTAAAAATATCATTTTGGTAATTTTTCTTGCGAGAATAGAAAATAAATACAAGATAGTTTATGTTTACCCTATGTTTATTTTTTGTTTATTGCGCAAGCTGTTGATTTTCAATGAGTTAGAATGAAATAAACAAAATAAATAAAAATCCAATCTCCCTATACATCCTATTTTTAGTTTGATAGTTTCTGACAAGCCTATTATTAGCTCTATAAAATACTATCAAATCATATTTTACGGTCTACTAGATAATTATTGTTTATATTGTTTATTTATATCTAACTCATTGAAAATCAATCACTTATCAAGAAACAATGCATTGTTTATTATTGTTTACATTGTTTACAGCCTTTTTGCGAGAATGCCTGAATGATGGCCTTTGCGAATTTTGATTTGGTGGCAATTTGCGAGAATGATTTGAAGCCAAAAAATTTTTCTGCCTATGGACATGGCTCTATATACTATATATAAGGGGGCACCCAAGCGCTGCGGCAGGGGCCTAATTTCCACACAGGCAAAATTTTCAAAATATAAAAATTTATTTGGTTAAAAAGCATTAAGCCTGACAGCCTAATTCGTTAATTATGGTTTAATTCGTTAAAGTTCTATAAGGCTATCAGCCTGTTAACGACTCTTAACTAAAATAATTTTCAGGTTCCAAACCATTTACAGGCTCATAGCCTCTCCTCCAACAAGGTTTAACGAAAATTTAACACTTCCTAACCAAATATATTTTCAGGTTCCAATTATTTTATTAGCTGACAGGTATAAAATTATTATTTTAATTTATTAACGAAACAACCAGGAAATTTAATACGATTTAACCCGTAAAATTTTTATATGTTATTTATTTTACAGGCAAAAAAATTTCCAAAAAAAATCATGAAAAATTTTTCTGGTTCAAAAATTATTTGTATATTTACATATCGGAAATAATGAACGAAATAAATCAAAATCTGGAAACAAAAATTAACAGATACAGATTGAAAATTTAACATAAAAAGTTTTTCCGGTTCAAATAAAATGAGTATATTTACAATATAAATAATAAAACAATAAAGAATATGACACAGTTAGAAAAATTCTTGTTCGAATTATCATTCGGAGAAATTAAAAAAATTCGTGATTATATGTTAAAAAGGTATCACGTATATTGTGGCTCAATGGAAAAGCTGGCGAGAGAAATAGACGAGAGAATACCGGAGCCGCTTGAAGAACTGTACGAAGTGCTCGCATAACAGGAGAACATCCCGGGCGGGAGAATGGCCGTAATGGCATCAGTGGCTCAACTCCACTGCCGGGAACAAGAGAATTAACAATAAAAATTTACAGCAATGAAAGTAAACAGAAATTACCGTTTCGTATTGACGAACATTCCAAACAGCATGTTGGAAACAGGAGAAGTAAGAATTGACAACGAGGAAGTAACCGGCGAGAGAATGTTTGCCAGTGAATGCCACTACTATGCCGAAAAAAATATCCTCGAGTGTATCAAGGACGCAGCAAAACGCGACGACTTGCGCGGCTACTACGAACACACTTACTGTATCTACAAAGAGGACAAACCGAAAAAGGAGACAGTAGAGCGTGAAGAGGACGGCAAGAAAATTACCGAGACAAGAGAAATACCTGGCAAGGCAATGCTGGTCGAAGTGATAACTGTAGACGAAAACGGCGTGAATATCCGCTAAAAGCGGATAGCCCTCTCGGGAGAACTCCCAACAGGAGGCAGCAGTTCGACTCTGCTGGAGGGCACTAATGTATAACAACTAAAATTACAGTAAAATGGTTAAAACGTACTACCGTAACGAGTACACTGAAAAACAGTGGAAAGCCTTGTCAATCAAGGCCGCGGAACTGGGTTGCCAGGTGACTTATGGCCGATATGGCGACTGTGCTGAAATTGACTCGACAGACCGAGAGAATGCCGTTCTCCAGAGCACTGGCAAGAGAATTTACCTTCACAAGTTCCAAAGAATTTACTAATATGGCAGACGATAGATTTAATTACATGCTGCTCGACCGCCTTCGCTGCGATTGTGAATATTACCTCGGCTACGGTAACCGTAATGCAAATCACAGCCTTTGGGCTCATGATGAGCAGAAACAAATTGATAAAATGCGAGAGCTTTACGATTTGTTGCCGATAAAGCCTGAATGGCTTACGAGAGAACAGATTGACGAATACGCTGCTCAGATGGGAGCCAAATAATAACCAACATTTTTTAACGAAAAAAGTTCCTGAAGCAGTATTCTAATTCAGAAGAAATATGTATATTTGCATATACTTAAAAAGATATGGCGCAAGCCAGATTTGAAACTTAAATAATAAATGAATATGGAAACAAAAGTTTTTTATGTAGCAGTCGCTTATGGCGCAATCTTTCAACCCACGATTATGGAGAAGTTCGACAACCTGACAGACGCAGAGAGCTATGCGGCTCTTATGTGCCGCACGAAGAAAGCACGATACATTGTGCTTGAACAGCAAACAGAATGGGACGGCACTTCTCAAGAGAATGCATAACCTTAGCCGCTGCAAGAGGATTGGCTTTAAGCGTGGAGCGATACCACCAGCGGCACAAATTCAATAACAATTCAAAATTTACAGCATTATGGTAACAGTAAAATTTTCAACTGACAAGCTGGACAACGGAACATTTCTTATATTTCCTACTGTCCTGGTAGACAAATCAGAGAAGAAGACAAAAGCGGCTATTACAATCTGCTTTGCATGGATAAACGGCTTATTTGAGGTTGGTATCAAGTGGAGCCGCAAGGTAACTAACCAAGAAACAGCTCAAGACAATGGCAGTGAAGAAAAATGAAATGTTCGTAACGGCTTATCGTCTTCAAGTTGAGGTAACTCGAGAGAACTTGAACAGCATGGAGGACTTCGTAGAAGCCATTTCGGATTGCGCTATCGTGTCCAATGAAGAGGGTTATGTAGCTATCATAGTAGCGTCTTCGGACGCCTTAGGGACCACGAAATTGGCAAATATGGCACTTAAATTCTTTGGCAAAGAAGGATATTCTATAAGTACGTTAGGACTCCTGGGGCCGTTTAAGAAATAAAGAATTACGGTTGACATTTTTTAACATAGAAACAGATAAAAAATACTCAAATAATTTTTCTAGTTCGAAAATAGTTTGTATATTTGCATATCGAAAATAACAAAATAACGTTTTAATAACAATTCAAAAATTACAGTATTATGGCAACAAAGAAATTTGCTCAGATGACAACCAAGAAGCTGAATGCCCTTCTGGCAACAGCAAGTGATGAAGACAAGGCAGCTATCGAGGCAGTACTCGCAGCTCGTGAACAGGCTCAGGCTCCTAAAGCTGAAACTCCTGCAGAAACTCCTGTATACGAGGATGAAACTCCGCTCACTCCAGAAGAAGAAGCCGCTCTGAAAGCAGCTGAAGAGAATGGCGGACTCAACCCGCTCTACAATGGTAGCAAGGCAACTCAGGAGAAAAAGCCAAAGATGACCGACGAGGAGCGTCACGCATTGGCCGAAGAGCTGAAGAAGAACGTTAACCACCGTTGTCAGGCAGTTCCTTTCAACACTGCAGAATGGGTTGACGGCTATATCGCCGGAGTGATTGAAGAGAAGCGCAGCAATAAGGTGCTCTATGCAATCAAGACAGACGACGGACGCCGCATCGTTAAGGTACACGACAGCAATCTTGTTCGCATTCTGGATGAAGTCGTTGAGCCGGAGAAGAAAGCCCGCGCTCGCAAAGCAAAAGACCCGGCAGACAAAGTTGAATGGACACCGGAAGCAATTGCCGAAGAGGTTAACGAAGTTATCAGCAACGTGGGCAAAACGGTAGAATTTGAGAAATACCGCACTACAGACGAAAACGGCGAAGAGCACATTGAAATGGTAGTCGGCCGTATTGTGGCAATCGTGCCTGACAAACGAGCTCAGCGTTTGCTCTACCGCATTTCAGTTCCGGCTCCTATCGAAGGCAATCCGCTCGCAACAAAGACTATGCACAAGGTTGTGAAAGCCGAGGGCATTAAGATTACCGAAGAGTTCGACGAAGAAGGTGCACAGCTCAATGCTAAGTATTTGGAGCGCCGTGAGGCAGCAGCAACCCGCACTCCGCTTACTCCTCAGGACCGCGTAATTCGCTGCGAGGAGAATGTGAAGAAGGCAGAGGAGAAGCTGCAGAAAGCTCAGGAAGAGCTGGAAGCCAAAAAGAAGCAACTCGAGGATGCAAAGAAGGAGCTGGATGAATATCTCGCCGGTCAGGCAAATGGAGAAACTGCCGAAGCTCCTGCTGAGACTACAGCCGAAGAGGAGTCACTTGCATAACACAGCCACCTGACGCCGTTTCTCCCATAGAGCCGTCTCGAAAGAGGCGGCTCTTTTTTTGCTGCATATCTAAATATGCGGCTATTTTTGTATTATTGCGATTTATGTTAAAATATGTAAACTCATAGAAACATGCTTCTTTCGCGTTCTAGGACACTTTTAGGCTTTAGGTGTACTATAATATGGGTTAACTCAATTCGACGCGATAGAGGTCAAAAGAAGTGTATCTATCAATGTATTTTTATAAAGCCTATAATATGAATTGAGGCATGGACTTTCTTGAGCTTTAAGCCACCAAGCAGCTATATAAATAGCTGTTAAATTTATGGCTAAAAAGTTGACTCATTTTCTTGGCTTCTAGGACACTTTTATTTGAGAATAATAGTAAACTAAATCTATAAAAAGAAATGAGGAGAGAATGAACGAGAATAATGAAATTTCATATATTTTTGAGGCGTTTAGAGCTCTATATTTTTATATTAAAGCTGCAATAAACCAGTGAAAAATTTTTATGTTAAAGTCTGTAAAACAGTGATTTATATCAAGATTATTTTGTACTTTAGCCTATAAAAGAACAAAAGTGAAACTGTTAAAAAATGTTACACACTAGAACACATAAAAGCCGCATGGCCATTAAAAATGAGCGGCTTATGTC
>OODO01000290.1_pt1 | contig 51496 bp, 43 predicted proteins | sample 1671261 | NCBI WGS metagenome assembly OODO01 (sample SAMN06348138, study PRJEB24527) | human gut metagenome | biome: human gut; feature: ankylosing spondylitis patient; material: feces | host: Homo sapiens | place: China | collected 2015-10 | reverse complement strand
ACGCAATCTGCTTGCTGATTTTCCGTCATACTGCACAGAAATCCCTTGACATACGGCAGTATGCCTGCGGAATTTCTGTGCAATCTGTCGAAAAATCCGACTACGCATCTTACGCACAAGCTTTGTGCGGTATTGCCTAAAATTTTATTGTGTTAAGGTAAGCAAAAGCCGCACATGACTTCACTCATGTGCGGCTTTTTGAAAAGGGAAACCGGGCAGTCATTTTTGCAGGAAAAGCGGAGACGGTTTCTGTTTGCCGTACATAGAACGGTTTCCGCTGCACAGCCGGGAAACGGTGCAGACAACGGCAAAATAGGGCAGGCAGGAGAATCCGAACACTTCCGTTCCGATGCAGATGGGCGCCAGCCAGGTGTTGGAGGCACTCCCGAACACTGCCGCATAGCAGAGCGCCGCACCAAACACAGCCGGGAGTCCGAACAGCGGCGCAGCGACAGCGCCCAGGCAGGCACCGATGGCGAACAGCGGCGTGACTTCACCGCCCTGGAATCCGACGGCAAGGGTGCAGACGGTGAACAGCAGCTTGCCCAGAAAGTCGAACCAGTAGATCGTTTCGCCGTTGCAGGCAAGGGAAATCAAATTTGTGCCGAGTCCGGTATAGCGTCCCTTTCCGCAGAGGAAGAGAAGCAGCGCCAGCACTGCACCGCAGACGGCGATGCGCAGCAGGGGATTGGGGAACAGTTTTGCCGCCCAGGATTTTCCCTGTTTCAGCAGCAGGGTGAAGATACCGCCGGCAATGCCGGAGAAAACGCCCAGCAGAAGGATCGGCACGGAAAACGGTGCAGTATCCACATCCGGCAGAGCAACCTGAAAGGTCTCCAGCCCCAGCGCCGCAGAGACCCAGTTGGCAGAAACGGCGGCGAGAACGGCAGGGAGCAGCGCACGGTATTCCAGCCTGCCCACTGCCAGGACTTCCAGGGCAAAGCAGACTGCCGCCAGCGGCGCATGGAACAGACCGCTGAAACCGGCAGCCATGCCGGCAATGGTCAGAATGGGGACGGCATCGGGGATATCCCGGAACCAGGGGATGCGCCTGCCCATGTTGTGGGAGACCGCAGCACCCAGCTGAACCGCAACGCCTTCCCGTCCGGCACTTCCGCCGCAGAGATGGGTGAGCCAGGTGCTGCCGATCAGAAGCGGAATGAGCCGGAGCGGAATGCGTTTTGCCTTGCCGTCGGCGGCGTCGAAGATGAGGCTCATGCCCTGGGCGCTCTCTTTGCCGTATTTCTGGTAGACCCAGACCATCAGAACGCCGGCAATCGGCAGAAACGGCAGGCACCAGAGCAGGTGGTTGCTGCGGAATGTGCCGATCCACAGGAGAATGCGCCCGAATCCGGCGGTGAGCGCACCGGTCACAATGCCGGCGGCGATCGCCAGACCGCAGAGCGCTGCGGTGGGAAGTATGGAATTGCGAATGTTGCTTTTCATAGACAGGACCTCCGGAAAAATAAAAAAGCCGACAGCATCTGCGTCAAATGCAGATGTCATCAGCTTGTCAGCGGTTTTGGAATTCCAGGGGAGAACATCATTCCCCGAATCAGATTGTACTTATATTATACAGTATCTTTCAGAATCTGTCAAGAAAAAATCAGAGAGGAATCATTGCCATGAAAGAACAGCGAAAAATCGTCCTTGGCGGCGAGACGGTCTCCTATACCCTGGAACGCAAGGCAGTGAAAAATATCAATCTGCGTCTACGACCGGATACCGGGCTGTCCGTTTCTGCGCCGAAGTATGTGGCGCTGTCCCAGGTGGAGCGTGTACTGATGCAGCACCAGCAGAAGATCCTGGAGACACTGCGCCAGTACCAGACCGCAGCGGCGGAAAGGCGGCAGCAGTATCCCCGGAGCTTTTCCACCGGAGAAACGGTACTGTACCTGGGGAAATACTGTACTCTGGAAGTTCTCCGGGGCAGCCGGGAATGCGTGCAGGTGCAGGGGGACAAGCTGCTTTTGCTGGTGAAACATCCGGAGGATGCCCAGTGCCGGGAGCGTGTGTTCAACAGCTGGTGGGAGACCAGCTGCGAAAAGGCGGTGCGCAATCTCTGCCGGGCGGTCTATCCGGTGTTTGAGGCGAAAGGCGTGGCGTTTCCGGAGATCCGGTTTCGCAGGATGGTCGCTCAGTGGGGAAACTGCCGCCCGACTCGTGGCGTGCTGACATTCAATCTGCGGCTGCTGGCTGCACCGGTGCGCTGCATCGAATATGTGGTGATCCATGAGTTTACCCACTTTCTCCATCCCGACCACTCACCGGCGTTTTATGCGGAGATCGCCGCGGAACTGCCGGACTGGAAACAGCTGCAGGAAACTTTGCAGCATATGGTAGAAACACGGATATAGCGCGGGATTTCCGGCAAAATTCCGAAAACCAGCCGTTTTTTTCCGATCGTTTCTCCGGAGAGTTGACAATATGGCTAAAAAAGCCGCAGCCGCTTTGTTCAGTTTCCATATATTTTCCGTGTGAAAGGAAAAAACTGTTGATTTTTTTTGTGCGGTATGATAAAATAAACTTCGGGCATGTCTGCACTTTTTTTGAGAATTGTCCTAGAGTGGGGCAGAATGTGCAGAAGAAATGCGAAAAACGAAAGGAGCTTTTTTTATGAAGAAACTTGGGCTCGGTAAACGGGTGCTGGCGTGCGCTGCCAGTGCTGCGACGTTACTGACCGGAACCACAGCGTTGTCTGGACTGACAACACTGGGAAGCATGGCGGCATCTGCTGCATCTTATGACAACTATGCAAAGTTGCTGCAGTACTCCATGTATTTCTACGACGGCAATATGTGCGGTTCTGACGTTGACACTGCCTCTCAGTTCAGCTGGAGAGGCAGCTGTCACGGCAGCGATGAAGTAGACGGCGGTTTCCACGATGCAGGCGACCACGTAAAGTTTGGTCTGCCGGCTGGCTACACCGCATCTACCCTGGGCTGGGGCTACTATGAATTCAAAGACAGCTATGACGCACTGGGACAGACTGCACACCTGCAGGCGCTGACCAACCGTTTCTGCGATTTCTTCAAGGCAAGCACAAAGCTGAGCGGCGACACCGTAACAAGCTTTTGCTACCAGGTAGGCGTAGGACAGGCTGACCACGACGTCTGGTGTTCTCCGGAATCCCAGAACGATCAGAGCCTGCGTACCGCATACTGGACTTCTGATGATGCCAGCGACATCGCCGCAGAATATGCAGCAGCACTGGCAGTGAACTACATTAACTTCGGCAATGCAGAAGACCTGAAGTATGCAAAGGCACTGTACAATTATTCCATCAAGACCAACAAGGCAAATTGTCCGGAGGCTGCAAACTTCTACAACTCCTATGACTATTATGATGACCAGGCATGGGCTGCAGGCTGGCTGTACCTGGCAACCAACGACAGCACCTACAGCTCGTTCCTGAATAAGTTCATGAACGACACCAATGCAGGCAAGTCCGGTCAGTCCGGATGCAAGTGGGGCGTATACTCCACCATGTGCTGGAATAATGTCAGCCTGGGCGCTGCAATCCTCCAGAGTGAGATCACCGGCGATGCAATGGACTGGGCAAAGGTCACTACATATCTGAACGGCAAATGCACCAGTGAAAGCACCTATTACTGCGAGAGCGACTGGGGCAGCGCACGTTATAACACTGCACTGCAGATGGCAGCACTGGCTACCACGAAGTATTCTGCAAAGAGCGGCATGGATTATTCCAGCTGGTGCAAGGCACAGATGGGCATGATCCTGGGCAACAACCCGAAGAATGTGAATTTCGTTGTCGGCATGGACAGCAATTCTGCAAAGTATCCGCACCACAGAGCTGCATCCGGCTATCAGAGCTTTGACGAAATGAAGGGCAAGACCGACTACAGCAGCAATGGCCACACGCTGGTCGGCGCTCTGGTCGGCGGTCCGGCAGATTCCAACTTCACTTATACCGATTCTGTAAACGACTATCAGGCAAACGAAGTTGCCCTGGACTATAACGCAGGTCTGGTCGGTGCAGCAGCAGGTCTGTACTCCATTTACAAGACTGGTTCTGTAGATTCCAGCATTGAGGGTGTCAGCGGCGGCGCTGTAGTTACCACTGCTACTACAAAGGGAACTACCACAACCACAACTGGAAAGACCACTGCAACCACTAAAAAAACCACAACCACTACTACTACAAAGGCTACTCAGAAGACAACTGTGACAACCACTACTGTACCGGGCGGCAGCGGCAAGACTGCAAACATCAGCACTGGCACACAGACTGGTACTGCAGGCGACAAGCAGGCATATGCAGAATTTGCACCGAACGGCGCAAAGACTGCGACTCTGTACTATAAGGTCAAGACCAGCGACACCAACTCCAGCGGTGCATTCGGCACATGGACCGGTACCTGGGAACAGGAAGACTTTGAAGTAACTGTCGGCGCAAACGGACAGTGCAAGGTAACCTACAACATCCCGTCCAACGTTGGACAGACCGTAAAGGCAATGGTATTCTATCCGGACGCAAGCAGCGTCAAGATCGACAAGGTCGTTCTGGACGAGGGCAGCACTCCGGCAACCACTGCATCCAGCACAAAGCAGAACCCGACAACTACTGCTACTACTGTAGCACCGGGCGGAGATGACAAGACTGCAAACATCAGCACCGGCACACAGACCGGTACTGCAGGCGACAAGCAGCTGTATGCAGAATTTGCTCCGAACGGCGCAAAGTCCGCAACCCTGTACTACACCATCTCCACCAAGGATACCAACTCCAGCGGCGCATTCGGTACATGGACCGGTACCTGGGAACAGACCGACTTTGATGTTACCGTTGGCGCAAACGGTCAGTGCACCGCAGATTATGTGATCCCGTCCAATGTCGGACAGACCGTAAAGGCAATGGTATTCTATCCGGATGCAAGCAGCGTTAAGATCGACAAGGTCGTTCTGCACTACGGTGATACCGTAACTACCGGCACAACAAAGGCACAGCCCTCCAGCGGCGGCAAGTACACCAAGGATGTAAACCAGTCTGTCGTTTATGACGAACTGCCTGCTGGTGATAAGATGCTGGGCTGGAAGTGGTCCGACCTGGGCGTTCCGGCCGGCGAAAAGGTAACCAAGGTTGAGATCAACATCTCCACCAGCAAGAAGCAGATCGGCAAGTGGCAGGGCGCATTCGGCTCTTCCACCAGCGTAGCTCCGGATTACTGGACACAGTCTGACGATATGGAACAGACTATCAGCGGCAAGACCGGCAGCATTGTATGGAACGTAGATTCTGCAACCTCTGAGATCATCCAGACCCAGTACGGCGGCGAGCTGAAGTTCGGCGTTTGGTGGATCGACTGCAACAAGTTCACCATCGACTCCATCACAGTTTACACAGACGCTTACGGCGGCAGCAGCACAACAGTTACCACTTCCAAGACAAGTGCAACTACACAGAAGACAACCGCAACTACTTCCAAGACAACTGCGAAGACAACTTCTACCACAAAATCCAGCACACAGAAGCCCAGCGATCTGCCGTCTGCAAGCATGTACGGCGACGTAAACCTGGACGGTCGTGTAGACATCACAGACGCTGTTATCCTGAACAAGGCAGTTGCAGGCGCAATCTCCCTGAATCCGCAGCAGCAGGCAAATGCAGACTGCTGCACCGATGACGGCGTAGGCGCTAACGATGCGATCGTTCTGCTGAAGTTCCTGGTTTCTCTGGTAAAGTCTCTGCCGTCTGCAGACTAAGCCACAGGCGCTGAAACGGCGTAAAAAATTATCGAAATCGTATATTCAAAAGCGGATATCGTCAAAACTTTTGGCGGTATCCGCTTTTCTGTGACAGCATATCCGAAAAAACTGTCGTTACATATGTCATGTTGCACAAAAAGAGAGGAAACTGTTTAGCAAGTTTTACTGAAATTTGAAAATCCGCTTTACAACAAAATTCTCATGTGTTATAATAAATGAAACGAGAAAGATATGCCCTGCGACGGGATACGTGCGTCTTGAAATCCGGTCCCTGCGGTGTGTATCAGCCGGCGAGTTCGGCAGAAGAAATCGTTGCAAAAGGAATATGCGTACCTATATTCCAAAATCTCAAATCATTCATTTTCAAGGAGGATATCTATGCTGAAGAAAAAACTCGGCAAGAAGGCACTTGCCTTTGCTTCCGCTGCAGTGATGGCAGTTTCTGCTACCGCTACAGGTCTGACAGCGCTGTCTATGACTGCGTTCGCAGGCGAGGAGCTGGGCGAAGGTACTTTCGAAAACGGAAAGGGCTTGCCTTGGCACATTTGTGAAAATGCAACTGCTGTCATGAAGTTCGATATCACCGACGGTATCTATGCGATCAAGCTGGAAAATGTCGGCGGTACTTCCAACGGCGGTGAGAGCCGCTGGGACTGCCAGTTCCGTCACAGAAACCTGACCATTGAAAGCGGTCACACCTATCGTATCACCTACAGCGTAAAGCCGTCTAACAGCGGTCACATGTACGCAAAGCTGGGTAATATGTCCAACGACGACCAGGAACTGTGGCACAGCAACGGTGAAGAGCTGAGCATGAGCTACGAAGAAGGTCTGACACAGACACAGCTGGAAGACAAGCTGAAGAGCGCTTCCAAGACCGGCAACAAGGTAGACTACGGTCAGGGCTGGGATGCTTGGTATCACAAGGAATATCCGGCAAACCAGTGGACCACTGTTGCTTATGAATTCACTGCTGACCAGACCGTTGAGGGTACTGCAGAGTGGACCTTCCACATGGGCGGTCAGGGTGCATATGCAACACAGGGCGACTGCTTCCCGAAGGACACCGTTATTCTGTTCGATAACCTGGCACTCATCGATATGACCGATGACAAGACAGACTATAAGGCAGAGGCAGCTTATGAGCCGACCGGCGTTGAAGTAAACCAGGTTGGTTACTATCCGAACGGTAAGAAGGTTGCTACTGTTGTTCTGTCCGACGGCGACACACAGAAGTATGACTATGAGATCAAGGATGCCAGCGGCAAGACCGTTTACAGCGGTACTACTGACGGCAACACCCAGTATGACAAGTCTGGCGCATGGGATTACACCCAGCAGATCGACTTCACCGATTTCACCACAGAGGGCAAGGGCTACACACTGACTGTTGCAGGCAAGACCTCTCTGCCGTTTGATATCGACAAGAACCTGTATGAGAAGTACAACGAAAAGAGCATGCTGACTTATGCCCTGAACTACTTCTATCAGAACCGTGCAATGGATACTGACGACCAGTACATTCCGTCTCCGCAGACTGTAGACGGCAGCAGCAAAACTCTGGGTCGTAAGGATTCCAACCACTGGCCGAACGATACTGCTTACATCGCAGACAAGTGGGTTTACATCTACACTTCCAAGCCGAGCTACAGCCAGTCCATCGACGTATCCGGCGGTTGGTTCGACGCAGGTGACTATGGTAAGTACGTTGTAAACGGCGGTATCTCTCTGTGGACTCTGATGAACATGTATGAGAGATCCAAGATGGTAGGCAAGGCTGACAAGTTCGGCGACGACTCCTCCGTTATGACCATTCCGGAAAACAAAAACGGCATTCCGGATATCCTAGATGAGTGCAAGATCGAACTGGACTTCTTCCTCAAGATGATACGTGACGACGGTATGGTTTACCACAAGGCTCACGACTATAAGTGGACCGGTCTGGCTGTCGCTCCGTATGACCAGAACGAAAACGGCAAGGAAAACAAGGCTCCGATGCGAATCGTTAAGCCGGTTACCTATGCAGCAACCCTGAACGCATCTGCAGCATTTGCACAGGCAGCTCGTCTGTTCAAGGACTATGATGCAGCTTATGCAAAGACCATGGAAGACGCAGCAATCAAGACCTATGCTGCAGCACAGAAGAACTACAAGCCGTTCACAAGCTGGGGCGGCGACACCAAGGGTGAAGGCGGCATCTCCGCTGACATCATGTACGCTCCGCTGGATCAGAACAAGGGCGGTGGCCCGTACGGTGATACCGAGGTCAGCGACGAATTCTACTGGGCAGCTTGCGAACTGTACATCACAACCGGCGACAAGACCTATTATGATGAACTGATGAAGTATGGTACCAACGCTTATGGTACTGACAATGCAAAGGCACTGGAAATCTCCACAACTCTGGTTGGCGGTGAGAACAACGGTTCATTCTCCCTGTTCACATGGGGTACTCTGAACTCCGTTGGTTCTATCTCCCTGTATGTAAACTCTCAGGATATGCTGGATAAGGGTCTGCTGACTCAGGATGAAGTAAACACCCTGAAGGCACAGGTTCTGAAGGCAGCTGACTCCGTTCTGGAAGTACAGAACAAGTCTGCATACGGCATCCCGTACGTAGGTCATGACTATGACACAACTGTATGGAAGTATGACGCAGCATCCGGCAAGGGTGAATCCCAGACTCTGAGCCTGGAAGGCGGTTATGAATGGGGTTCCAACTCCATGGTAATCAACAACTCTATGGCACTGGCACTGGCTTATGACGCATCTAAGGATGTAAAGTACATCGATGGTGTTACTACCGCAATGGACTACCTGATGGGCCGCAACCCGTTGGAACAGGGCTATGTAACCGGTTACGGTGAACACTCCACAAAGTACCCGCACCACAGATGGTGGTCTGGTCAGCTGAACAGCAACGACTTCCCGTATGCTCCGTACGGCGTTCTGTCCGGCGGCCCGAACTCCAACATGGAAGACCCGATGGTTCAGGGTCAGGGCTACAAGGTAGGTTCTATCGCTCCGATGAAGTGCTACCTGGATAACGTTGAGGCTTGGTCTGTAAACGAGTGCACCATCAACTGGAACTCTCCGCTGTGCTGGGTTGCATCCTTCCTGGATGACGAAGCTCCGAACATCGTTCGTGACTCCAGCGATACAAAGCCGACCACAACAACTGACGGCAAGACTACAACAACTGAGACTACAGCAACCACTGCTACAAGCGACAACGATTCTTCCTCTACTGCATCTACAGATAAGAGCGGCGAATCCACTACTACCACCACAAACGGCGGTTCTGTAACTCCTGGCGACGTTCTGCTTGGCGATACCAACCTGGACGGCCGTGTAGACATCACCGACGCTGTTCTGCTGAACAAGAAGGCTGCAAACGCAGTTGACTTCAACGCACAGCAGCTGCTGAACGGTGACTGCTACGATCAGAATGGCGAAATCGACGGCAATGATGCTACCGCACTGCTGAAGTTCCTGGTACACATCATCAAGGCTCTGCCGGAGACTTCCGATCTGAACGCATAATCGAAGTCGTTTTCTGAAACGATCTCCGTAAATAAAAAAGGCGCTGTGGCTGTAATGGCTGCAGCGCCTTTTTGTATTTGCAGAAAATGTCGAAATTTCCTATTGACAATCCCGGCGGAATCATGTATAATAAAAACAACAGTAGTGCGGCATATTTCGTGTGGCACTGCCGGCATACCTTATACCTTATCAAGAGTGGTGGAGGAACAGGTCCTGTGAAGCCCGGCAACCGGTTGGCGTTTTTGTCACATACGGTGCCAATTCCTGCGGTATAACCGAGAGATGAGGGGTTTGTACAAAAAGTTTTGGACACCCTGCGAGGGTGTCTTTTTTTGATACTATTCCCACGAGACAGAAAGGAACAAATCGAATGGCAAGAACTCTTTTTACATCCGAATCCGTAACAGAAGGACATCCGGACAAGATCTGCGACCAGATCTCTGACGCAGTGCTGGACGCTATCCTGGAACAGGACAGCAAGGCACGTGTTGCCTGCGAAACTACAGTCGCTACCGGCATGGTGCTGTGCATGGGTGAGATTTCCACCACTGCCAGAGTGGACATCCAGCAGATCGCACGGGATGTGATCGTGGACATCGGCTATGACAGAGCAAAGTATGGCTTTGACGGCTATACCTGTTCTGTACTCCAGGCGATCAACAAGCAGTCCCCGGATATTGCAATGGGCGTAAACGATGCGATCGAAACCAGAGGCGGCGAGACTACCGAGACCGGCGCTGGCGACCAGGGCATGATGTTTGGTTATGCCTGCGACGAAACGCCGGAACTGATGCCGCTGGCAATTTCGCTGTCCCATAAGCTGTGCAAAAAGCTGGCAGAACTGCGAAAGGATAAGACACTGACTTATCTCCGCCCGGACGGCAAGGCACAGGTCACCGTGGAATACGATGGGGACAAGCCGATTCGTGTGGATACAGTTGTCATCTCCACCCAGCACGCTGCAGATGTGACTCTGGAGACCATTCGCCGTGACATGATGCACTATGTGATCCCGGCTGTGATCCCGGCAGAACTGCTGGACGAAAACACTAAGTATTTCATCAACCCCACCGGACGTTTCGTGGTAGGCGGTCCTCAGGGCGACAGCGGTCTGACCGGACGGAAGATCATCGTAGACACCTACGGCGGCACAGCTCGTCACGGCGGCGGCGCATTCAGCGGCAAGGATCCGACGAAGGTTGACCGTTCCGCTGCCTATGCGACTCGTTATATTGCGAAGAATATCGTTGCGGCTGGTCTGGCAAAGCGCTGCGAGGTGCAGCTGGCATATGCCATCGGTGTGGCAAATCCGGTTTCCATCCGTGTGGATACATTCGGCACCGGCACTGTTTCTGAGGAAGTGCTGGCAAAGGCAGTACCGGAAGTGTTCCAGCTGACACCGGACGGCATCATTGAGATGCTGGATCTGCGCAAGCCGCAGTACCGGAAACTGGCGGCCTATGGCCACATGGGTCGTGAAGACCTGGGCGTGGCATGGGAGCGCCGGGACAAGGTAGATGCTCTGAAAGCAGCAGTTGCAAAGGTGCAGTAAGCGGCATCTGTATCAGTTGAATTGATAGGAACAAGGCTTTTCCCGAGGGATTGGGGAAAGCCTTTTCTGTTACTTTCAAAAAAGCTGTGACCAATTCGGCAAAAAAGCGGTCTATAAGAGTGAAAGGAAGTGAAAATGATGCAGGATGAAGAGTTGATTCGTCTGTATGTAACACGTTCTGAACGTGCAATTGCGCTGACCAGCGATAAATACGGCGGCTATTGCCATACGATCGCCTATCAGATTTTGAAAGATTTAGAGGATTCGGAAGAATGCGTAAATGATACTTACTGGAAAGCGTGGAATGTGATCCCGCCAACGATGCCGAAATGTTTCAAAGCCTTTCTTGGGAAAATTACCCGGAATCTGGCACTGCACCGCTGGGAGAAAAACAGCACGAAAAAACGTGGCGGAAATCAGATTCCGTTCCTGCTGGATGAATTGGCGGAATGTATCCCATCCCAGGAAGACATTCCGAAAAAGGTAGAGGATGCTGAAATATGCGCACTGTGCAATCAGTTTTTAGAGATGCTTTCCAAGGAAAAACGCATGGTATTTGTGCGGCGGTATTGGTATTGTGATTCGGTATCGGATATCGCAAAAATGGTATCATTTTGGAGAAAGCAAAGTGAAGATGATGCTGTCCCGGACACGAAAAGAACTTCGGGATTATCTGGAAAAGGAAGGTGTTGAACTATGAAAGAGTTTCGGCTTTTGTATCTCATTGGAGACATCCAGGACAAGTTTATTTTAGAGGCGGCACAGGAACAGCAGGACACCAGGCGAGGCGGATTTTCGAAAAAAATCCGGTATTGTGCTTTGGGACTGTGTGCTGCAATGGCACTGTGTGCCGGATTGGTGGTATATACGCAGTTCCAGCGCACTTCGGACAGTTTGGTAGGCCGTCCAAAGGTGACTACCGCAGTGACAGATGACGATGTGCAGATCGCAAACCCATTCCAGGAATGCACCGACCTTTCCGAGGCGGCACAGATCGCCGGGTTCTCCATTACAGCACCGGATTCCTGCGTCAACAGTTCTGGTAAAGTTATACAGGCGATACAGAATGATATGATTGAGATCATCTACCAGGACGACGCCGGCAATGAACTGGCACGAATCCGGAAAGGGCTTGGCACCAGCGAAATCAGCGGAGACTATAACTTATATGAGAACGATTCTACCCAGGAAATTGACGGCAAGAGTGTACACATTCGTGGAAACGGCAGATTGGTCTATGCCGCAGACTGGACAGACGGTGTTTATGCGTATTCTGTGACATTTGAATCCGGCGCAGCGGAAGACACTGCGGAAGATGTTATCATGGCTGTGTATTAAAATGCAATGCTATCTCCTGTTTCTGTATGCTCCCTTATGCAGAAATGTGATATAAAAGATACCTCCTGCTTTTCTCTGAGCAGGCAGTATCTGTGCAAGGTCTGAAAAGACCGCTTCCTCCTTTATTACAGCGTTCTGTTTTCAAGGCAACACCGCATAAAGCTTGTGCGTAAGATGCGTAGTTCGATTTTTCGGCAGACTGTATAGAAATTTCGCAGGCATACTGTCGTATGTCAAGGGATTTCTGTGCAGTATGACGGGAAATCGACAAGCAGATTGCGTACAAAGCCAATAGGCGGGCTTTGTACGGTGTTGCCCTTCCCCCATTGAAACAGAACGCTTTTTTATTTCCCATTCCGGAACAACTTTCCCAACGCCTCTCGAATCTGTGACAGGGCATCTGCGGCAGTGTCCGGTTGAAAGGTTGTTTCATAGTCGTAGACGGCGACGCCGTCCGTTCCGTTTGTTTCCAGCGCCAGTTTTGCCTGACGAATGGGCAGCGTCGGCTCACTGCACCACTCCATGCTGCCGCTGCCTGCCCAGGTGTCCTCTTTGCCGCACTTGTGCGTGCCGATGCCGATGACCAGAGAAACGGACTCGCTGGAAACTGTCTCTGTCCAGGTCTGCAGCGCCTCCGCAAAAGGTGCGGTTTCGTTGGCAAAGCCGTAGTACAGTTGCGGAATCAGTACATCGCAGTAGCCGGTTTCCGTCCCCCAGCGGCGCACATCGGCATATTGTTTCGTGTAGTTGCCGTCCATCGTTCCCTGCGGACTGATGCTCAGCTGTATCGCCGGAGATGCCGCCTTAACGGTGCTGTAGATCTGCTGTACCATGGCATTGACCTGTTCCAGCCGGAATGCGCCCAGATCGTCCGCTTTTGCATCCGCAAATGCAGCTGCATCAAAGGCGGTTTCTGTGGTGGGGTAGAAGTAGTCGTCCAGATGGATGCCGTCCACATGGTACTGCGCCAGAATTTCCGCCACACCGTCTGCCACCAGCTGGCGCACTTCCGGATATGCCGGGTTCAGCCACCAGTATTCTCCCACTTTGCACAGATAGGTGCCGTTCTTCTGCGGATCGCTGTACCATTGTTTTACCGGATAGCTGTCCGGCATCGCTGCCATGGCGGAATCCTTTTGCAGCCGTAGCGGATTCACCCAGCCGTGGACAGATAAATGCAGCTGGTGCGCCTCTTCCAGCAGAATGGAAAACGGGTCATAATCGCCCACTTCCTTTGCCGGCGGAAAGAGGGCAGATTGATAATAGGCGTCTCCGAATGCCCGGAGATGGAGATAGACGGTGTTGATTCCCATGTCTGCCACCTGCTGAAAGCGCTGGCGCACAGCATCACGGAACTGATCTGCCGTCTTTCCGGCAAGGATTTCCCCGTAGTCCAGATAGGGAAACCACATCCCGTATACCGTGTCATAGTGGTACGCTGCTGTTTCGGTGTCATCCGGCGTGCAGTCTGTGGTGCCGCTGGCAACGTGCAGCTGTTCCACCTGCTGGACGTGTTTGGTGATATCGTCGCAGAAAGCGGCGTTTTCCGGTACGCTTTGTTCAGTCTGTGCGGCGCATCCGCTCAGGAAGGCCAGCAGAAAGGCTGAAAAAATGGGGATAATTTTATGTGTCATGGATGTTCAACCTCCGGAATGGGTGCAGTTCCGTGAAAATCCCACGGAAAAATTTGTGGAAATACAGCGAATCACCGAAAAGAAAAATTCGCCTTGCATTGCCTGTGAAAAGATGCTATAATAAAAGTATGTTTCTGATTGCGAAAAAATGCGGAAAAGTCTGTCCTGCGTCCAAAAAAACGTGTGATGCAGGACGGCGATACGGAAAAGGAGAGAAAATTTATGTTGTCTGATATCGAAATTGCACAGCGTGCAGAAATGTACCCCATCGGTAAGGTGGCAGCGGAACTGTCCATCGAAGAGGAAGATATCGAGTACTATGGTCACTACAAGGCAAAGCTGTCGGAGCAGCTGTTCAAAAAGCTGGACAGCAAGCCGGACGGTAAGCTGATTCTGGTGACCGCCATCAACCCGACACCGGCAGGCGAGGGCAAGACTACCGTCAGCGTAGGTCTGGCAGACGCACTGCACCAGATCGGCAAGAAGGCAGTCCTGGCACTGCGTGAACCGTCCCTGGGTCCGGTATTCGGCATCAAGGGCGGTGCAGCCGGCGGCGGCTATGCACAGGTCGTTCCCATGGAGGATATCAACCTGCACTTCACCGGCGATATGCACGCCATCACTGCGGCAAACAACCTGCTGTGTGCTATGCTGGATAACCATATGCAGCAGGGCAATGTGCTGCGCATCGACCAGCGCCGGGTTATGCTCAAGCGTGTGCTGGACATGAACGACCGTGCGCTGCGGAACATCGTCATTGGTCTGGGCGGCAAGGTGGACGGTATTCCCCGGAGCGACGGATTCCAGATCACCGTTGCCTCCGAGGTTATGGCAATCCTGTGCCTGGCATCTGACCTGGCAGACCTGAAGGAACGCCTGGGCAAGATCCTGGTGGCATACGATCTGGACGGCAATCCGGTTTATGCCAAGGATCTGGGCGCAAACGGTGCTATGACAGCACTGCTGAAGGATGCCCTCAAGCCGAACCTGGTACAGACCCTGGAGCATACGCCGGCGCTGATTCACGGCGGCCCGTTCGCCAACATTGCGCACGGCTGCAACTCGCTCCGTGCCACAAAGCTGGCGCTGAAACTGGGCGACTACTGCGTGACCGAGGCAGGTTTCGGCTCTGATCTGGGCGCAGAGAAGTTCTTCGACATCAAGTGCCGCTACGGCGGTCTGAACCCCAGCTGCGTGGTTCTGGTCGCAACTGTTCGTGCGCTGAAATACAACGGCGGCGTGCCGAAAACAGAACTGACTACCGAGAATCTGGATGCACTGAAAAAGGGTATCGTAAATCTCCAGGTGCATATCGAGAATATGAAGAAGTACGGCGTACCGGTAGTGGTTGCCATCAACCGTTTCCAGTGCGACACAGATGCAGAGCTGAACTTTATCCAGAAGTTCTGTGAAGATCTGGGCGCAGAATTCGCTCTGACCGAAGTGTTCGCTAAGGGCGGCGCAGGCGGCAAGGAACTGGCAGAAAAGGTCTGCAAGACCATCGAGACCAAGCCGTCCAATTTCCACGTACTGTATGACACAGACCTTTCCGTAGAGGAAAAGGTGGAAAAGATCGCAAAGGAGATCTACCGTGCAGACGGCGTGACCTTTACTGCTCCGGCAAAGAAAGCGCTGGCACAGATCAATGCTCTGGGCTGCGGCAATCTGCCGGTATGCGTGGCAAAGACACAGTACTCCCTGTCGGATGATGCTGCGAAGTTGGGCAAGCCGGAACACTTCACCATCACGGTCCGTGACGTGACACTGTCCAACGGCGCTGGCTTTGTGGTTGTTCTCACCGGCAACATCATGACCATGCCGGGTCTGCCGAAGGCACCGTCGGCATTGAAGATCGACTGCGACAACGACGGCAACATTACCGGATTGTTCTAAGGAGATGGAACAGGCGTGTTGAAAATACAGAAAACGACGGCATCGCCGGCGGAGACCATTGCCTTTGCGGAACAGCTGGGGAAACAGCTGCACGCCGGAGATGTGATCGCCTATTTCGGCGGTCTCGGCGTGGGAAAGACCACCTTTACCCGTGGATTGGCAAAGGGCATGGGACTGCCGGATGTGGTCTCTTCGCCTACCTTTGCCATTGTGCAGGAATACCACGGCGACGGACTGTCGCTCTACCATTTTGATATGTACCGCATCGAGGGCGCATTGGATCTGGAATCCACCGGGTTCTATGACTATCCCCTGGATGAGGGCGTATTTGCCATTGAGTGGTCGGAGAATATCGCATCGGAGCTGCCGGAGAACTGCATCCGCATCACCATTGAGCGGCTTTCCGATGACGGCAGACAGATCACAGTAGAAGGAGATGAGCGCTTTGCGAATCTTGGGGATTGACACTTCCGGAAAAGTAGCGGCTGCGGCGCTGTATGACAGCGAAAGCCGCTGCCTGCTGGCGCAGCAGACGGTTTATACAAAACGTACCCATTCCCAGGTGATCCTGCCTCTGGCAGAGCGTCTGCTGGCGGACACCGGGCTGAACTGGCAGGATGTAGACGGTTTCGCTGCGGCGAAAGGTCCGGGTTCCTACACCGGGCTGCGCATCGGCATTGCGGCGGTAAAAGCCATGTCCTACGCCCTGCAGATCCCTTGCGTGGGAATCTCTACGCTGGAAGGGCTGGCGTGGCAGAATCTGTCCTGGCAGGGCGTGATCTGTGCGGTCATGACGGCGAGACAGTCTCTGGTCTATGCCGGACTGTACCAGAGTGACGGCACGCAGATCACAGCAATGCAGCCGGACGGAATGCAGCCTGCGGCAGAACTGGCGCAGCAGCTGGCATCACTGGAACAGCCGGTGCTGCTGGCGGGCGATGCAGTGGAACTGTTCCGGGCGGAGCAGGGTCTGACAATCGCATCTCCCATGACACGTCTGCAAAACGGCACGGGCATCTGTCTGGCGGCGGCGCAGGCACAGTGGCAGACCCCGGCAGAACTGATGCCGGAGTATTTGCAGCTGGTGAAAGCGGAAAAGGACTTGCAGGAGAAACAGCGGGCAAAGTGATTTTCGTGTATCTTGGGAAATACACCTTGCAATTGTCCGGTAAATATGCTATAATAGAAGTATCTCAAGACAAAGGAGTCAGAAGAACATGAAAATTTGGATTGGATGTGACCACGCCGGCTATGAACGCAAGCAGGAGGTCATTGCGCTGCTGAAAGAACGGCAGCTGGAAGTGGAGGACTGCGGCTGTAACGGCGAAAGAGCCGATTATCCGGTGATCGCCAAGGCAGTCGGTACTGCGGTGGCATCTCATCCGGGTGACATGGGGATTCTGATTTGCGGCACGGGAATCGGTATGTCGATCGCTGCAAACAAGATCCGGGGCATTCGTGCATCACTGTGTGCAGATGCGTTTTCCACCAAGTACACCCGTCTGCACAACGACGCCAATGTAATGTGCATGGGCGCCCGGACACTGGGCAGCGGTCTCGCATTGGAACTGGTGGAGATTTTCCTGGATACGCCTTTTGAGGGCGGCAGACACGAGAACCGTGTGAATATGATTACTGAACTGGAAAAAGAATGGTAACAGGAGGATAAGAACATGGCAGGGATTCATGTAGTAGACCACCCGCTGGTGCAGCACAAGATCTCACTGATGCGGGATAAAATGACAGGCGTAAAGGAATTTCGGGAGCTGACCTCTGAGACAGCAATGCTGATCTGTTATGAGGCGACCCGGGATCTGCCGATGAAGGAAGTCACCATCGAGACACACCAGGGCATCGCTAAGACCAAGGTGATCTCCGGCAGAAAGCTGGCTTTCGTTCCCATCCTGCGTGCAGGTCTGGGACTGGTAGACGGCGTTACTTCGCTCATTCCGGCGGCAAAGATCGGTCATATCGGTATTTTCTGCGAACCGGGTACACACGATGCCGTGAAGTACTATTCCAAGATGCCGGATGACATCGCAGAGCGTGAAGTTATCGTGATCGATGCCATGCTGGCAACTGGTACTTCTGCGATCGCAGCCATCAAGGATCTGAAGGAAATGGGCGTCAAGAGCATTAAGTTCCTGTGCATCCTGGCTTGCCCGGAGGGTCGTGACGCTCTGCTGGCAGCGCATCCGGATGTTGACATCTACTGCGGCGGCGTGGACGAGAGCCTGAACGAAAAGGGCTATATCGTTCCGGGTCTGGGAGATGCCGGCGACCGTATTTTCGGCACAAAGTAAGACTTATAAAATCACAAAAATAAAACCGCAGCGGAAAGTTTTTTTCTTTCCGCTGCGGTTTTTCGTTTTTCCAAACGATGTTTATTCGTATTTTGCGATAACTTCCAGGGACACTTCTTTCCGGGTGCGCCGGGTGTCCATGGCGCTTTTTTCGATGTAGCGGTGCGCCGCCTCTTCGGTCATGCCCTGTTCGGAGATGAGCAGGAATTTGGCACGGGAAACATACCGCATCTCTTCCAGCTTTGTCCGGAGCTTGTTGTTCTCCTTTTGCATCGTCAGCAGACGGTGCCGGAAAGCGCTGCCGATGCGGAGCGCTTTCACCAGTTCCTGCTTGTTCAGCGGTTTGGATACCACACAGACACCGTAGTCGCCGGTGCGGTTGACCATCTCTTCCGCCAGATCTGCCTTGCAGATGAGGATAACGCCGGAGCAGGTGGATTCGCAGAGCTTGACCGCCAGCTGGTGACCGAATTCGTCTTTCAGCGGCGTGTTAATCAGAATCAAATCATAATCGTCGTGGGGAATCATGCGTCTTGCCTCGCTGCCGCTGGAGACGACTGCAACGGAGCCGCAGCCACAGGTTTTCAAAAAGCCGATCACGCCGTCCAGCCCTTTTTCAGAGCCGGAGATAATCAGTGTGCGTTCGGAATACACCGTTGTGTTCCCTCCTCTTTTTCAGATTACAGCTTGCCGGCTGCTTAAAAATACCGCTCAAAGCAAAACGCCTCCGGGTCTTTTGCCAGATGATATGCGTCCACTTCTTTCTGCATTGCGGCGGAAAAGTCGTGGAGAATTGCCTCGGGAACGGTGCTGCGGACAAAGTCGCTCTCCTGCGCCAGCCGGATGGATTCCTCCAGGGAATGGGGCAGCGTGGGAATGGCGGAGTTCTCGTTGGCAGCGTTCATGTTGTCGTACAGCTCTTCGCCGTTCTGGATGCCAGCCATGCCGGCACTCAGCAGCATCTGAAATGTGATGTAAGGGTTGCAGTACGCATCAGCGGAGCGGAACTCAATGGAGCCGTCTCTGCCCGGCGCATACAGCAGCTGTACCAGCGGAATCCGGTTCTCTTCTGACCAGTTGATCCGGGACGGTGCGGCACGATAACCGAACCGGTCGTAGGAGTTGATGGTGGGGTTGGAGAACATGGTGAATTCTCTGGCACGGTTAAGGATTCCGGCGATAAAGGCTCTGCCCTCCGGTGTCAGGTCTTTGTGGCTCGTGCCGAAAATGCTCTTGTCGTCTTTCTTGATGCACAGGGTGATCTTCAGTCCGCTGCCGCTGCAGTCCTTGAACGGCTTCGGCATAAAGGACGCATAGAAACCGTTCTGTGCCGCAATGGTCTTGACAACGGTCTTATAGTGTGCCATGTTGTCGGCTGCGGTCAGCGGATTGCTGCACGCAAAGTCGATCTCGTTCTGTCCGGGGCCGTGCTTGTGGCAGGATGTGGTGGGATTCAGCCCCATCTCCTCCAGGGACAGACAGATCTCACGGCGTGTGTTTTCGCACTTGTCCAGCGGTGCAACGTCCAGATAACCGCCCTGGTCGCAGGGAATCCGGGTGGGCTTTCCTGCCATGTCGGTCTCGAACAGATAGAACTCACAGCGTGTTCCCATTTCGCACTGATAGCCCTGTTTCTGGAGAGACTTCATGGTCTCCCGGAGATTCCGGCGCAGGTCGCCCTCATAGGGTGTGCCGTCCATGTGATACAGCTTGCAGAAAAAGCGGACCACACGTCCCGACTGGGGCCGCCAGGGCAGGATGGACAGGGTGGAGGTGTCCGGTTTCAGAAGCAGGTTCTGATGGGATGCCTCCAGCAGTCCGGTGGCGTTGAACGGGATGCCGTCAGTGATGGCACGGTGCAGTTCCCGTGGCATGATGGCAATATTTTTCATATTTCCAAACGTGTCGCAAAAGGTCATGCGAATAAATTTTACGTCATTTTCCTCGATGAAGTCGGATAGGTCAGTTTCAGAAAAAAACATATGATACCTCCTGAAAGTGTACTATTTTTATTATACCTGGTTTGCAGAACATTGTAAAGATACTTTCATGTGGATTTTATGGAATCTTTTTGAAAATCATTTCCAATATCCGACTGGATGGGCTGTCAGAAAAACAAGTCTTTTGTTTTCGCATAAAAAAAGTAAAAATAATATTGCAATTGTGTAGAAAATGTGGTACAATAGCAGTATCAGAAGAAAGGATTCTGATGGCATAGGAGCAAAAATGACCAGACGACTTGAGGTGATCTTTATGAAAAAGCTGTTTTGTATTGGATTGATCGGAACGATGCTGCTGTCGGGCTGCGCCGGCGGAAACACATCTTCGCAGGAGAGCGCTGAGACCAAGCCGGCGAAAACAAAACCGGCAGAGACCAGCATCGCAGAAACAGATATGGCAGAGGGCGAAGGGATGAACGCCATTGTTTACAACGGGACGTGTTACTACGGCGTGGCGTTTTACGGTTCGGAATCGACTGTGCCGTCTGACGCAAAGCTGCTGGGAAAGGCGGCTGACTCCAGCGAGTGTCTGACTGTTTCACTTTATGGGCAGACAGCTGTGCCGACAGAGGAACTGCAGACCAACTGTGCCGACCCGGGAACGGATGTCTATGCCGTGTTCGGGGACAGCGGAAACGTGATCGAGTTCTACACTTCTACGGACGGAGAACATGGCTACACCTATTACACACTGAAAGATCTGACCACCGAGATGCCGGAATATTACACCGCCGGATAAGACGGAATGCACCGATTGGAAGAAACGCTGGAAAAGGGGACTGTCGCAGGGCAGTCCTTTTTCGTTGGCAAACTGAACAGTTTTTGGGAATGCGGATTGGCGAAAATCACGATTTATGCAGGTTATGCAGAAAAAAGGCGGAAATACTTGCAGAAAGGTGCATTTTTTGGTATAATATAAGTACTGTGCTGACGAAAAGCAGCACGGGAAAAGCAGAAAGCGAGGAATGTACAATGAGTGATATGATAAAAGGCACGATGATCTCCTATCGTCCTGACATAAAAGTGCTGGATGCCACCATCCGGGACGGCGGTCTGGTGAACAACTTCGAGTTTACAGACGATTTTGTCCGCAAGCTGTATCTGACCAACCTCCGTGCAGGCGTGGATATTATGGAAATCGGCTATCTGGCAGACCCGGAACTGTTCGAGGAGTCCAAGTTCGGCAAGTGGAAGTTCTGCCACGAGGACGCTATCCGGAAGGTGCTGGGGGATATTCTCGACCCGAAGATGCAGCTGGCAGTGATGGCAGACGTGGGACGTGCCAACGTGGCTCGTGACCTGCCGGACAAGAAGGACAGCATCCTGGATGTTGTCCGCATTGCAACCTACATCAACACCATCCCGGCAGCCATCGAGATGATCGAGACCTGTGCGAAGAAGGGCTATCACACCACAGTGAACATTATGGCGGTTTCCAAGGCGCAGGAGTCTGAACTGGAAGAGGCGCTGGAAATGCTGGGCAAGAGCAGCGTTGAGGTCATCTATCTGGTGGACAGCTACGGCTCTCTCTATCCGCTGCAGATGCGTCAGCTGGCACAGCGGTATCTGGAGGCAGGCGAGAAGTACGGCAAGAAGATCGGTATTCACGCCCACAACAACCAGCAGCTGGCATTCGCCAACACCACAGAGTGTGCGATGATGGGCGTCAGCTATCTGGATGCCACAATGGCGGCAATGGGACGTGGCGCAGGTAACTGTGCAATGGAACTGCTGCTGGGCTTTTTGAAAAACCCGAAGTATGACATCAAGCCGGTGCTGCGTTTCCTCCAGGATGAGATGCAGAAACTGAAAAATGACGGCGTGGTATGGGGCTATGACATCCAGTACCTGCTGACCGGCTATCTGAATCAGCATCCCCGGACAGCGATCGCATTCACCAACGACAAGCGCCAGGACTATTTCACATTCTTCCAGGAATTGCAGGAGAATGAGGTCTGAGGCGGAGAAAATCAGGGTAAAAAAATAACGGGCTGCTGCACTTTTTGAATGGTGCGGCAAGCCCGTTTCTCATATCATCAAATATACCCCAGGCTCTTCAGCACGAACAGCCACATCGTCAGAGAGAACGCACTGAGCAGGGTGGTCATCATTACGGTGCAGGCAGTGATGGTACCCTCGTGTTTCATGTTCTTTGCCATGACAAAGCAGCTGCACGTGGTGGCGCTGCCCAGCATAATGAGAATGGCGATGAGCTTTTCCGTGCGGAATCCCAGCCAGACCGCCGCCGGCAGAAACAGACCGCAGAACAGAAACAGCTTTACCGCAGAGATGCCCAGCGTCAGCCCCAGCTTGCCCTTGGCACTCTTCAGCTGGAACGACGCACCCAGGGCGATCAGCGCCAGCGGCGTTGCCATATTGCCCAGGTAGGATACGGATTTTTGCAGGATCACAGGCTGCGGGATTTTCAGCACTGACCAGAGCATTCCGGCGAGAATGCCCAGGATAATGGGATTGGTCGCCACATCCCGGAGCGTGCGCAGCAGCAGCTTTCTGGCGCTGGGCTTTTCGCCGTCATGGGGCGCAGTGAGGGAGAGGATGAGGACAGCCGCCACGTTGTACAGCGGCACAGTTCCCACGATCATCAGCGCCGCCATGGTGGCGTGACCGTAGATGTTGTTGACAAAGGCGATGCCCAGGATCGCAGCGCTGCTCCGGTAGGATGCCTGGATGATCTCGCCACGCTCCGACCAGCTTTTGCGTGGCAGGGACAGGAGAAAGGCAATGCCGATGCTGAGAAAGGTGGCGCAGAAACAGAACAGGACGAACTTTCCGTCCCAGACCGAGCGGAAATCCGCCTGGGACAAGTCCATGAACAGCAGCGCCGGCAGCAGTGCCTTGAACACGAACTGGTTCAATTTCCCGGTGGTGTGGTCGTCCAACAGGTTTACTTTTTTCATCAGACCGCCGAATACCATCATCAAAAATACGGGAATGGTGGCGTTTAGGCTGAAAGAAAGGTTTTGCAGTACAGTCTGCATGGTTTTCACATCCATTCGATTTATTCTGTCTATCAGTGTACCGCATTTTTTCTCATTTGTCAAATTTGTAGGAACCAACAAAAATGAGAAAGTCTTTTCGTGATAACGCACAAATATTTGATTCCGCTCAATTTATTTTATGTGTCTGATTGACAATTCCGAAAAAATATGATATAGTTTTTATCATAGAAATAATGTGGGAATAGTGGGTAGAAATTGTATTCCGTTTGTTTTGCGCTCTGTACGGACATGAAACAGGCGCTGAATGAGGTGATTGGTATGGATATGAATTTTCATGTAAAGAGTTACCAGCAGCTTTTTGATTCGTTGCAAAAGAATGTGAAAACTGTGGATGATCTGATCAGACTGCTGCAGGATCAGATGCAGAAAGTGGCACGTGTTTTTTCGCTGGGAAAATTTGAACTGCGGTTTTATGCGGCAAAATCGGTGATGGATCCCAATGGGCAGGACGACTGTTATCTGATCTATGAGAGCGAAAAGGGATTTGATGCGCCGCCTTGTGAAGAAAAGGTGCAGATGGACGAAAACTGCAGCGCTGTCTTTTACTTTTATCCGGAAAAGGATACCGCATGGACACAGCCCCAGGCGGAAATGCTCCAGTTCCTGTCTCACCAGATCTTTCTGATGCTGGAACGGGTCAAGCTGGTACAGCTGCTGCGGTGCATTTCCGTAACAGACCTGCTGACCGGTGCGCTGAACACCCGTGGCATCAACGAGACCGGCGGCAAACTTCTGGCGCAGGGCAAACTGAAAGACTACGCCTGCGCATTCGTGAACATCAAGAATTTCAACTACATCAACCGTGCGGTAGGCGCACGAAAAGGCGATGTGGTACTGCGTGAATTTGTGCGTCTGTCTCAGAATATGCTGGAGAAAGACGAGTTCTTTGCCCGGATGGGCGGTGACAACTTTGTGCTGCTGGCGAAAAAAGAGCATATGGGCAACCTGCTGAAAAAGATCGGAAACCAGTATGTGACGGTCTCCAACGAGGACAAGCAGATCACCTTTGATGTACGCTCCCGAATCGGGGTATACGATATCCGGGAAAACCAGAACACAGGCGAGGTAATCAACGCCGCATCGACTGCAATGCACGTGGCAAAGATGTCCGGAAAGACGGATATGCTCCACTTTGACGACACGATGCTGGAAAAGGCACTGCGTCAGAAAGAAGTGTCGCAGATGTTCCCCAATGCTCTGGAAAACCAGGAGTTCGAGGTGTTCTATCAGCCGAAGGTGACCCTTTCGGACAACCAGCTCTGCGGCTGCGAGGCACTGGTGCGCTGGTTCCGGAACGGTGTCATGGTGCCGCCGATGGACTTCATTCCGGTGCTGGAACGAGAGGGCAGCGTCTGCAAGCTGGACTTCTATGTATTGGAACGTGTCTGCCAGAACATCCAGGACTGGCTGTCGAGAGGAATCGAACCGGTGCGCATCTCCGTGAATTTCTCCAAGATGCACCTGAAAAATCCGAATCTGGCGGAAGAGATCTTGGCAGTGCTGAAAAAGTACAATGTCTCTGCCAAATACATTGAGGTGGAACTGACGGAAATGTCCGGCTATGAAAGCTATGAGACACTGCTCCGCTTTGTGCAGACCATGCACGAAAACGGTGTCAGCACCTCCATCGACGATTTCGGCACAGGCTATTCTTCGCTGAACCTGCTGAAAGATCTGAATGTGGATATCATCAAGCTGGATAAATCCTTCCTCAACAACATGGAAAAACAGGAAAAGCACCGGAAAAACGATGTGATCGTAATCAAGAACATCGTAAACATGGTGAACGATCTGGATATGGAAGTGATTGCCGAGGGCGTGGAGACCCAGAAACAGGCGGAATTCCTGCGTGGCATCAACTGCTGTATGGCACAGGGATTTCTGTTCGACCGTCCGCTGCCTCACGACGAGTATGAAAAGCGTCTCAGCGGCGACCATGTGTACCATATTTCCGAGACGGAATAAAATACGACAGCCCGAGGGAAATGTACCTTCGGGCTGTTTTTGCACCCTGCCGGGAGCGGCGGATTTTATTTGTAAGCAAATCCGGATTTTTCTTTTATCTTTTCAAAGTCGCCGCAGACTTGACAACAGCGCCTGTTTTTTGCTATAATAATACGGTATAAGAATCGTATTGTAAATGGATGGCTTGCCGTGTATTTGCAGTGCCAACTACGAAAGGAATGATATTGAATGGGACTGACCCTGACGGAAAAGATCCTGAAAGCACATCTGGTAGAGGGCGAAATGGTAAAGGGTTCTGAAATCGGAATCCGCATCGACCAGACACTGACACAGGATGCCACCGGTACAATGGCATATCTGGAATTTGAGGCAATGGGTGTACCTCGTGTACGCACTGAGCGCAGCGTGGCTTATATCGACCACAACACACTCCAGAACGGCTTTGAAAATGCAGATGACCACCGTTTTATCGGCAGCGTTGCAAAGAAACACGGCATCTACTTCTCCCGTCCCGGCAACGGTATCTGCCACCAGGTACATCTGGAGCGTTTCGGCGTTCCGGGAAAGACCCTGATCGGCTCTGACAGCCACACCCCGACTGGCGGCGGCATCGGCATGATTGCTATGGGTGCAGGCGGCCTGGACGTTGCAGTGGCAATGGGCGGCGGTACATACTACATCACCTGTCCGAAGGTAGTAAAGGTAGAACTGACCGGCAAGCTGTCTCCGTGGGTGGCTGCAAAGGATGTTATCCTGGAAGTGCTGCGCCGGATGTCCGTAAAGGGCGGTGTCGGCAAGGTCATCGAATACTGCGGCGAGGGTGTCAAGACTCTGTCCGTTCCGGAACGTGCCACCATCACCAACATGGGTGCTGAGCTGGGTGCGACTACTTCTATTTTCCCGTCGGACGAAGTGACCAAGCAGTTCCTGGAGGCACAGGGCAGAGGCGAAGTCTGGAGCGAGCAGAAGGCAGATCCGGACGCTGTTTATGACGAAGAACTGCACATTGATCTGAGTGAACTGGTGCCGCTTGCTGCATGTCCGCATTCTCCGGACAATGTCAAGACCGTGGCTGAGATCGGCAAGCTGAAGATCGACCAGGTCTGCATCGGTTCCTGCACCAACTCTTCTCTGCTGGACATGATGAAGGTGGCGCACATCCTCAAGGGCAAGACTGTAAATCCGGATGTTTCTCTGGCAATCGCTCCTGGTTCCAAGCAGGTGCTGAACATGATGGCAGATATGGGCATCCTGGGTACACTGATCGCTGCCGGCGCACGTATTCTGGAAAGCGCCTGCGGTCCGTGCATCGGCATGGGACAGTCCCCGAACTCCGGCGGTATCTCCCTGCGTACCTTTAACCGGAACTTCCTGGGACGCTCCGGAACCAAGGACGGTCAGATTTATCTGGTTTCTCCGGAACTGGCTGCATATTCTGCACTGACCGGTTATCTGAGTGACCCGAGAGAACTGGGCGAGATGCCGGACTTCGTCCTGCCGGAAAAATTCAGTGTCAACGACAACATGATCGTTCTGCCGGCACCGGAAGAGGAAATGGACAAGGTAGAGATCCTGCGTGGACCGAACATCAAGCCGTTCCCGGAAACCGCTCCGCTGGAGGCAACCATCGAGGCTGGCTGCTCTCTGAAGGTCGGCGACAACATCACCACCGACCACATCATGCCGGCAGGCGCAAAGATCCTGCCGCTGCGTTCCAACATCCCGGCAATTTCGCAGCACTGCTTCACCGTTTGCGATGAGGCGTTCCCGAGCCGTGCCAAGGAGATGGGACAGAGCATTATCGTGGGCGGCTCCAACTATGGACAGGGTTCCTCCCGTGAACACGCTGCACTGGCACCGCTGTATCTGGGCGTCAAGGCAGTTCTGGTGAAGAGCTTTGCCCGTATCCACCGTGCAAACCTCATCAACGCCGGCATTCTGCCGCTGACCTTTGTCAACGAGGCAGACTATGAGAAGATCTCCCAGGGCGATGTTCTGGAACTGGCTGACATCCGCAAGCACGTTGAGGCTGGCGAAACGACGCTGACACTGGTCAACAAGACCACCGGCGCTGAGATCCCGGTACTGTGCGAGCTGACCGGACGCACCAAGGATATCATCCTGGCAGGCGGTCTGCTGGATTATACCCGTGACAAGCTGAGCAAGTAAGTGGCAGATTCGGAAAAGACAGAGAAAAGCGGAAAGTGGCGGAAGTTCTGGAATTGCTATCAGCAGGAACTGTTTGCAGTGTTTCTCGTGTTTTGTGTGATTGCTCTGCTTGACGACAGGGACATCACAGATTATCTGGAATTGCTGTGGAAACGCCCGGTTTCCGGGATCGGACTGCTGGTACTGCTGTTTTTGCTTGCCGGCGGTGTGCATCTGGTGAGAAGGCTGATACGGCAGCTGCGGCAGGAAAAGGATAAGCCGGAATGACAAACACAAAAGGATTTCTCAACCGCAACCAGCTGAAATATCTGGTGATTGCCGCCATGCTCATCGACCATATCGCCTGGGCATTTGTTCCCACGGCGTCGCTGTTGGGACAGGTCATGCACGTCATCGGACGGCTGACCGGACCGACTATGGCGTATATGCTGGCAGAAGGGTATCACTACACCCGGAACGTAAAGAAATACGCCATGCGGCTGGGCATTTTCGCCGTGATCTCGTGGCTGCCGTTCAGCTATTTCGAAAGTGGCGGCATCCGTCCGGCATTCGGCGTGATCTACACGCTGTTCCTCAGCCTGCTGGCGATCTGGTTCTGGGACAAGGCAAAGTGTTCTCTTTCGGTGAAGTGGCTGGACATCTTTGGGCTGTGCCTGCTGTCCGTATTCGGTGACTGGGCGATATTCGATGTGCTGTATGCGCTGACCTTTTTCCGATATCGGGAGAGCCCCAGGGAAAAATGGCTGTCGTTTGGCGGCATTACACTGGTGTGCTGTATGAGTGTGCTGACATCAGAACCCATGTGGAGTGGTCTGTTCCAGTTGGGTATCTTTCTGGTGATACCGCTGATACAGTACTGCTACAACGGCGAAGGCGGCAGCAAAAAGCCGTTTCACAAGTGGTTTTTCTATGTGTTCTATCCGCTGCACCTGTTGGTGCTGGGCGTTTTGCGATGGGTGGTGTTTGCGTAAATGTTCGGATTCTTCAAAAAGAAAAAAGCACCGGAGCAGGTATCTGAGGTGCCATATATTCTGGCGATCGCAGACTGCATCAGCCATAACAATTCCACGGTGCATGACAGCCTGGAACGCTGCCGAAATGATCGGGCAGCGTATGCGGCGCAGTTTGCGGAGCGATTTGCCGAACGTGGCATAGACGCCGCATCCTGCGACATGGACACCCTGTGCTGGATCGCCATGGCGGATGAACTGGAGGCAGCCCATGCGCTGATCGGCGTGGACAGCAGCTCGGAGCTGGAGGACTTTCTCTGGGCAGTATCCCAGCTGAACGGCGGTGAAAAACTAGACTTTTCCGGACTGGACTTGTCGGAGGATGCGGACGTGTTCCAATGGTGCGCCGCCTGCAACAAACTGCTCCGGCAGCAGGGAATGCTGCTCTGCGGTGTGGACATTGACAGCGATGATTTGCAGCTGATCCTTGTGACGGCTGCGGAATATGACAAAATTTCTGCGTTGGCAGAACAAGCCGGGCATCGTATCGCTCCGGCAGAAACGCTATAATATAAGGCAATGAGTAAAGACAATGCGTGCAATTTGAGGAGGAAAATCAAATGGCAAAGATTCAAATGACAACGCCGCTGGTCGAGATGGACGGCGACGAGATGACTCGTGTTCTGTGGCAGTGGATCAAGGACATCCTGCTGACCCCGTATGTAGACCTCAAGACCGAGTACTACGACCTGGGTCTGGAACACCGTGAAAAGACCAAGGATCAGGTGACCATCGACAGTGCAAACGCTACCAAGAAGTACGGCGTAGCAGTGAAGTGCGCTACCATTACCCCGAATGCGGCAAGAATGCCGGAATACAACCTGTCCCAGATGTGGAAAAGCCCGAACGGCACCATCCGTGCCATCCTGGACGGCACCGTATTCCGTACCCCGATCCTGGTAAAGGGTGTTGAGCCGTATATCCCGACCTGGACAGCCCCGATCACTATTGCACGTCACGCTTACGGCGATGTGTACAAGAATACCGAAATGAAGGTAAAGAAGGGTTCCAAGGCAGAACTGGTGGTTACTGACGCAGAGGGCAACGAGAGCCGTGAACTGATCTTCAACTTTGAGGATACCGACGGCATCGTACAGGGTCTGCACAACAAGAACAACTCCATCGCCGGCTTTGCACGTGCCTGCTTCAACTACGGTCTGGATCTGCATCAGGATGTCTGGTTCGCAACCAAGGACACCATCTCCAAGAAGTACGACCACACCTTCAAGGACATCTTCCAGGAGATCTACGACAACGAGTACAAGGAAAAGTTTGAGGCTGCCGGCATCGAATATTTCTACACCCTGATCGACGACGCAGTGGCTCGTGTGATCCGTTCTCACGGCGGCTATATCTGGGCGTGCAAGAACTATGACGGCGACGTGATGTCTGATATGGTTTCCACAGCTTACGGCTCTCTGGCAATGATGACTTCCGTTCTGGTTTCTCCTGCCGGCATCTATGAATATGAGGCAGCACACGGTACAGTACAGCGTCACTACTACAAGTATCTGAAGGGCGAGGAGACCTCCACCAACTCTGTTGCTACCATTTTTGCATGGAGCGGTGCAATGCGCAAGCGTGGTGAACTGGACAAGCTGCCGGAACTGATGGCTTTCGCAGACAAGCTGGAAAAGGCAACCATCCAGACCATCGAGGACGGCATCATGACCGGTGACCTGTATCTGATCTCCAAGCTGGAAAACAAGAAGAAGGTCAACTCCAAGGAATTCCTGGAGGCAATCAACGAGCGTCTGGCAAAGCTGATGGCGTAAGCGCATATCCGCACAGATACACCTCTTTGCAGAATGGAAATCGGTTTATAGGAGAGCGATTCGTTTGACACAAAAATATGACGCATCATCGTCCGTTGTGCGGCGGCTGCCCCGGTACTACCGGCTTTTGGGAGAACTGGAACGCAGCGGACAGGTCCGTACTTCGTCCCGGGAACTGGGACGGCGGCTGGGCATGACGGCATCACAGATCCGGCAGGATCTTTGCTGTTTCGGCTGTTTCGGACAGCAGGGCAGCGGCTATTCCGTGGCAGAGCTGCGGGAAAATCTACAGCGTATCATGGGATTGTCAGAACAGCTCCCGGCGATCGTAGTGGGTGCCGGCAGCCTGGGAAAGGTCGTCTCTGAAAATGTCCGCTTTGAACAGCGTGGCTTTCGGCTGGTGGGGATTTTCGACATCAAGCCGGAACTGATCGGCAGACAGCTTGCCGGGCTGCCTATCCAGTCCATGGATGCGCTGGACGCATTTTGTGCGGCACAGCAGCCGGCTGCGGCAGTGCTGTGTCTGCCGAAAGAGTCGGCGCAGACTGTGGCAGAGCGGCTGGTCTCTCTGGGTGTGCGTGGCTTGTGGAATTTCAGCCACTGCGATCTGGCAGTGGAAAATGCACAGGTCGTGACCATGCACCTGGACGACAGTCTGATGACACTCTCTTATAAGCTGCACAATCTATAAAACAAAAGGGTACTGGTTTCAACAAGAACCTGTACCCTTTTTTGAAAGGAAGAACTAGTATGTCACAGGTACAAGACACCTCTGTGATCCTGGTGTGCGCCGGAAACGCCACCCGGATGCAAGGAAAGAATAAGATCCTGCTGCCGCTGGGAGATACCAATGTGATCGGCATGAGTATGCGTGCCTTCGAGGCTTGCCCGCGTGTGGCGGAAATCATCGTGGTGGCACGTCCGTCCGATCATGATGTCATCCGGGAAACGGCACAGCAGTGCGGCATCACAAAATTCCACGCCATCGTTGCCGGCGGTTCGACCCGGCAGGAAAGCGTGATGTGCGGTCTCCGTGCGCTCTCCAAAGGCACAACAATGATCGCCGTCCACGACGGCGCACGGCCGCTGGTAAAACCGGAACACATTGCACAGGTCATCCGGGACGCATCTGTTTTCGGCGGTGCGACCCTGGGCGTACCGGTAAAGGATACCATTAAGGTGGTCAATGACCATCTGATCGTGGACACGCCCTATCGTCCCCACCTGTTTATCACCCAGACACCCCAGGTGTTCAAGCGGCAGCTGTACTTTGAGGCAGTGACCTTTGCGGAGGAACACGCCCTGGATTTCACCGATGACTGCCAGCTGATCGAGGCGATCAACTGTAAGGTCTACATGACCGAGGGGGACTATACTAACATCAAGATCACCACGCCGGAGGATATCGCCATTGCGGAGATCCTGCTGGCTCGCCAAAAGGAGGAGGCATAAATGGAAAACATCCCATTTCGCATTGGACACGGCTATGACGTTCACCGTCTGGTGGAGGGCAGAAAGCTGATTATGGGCGGCGTAGAGATCCCCTATGAAAAGGGACTGCTGGGGCATTCCGACGCAGATGTGCTGCTCCATGCGGTTTCGGATGCACTGCTGGGTGCGCTGGCGCTGGGAGACATCGGCAAGCACTTTCCGGACACCGATCCTGCCTATGCCGGAGCAGACAGCTTAAAGCTGCTGGAACTGGTGGTGGAAAAGGTGAAGGCACAGGGCTATGCCGTGGGCATCTGGATGCCACGATCCTCTGCCAGAAACCAAAGCTTGCACCGTATATCGTTCCCATGCGGGAAAAGATCGCAGCAGCCTGCGGTGTTTCTGTGGAACAGGTTAGCGTGAAAGCCACCACAGAGGAAAAGCTGGGCTTTACCGGAGAGGGACTGGGCATTTCGGCGCACTGCGTCTGCCTGCTGGTAAAGGCATAAAGGAAACACTGCATAACTCCTGTCACCGCATCGCCGCCGTTCTGCATATACTGACACGGGGAAGTGTTTCCCCGATCAATATGCAAAGGGGTGAGAAGATGTTGGAATGTAAAGCGGCAATGGTCTCCTATACCCAGGCGAACCGGGCACGACAGGCGCTGCAGCAGCATGGCATCTCCAGTGAGATACGCCGGCTGGAACACCTGGGGCCGGAGGGCTGCGGTTTTGTTCTGGCGGCAAGAGCAGACTGCGGCCGTGTCTCCGCACTTCTGTCCAGAGAGGGAATTCCGTTTCGGAGTCCCCTGGAAGGACGTGATATGCGGTGACGGTGAACTTTGACAATGCGGCGACCACCTATCCCAAGCCGCCGGAGGTGCGCCGTGCCGTAGCGGATGCCATTGCACGGTACGGCAACGCCGGACGTGGCGGACACGTCATTGCGGAGCGCACCTCCGAAATGGTGTACCATGCCCGTGAGACGGTGGCGGATTTTTTTGATGCCAAGGTGGAAAATACCATCTTTACCTTAAACTGCACCCATGCGCTGAATGTGGCGATTCAGGGCGTGCTGAAACCGGGTGACCATGTGATCCTCAGCGACCTGGAGCATAACTCGGTCTATCGCCCTATCGCTGCGCTTGCCCGTGCCGGAAAGGTGACGTACAGCCTGCTGGAGGTCTCCGAGAACGACAGCGAGACCATCCGGCGTTTGCAGGGACTGTTCCGTCCCAACACCAAGGCGGTGGTCTGCACCATTGCCAGCAATGTGACGGGGCAGATTTTGCCCTATCGGGAGATTGCACAGGTGTGCCGCAGCCACGGCGTCTGCATGATCGCTGACGGCGCACAGGCGTGCGGTATCCTGCCCTTGTCCCTGGAGCGGGACGGGATGCACATTCTCTGCACCGCAGGGCATAAGGGCTTATATGGCAGCACCGGCACCGGAATCCTCATGACGGACTGTGCCTTTCCCATCCAGCCGCTGATGCAGGGCGGAACGGGCAGTGCGTCACGGAGTCCGGAACAGCCGGACTTTCTGCCCGACCGGCTGGAATGCGGCACGCTGAATGTGGTAGGTGCGGCGTCGCTCTGTGCCGGGATCGACTTTGTCCGGCGGCAGACGGTGGCAGGACTGTACCGGCACGAAAGCCGTCTCTGTGAGCTGCTGTGCGACTCGCTGGCGGATGTGCCGGAGATCACTGTGTACCGCAAGCCGGGCGTGGCATACGTGCCGATCGTCTCTTTTACGGTGGATGGTGCATCTCCGGAGGAGACTGCCGCATATCTTGACAAACAGGGCTTTTGCCTGCGTGCCGGACTGCACTGCGCACCGCTGGCGCACGAAAAGCTGGGGACAAAGGACGGCACGGTCCGGTTTGCGCCGTCGGCGTTCAGCCGGGCATCCGATACCCTGCTCCTGGGGGCAAATCTGAAAAATTATGTCAATATTCTGAAAAGTCCAAAAAACCTATTGAAAAATTCCGGTGATATGTTACAATAGTAATATAGGGCATTCTCAGCGACGGGAATGCAGACAGAACCGGAGAACAGAACCTTCGCCGGACAGAAAAGCGTGATGCTCTGTCCGGCGTACATATCAGAGAAGTCGGAAAGGAAGGATGATGCGCATGGCTTTACGGGATATCCTGGATATGATCTTCAGCGTTATCAAAACAGCAGAACCGGTGGATATCCTGGATATCCTGGTGCTGTCCTATGTGGTGTATCTGGGCATGAAGCTGGTGCGGGAGACTCGTGCCGGACAGCTGCTCAAAGGCGTGTTCCTGCTGATTCTGGTTTACATCATCTCTGCCTGGATCAATATGAAGGCGATTTCCTATCTGCTTTCTGAAACGCTGAACATCGGACTGATCGCTCTTATCATCCTCTTCCAGCCGGAACTGCGCCGGACTCTGGAAAAGGCAGGGTACACCAAGCTGGGACTGCGGTTCAGCAGCAGTTCCAATGTAGACAGCTCGGTCTGGAGCAGGACCATTGATGTGATTTGCGATGCCTGCGTGGAGCTTTCCGCCACATCGACCGGTGCGCTGATCGTCATTGAGCGGCAGACACGGCTGGGAGAACAGATCGACAACGGCACGATACTGGACGCCATCCCCAGCAAGGAATTGTTCGGGAACATCTTTTTCAACAAGACACCGCTCCACGACGGTGCGGTGATTATCCGGGACGGCAAGATCCTGGCGGCGGCTTGCTTTCTGCCGAAACCCCAGAAGGAAGAACTCATCAACAAGCGTCTCGGCTCACGCCACCGTGCGGCGATCGGCATGAGCGAAAACTCCGATGCCGTGGTGATCGTGGTTTCTGAGGAAACCGGGGCGATCTCTGTGGCGGAAAACGGCGTGCTGAAAAGCGGCTTTACCAGAGAGTCTCTGCACCAGCTTTTGACAGCACGTCTGATTACGGCGAGCGAAGAGACGACCATCGGCAGAGTGGCAAAGAAGATCCCGTTCCTCAAGCGGCATCACAAGGACGACGGAAAGGAGAAGGCGTATGCCCAAGAATCTGTGGAAGAACCGACAGAAAAAGACATCACAGAAGAACCGGAAGTCCGGAAGTAACCAGGCGCTGTTTCAGCGGATCTATGACAGCCGTCCTGCCATGATGATTACTTCTGTGGCGATTGCCATTGTCCTTTGGTTTGTCATTTCCATTGCCATCTACCCCACGACTCCCAGGACGCTGCACCATGTGCCGCTGAAAGTGGAGATCGCCGGAACGTCTGCCGAAGAAAACGGACTCAGCGTCATCGACTATGACATAAAAGATGTGACGGTGCAGATCGAGGGCAAACGCTCGAAAGTCGGCAACATTGAGGCGGACAATCTGACCGCAGAGGCTGTGGTGGAAAACGTGACCTCTGCCGGCACAAAGACCCTTTCCATTACTGTCACCGGAAACGGAAATGAACAGTTCAACGTGAAGTCCATTTCGCCCTCTACGGTGAATGTGACCTTTGATAAGATCGACACCTATACCTTTGAAATCAAGCCCTCTGCGCCGAATCTGACGTTTACGGACGGCTGTGTCCTGGACGAAGAGAACTTCGCCTGCACGCCGTCTACCATTGATGTCACCGGGCCGCAGAAACAGCTGGATCAGGTGAAATACTGCGTGGCAGAGACCCAGCAGAAAGAACAGCTCAGCGCCTCCAAGATCTACACCACGGATACGCTCCTCTTCTATAACGAGGCAGGGACGCAGGTGGATTCCAAGGACTTCACCTGGGATGTGGCGGCGTTCTCTCTGGAAGTGCCGGTATTGTACCAGAAAACCATGGATGTGACCTATCAGATCACCAACGCCCCGGCGAACTTCGACCTGGACGCATTGAAACAGCGGCTGCATCTGTCAGAACAGCAGATCACCCTGGCTGCGCCCAACACCTCGATGGAGGAGATGAGCGAGTTCAACATCGGCTCTGTGGCGCTGCGGGATATCGACCTGGATTATTCCAACGACTTTGTGGTCAATGTGCCGGATGACTATGTGAACCAGTCGGGATTCTCTACCGTGACATTGTCTCTGGATTCCGCCGACCTGGTGAAAAAGGACTTTGTGATCTCGGATATCGGCGTGGTCAATGCGCCGGGAACGTATGATTTCAACGTGCTGACACAACAGCTGAAAGTCAGCATCATCGGACCGGCAGACGTGATGGATGAACTGGATGCCAGCGACCTGACCGCAAATGTGGATCTGCTCAGCTATTCCACCCAGGCAGGCGCAGTGGACAGCGATACCATCACATTCAACTACACGCCCACGATCTCGTGCAGCAAGTATAACACCGTCTGGGCGGTGGGCGATTACCGTGTTGCCGTGCAGGGCGTGCGCAGTGCAGCCACGACAACTGCCGGAGCAGGTCAGAATCCGTCGACGGTGACAACAACTGGAAATAATTAACAGTGTAAATATTTGGATAAAGGACAGTTTCTTGATGAGATTGTCCTTTATTTTTTTATTTGCAAATGGTTTTTACTGGCGATGTGAAATGATTCTATGCAAGTTGCACAAATCAAATAGGAAATCTTCTATCTCGAAATTCGAATGTTCATAAAATATACATTTACATTTGGCGGTGCAATTGCTATAATGTATATAGCTAAAAAATGAATGTACCATTTTTTAAGCATAAATATTCATGACAGTTGCTGTTGTGGATGCAGAAAGAAAAGATTGGAACAGATGAAAAAACAATTGAAAGAAAGAGGAGCGATATACATGAGCAAAGTGATTCGCAAAAGAGTAAGCGCACTTCTGATGAGTGCGGTAATGGCGACCAGTTCCGTTGCGGTTGCATCCGGCAGCTTTATGGTTGCAAATGCGGCTGAGGGCGAGACTGTGAACATTGGAAAGACGCTGGCAACTTCTATCCCGAATCCGGACGATAAGGACAATCCGCTGAATGCAGATAAGTGTACCTATCTGTGCAAATCCAAGACAGATGATTATACTTCATTTACTGACACAGAGGGTAAGTCGCCGGCGGATATTTACGGTGACAGTATTACCTCTTTGCAGTTTAATCTGAAGTCTGACCAGATGGTCACAGATTTCTCTTACTACTTCGGCGCAACAGATACTAAGGCGAACGGCTACTGGTGGGGCTTTGAAGAAACCGATTCCAAAGGTGCAATCAAGTGCAAACCATATGCCAAGGAGTTCTCTGTTGTTGTAGAACTGCCGTCCAGCGTAGCCAAGGAACTGTCCAGCAATAAGGATGCAAAGTTCCAGTTCCAGAACTGCTATGCCGGTCTTATCAGTGAAGAGGATCACACCACACGCACATCTGAGGCAGAGATCGAACTGGTGTCTATCACCGTAAACGGCACGACCGATACCAGCGAAGGCGAAAAGCCCGACTGGATCTATGAAGTAGACCCGACTCTGCCGAAGGGTGCAGAAAACACCGGCGGTCTGAACTATTCCAGCATTATCGGAAACGGCAAGGTTTCTGATGTGCAGGAGAACGGCGATAACGTAACTGTAAAAGCCATCAACTCCCTGAAGCTGAATGACCTGGATATCAAACTGACACCCGGTGACAACTGCAGTGAAGAGTATTACGCATCTGACGCATTCAAGGAAAAGAACGACGGCGTGGCTCTGGAATCGGAGGCAGCGATCCGTGAGGCAGGTCTGCCGCTGAACAGCCACAAGTTCACCTATGGTGAATTCAACTTCCGCCCGGGTGCTACCGTTGCGGATGATGCAAAGGTAAAGTCCCTAAGCGTTACCATTAAGGTGAACGGCGAAAAAGGTGAAGATGTAAATGTAAACCGCTTTATGTACGGCGGCGGTCTGAACGTGGCTTATAAGAGCCTGGCAGATACTGAGTATGCTAAGGAACAGGCTGGTTTGAAGGGCAGCAGCGGCGAAGGCGGCGTTGCAAAGACAGTCGGCTATTGGTACAATGACATTGGTCCGGAATCTCTGAAGCAGTGTACAGACGCTGGCGTAAAGTGGGGCAACGGACTGGGTGACTTCACCGTCGGCGGCGGCACAGACCTGGCAAAGCAGGAACTGGGCAGCTACTTCACCGTAACCTGGGACGTTCCGGAACAGGTCGTTGACTGCGAAACTCTGGCAGAAAAGAGCCAGATCTCCTTCCAGCTGTGGTATGCAGCACTGAAGGGTGCAAAGTTCACAGACTGCAGCATCGTTGCAGCTGAGCTGACTTATGAAGAATCCGTCACATTCCCGTGCAGCGGCACTGCTTCCATCAAGAATGCAGGTTCCAACAGCGTGGGCGATGCAACCGAGATCCCGTATGCTGACTTTGGCATGAAGTATGACAAGACTGCTGATGTTTATGCAGTCGCTTTTGATGTAACCACAGACCAGGACGCAAATCAGGTACAGTTTGGCGTAGGCTCTTCCGCTCTGGAAAAGGCTGACCTCACTGATAACTGGTTCCAGTCTGATGATATGTTTAAGAACGAAGGTTTGAACACCACAACACCTACACTGCTGTACTGGGAAAAGAGTACCGCAGGCAACCGTCCGGATTCCACAGATGATTCTCTGGAAGATACACCGTACAAGGATGCAGAAGGCACAAAGACCTACAGCTTTATGTGGATCGTTCCGCCGACACTGGCAGAGGGCATCCGCACAGAAAGCACCGGCAACACACTGAACGCATGGAACCAGGTTGACACAGAATCCGAAGATGCACACATGAGCTTCGGCGTTTGGTATGCAGGTCTGGGCGAAACAAAGTCCACCAAGTACACCATTAACAACGTAACCGTTTACTATGCGGCAGACGATCAGAACAATGAGAAGAAGCAGGATATGTTCGAAGATACCCTGGAAGTTGTTGATTCCATCGATGTTGTACTGGGCGAAAAGGTAAACCTGGAAGTAAACGTTCCGAACTGCACCGGTACACCGGACGACAAGACCAAGGTTGGCGTTGCTGCTGATCCGGACAACGACAAGATCCTGGTTATCAGCGGTAAAAATGTTGGTACTACAACCGTGAAGGTTACCACACCTGGCGGTCAGACCAAGGAAGTGACAGTCAATGTCCTGCCGAAGGCAACTGAGACTACTCCGACCGTGACTACCACGACAACCACTTCTCAGACGACTACCACAACCGCAAAGACCACTGCTACTTCTAAGACTACCGCAACAACTGCAAGCACAAGCAGCACAACCGGTACGACAACCACAGAAAAGATCATCCCGCTGTACGGTGATGTAAACTGTGACGGCCGTGTGGATATCACAGACGCAGTTCTGCTGAACAAGGCAGTTGCCGGCGCTGTAACACTGGAAAGCGCACAGCAGCAGGCAAACTCCGACTGTGATGGCAATGGTGAACTGGGTTCGAACGATGCAGTTGTTCTGCTGAAGTTCTTGGTAGCACTCATCAAGTCCCTGCCGAGCGAGGAATAATTCAAACTGTTTTGACAACATGAAAACCCCATCATAAAAAAGAGAGCCGCAGAGCGTGATGCCCTGCGGCTCTTTTGCGTGTTTCAGGTAGTGTGGACAATGGGCTGGTCTGCCTCTTCCAGCTTTTTTCGCAGTTTGCGGATGATCTTTTTTTCCAGCCGGGAGATGTAGGACTGCGAAATGCCGATCGCCTCGGCGACTTCCTTTTGGGTGCGTTCTTTTTTGCCGCAGAGTCCGAACCGCATCTGCATGATCTCCTGTTCCCGTTCGCCCAGTTCGGAGACGGCGGCAAGGAGCATCTCCCGTTCCGCCTCGTTCTCGATGTCCCGGCTTACGATGTCCTCGTCTGTCCCCAGGATGTCGGAGAGCAGCAGCTCGTTGCCGTCCCAGTCGGAAGAAAGCGGCTCGTCGATGGAGATCTCGCCACGGAGCTGGGCATTTTTCCGTAGCACCATAAGGATTTCGTTTTCGATGCACCTGGAGGCGTATGTCGCCAGCTTGATCTTCTTGTCCGGACAGAAGGTCTCCACTGCCTTGATGAGACCGATGGTGCCGATGGAGATGAGATCCTCCAGCCCCAGCCCGGAGGATTCGAACTTTTTGGCAATGTAGACCACCAGGCGCAGATTGTGGACGATGAGGGTCTCCCGTGCGGCAGTGTCGCCCTGGTGCAGCCGGGCAAAAACCGCCTGTTCCTCCTCTTTGGAGAGAGGCGGCGGAAAGGTATCCGAACCGTTGATGTAGTCCACCCGGCAGGACGGAGAAAATTTTCCCCGCAGCTGGGAGAGCAGCAGGCGGAATTTCCGGAGAATGGGTTGCATGAAAAGGACTCCTTTCATTCGAGTAGTTGTGGGTGAAAGATGGCGTTCTGCTGGGTACCGCCGATGCCGACCATGGCATCCACCCGGCGGCTTTTTCCGGTGGTACAGTTCCGGATGCACACCTCATCCGGACGAAACAGCGGCAGCAGTCCCTGGGCCGTTATGGTGGCGCAGGGGATCAGCCGGTAGCCTTTCAGCTGTTCCGGCGGCGTGCCGTCCAGGAGCGGCGCAAGGGCTGCGGCACTGCATACAATGACCGGTGTGCCGGAAAAGGTGTCCGTCAGATTGTTGCCGGTGTCTGCCAGTCCGTCCAGTACCAGCTGGCGGCTGCCCAGCCGGAAAAAGACCTGAAAGCGGTCGTCCGTGTGCCGGTGCCGGCGGCGGAGCAGGGTGCAGATATGGAGCAGAGAATATGCGGCGGCAGTGAATAGAACCAGCTGGAACAGGGAAAAATTGAGATAACAGCAGCTGTTTCCCCAGGCGGCAAATCCTCTCGGCGTCAGACTGTCCACCGCCAGGATCAGTCCGGCAAGCAGGAAGTTGCAGAGAAAAAAGCAGCCACACTGCCGGAAAAAGCTTTCCCGGTGCAGTCCGAACGCCAGGACTACCGCCGCAGCTGCTGCCAGAAGTTTCAGCAAAAGCTGAAGCAGGACCGGTAAAGGCGGCAGCAGGATCAGCAGAGAAAACAGACTGCTCCCGGCGGCAGCCAGTCCGCACCGCAGCCATCCCAAAGGCGTATGCGTCAGCTTTGCAGCCGCACGCAGCAGAAAATAGTTAACATAGAGGCTCTGCAACAGCAGAACGTCCAGGTAGATCGTGGGCAACTGTCATCACCTCTGAGAATCAGTATACCACTTCTGCAGTGCGATACCTGTCGGGAACGGACGGAGGAATCCGGTGGGTGATGCCGTATGGATGGCGTTTGTGTGCGAAATTTTTATGACTTGACGAAAGCAGTGGAATTGTGGTATAATAGCATTGACAAAGGTGTCACAGATGGGGATCTATGGACATCGTTGTCACAGAAGAAAAACCGTCCATGATTCAACGGAAACGACTGGATGCAGTCAATCGCTACGAAAATACGTCAGCGCTCGTTTCGTGCCTGTCGGCGCATCTGCCGGAACAGGAAACGGGTTCTGATGCCTTTTCGCTGTATTTTCCCACAAATCTCTCACGCTTTTGGAAAAAAGAAGATCCGGGACTTCTTCTACCCGGATGACACCGGACTGTTTCGGCGTTTCCCAAAAAAGGAGTATTTGAATGAATCAAACAGAGAACAACCGACCGTTGGTGGATGGCGTTCCGGCGCTGGAACGCAAGCTGAAGGAAGTGCGTGAGGCACAGGCACAGTTTGCGACATTCTCGCAGGAACAGGTAGACCAGATCTTCCGGGCAGCTGCGCTGGCTGCAAACCACGCACGTCTGCCGCTGGCAAAAATGGCAGTGGAAGAAACCGGAATGGGTGTCGTAGAAGACAAGGTAATCAAGAACAACTATGCCGCTGAGTATATCTACAACGCCTATAAGCATACCAAGACCTGTGGCATCATCGAACAGGATCCCGCCTATGGCACGACCCGTATTGCAGAACCGATCGGCGTAGTGGCTGCGGTCATTCCGACCACCAACCCCACGTCAACGGCGATCTTTAAGTCGCTGATCTGCCTGAAAACCAGAAATGCCATTATCATTTCGCCCCATCCCCGTGCAAAGAAAAGCACCATCGCTGCGGCGAAGATCGTGCTGGATGCAGCCGTGAAGGCAGGTGCACCGGAGAATATCATCGGCTGGATCGACATTCCGTCTCTGGAAATGACCAACACGCTGATGCAGGAGGCTGACATCATTCTGGCAACCGGCGGTCCGGGAATGGTGCGTGCAGCATATTCCAGCGGCAAACCGGCGCTGGGCGTTGGCGCCGGCAACACCCCGGCAGTGATCGATGCCTCTGCGGATATCCGCAAGGCGGTAAACTCGATCGTACACTCTAAGACATTTGACAACGGCATGATCTGCGCATCGGAGCAGTCTGTGATCGTTGACAAAACCATTTATGACGCAGTCCGCCAGGAATTTTTGAAGTGCGGCTGCTATTTCCTCACGCCCGATGAGACTGAAAAGGTGCGTAAGACCATTCTCATCAACGGCGCACTCAACAGCAAGATCGTAGGTCAGCGTGCGGCAACCATCGCAGGACTTGCCGGCGTGACCATTCCGGAGGAAACACGTGTCCTCATCGGTGAAGTCACTTCTGTGGACATCAGCGAAGAGTTCGCACACGAAAAGCTCTCTCCTGTACTGGCAATGTACCGTTCGGAGAACTTCGAGCAGGCAGTGGAATATGCGGACCAGCTGGTCAAGGACGGCGGCTATGGCCATACAGCATCCCTCTATGTGGATGAGGTCAACCACCGGGAAAAGATCGAACAGTTTGCGGCACGGATGAAGACCTGCCGTATCGTAATCAACACACCGTCCTCTCACGGCGGCATCGGTGATCTGTACAACTTTAAGCTTGCGCCGTCTCTGACGCTGGGCTGCGGTTCCTGGGGCGGAAACTCTGTCTCGGAAAACGTAGGCGTAAAGCATCTGCTGAACATCAAAACCGTTGCTGAGAGGAGAGAAAATATGCTGTGGTTCCGCACACCGCAGAAGGTGTACTTCAAAAAGGGCTGCCTGCCGGTTGCCCTCCGTGAGATCCAGGATGTGCTGCACCGGAAACGGGCATTCCTGGTAACAGACGAATTCTTGTTCAAGAGCGGCAAGATGAGCTGCATCACAGAGCCGCTGCAGCAGATGGGAATTCCGTATCAGGTATTCTCGGACGTACAGTCTGACCCGACCCTGGCGTGTGCGAAGGAAGGCGCAGAGCTGATGCGGACATTCCAGCCGGATGTGATCATTGCTCTGGGCGGCGGCTCGGCAATGGATGCCGCAAAGATCATGTGGGTGCTGTATGAGCATCCGGACGCAGATTTCGCCGATATGGCAATGCGTTTCCTGGATATCCGCAAGCGCACCTATGAGTTCCCGGAGATGGGCGAAAAGGCATACTTTATCGCTGTGCCGACCTCTTCCGGTACTGGTTCGGAGGTAACGCCTTTCGCAGTTATCACCGACGAATCCACCGGCGCAAAGTATCCGCTGGCAGACTATCAGCTGCTGCCGAATATGGCGATCATCGACACCGATCTGATGATGTCCCAGCCTCGTGGTCTGACCTCGGCATCCGGTATTGACGCAATGACCCACGCTCTGGAGGCATACGCTTCTGTGATGGCGACCGACTTCACCGACGGTCTGGCACTGAAGGCGCTGAAGAACATCTTCACCTATCTGCCGGAATGCTATGAGAACGGCGAACACGCACCGCTGGCACGGGAAAAGATGGCGAACGCATCCACAATGGCTGGTATGGCATTTGCAAACGCATTCCTGGGCGTGTGCCACTCTATGGCGCATAAGCTGGGTGCATTCCACCACCTGCCTCACGGCGTGGCAAATGCGATCCTCATTACGGATATCATGCGCTACAACATCGCAGAGGCACCCCAGAAGATGGGAACCTTCTCGCAGTATCCGTACCCCAATGCACTGCCTCGCTACTGCGAATGCGCACGGTTTGTGGGCGTGACCGGCGATACAGACGAAGAAGTATTCGAAAACTTCATTGTCAAGATCGAAGAACTCAAGGCACGTGTGGGCATCAAAAAGACCATCCGTGACTACGGCGTAACGGAAGAGGACTTCCTGGCAACGCTGGACGAAATGTGCGAGCAGGCATTTGACGACCAGTGCACCGGTGCAAATCCCCGGTATCCGCTGATCTCGGAGATCAAGGCAATGTACCTCAAGGCATTTTACGGCGAGACCCCGGCAGAGGAGAAAGACTCGGCTGAGAAAGGAGCGTAAACAATATGGAACCGTTGTTGGAAGGACTGGAAAAAACCAGCTATCATGAAAGAAATACCCGTGTCAAGGTGTTTGGACACGGCTTTAAGAAATCGGATATCCTCAACGAGGCACTGAACCAGGCTCGTGTGGAGGAGACCGGTCTGCGCATCCCGAAGCTGCTGGAGGTGCGGAAGGTAGACGGCAAGTGGGCAATCGTCACTGAATTCGTCGAGGGCGAGACCCTGCAGTCCCTGATGGAGCAGCATCCCGACCAGCTGGAAAGCTATATGGAACAGTTTGTTCTGCTGCAAAAGGAGATCCAGAGCAAGCGTTCGCCGCTGCTGACCAAGCTGAAAGACAAGATGAACCGGAAGATCAGCCAGTCCGGACTGGACGCTACCACACGGTATGACCTGCACACCCGGCTGAACGCCATGCACGACCATATCAAGGTGTGCCACGGGGACTTTAACCCCAGCAATGTCATTGTCGACAAGGACGGTAGACTGTATGTGATCGACTGGTCTCATGCCACACAGGGCAACGGCAGCGCCGACGCAGCCAGAACCTACCTGCTGTTCAAGCTGGACGGCAAGGACGACTGGGCGGAGCTGTATCTGAAAATGTTCTGCGACATGAACGACGTGGCAAAGCAGTATGTTTCTCAGTGGCTGCCCATTGTTGCAGCATCTCAGCTGGTAAAGCAGAATCCCCAGGAAAAGGAATTCCTGATGCGCTGGGTCAGCGTGTTTGACTATCAGTAACGACAAAAGCGAGCAATCGCACAGATAGAAAAAAGCGGACGGGGTGAACCTGTCCGCTTTTTGTGTGCAAAGAGTAACTTCAAAAAGTTTCCCTTGAAAAGGCGCTCGTATGGTGTACCTTGTGTGAGGTGTTATATTTTTATCCCTCCGCCCTGTCGGGCACCTCCCTTTTCAAGGGAGGCTTTTTCATTGTCCCCCTTGAAAGGGGGATGTCAGCTTTAGCTGACAGGGGGATTAACCCCTCAGTCAAGCCTACGGCTTGCCAGCTCCCCTGTTAGGGGAGCCTACACATTACAGAGTATCCATACAGAGTATCCATCTCAGCATACAGCACACTTTGCGATGGATTTTTCAAGTGAGATAATTAAAAATTGTTGTGGTCGTGTGCCTGCCCTCTGTACAACGCCGCAAAAATATGGTATACTATCTATACAACACTGCACAAAAACTCGAAGGAGGTCAACCCATGACAAACGAGCCCTTTACCGAGGAGACGACCGGACAGATCGACCCGCAGAATCCCTTTGACAATGCGCTGGAGAATTCGGCATACCGGACGGATTACCGCCGGTTTCTGCCGCAGATTTTGCTGCCCGGCTTTCAGATACCCCTGTTCCCGGAGCGTGACGAGCGCCGGAACATTCGCCGCCAGATGAACACCGCCGGCGCAGGGCTGCTGCTGGGGACGCTTATCGCACAGCTGCTGTTTCCGCTGGCAGTGCTTTTGCTGCTGCTCTGCATGGACGGCACAACAGCATCCTATTTCAACGGCGACCAGTCCGGCGCAGTTCGCACCATCATGAACAGCGGCATCTACATGGCACTGCACTGTCTCATTCTGGCAGGCTCTAACGTGCTTGTCGCTTTGCTGGGCTGCCGCAGGATTCGCCAGCCTCTGGGCGGACTGTTCCGCACCACGGATTTTTCCGGGTGGAAAGCGTTCCAGTACATCTGCATCGGCATCGGTCTGCAATATGTCGCTGTGCTGATCTACGCCGTGCTGAAATATGTGGGGCAGGGGCTGGGGATGGAGTTCCCGGAAGTGTCCTTCGACTATTTCCAGACCGGACAGTCCACCATGCTGGTACTGCTTTACACCTGCATTCTTGCGCCGATCACGGAGGAACTGCTGTTCCGGGGCTTTCTGCTGAAAAGTCTGTCAGTGGTCAGCACCCGGTTCGGTGTCATTGTGACGGCACTGCTGTTCGGACTGATGCACGGCAATGTCCAGCAGGGCATCCTGGGCGTGCTGGTGGGGCTGTTTCTGGGAAAAATCGTGGTGCGCCACAACTCGCTGACGCCGTCCATTCTGGTGCATATTGCGCTGAACACCAGTTCTACCCTTATCAGCGTACTGCTGGCACTGCTGCCGGAAAACATCGGGAACGTGGCGATTTTGCCGCTGGAATTCGTGGTGCTGGCGATGGCGGTCATGGGCGTTGCGTTCTGGTTCGGGAAAGAGCGCAAGGAACCCCTGCCGTATCCCACCCAGAAACAGGCGACCCGAAACCGTGTGTTCTGGTCGTCGCCGCTGCTCCTGCTGGCATTTGCCGCACTGCTGGGGCTGATGGTGTATCATGCAATGGCGGTGTGATTATTTCCGTGCCGACTCCTTCGCCACAACTCCTCCGCCACAACTCCTCCGCCCTTCGGGCACCTCCTCTATAAGAGGAGGCGATTTGGCTCCCCTTTAGGGCGCCCGTAGGGTGTGCCTTGTGCTGAGCTGTCACCGTAGGTGACTGAGGGGTTATCCTTTTAGAGGAGCTGCTGACTGAGGAGTCACCATATCACCCACCGCCGCCAAATCACCAGAAAGGACAGATCCCTATGAATTTTACGGAACTCGCAAAAAAACGCTGCTCCGTCCGTGCCTATGCAGACAAGCCCATTGCGCCGGAGCATCTCCAGGCAGTCCTGGAGGCAGGCAGACTGGCGCCCACCGGCAAGAACCACCAGCCCCAGCGCATCCTGGTCGTACAGTCCTCGGAGGGTCTGGCGAAGATGGCGCAGGCGATGCACAACACCAACGCCTATACAGCAAAGGCAGTCCTCATGATCTGCTCTGACACCACGGACTGCTGGGTGCGCAGCTTTGACAGCCACTGCATCCACGAAATCGATGCGTCTATCGTCACCACGTATATGATGCTCGCCGCAACCGAACAGGGTCTGGGTTCCCTGTGGGTGGAGCGCTTTGATCCGGAGATCCTGCGGAAGGAATTCCACCTGCCGGACAACTACGTGCCGGATGCCCTGCTCTGCCTGGGCTATCCCCAGCCGGAGGCAGTGAAGTCCCCGGAGCGCTATGACACCGAGCGCAAGCCACTGGAGGAAACGGTCTGGTACGAGAGTTATCAGGCGTGATCTGAAAAATTGCAGCACAACCAGGCTGTCCCATAAGCGGGGCAGCCTTTTTTTGTTGTGCGGTCTTATGATGTTTGTCCGTTGGGGCAACTCCTCCGCCCTGTCGGGCACCTCCTCTATGAGAGGAGGCATATATAGGCTCCCCTTTAGGGCGCCCGTAGGGTGTGCCTTGTGCTGAGCTGTCACCGTAGGTGACTGAGGGGTTATCCTTTTAGAAGAGCTGGCAGCCGTAAGGCTGACTGAGGAGTCATTCCCTACGGTAGGAACACGCCGCCATTTTCCACACCCATTTCCGCAGCTCAACAAGGATTGCAGATAAAGGACGCATAGACCGAGGACGGTGTTTCCGGGGCGACAGGCTTTGTCGTCGGCGCTGGTTCCGGCGTGTTTTCGCCGGAACTGCCTGCCTTTTTTCGTTCCCAGGTACGCACTGCCGCTTTCCAGCTGCGCATAGGGTTCTGTCCCATACGCCAACCGTTCGCCTCGTAGTAGTCGTAGAACTGTTCCGGGTCGATGCCGTTCTGCCGTTCCGCACAGTATGCGGCGATCTCTTCCGGTTCGGGTTTCACCCACTGCGCCGCCTTATCCAGCCGCTTTCCGGAAAAATTCCCTTTCCCTGCCTGCGCAGCCGTCGTTGTCCTTGTTTCCGGAGCGCCGTCTCTCTCTGGATATAACAATGACTCTGTATCTGCATCTGACTCTTTTTCTGGCTCTGTCTCTGACTCTAACTCTGACTCTAACTCTTTCTCTATCTCTGTATCTACAATGTGATCCGTCTCCGGTAACGATGTGATCACATTGTGATTTGGCTCCGGTAACATTGTGATCACATTGTGATTCGATGACTGAACTTCAATTTCACGGTCAGAATCTTCCGAATGGTTCTCCTTTTCTGTCTTTGGAGTCCGATATTTCCGCATGATTGCAGCACGTTCCGTCTCCGACCCCGTCATATCTTCCATCTGCGGCATGAACAGCGCACCGTTTTCCTGCACCTCGACCAGCCCGGCGCTTGTCAGCAGTGCCATGGCGGTTTCGGCAGCCGGCAGCGGCGTTCCCGTGATCTCCGCCAGCTTTTTGGTATCATAGGGAATCTCCATCTTCCCCACCCGGCGCATGAGTACGCCGTCCGACCGCAGAGACCACAGGCAGAGTTTCAGATAAAAGAGGATGTACACTGCGCCGTTTTCCTGTTCTTCCAGCCAGTTTATCTCGTCGCCCTCGAAAAAATCGTTCTTGAGTTTCAGCCAATAATACCGTTTATTTTGCATATTTTCCACGTCCCTTTCCGTGCGTTTTTTCCCCGAGAGAAAAAATGTCCCTCTATAAATAGGCGCTCAGAGGGGAAAAGTTGCACGCCGGCGTGCAACTATGAACGAGAATTTACACGATATTCGAAGAAAATTTCCGTTTCTGGAAGTTCTCTGGAAAATCCGGCGCATTTCCCGGCATCGGACACCCGGCATCCCACGGAACAAAACCGGCGGTTTTTCATATGATGTGGTGTGGTGAAATGATTCTGTAAGGGTGAACATTGTTCGCCCGGTGGTGCGTCACTCCTCCGGCACTTCGTGCCACCTCCTCTAAAGAGGAGGCTTTCTCAAATCGTCTCCTCTTTAGAGGAGATGCCCGACAGGGCAGAGGAGTCAGCCCGGGCGAACGATGTTCGCACCTACAATGGAAAACCTTTCCCTTACCCACATACCCACAACCAAAAGGAGGAACGACCATGCCTTTGATAAGTCTCTGTATAATCGCACGCAACGAGGAATCCGTGCTGGGACGATGTCTGGATTCGGTGGCGGATCTGGTGGATGAGATCATCCTGGTGGACACCGGCTCGACCGACCGCACCAAGGCGGCTGCGGCGGAATATGCGGCGAAGATCTACGATTTTCCCTGGTGCGACGACTTTTCGGCAGCCCGGAACTTCGCCGTCTCCCAGGCGGTGGGCGACTATTGGATGTGGCTGGACGCTGACGATGTGATCGAGGGCGAGAACCACGAGAAACTCCGGCGCATCCTGGAGCATCCCGACGCAGACGTGGTCTTTCTCCCCTATTGGCTCAGCTTTGACGAATCCGGAGCGCCCCAGATGGTCTCCCAGCGGGAGCGGATCTTCCGGCGCAGCGGCGGCTATCAGTTTACCGGGGCTGTCCATGAGGCAGTCGTTCCACACGGCAGGCTACGCTACGGCGATGCGGCAGTCTCCCACCGGAAACTGCGCCCCGGCGACCCCGACCGGAATCTCCACATCTACCAGCAAAAGCTGCGGCGTGGCGAGTCGTTTTCCCCACGGGAGCAGTATTACTACGCCAGAGAACTTTGCGACCACGGGGCATACCGGGCGGCGCTGCCGGTTCTGGAGCGCTTTCTGGAAGAGGGCAGTGGCTGGGCGCCGGACTGCATCGGAGCGTGTCTGCTCTGCGCCGGCTGTTACCGCCGGCTGGGGCATCCGGACACTGCCCGGGAACGGCTGTTCCGGTCATTTCGCTACGGCATTCCCCAGCCGGAGGTGTGCTGTGAGATCGGCAGCATTTTTCTGGAAAAGGGTCAGTATCAGACGGCGGCGTTCTGGTATCATCTCGCCATGGAAACGGGACACCAGCCCCACCAGGGATTCCGCCAGCAGGCGTGCTGCGACTATCTCCCGGCGATCCAGCTGTGCGTGTGCTACGACCGGATGGGTGACATTTCCACCGCCGCCGCATATAATGAACTTGCCGGGAGCTTTCGCCACGGCGACAAGGCGGTGGCATACAACCGGCAGTATTTTGCGGAGAAGATGGGGAAAACGGGCGGCTGAACGAGTGTGCCTTGTGCTGGGATGACACGAAGTGCCGAATGGATAATCCCCCTGCCCTAGCGGGCATCCCCCTTTTCAAGGGGGACTGTATCGTCTCCTCTCTTAGAGGAGATGCCCGGCAGGGCAGAGGAGTCAACCCGGGCGAACAAGGTTCAGACAGATGCCGCCTGCCTTCTCTTACAGAGGAGTCGCCGCCTTTCCCCGTCCCTCTCCCACGATCAAAGAAAGGAGCGATACCACATGGCATATTGCAATTGCGGAAATCCAAATCCCCTGGAGCCGGAGCGCTGCTGCATTCCTGCGCCGCCGCCCATGCCCTGCTGCTTACAGGGACCGCCCGGCGTGACTGGTCCGGTGGGTGCAACCGGTGCTGTTGGTGCGACTGGCGCAACCGGCGCTACGGGTGCAACTGGCGCTACGGGTGCAACCGGTGCTGACGGCGCTGTTGGCGCAACTGGTCCGACTGGTGCAACCGGCGCTGACGGTGCTGTTGGTGCGACTGGTCCTACCGGTGCAACGGGCGCTACGGGCGCTGACGGGGCTGTTGGCGCTACCGGTGCAACTGGTGCGACAGGCGCTGACGGGGCTGTTGGTGCAACTGGTCCTACCGGCGCAACTGGTGCTACGGGTGCGACTGGTCCTGCCGGGACGGTGACACCGGCTGACCCCATAGCAGATGCTCAGAGCCTGGAGGACATCGTGGAGCAGTTCAACGCACTGCTGGCGAACCTGCGGGCTGCCGGGCTGCTGCGTAACTGAGCCAAATACAAAAGGGCTGTCCCAAAAACAGGGCAGCCCTTTTCTTGTTGTGTTTTGTTACTCCTCAGTCAAGCCTATGGCTTGCCAGCTCGTACTGAGCGGTCCCCTTTGCCCTTTGGGCATCTCCCCACCCCGTGGGGAGTCACCTCTAAAAGAGGAGCCTATATACACCCACTTGCCTCCTCTGTTAGAGGAGGTGTCCGCAGGACGGAGGAGTCAACCCGGGCGAACATTGTTCGCCCCTACGGTGGGATTGCGCTGCCCTTTTCCGCAGCGTCCTCTCACTCTCCCGAAAGCGGCTTGCGCAGGAGGTCGTCCCGGATCTTCCACAGCTGTTCATTGTCGGCACGGTCACGCATGGTGACGAAATAGAGCGAGCCGTACATGGGCAGAGTGTCCACATAAATGCACCCCAACCGGTTTTCGTCCCGATCCTGCTGGATGGTGGGCTCCAGCACAAAGGCGATGCCACGCCCCTGGCGCAGCAGCTCTTTCAGCACGATAAAGGAATCCACCTCGATAACTTCCCGGAAATCGTACAGGGAAATGCCGCTGCGGCTGAGATGGCGCTGTACCAGTGTCCGGATGCCGCAGCCAGTCTCCAGCACAATGAGCGGCTGTTTCAGCAGCGTTCCCCAGGAACAGCCGTACAGCTGTTCGGACAGTTCCGGGCTTGCGGCAGCGATGATGTTTTCCCGGCAGAGTTCCGTCGAGTCCACCAGCATATCCGGCAGTTCGCCTTCCATGATGATGGCGTCCAGCATTCCGCTCTGCATCCGTTTCAGCAACCGCCGGGTATTCCCAACGTGGATCTGGATATGCGGCTCGCTCTCCCGGTTGGCATAGGCACAGAGCCGGGGCAGCGCAAAGGAAAACGTAGCGGACGGCGTAATGCCGATCTCAAACGCCGCCGTCTCCTGGAGCGTCTGGAGACGCTTTCGGATCTCCACATTCTGCGCACGCTGGAGAATGACCTTGTCCCGGAGATACTGCCCTGCCTCGGTCATTTCCACACGTTTTCCGTCATAGTGGAACAGCGGACACTGGTAGAAATGCTCCAGGTACTTGATGTGCTGGGTCACAGACGGCTGGGTCAGATGGAGATGCTCCGCCGTTTTGGTATAACTTTGTGTTTCACACAGGGACAAAAACGTGTCCATTCGATAATCTAACATAAAGCTGCACCTCGCTGCAGTGTGGGTTGGGTGGGGTTGCTTGTTGGTGTGTTACTCCTCAGTCAGCCTTACGGCTGCCAGCTCCTCTAAAGAGGAGCCTATATACAC
>OODO01000286.1_pt1 | contig 51734 bp, 45 predicted proteins | sample 1671261 | NCBI WGS metagenome assembly OODO01 (sample SAMN06348138, study PRJEB24527) | human gut metagenome | biome: human gut; feature: ankylosing spondylitis patient; material: feces | host: Homo sapiens | place: China | collected 2015-10 | reverse complement strand
ATCCCTGATTTTACCACAATAAGAAAAGAGCCCCTGATGCAAGGAAACGAGCATCGGGGGCTTTTATCTTACTCCATTACATAGAGGATGGATGTATAGAGCTGCATCACGAGAATGTAGAAAAGAAAGCAGGGCGACAGGAGGCGGATGCCTTGATTCATCGCATCATAAACCTGACTGATGCCCTTGATGCTCTCGCTCATGATGCCGTAACTCATGCTCATCACCATGACCGAAAAACAGATGTACGGAATGAGACTATGCGTGAACGGACCCGGAAAGAGGGTTCCTACGGCATTCAGCAGAATGGCATGGGGCAAGAGTGTGAGTGCCAGCATGATACCTGCAGAGATGCACAACTCGATGAGCATCAGGCGCAAGGCCGTGCGCTGGCGATACTGGGTAGGGTCGAAATGGAGCACCCTACTCTGCTTTACCACCCCGATGGTGATGCTGATGAGCACCAGCCATACGAGCCATACAGAGGTGAGATGGTCTACAAAATGGCCCGTAAACCAGCGGATGCCCTCGGGGCTGGTAAGCGAATGGGCGAACGACTCGGGCATCGCAGCTGTAAGCAGCCACGAAACCAGAATCACCACTACTTCGGCTATTCCCAACGATAATGCCAGATAGGCCAATACTTTCTTATACATTCTTTAAAAAGCGCTTATTGAAACGAGTTATTCTTCATCTGCCTGCAGATGGTCGATATCGAGGATGCGGAGCTCGCAGGCTTTTACCACCAGGCGGGTGGCGTTGATGCCCATGCCGTGGTTGCCGTCAGGGAAGAGTTTCTGAACCAGTTCTGCCTGTCGCTTCTCCAGACTCTTTACGCCGAAAGGCATTCCGCGCAGGTTGGTAATCTGCTCCTTGGTGTAACCCAGCGCAAGATGGCGCAGGAAACGCTCGTCATACTCATCAATCTCATAATTCACCAGAGCCTCCTGACGCATCAGCTGGCTGTTTACGCTCCGCTTGAAACGGTCTACTATCTTCTGAAGGATAGGCTGGTTGAACACCAGTTTCTTACCTCCCATGCAGCTCGCCACATCGCCACGCGTAAGGAGTTCGCCACTCTTCAGAATGATGCCGTCGCAGCCCGCATCGAGCACATCTACCCAGAGTTTTTCGTTCAGAATTTCTCCTGTAAAGATGAGCACCTTCACGTCAGGATACTGCTCCTTGGTCTGGCGGCAGATTTCTACGCCTACCGTGGTGGAACCGCCCAGACCGAGGTCGAGCAGAACCAGATCAGGCAACTGCTGCTTGATGAGTTTCCAATAGGCTATTTCGCTCTCGGCAGTACCGATGATTTCAGCCTCTGGAATATCATTCTTGAAGATACCCTCTGTGCCCTTCAGTTCCAGGGGCACGTCTTCTACTATGATGACTTTAAAATTTTCCATTTTCTAAAATTTTTATTTTCTTATGATTTTAAACTTTTCCATTTGATGCGTGCCGGCAGCATGGCCTCTATCCTGAGGCAACCCTTATCACCCTGGCAAGCCTTGATGCCGCAGCCGCGCAGATTGGTAATCTCTCCCAGTTCCCTCACAATCTGCCGGCAAAGGAGATAGCGCAAATCGCACGTCAGAGGGGTGAAGAGCAGGGCATGGAGCGCTGCATCATAGGCCACATCCTGCTGGTCAATCCAATATCTCACGTAGGCAGAACCCGGAATCTCAGCCACTCCGGTATGGAAATCCTTGGAATTGCCGCGCATCAGAGAAACAAGATAGCGGTTCAGGAAATCATCTGCCTTGATGTTGCCTTCTACCTGCTCCATCGCCTGGGCGCTGAGCAGAGAATAGAGCGATTTATAATAAGCTACCAGTTCCTTGAGCGAATCTATATCATCGGGCTGCGAATCGATAAGCTGGCGGATGCGCGACGGATAATACATCGTTTCGTGCTTGAGCGTAGACAGACAGTTGTCGAGCACAGAATTGGAGATATGAAGCTTATCATTCTCATATTCAGCCCTATGCAGCTCATCGGTCATCAGCTCCAGTTTCAGGGATTCCTGCTCAGCCTCGTCGGTCCGCTTGGCCTTGGTCTGCTCAATCATGGCAAACCGGTAGTTCAGCACGTGGCGGTAATAGAGCAGATAATAAGCCAGCGGCAACTGCAGCAGCAACAGGATGAGCAGCACCACGGCCACGGTCTTCGAGTTCTCGCTCTGCTGCATCGTGTGCACGTAATTATCGAGCGTATTATCGGCACTTATCTCGCGGAACAGTTGGGTATAAACCTTGTTGTTGCTCTGGTAGAGCGACCATTGGTGCAACGCCAGGGCAGCCACGGCACACTCGTTTCTCAGGTCCAGGATGACGTGATAATTGGTTGGCAGTCCGGAGCGCATCCAGGAGAGTTCTGCCGCCATTCCCACCTCCGGATGAGCCACCATGAGATACTTGCCGTCGGGATACTTCGAGAGATAGAAGGCGTTGAGATAATGGCGCGAAGAATCTGCAAAGGCCAGGGTGCGCTGGTAGGTGCCGTTGATATTGCTGAAGTAGGCACTATCTGCAAAATCGTCGGCACGCTGGAGATTGGCATCTACGTTCGTTTTGTGATGATTGTGGCGCTGGCGGATGTCGTTGGCCTTCTTAGCCTCGCAGGGCTGGACCGAAGCCGACAGCAGCACGAAGAGCATGATGAAGATGCCCAGCAGCTGATGGGTTCGGCGGGCGATGCCCTTAGGCAGACGGAAACTGAAGCGGCTCCCCTCGCCCAACTTGCTTTCTGCCTTGATCTGGCAGCCGGCAAAGAGCGAACTCACCTTCTTATATTTCTCTATGATACCCTTGCAGTTGAGCAGTCCGAAGCCATGACCGCCCGTATAGGTCCGGTCGAAAACATGCGCCAGCTGCTCCTCGTCCATACCCTTTCCGGTATCTGAGATGCTGATTTCCACGAAGTCAGAAACCTTGGCGCTAATGGTTACCTTTCCGCCTTCGGGTGTAAACTTGCGGGCATTATCGGCTATGGTATTGATCATGAAGAGCGTAAGGATGCGGTCGGCCTTGACCACGGCATCTGTAGGTTCTACATCGAGTTTCACGCCCTGCATCTGGAAGCTCATCTTTCCCTTGCTTACAATATCGAAAAGCTGCTGGAGCGGGAAACTTTCGATACGCAGGCTGAGTGAGCCCTGGCGCATCTGGATCCACTCCGTAAGCACGTTGTTATATTGGTTAATCTTATCTGTGAGTTCGGCGATATACTGGTAGCGTTCCTGCCGCACCTCATCGCTTTCGCCCCCTTCGGAGAGTCGGTTTACCTCGTGAATCATGCGGTCGATGAAAGGCGTAATGCTGTTTACGAGCGAAATCTTAGCCCTTTGTTCCAGATTGCGTTTCTTGTTTTCTTCTATATGCAGTCGGGTTACGTTCAGTTCATCCTGAACCTCCTCCTGCTTATCTTTTAATTCGTTGATTTTCTCAGTGTTATTCTCGCTCCACTCACGCAAAGGTGCAAGCAGTTCATCCATCGACTGGTTCTTCATCTTCTTGCGTTTCATGCGGTCGAAAACGTAGAGCAGAACCACCACGAGCACAATCATCGCCACCACGGCAGCAATCATCAGGTTGAGCTGCTGGGCGTTCTCGTCGAGTGCCGCGGCACGTGCCTCCAGCTGGCGGTCCTGTCGCGAACGGTCCTGCAAATCCAGATAGATATTGCGGTTGTAATCGCTCTGCTGCTTATCATCTATAGCCGAATAAACCAGGCAGAGTCTTTCACGTATCGACGCTACGAGGTCGGGTGCCTGCTCGATGGCCTTGTTGTCGTTCAGGGCATGATTCAGGCAGTCGAGCGCCGAAGAATAATCATGGATATCCCAGAAACATTCAGCCAGCGTACGGTTGGCTCCGGCAGTCTGATAAACATCTCCGTAGCTCGAAAAGAGGTTGAGGGCACGCTGGGCAAAGTTGCCTGCCAGCAGATTGTTCGGCATCTGCTCGATGTTGAGATACTGGAAGGCAGGCAGGTTGTTGCGTATGAGGAATTCGCTCACCTCTCCTTTTCTGAGGTGCTCGCTAATAGACTGCAGGGCGTTAGCCTGCCAGTAAGGATAAGGATGGGCAGGGTCGCTAGCCAACATGTAGCAGCTGATCAGCCGGTCGAATTCCGCCTGATTGATTTCGTTTTCGGTTCCCTTGACGATAGCTCCGCCCGAACCTACATTATAAAGATAGTTGAGATATTGTGCCGAATCCTGTTCCAGCTCATCTGGGTCCAGACGGTTAAGCTCCTGAAACATCGGCTTGTCTAAGCCCACATAATAAAAATAGGTGGCGGCCACAATATAGAATTCAGATTTCGCATAAATCACGCGTTTGCTTTCCCTCGGGGGCATGGAATTCACCTCTTCGCGAATTCTGCGCAAACGCCTCATCGCCTTTTCGCGATAAGCATAAAAATCTTTGTTGTGCGATTCTCTCTGGCAGAGTCGCATGTTCTGAACATCGGCAATAGCGAGTTCTATCTGGTTATCGCTCTCCTCTTCAATCTTCTTCAGCCATCCCTTGGCTCCCTTGTAATCCATCTTGGCTATACATACGAAGGCAAGGTTGTTATAGGCTTCGGCACGGCCTGAGGGATAATCTTCTGAAAGCTTCAAAGCCCTCTCAGCCAGCACTTTAGTAGAATCGAGATTGCGATAATGATAAGCATAGGATTGCTCGTTCAGCTCATCTACCCTTGCCTTATTCGCAGGAGAACAAGCTGAAAGAAAAAGAGTCGCCACCACCAGAATTGATGATGGCGACATGGAAAAAAAGGATGCTGAAATCTGCATCTCGATGAAAAATAGCCTAAATTAAGCGCGAGCCTTCGCGATGTAACCGAGAGCCTCCTGACACTTGGCTGTGATGGCAGCCCAGTCGCCAGCAGCAACAGTCTCCTTAGGGAAGAGCTTAGAGCCCATACCTACGCAGAAAACGCCAGCCTTGATCCAAGGAGTAAGATTCTCCTCTGTTGGCTCTACGGCACCTGTTACCATGATGTTGCTCCAACGCAAAGGTGCCATTACGTTCTTGACGAATGAAGGACCGCCTACGTTACCTGCTGGGAATACCTTGGTTACGTCGCAACCGGCAGCCTGAGCATTATTGATTTCAGTTACAGAACCGCAACCTGGTGAATAAGGAACCAGACGACGGTTGCAAACTGGAGCAATATCTGGGTTGAAGTTAGGACCTACGATGAAGTTAGCGCCGAGCTGGAGATACAGAGAAGCTGTACCGGCATCAACAACTGTACCTGCACCCAGAATCATCTCAGGGCAAGCCTTGTCGGCCCACTTTACCAACTCTCCGAAAATCTCGTGAGCGAAGTCACCACGGTTAGTAAACTCGAAAACACGTACGCCACCCTCGTAACAAGCCTTGATGACGTTCTTGCAGATTTCAACATCCTTATTGAAGAAAACAGGTACCATACCAGTCTCTTTCATGGCTGCCATAACCTGCATTTTGCTAAACTTTGCCATTACCTTATATGAATTAACAATGAATAGTTTATAGTTTATAGGAGCTACGCCGTAAGCAAGACAGTCTATAAACTATAAACTATCAACTATAAACTTTAAACTATAATTATCTCTGAACTCGACCATTAGCGTTACCGCCAGCCAGGCTCTCTACCTCGTCAGCAGAAACCAGGTTGAAGTCGCCAGGGATAGTATGCTTCAAAGCAGAAGCAGCTACCGCAAACTCAAGAGCCTCGCCCTGAGTCTCCTTAGTAAGAAGACCGTGGATCAGACCACCAGAGAAAGAGTCGCCACCACCAACGCGGTCGATGATAGGGTTGATGTCGTAGTGCTTGCTCTGATAGAACTCCTTACCATCATAGATAAGAGCCTTCCAGCCGTTGTGTGTAGCAGAGAGAGATTCGCGGAGAGTAGAAACAACATACTTGAATCCGAACTCCTTCATCATGCCCTTGAAGATTCCGTAGTAACCCTCAGCATCAGTCTTACCGCCCTCTACGTCAGCATCTGGCTTGAAGCCCAGGCAGAGCTGAGCATCTTCCTCATTACCGATACAAACATCAACATACTTCATCAGAGGACGCATAACAGAGATAGCCTTCTCAGAAGTCCAGAGCTTTTTGCGGAAGTTGAGGTCAACAGAAACAGTTACGCCGTGACGCTTAGCAGCCTCACAAGCCAACTTGGTAAGTTCAGCAGCCTTGTCGCTAATAGCTGGAGTAATACCACTCCAATGGAACCATTGGGCACCCTCCATAATCTTGTCGAAATCGAAATCAGATGGGTCAGCCTCAGCAATTGCGCTGTGCGCACGGTCGTAGATAACCTTGGATGGGCGCATAGAAGCACCTGTCTCGGCATAGTAGAGACCTACGCGGTCGCCACCACGGGCGATGAACTCTGTATTAACGCCGTAACGACGGAGACCGTTGACAGCAATCTGACCGATCTCGTGCTTAGGGAGTTTAGATACGAAGTAAGCATCATGACCATAGTTAGCCAAGCTTACAGCTACGTTAGCCTCACCACCACCAGGGATGATGCGAAGTGATTCACTCTGAATGAAACGATCATTGCCTTCTGGTGATAAACGAAGCATGATCTCGCCCAATGTTACAATTTTTGCCATGTTTGATAGTTTTAATTTTTTGTTTTTATTTTGTTTGTTATGAGTAACAAATAAAATTCCACTTTTCAGTAGAGAAATGAAGTTCAATTATCAGTTGTCGTTCAATTTCGAGGGCAAAAATAACCATAATTTCTCGAATAATGAAATAAAATCGCATTTTTTTTTGTTTTTCGTGCAAAAAAGTTGCTGTGTCTTCGCACAATTCAAAAAATTGTTGTATATTTGCGGCAAAATTCGTATTTGTGGTCGCACACAACAGGATTGCTTAATACTAATTGTGGTCTGTGCACAGCTAGGAAGTACCTGCGACGTTTTATCTATCGTAGCCCCCAGGAGAGGCTCTTTATATAATAAGTACACGCGAGGCAACCAGACCCGTAATGCTAAAAAACAATGGCCGTAAAAATCAGAATCAAGGATATTGCCGAGAGAGCTGGCGTATCCGTTGGAACCGTAGACCGAGTTCTGCATGACCGTCCAAACGTGTCGAAACCTGCACGCGACAAGGTCGAGAAAGCCCTCAAGGAAATGAATTATCAGCCTAATGTGTACGCCAGAGCTCTGGCTTACAACAAATCCTATACCTTCTACCTGCTGATTCCGAAACATGAATCGGAGGCTTACTGGGAGGAAATAGAGGAAGGCGCAAAAAAATGTGAAGATACCCGACGTGACTTCCATATCGATGTAGAGATTCGTTTCTATGAGCGTTCCAGCGAGGAATCGTTCCGCGAAGAAGGCAACAAGATTCTTGAGGCCAGTCCGGAAGGAGTCATCGTGGTGCCTTCATCGCTCGATGTGACCCGCGAGTTTACCGAGGCGTTGCACCACAAAAGCATCCCGTTCATCCTGCTCGACTCCTACATGCCCGATCTGCGTCCGCTCTCTTTCTTCGGCCAGGATTCGTTCTGTTCCGGTTTCTTCGCAGCCAAGATGCTGATGATGCTTGCAGCAAAGGAAGATGAAATCCTGCTCATGAGGCAGACCAAAGACGGAAGAGTGGTCAGCAAGCAGCAGGATAACCGAGAGGTAGGATTCCGCCATTACATGCACGACCACTTCCCTAACGTGAAGATTACCTTGCTCGACCTGCCGTTGAGCGGCACACGTGCTGAATTCGTCAAAATGCTGGAGAAGTTCTTTGCCGTGCATCCGAACATCCACCATTGCATCACCATGACTTCGAAGGCGCACATCGTGGGCGACTTCCTGCTGAAGACCAACCGCCGCGACGTTCAGATCATGGGCTATGATATGGTAGAGAAAAACGCCCGCTGTCTGCGCGAAGGAAGCATCTCCTTCCTCATTGCCCAGCACGCCTACATGCAGGGTTACTCCTGCGTAGACACGCTCTTCCAGGCCATCGTGCTGAAGAAGAAAGTTACGCCGGTAAACTATATGCCTATCGAGCTGCTGATGAAGGAAAACGTAGATTTCTATCGCAGAACCCAGCTCTAAGGCTATCGGGCAGAACAGGTTTTCCGCATGGTTAACGAGCAGCTGAACATCGCTAAGGAAAACCGCACCTTCATGGGCTACGTTCGCAAGAATGGAGTAACTCTTTAATTAAAAAGAAAAAAAGAAGTATGAGTAATAAAAAAGGTTTGCTGGCGTTGTCGCCATTATTTTTGCTGATTGTCCTCATCGTGGTTTTTACCGTATATTCGGTAGACAGCAGCCATCAGGACACCAGCCTCTCGCTCACAGTAGCGTTCATGATTTCGAGCATTTATGCCGTGGCTATTTCCGGCGGAATGCCTGTCAGGAAACGAGTGGATACATACAGCAAGGGTGCCGGCGCCAACAACCTGATGCTCATGCTCTGGATTTACGTGCTGGCTGGCTCGTTTGCCGCATCAGCCAAGGCGATGGGAGCCGTTGATGCAACCGTCAACCTGGCGCTCAGCATCCTGCCAGCCAGCATGATTCTGCCAGGACTCTTCCTGGCTGCCTGCTTTATCTCCGTATCTATCGGAACAAGTGTGGGAACCGTAGTAGCTCTGGTTCCGATAGCCGCCGGACTGGCCCACTCGATGGATGCTAACGTAGGCATGATGACCGCCATCATCGTAGGTGGCGCTTATTTCGGCGACAACCTCTCGTTCATCTCCGATACGACGGTTGTTGCTACGCAGACGCAGAACTGCAAGATGAGCGATAAGTTCAAGGTCAACTCCATGATTGTGGTTCCGGCCGCCGTACTCGTACTCATCGCCTATTCTGTCATGGGAGTTGGTCTTCAGGCCCCAACCCATATCAACGAGGTAGAATACATGAAAGTATTGCCTTACCTCATCGTCCTCGTTACCGCTATTGCCGGCATGAATGTAATGGCTGTTCTCACCCTGGGCACCCTACTCTGTGGCGCCATCGGCATAGGCAGTCATCTTCTGGGTGCCTCCGGAAGCTACGACCTCTTTGGCTGGTTCTCAGCCATGGGCAACGGCATTATCGGCATGGGCGAACTCATTATCATCGCCATGATGGCAGGTGGTATGCTCGAAATCATCCGCGAAAACGGCGGAATCGATTTCATCATCAACAAGATTACAGCCCACGTAAACAGCAAGCGTGGAGCCGAACTTTCTATCGCCGCCCTCGTTTCGATGGTAAACATCTGTACGGCAAATAATACGGTAGCGATTCTGACAGTAGGAAATATTTCGAAAAAGATAGGCGACCGGTTTGGCGTAGACAACCGCAAGGCAGCCAGCATTCTCGACACCTTCTCATGCATGGTTCAGGGATTGATTCCTTATGGCGTGCAGATGCTCCTGGCAGCAGGTCTGGCCAATCTCAGTCCGATGGACATTCTTCCTTATCTCTACTATCCGCTGGCGATAGGTGTGGCAGCCCTGCTGGCCATCTTCTTGCGCTATCCTAAGAGATACAGTTAGGAAGATTTCTAAAAATCAGAGGAGGGTCTCCTTCTGCGTTAGAGATTTCTTGACAGGAAGAACAAAACTTTATTATTGACTATTAATAAGAACAAGGCATATGAATTTTCTTCAGCGCAACCTTTTTACCAAGCTCCGTGCCGACAACTTCGGCATCAAGGAAGAAATGGAACCGATGACTACCTTTAAGAAGAAAAAGATAGCTCAGATGCTCAAGAACGTGAATGATGTTCCTGCCGGAGAGGTGAAGATGAACAACAGTTTTCTGAACCGACGGCTCAGCAAGATTCAGGAAGATGAACGCCACGCCATCGATACCTCTATCGAGACCATTTATCTGCTGCGCATCATCGTGGCAAACGTAAATGGAATGTTGGCTAACGGAATCAATCTCAGAGGAATCATCCAGTTGGGAGACTACCTGAGAACCCGAGGCGACAAGGTAGATTTCGTGAAACTGGAGAAGTGGCTTGCCAAGCTCCGCATCCAGCGCATCGCCCAGCTGGAAGGAAGCGTGCTCATCACCTTCTTCGATTTTGAACAGGACGAAATCCCGTTCGTTCATCACATAGAAAGAGGCGCCTACAAGCTGACGCTCCGTTCGCTCTACTATAATATCATGGACCAGCAGGCCATTCAGTTTGAGCAGACCAGCAGCGGCTTTGTACGCACCACGGGGGGAACCATGCGCAAGAATCTGCGCCGCAGCATGCGCTATCTGCAATACGCTCCGATAGAAACCATGAGCAATTTCATGAACAATTTCTTCCGGTCATTATCTGAGATTGAAGAGTAATTTCAGTAAGGATTGAAGGGGTTAATCTGGGATTCATCAGGACGAAGAGTAAAATATCTATAAAATTAATCTCTTAGTAGTACGATTTTCATCTGATTTTCGTATCTTTGCATCTATGAAAAAGTTATTTATCTCTATTATAGCATCCATTATTGCCTTGGGAGCCCATGCCCAGGTGCAATGCGAAGACACTTGTCGGCACGTTCACGGCATCGACTTGAGTCATTATCAGGGCAACGTGTTCTGGGAAACCGTGGGCGACAACTCTAAGATGGCTTACGTTTATTTGAAAGCTACCGAGGGCGGAACCAACATCGACAGCAAATACAAGCAGAATATCGACCTGGCCCATCGCTACGGAATGAAAGTAGGTTCTTATCATTTCTACAGACCCCGCATCCCACAGCAGACGCAGCTGGAAAATTTCAAGGCCCAATGCCGTCCGGGAGATCAGGACCTCTTGCCTATGATTGATGTGGAGACGAAAAGCGGCATGAATACAGAAGAATTCTGCGATTCGCTCTTTAAGTTTCTGCATCTCGTAGAGAAAGCATATAAGCAGAAACCCCTCATCTATACGGGAGCCAATTTCTATGACAACTATCTTCTGGGCAAGCTAGACAGCTACAAGCTGATGATTGCCCAGTATACGAAGCGCATCCCTGTATTGCGCGATGGTAGAGATTTCGAAATGTGGCAATATACGGGTAAGGGCAAACTCAACGGAATAAACGGCTATGTTGACAAAAGCCGTTTCATGGGGCGCCACAAGCTCAGAGAAATCAGATTCAGACATCGATAGTACTTGGAACCTTGAACTTGGAACTTTATGATTAGCTTCAAGGTAAAGAGTGGATAAGGTCTGGAAATAGAGAAGCATGAATTTTATAAGTAAATTAATAAACAAAAAATAGAATTATGGCAATTATAAAATGTCCGGAATGCGGACGCCAAATTAGCGATAAAGCACCTACCTGCCCTAGTTGCGGAGTAGAAATAGCAGGCAAAATTACCAAATGCCCAAATTGTGGCGAGATTTATTTCAGCAACCTGGAAATGTGTCCTAACTGCCATGAGCTGAATCCTTCGCTCACAAGAATGACTTCTTCGGCGGGAATGAGCCAGCAGACTCCTTCTATGACTCAGCAGCAAGAAGCTGAAAATGTAGCCAGACAGAATGCTATCAGACAAGAAGAAATCCGCCGACAGGAGGCTCTCAGACAGCAGGCTCGTCCTCAGACATCTGTCAGAACAGCAACACCTCCTACTCCACCCGTTCCTCCGGTTCGCCCACAGCAAACCCATTCTCAGAACGGCGGAAACGGAGAAGGAACCCAGGAAAAGAAAAAAAGCAACCGTGGCGTCATCATCATCTCTCTGATTTTCGCCTTCCTCGTTTGTGGCATTTTCTACTATTTCTATGATAGTGCCAATAAGAATAAGGAACTGGAAGCTTACGAGTATGCGATGCAGAGTAGCGACCCGATGGTTCTGCAGAGTTACCTAGATACTTACAAAGATGCTGACGAGGCGCATCGTGATTCCATCATGGCTCACCTCGAACTTCTGAAACAGACCGATCAGGACTGGACCAACGCCGTAGTAAGCGGTTCGAAAGAGGCCCTGCAGGCTTATCTCGACAAATACCCAAACAGTCCACACAAGCAGGAGGTTTTGAACAAGATAGATTCCATCGACTGGAATGTGGCCAAGAATGCTGATAATGTAGAAGCTTACCAGGCTTATCTCGCCGCTCATGCTGACGGTTCGCATATCGAAGAGGCTGAGAATGCGATGAAGAAAGCCAAGAGCAGAGATTTGCAGCCAGAAGAGAAAGATATGGTAAGCAGTCTGTTCCGCCATTTCTTCCAAAGCATCAATACCCGCGATGCTGATGGTTTGCAGGCTTCATGCGAGGACATTCTCTCTTCGCTTCTGGGTAAGAATTCTGCTACCAAGGCAGATGTTGTTACCTTTATGAATAAGCTTTATAAGGAAGATGTGACTAACCTGAACTGGTTCCTCACCAACGATTATAAGATCAAGAAGCGCGAGGTGGGTGACGAAGATTATGAATATCAGGTTCAGTTCTCAGCACGTGAGGAAGTTCAGCTTACCGACGGTACTAAGAAAACCAACCATTTCAAAATCAACGCAACCGTTTCGCCAGACGGCAAGGTTTCTGCGTTCAACATGTCGAAGATTAATGCCGCAGAATAGAACAAAAAACGCCCTGCAAGATTAAATAGAATAAGAAACGCCCTGCAAGATCAGGAACTTCATTTCTGAATGTTCCCTTCTTGCAGGGCGTTTCTTTTTACCTTCATGTTTCGGGAAGGTTCTCATGTCCGAGAACCCGTTCCCTTCTTTTAGAAATTACTTTGCATCCTTCATCTGACGGAGCAAATCTTTCTGCTTTTCGTTCAACCCGGTTGGCAACTTCACGTTGTAAGTAATCATCAGGTCGCCAAAGGTTCCGTCACCTCGGTCGTATCCTTTTCCGCGAACACGAACCTTCGTGCCATTCTGCGTTTCCGGCTTAATCTTCAGTTTGATTTTAGAACCATTACTCAATTTAATGATTCCTTCGCCGCCCAGCAGAGCCGTATAAAGGTCGATATTCACATTCATGTTCATTTCGCCGTTATTGGCACGACCATTCTGGCCGCAACCGCCGCCACAACCACCAGTACCGAAATCAGCACCAGCTCCGTAGCCAGCCCCATTAAAGCCGCTACCATAACCGGCAGACCCATTAAAACCGCCGAAATTGCCGGAACCGAATCCTCCAGCCGACTGCTGGCTTCTGCCACGACCTCCGAAGAGATTTTCGAAGAAGCTGGAGAAACCTCCGCCTCCGCCAAACTGGCTGAAGTCGAAACCCTCGAATGGATTTCCACCTGCTCCACCATAGCTTCCAGAACCGCCTGCACCACCAGCTCCGCCGAAACCGCCGAATGCATCAGCATTCTTCCATTGTTCGCCATACTGGTCGTATTTAGCACGCTTATCTGGGTCAGAAATCACCTCATACGCCTCGTTCAGCGCCTGGAACTTAGCCTTCGCCTTCGGGTCGTTAGGGTGCAAATCTGGGTGAAACTGTTTTGCACGTTTACGATACGCAGCTCTCACATCCTTCTGCGGAATGTTCTTGTCTACGCCGAGAATCTTGTAATAATCAACAAATGCCATATTATAAAACCTCCTATTTTTTAGTTTTTTAAAAATATCCAACAAAAAGTATGCCTATTTAAGTTCTTTTTTGTACTTTTGCAGAGAAAATAAGAAACAGAGCTCAACTGATGGGCTTCCATTACTCAAAAGTAATACATTAATTAAATGAAACAATTATTTGCTGCGCTTCTTCTGGCGCTAACTTTCAATTCACAAGCTATGGCACAACAACGTACCGTAAAAGTGAGAGTGATAGAGACAAGCGATGTGCACGGCTCTTTCTTCCCTTACGATTTCATCAACTGTAAGCCAAAAGCAGGAGCCTTGGCGCGCGTTTCTTCCTACGTCAATAATTTGCGAAAAGCCTACAAGGATAACCTCATCCTCTTGGAGAATGGCGATATTCTGCAGGGACAGCCTACCTGCTATTATTATAATTATGTAAACACAGAGGCTAGAAACGTGGCTGCCGATGTGGTAAACTACATGAAGTATGATGCGCAAGTGTTTGGCAATCATGATGTTGAAACGGGTCATCCAGTTTACGACAAATGGATAAAAGAACTCAATTGCCCAGTTCTTGGTTCCAACATCATCAGCACTTCTACAGGCGAGCCATACGTTAAGCCTTATCTTATCCTGAACCGCGAGGGCGTGAAGGTGGCAGTCTTGGGAATGATTACTCCTGCCATTACAAACTGGATCACGGAGAATCTCTGGAGCGGACTGAAATTTGAAAATATGGTAACAAACGCCCGCAAATGGGTGAAGTATCTCCAGGAGAATGAAAAACCGGATGTTATCATCGGCCTCTTCCACAGCGGAAAAGACGGAGGCATTCAGACTGCCGAATATGATGAAGACGCCTCTATCAAGGTGGCAAAAGAAGTGCCGGGCTTCGACCTCGTACTCTTCGGCCACGACCATACGCGCGACAACGAAACCGTAACCAATACTGATGGAAAGCAGGTGGTTTGCCTGGATCCTGCCAACAACGCCATTAGCGTGGCTGATGCTGAAATAACCCTCACCCTCAACAAGAAAAAGGTGAACGGAAAGAAGCAGCTGGTGGTAACTGACAAAAAGGTGACAGGCAAGATTGTGGATGTGACAGATTGTCCTATCGACGAGGATTTCATGAAGACTTTTGAACCTCAGATTGCGGAAGTAAAGAAATATGTGGGCAAGCAGATTGGCAACTTCAAGACTACCATCTACAGCCGCGACCAGTTCTTCGGCAGTTCTGCCTTCAACGATTTCATCCTCAACCTCCAGTTGCAGATGACAAAAGCCGACATTTCGTTTAACGCTCCTCTTCAGTTCAACGCGGTTCTGAAAGCCGGCCCAATCTGTGTGAGCGACATGTTCAATCTCTATAAATATGAGAACCAGGTCTACGTAATGCGCATGACGGGCGAAGAAATCAGAAAGCATCTGGAAATGAGTTACGACCTCTGGGTGAACACCATGAAGAGCCCGGACGACCATCTCCTGCTGCTCGATGAGAAGACCATTGGCGACCAGCAACGCCTCGGTTTCAAGAATCTCTCGTTCAACTTTGATAGTGCTGCGGGAATCGATTACGAAGTTGACGTAACCAAGCCAGATGGCGAGAAGGTGAAGATTCTGCGCATGAGCAACGGCGAACCTTTCGATGAGAAGAAATGGTACAAAGTAGCCGTTAACAGCTATCGTGGAAATGGTGGAGGCGAACTCCTTACCAAGGGTGCCGGAATCCCGAAAGACAGTCTTGGAAGCCGAATCATCTATCGCAGCAAGCGCGACCAGCGCTTCTATCTGATGGAAGAAATTGAAAAGATGGGAACGGTTGATGCAAAACCAAATAACAACTGGAAGTTTGTGCCGGAAGCATGGACCAAGCCTGCTGCCCAGCGCGATTTCGAATTGCTGTTCGGTAAGAAGGAATAGCTCCTCGAAACGCTTCTGGAAAAGCATATTATAAAGATCAAAGTAAAAAAGCAAATAAGTTCAAAATAAAGAATGAAGTATTGGTTTATATTTTGCAAGACTGATCTCTTGCTCGAAAAGAAAGAAGACGGAACCTATACGATTCCTTGTTCAGAAGAGAGTCCAATCCCAACAAAGCCTTGGACTCACATTCTCAATATTACCCCGATGGAAGACGGAACAGAGGTGAAGACCTTCACCATTCCTGAGCCCGTTACCGGCAATCCGAAGTACGAAATGTGCGGCTTGCGCCCTAGTTTCTACAAACTCTCTCCTGCCCTTTACCAGAAAGCAGGAAAGTGTCAGGAACTCAACTATTGGGACATGAATACCCAATTCTGCGGCGTTTGCGGAGCTCCGATGAAAATGGCAACCGACATCAGTAAGAAATGTACAGAATGCGGCAAACAGGTCTGGCCTTCGCTTGCCACAGCCATCATCGTTCTGATTAAGAAAGATGATCAGGTCTTGCTGGTACACGCTCGCAATTTCAAGGGAAATTTCGACAGTCTCGTGGCTGGTTTCGTAGAGACTGGCGAGAATCTGGAAGAGGCGGTTCATCGTGAAGTTATGGAAGAAACCGGTCTGACTATCAAGAACTTGAAATATTTCGGCTCCCAGCCTTGGCCTTATCCGAGCGGTCTGATGATTGGCTTCTCGGCAGAATATGTAGATGGAGAAATTCATCTTCAGAAAGAAGAACTCTCTCGTGGTAAATGGTTCACGAAAGAGAATCTCCCTATTCTCCCAGAGAAACTTTCCATCGCCCGAAAACTCATCGACGCCTGGCTGGAGGACAAACTCTAATGATGAGGACAAACTCTAAAAGTGAGGATAAACTCTAAAAAATGATGAAAGAGAAACTTTGGAATGCAAACTACATCAAGGTGATGACTACCAACTTTCTGTTGTATTTCGCCTTCTATCTGCTCACACCTTTGCTCCCTCTCTATCTGAGCGAAAATTTTGGAGCCACGAAAGATGTGATTGGAATTGTGCTGAGCGGCTATACGGTTGCCGCCCTCGTCATTCGTCCGTTCAGCGGATATGTAGTTGACAGCTTTTCGCGCAAGAAGGTTCTTATGGTTTGTCTCTCAGCCTTCTCCATCTTCTTTGCCGGCTATATTGCAGCCAGCACCATCCTGATGTTTGCCATCTGCAGAACCTTGCACGGAGGTCCGTTCGGAGCCGTAACGGTTGCCAACAGCACCTGCGCCATCGACGTTCTTCCGGCAAGTAGGAGAAATGAAGGAATCGGACTCTACGGACTGAGCAACAATTTTGCCATGGCAATTGCTCCATCCATCGGAATCTATCTCCATAATGCGGTAGACAGTTACATGATTCTCTTCTGGATAGCTTTCATCGTGGCGATTGCCTCAGTTGTGATTGCAGGAACCATCCGCCTCCCCGAAAAGGAAATCGTTAAGAACAAGGAGAAGCTTTCTCTCGACCGCTTCTTCCTGACGCGTGCCTGGCTCCTAGCCATCAACATCGCCATGTTCGGTTTCTGCTGGGGCGTTCTGAGCAATTATCTCGCAATCTACAGCAAGGAGGAACTCGGAATTACGGGCGGAACGGGCACTTATTTTGCCCTTCTTTCCATGGGTCTGTTCCTCTCAAGATTGCAGGGAAGAAAAGCCTTGAGTCAGGGCAAACTTACCCAGAATGCGGCCGAAGGAATGCTGCTTTCGCTTGTTGGTTTCATCATCTTTGTTGCCGTCAAGCACCCGGTAGCCTATTATCTTTCGGCTTGTCTCATCGGCCTGGGCAACGGTCATCTTTACCCAGCTTTCCTCAACATGTTCATTAATGTGGCTCGTCACGACCAGCGTGGAACGGCAAACAGCAGCATTCTTACAGGTTGGGATTTGGGATTTGGAATCGGCTGTCTCTTAGGCGGAATTGTGGCAGAACATTTCGGTTACAACGGAACATTCTGGATGGTTGCTATAGAAAATGCAGCTTCCGTTCTCCTCTTCTTTGCCGCTTCGAAACAATTCTTTGTGAAGAGACGCAGAGAATAGAAACAGTTGATAAAGAGAAATATAAGATTATGAATAAAAAAAGAGCACTTCATCCGAGACAGAAGAAAGTCTCAGGCGAAGTGCTCTTATTTTTATCTTACTTTTCTGTTTTTAGAAAGGAAGATCATCTGCGCTACCACCCTCAGCTGCAGGAGCTGCAGGCTGAACTGGAGGGAATGCTGCAGTTGCGCCATTAGCAGGAGCTGCTGGCTGAGCAGGAGCTACAGGAGCACCTACTGGAGGAAACGCACCTGGCTGCATTCCGCCCATAGCACCAGCTACGGCGTTAGGGTCAACACGCTGGATGTTCCAGGCACGGATACTGTTGTACCAACGGCCCTGATACTCGTGAGCATCTATGTCGAAAGAAACCAGAAGTTCCTCACCACTCTGAATGTTGAACTGAGCCAGACGGTCTGCTCCGAAAACATCAAAACACAATTTCTTTGGATACTGCTCGTGAGTTTCAATTACGAACGACTGAGCTTTCCACTCTCCTCTCTGAGAGACGCCGCTTCTTTCAGGCAAAACGGCAATAACCTTTCCTTGTAATTCCATATGATAATATTTAAAGTTTTTCCTTTGTTTAAAGGGTGTTTTTTTCTTTCTGACTGCGAAATTACTAAAAATAGTTCAAAAACTAGAACTTTTCTCCAATTATTTTTGCTTATCAGCGATATTTTTTGTATTTTTGTGCTCAATTAGGTGATATAGCCTAATTAAATTAAGGTAAAACAGAAAACAAAATAAAATTTAAATAAAATACTCATGAGATTTACAGTATCAAGTTCTGCATTGAGCAGCAAGCTCAACATGCTCGCAAAAGTGATTGGAAGCAAGAATTCGTTGCCTATCCTCGATTGTTTCCTTTTCCAAGTTGCTAACGGTGAAATGAGCATCACGGCTAGCGATAGTGATAATGTCATCAAGAGTACACTCGCTCTTACCGACCACGATGGAGAAGGTGAGTTTTGTGTGCCTAACCGCGTTATCCTCGATGCGTTGAAGGAACTGCCTGAGCAGCCTCTTCACTTCGATGTGGATGCTGCCGGAGAAGCCGTTGCCATCAAGATTGTTTACCAGAACGGTCTTTATAACTTCACAGGTCAGAGCGCAGAGGAATATCCTCGCACACAGAGCATGAACGATGCTTGCACCACCGTTTCTTTGCCTACAGAAATGCTGATCAACAACATTTCACGCTCGCTCTTCGCTACAGCCAGCGATGAGTTGCGCCCTGTCATGAACGGTATTTACTTCGACCTGACAGCAGATGCTCTCGCTATCGTAGCAAGCGATGGTCACAAGCTGGTTCGCAGCAAGAACTTCACTATCAAGAGCGAATCTCCTTCAGCATTCAACTTGCCTAAGAAGCCAGCTTCTCTGCTGAAGAATATTCTGAGCAAGGACGGCGACGACGCTATCATCAAGTTTGATGACCGAAGCGCAGAAATCCAGTTTACTGACGGCGTTATGAGATGCAGACTGATTGATGGCCGCTACCCTAACTACAACTCTGTCATTCCAAACAACCCTAACGAGGTTACAGTAGACCGCAGAGGCTTGCAGAGTGCTTTGCGCCGCGTATTGCCATTTGCAAGCGAGAGTAGCCAGCTCATCCGTTTCCACATCGAGTCAGGCCGTTTCGAGGTTTCTTCTGAGGATATTGACTTCTCAACATCTGCAAAGGAACAGTTGTCTTGCGAATACAACGGCTCTCCTATCAGCATCGGCTTCAAGGGAAGCAGTCTGATGGAAATCCTGAGCAATCTCACCAGCGACAACATCATCATCCAGCTGGCAGACCCAAGCCGTGCCGGAATCATCGTACCAGCAGAACAGCCTGAGAACGAAGATATTCTGATGCTCATCATGCCTATGCTCCTTAACGACTAAAGGAGCACGGGCTTTCTCTGAAACAACAAAAAGAAAAGTATTTCTACAAAAATGAAACTCAATTTGACAAAGCCTCTGATTGTGTTCGACCTGGAGACAACAGGTCTTGACATGATCAAGGATCGTATTATACAGATTTCTTACATCAAGGTAATGCCTGATGGAACTGAAGACCGCAAGAACCTCTACGTAAATCCTTGCAGGGAGATTCCTGCCGAAGTTGTTGCCCTTACAGGCATCAGCAACGAAGATGTAAAAGATGCGCCAACCTTCAAGCAGCTAGCTGCCACATTAGAGAAGGAATTTACAGGTTGCGATTTCGCAGGCTACAATTCCAACCACTTCGATGTACCGATGCTCGCAGAAGAATTCCTGCGTGCTGGAATCGACTTCGATTTCAACAAGTGCCGTCTCATCGATGCGCAGACCATCTTCATGAAGATGGAACGCCGTAACCTGGCTGCTGCCTACAAGTTCTATTGCGGCAGAAAGATGGAGGAAGATTTCGAAGCTCATCGTGCAGATCAGGATACAGAGGCTACTTACCGCGTGCTCATGGGCGAGCTCGACAAGTATGCTCCAGGCATGCAGGATGAACCTGAGCGCGTGCTCAACAACAACATGGATGAACTTGCCGATTTCTCTAAGCAGAAGGATAATGTAGACTTCGCCGGACGCATCGTTTGGGAAGAGGTAAAAGACGCCCAGGGCAACGTAGTAAACGATGAGAACGGAAATCCTTTGAAGCACGAAGTATTCAACTTCGGCAAATACAAAGGATGGGATGTGGCTGAGATTCTGACCAAAGACCCGGGTTACTTTACATGGGTCTTGGGAAGCGATTTCACCAACAATACCAAGCAGGTGCTTACCCGCATCCGCCTTCGTGAATTCAACAAGAGAATGGGAAAATAATTGTTACCGGACTTTCGCAAGCGGTTGAAGAACAAACCTTGCGAAACTCGGATTTATTTCTTAACAGTTAGAAAAATTCATGTTAAAAGGAAAGAAAATCGTATTGGGCATTACGGGCTCTATTGCAGCCTACAAGTCTTGCCTCATCATACGAGGTCTCATCAAGCGCGGAGCCGAAGTGCAGGTGGTCATTACGCCTGCAGGCAAGGAGTTCATCACTCCCATCACCCTTTCGGCTCTTACGCATAAGCCTGTGGTAAGCGAATTCTTCTCGCAGCGCGATGGAACCTGGAATTCGCACGTAGACTTAGGTCTGTGGGCCGACGCCATGCTCATCGCTCCTTGCACAGCCTCTACCATGGGAAAGATGGCTCACGGAATTGCTGACAACATGCTCATCACAACCTATCTGTCGATGAAAGCGCCTGTTTTCATCGCTCCAGCCATGGACCTCGACATGTATAAGCATCCTTCTACCCAAGCCAACATGAAAACACTTCTGGGCTATGGAAATCACATCATAGAACCCGAAGTGGGATTCCTGGCAAGCGGACTGGAAGGAAAGGGACGCATGGAAGAACCTGATATTATCGTAGAATGCCTCGACAGATTCTTCGATGAACAGGCTCAGCAGAATGCAGAGACCGATGAAGCTGCATCAGAAAACTGCAAGGAAAAAGAAAGCGATAAGCTCGATTTGAAAGGCAAGAAGATCATGATTACAGCCGGACCAACTTACGAAAAGATTGACCCGGTACGTTTCATCGGCAATTATTCTTCCGGCAAAATGGGCTTTGCCCTTGCTGAAGAGTGCTGCCGTCGTGGTGCTGAGGTTACGCTGGTTGCAGGTCCGGTTTCGCTCAGCTGTTCCGAAGCTATTCATCGCATCGATGTAGAAAGTTGCGAGGAAATGTATCAGGCAGCCACTAAAGCTTTTGCCTCTACCGATGCAGCTATTCTCTGTGCTGCTGTTGCTGATTTCAAGCCAAGCGAGATTGCAGACAGGAAAATCAAGCGCGAGAAAGATGATCTGGAACTCCGCCTCGTCCCTACTCACGATATTGCTGCAGCCCTGGGTAAGATGAAACAAAAACATCAGCGAATTGTGGCTTTCGCCCTGGAAACCAACGATGAAGAGGCTAATGCACAGAAAAAACGCAAAAAGAAAAATGCCGATTTCATCGTGCTTAACTCTACTCGCAATCCGGGAACCACATTCCGTACGGATGACAACCAGATAACGATTATTTCTGAAGAGGGTAAGAAAGAATATGAGAAGAAACCGAAAACTGAAGTGGCTCGCGACATTATCAACGAGCTGGCTCATCTCTTGTAGTCCCATCACATCAGCCGCTCAGGAGTTGCAGGCTAAGATTACCATCAACCATGCACAGATTCAGGGCACGGAAAACCGGGTATTCGATAATCTGCAGCAAACTCTTGAGCAGTTTGTGAACGACAGGCAATGGACGAATCTTCAATTCAGGAAGAACGAGCGCATCGTGTGCAACTTCAATATCACGGTAAGCAAGTATGATAAAGACCAGAATATCTTTACCTGCAAGGCGCTCATCCAGGCCAACCGTCCCGTCTACAATTCAGCCTATACGTCCACCTTATATAATAATGTGGATGAAAACTTCACGTTCAAGTTTGCCGAGTTCGACCAGCTGGAGTTTACCGAAGAGCGGATTGACAACCAGCTAACGGCTCTGCTCGCCTACTATGCTTACCTCATCATCGGTTTAGATCTTGACAGTTTTGCGCCTAAAGGTGGTGAAGATATTCTGCAACGTTGCATGAACCTCACCAACAACGCCCAGAATCTTGATTTTCCGGGCTGGAAAGCGTTTAGTGACAACAGAAACCGGTTCGCCATCATTTCCGATTATCTCGACGGAGCCATGGAACCTTTCAGAATGCTGCAATACAACTATTACAGAAAAGGGCTCGATGAAATGGCGAATAATGTGGAACGAGGCAGAACTGAAATCACCAACACCCTGCTCCAGGATCTGAAGAAGGCACGTACGGACAGACCGCTCAGTCTGCTGCCACAAATCTGGACCGACTATAAGAAGGACGAGCTTGCAAATATCTATCAGAAACATGGCACTCAGAAAGAGAAAGAAAGCATTTATGAGCTGCTCTTCTCCATCAATCCTTCTCAAAACTCATATTGGGACAAAATCAAGGAATAAGGCTACATGCTGAATGATTCGAGGCAACTTCCCGGATGATAAAGCAAAGATTCTTTCTAGGTAGGTTAAGTTCCTTTAAAACAATAAGAAAAGAAATTATGCTCAAGCAATTATACATCAAGAATTTCACGTTGATTGACGAGTTGGACATTCCTCTTTATCCAGGATTCTCAGTCATCACGGGCGAGACGGGTGCCGGAAAGAGCATCATTCTCGGAGCCATCGGACTGCTCCTGGGCAACCGTGCTGACAGCAAGGCCATCAAGGCAGGAAGAGACCGATGCGTGATTGAAGCCCACTTCGACCTGTCAAAATACGGAATGCAGGATTTCTTCGATGCTAACGATATTGATTATGATGCAGAAGACACCATCATCCGCCGCGAACTGACAGCTGCCGGAAAGAGCCGTGCCTTCATCAACGACACGCCCGTGCCCCTGAGCAAGATGAGAGAACTGGGCGAACAGCTCGTCGATATTCATTCGCAGCACCAGAACCTCCTGCTGCAGAAGGAAGACTTCCAGCTCAGCGTGGTCGACATTATTGCCCACGATGAAAAGCAGAAGAAGGCTTATCTTGCCGAATACAAGAACTATAAAAAGGCTATGCAACAGCTGGAAGACCTGAAAGCGGAAATCGCAAAGAACAGGGAGAACGAGGAATTCATGCGCTTCCAGTTTAAGGAACTGGATGATGCAAACCTGCAGGAAGGCGAACTTGAGCAACTGGAACAGGAAGCAGAAACCCTGAGCCATTCTGAAGACATCAAGACTGCGCTCTATGAAGCAGATAATGCACTCTCGGGCGAAGACGGCAGTATTCTCGACAAACTGAAGAATGCAGCCCAGCAGATTGACAACATCAAGGAGGTTTATCCGGATGTGAAGGAGGTGGCTGAGCGAATGCAGAGCAGCTATATAGAACTCAAGGATATTGCCCAGGACATAAGCGGAAGCGTTGACAATATAGAGTTCGACCCGAACCGGCTTGAAACCATCAATTCCCGTCTTGACCAGCTCTACTCGCTCCAGCAGAAATTCCATGTGGAAAATGTAGAGGAACTCATCGCCACTCGCGAGCGAATCAACGAACAGTTGCAGCACATAGATAATGGAGATGAAGACATAGAAGAGCTGGAAAAGCATGTTGGCCTTCTGCTTGTCAAGGCTGAAAAGCTGGCTGGTGAACTGACTGCCATCCGAACGGAATCGGCTAGAAAGATAGAAGAAGAAATGAAGAAACGTCTCATTCCTCTGGGAATTCCAAACGTCCGCTTCGAAATTTCATTCTCCGCCAAGCCGCTCAGTTCTGATGGTGTTGACAAGGTAAATTTCCTGTTCAGCGCCAACAAGAGCACGCTTCTCCAGCCGGTGAGTCAGGTTGCTTCCGGTGGAGAAATCGCCCGCGTCATGCTTTCTCTGAAGGCTATGATCAGCGGCGCCGTAAAACTGCCAACCATCATCTTCGATGAAATCGACACGGGAGTAAGCGGTAAGATTGCTGAAAAGATGGCGGAAATCATGACAGAGATGGGCAACCTGAACCGCCAGGTGATTTCCATCACCCACCTGCCGCAGATTGCTTCCATGGGAACCCATCATTACAAGGTTCTGAAAGAAGAAACCGAAGAGGGAACTCTTTCTCACATGAAGGAACTCAACGAGCAGCAGCGTATAGAAGAAATCGCCCAGATGCTCAGCGGAAGCGACATTACGCCTGCTGCCCTGGCAAATGCTAAGGAGTTGCTCAATAAACACAAGCAACACAAATAAGATTATGAAAAAAATAAATATGATCATGATGGGACTGATGCTCGGAGCATCGTCCCTCTATGCCCAGCCGGGTTCGGTCCAGAAACTGGCTAAGAGCGTTTTCACCTTGACTACTTTCAATCAGAAAGGCGACATTATCGCCTCTACCCAAGGTGTTTTTATCGACAACAAGGGAACGGCTATCAGCACCTTCAAGCCATTTGTCGGAGCTGTAAAGGCTAGCGTTGTTGACGCTTCCGGCAAATCGATTCCTGTTGAGGCCATCATGGGAGCCGACGAGCTCTATGATGTGGCTAAATTCCGCATCAACGCCTCTACAGTTGCTGCCCCTATCGCAACCAAGGAATCGGCTGCTGGCGACAAGGTCTGGCTGGTTCCGTATTCTATCAAGAAGCCAGCTTACCAGCAGGAGGACATCAGCAGCGTAGAGAAGTTCAAGACTACGTACAACTATTACATCTTCTCGAATAGTGCTCCGGAAAATGCAGTAGGTTGTCCGTTTGCCAACAAGAACGGTCAGGTCATCGGTCTGATGCACACCAATGGTCAGGTAACGGCCATCGACGCCAACTACGCCAAGCAGCTGAAGGTAACCGGTCTTTCGAGTCTTGACGCAGCTCTTCGCGAAACCACCATCCGTACAGCTCTTCCTGATACAGAGAACGAAGCGATGACGATGATGACTCTGAAGAAAGGCCAGACTACAGCTGATGAGTATGCGAAATATAGCGATGAGTTTATCAGCAAATTCCCTACTTCAGCCTTCGGTTACAAGGAGAAAGCCGCTTATCTGACGGATAAGGCAGAATATGATGCAGCTGCCAAACTGATGGAAGAAGGCATTAAGAAATCGGCTGCCAAGGATGAGGCTCATTCCAACTATGCCGACCTGATTTATCAGAAGATTATTTACAAGGGCGATTCTGTTTATAAGGACTGGACGCTTGATAAGGCCATAGCTGAGGCTCAGAAGGCATACGAAATCAAGGCTCAGCCTATTTACCGCCATCAGGAAGCGCAGATTAATTTTGTAAAGGGTGAGTATCAGAAAGCTTACGATACTTTCATGGATTTGACCAATACTTCACTTCTCAGCGGCGAACTCTATTTTGAGGCTGCCCAGGCTAAGAAGAATCTCAAGGCTCCAGCCAAGGAGATTGAGGTTTTACTCGATAGTGCGGTAAGCGTTGGAAACAAGACCGGAATGGTTGCGAATTATTATCTGGCACGTGGAGAATTTCTGAAGGAGCAGGGTGAATTCCGCCGCGCTATTCAGGATTATAATATGTACGATTCCATTGCCCGTCCTGTTTCGCCAGCCTTCTTCTACACCCGTTACCAATGCGAAACCAAGTTGCGCATGTGGCAGCCAGCCCTGCTTGATATTGCCCGCACCTGTTACCTGGCTCCTAAAGAGCCTACATATTTTGCAGAATGGGCAAGTCTCGACTTGCGTGTAAAGCGTTATGATGAAGGAATCAGCGCAGCCACCCATTGCATAGAGTTGGCTCCTGAATATGCTGACGGCTACCTTCTCTTAGGTCTGCTCCAGAAGGAGAAAGGAAATAAGGAAGAGGCCATCAAGAACCTGAAGAAAGCCCAGGAACTCGGCGATTCCCGCGCTGGAGAATATCTCAAGAAAATGAAGTAATTATTTTAGTAATAAGTAAGAAAGTCCGTAGGCATTTTAACAGAACGCCTACGGACTTTCTTTTACATTTTAGTCATGTGGTAACCCAGCATTTTTAGCTCTACGGCTATTCCCATGAGAAACATCTGGTGAAGGGCGGCAACGAAACCACGGAAGGCTTCCTCGCTTCCAGGTTGCAGATTCAGATGAATCAGCTTGCTGTAAGAGCGCGAAGCACATTCTGCCACTACATTCGTAACAGCCTTATGCGCTTCCACATTCAGCAGCAGAACCTTTTCGCAGATGTAATCATCCATGTGGTCGAAATCTATTCTGTCACGAAGATATTCATAATGATTCTCTACCTTGCTGTAGAGTTCCCAATCCTCATCCCAATACTTGGCAAGCGCCATTCCTACATACATGATCCAACCCAATGAAACCGTAGGATATTTGGCAAACTCGCGAATTGCATCAGGCAGATAACTCTCGCCTACTTTCTGCCACAGCTCTTCCAAATCCGGAGCTTCCGGCAAATGAGCATCTACCTTATCAATACTCAGCAGATATTGATAAAGATCTTCCTTGAAGATCGCTTCAAAATTCTTTTTCTCTTCCATTTATCTTTTCTTTTTCTAATATTTTTTACTGAACTCTGCAAACCCTGATTCCTATTTGCACCGGATGTTTATGCATGTAAGTATAAAGCGTCATCGGTTCATCAATCACCTTCTTGTGAATGCTGCTGGCGTTGAGCAGATGCAATCCGTCTTTGTGCCAGGAAGCAATACCGATGTGGGTCGTGTCGAGCCCCTTCTTGTTGGTAATGATGGCGATAATGTCACCATCGTGAATAGCGTTGCGGAAAACTGCCGTGTTGGCAATCTTACCCTTCGGAACATAACGGTAACGCTTGCCGTTCACACTCTGTTCCAGTTTTCTGATTCCCGATTTCCATTCCGGATGAGCCTTAAGCATCTTATAGCTCGAAACATGCGTACTCATCCAGTTGATGTTCACGGTCTGAACGGCCGAGAAAGGAGGATTGGGCGCAATATTCTTCACGATTCCCTCGCGCTCGTTTGCATCCATCCAAATCGTGAAATAATGCTGACGCTTTACATAGGAAACCTCTCCGCCCACATAACGCACATTTCGGAGATGTTCACAGAAAGCCGAGAAAGAAGTCTCGTTCTTCTTGGCGCACAGGGTGAGCGCCGTAACCATCTCTACGTATGTGGTGCAGTCCAGCTCACGGGTGTTCACGATGAGCACCTCTTCATTCGTCTGGTCCAGCGTGCCGCCCACATAAGGAACGTCCGCCATCTGCTTGCCGAACCAGAGCATCCAACTGGCAGGTTTCTTCTTCATCGCCCTTGCCTGCTGCAGCAGTCCTACAATCTGCAGACTGTCCTGCTGCTGATAAACCACATTCACCCTGGCTTCTCCCGGAACAGCCAGCATGCAAGCCAGCACGACAGCTGCCATTTTCGTAAATATTTTCATCTCTTCTCTTTTTATATGTTAATGATGACGTTTCCTGCCGAAGTTCACACCCACATAAATATTGAGTGAGCCAAACGAATTGTTGGTAGAAAACTGTTTTTTCTTATAGTTGTAGGAATGGATAATGGTGCTGGCGCCCGCGTACCAATGCGTGTTGTTCCACACAATACCGAAGCGGCCTATTCCATCCAGGTTCACATTTTTGAAACTGAAGTTGGTAATGTCCAGATGTTCCCTTTCATTATCCGATTTCGAGCTGTTGTAAGCCACACCTACCGAGAGCGAAGCGTTGAAGAGCCAGTTCTTGGCGAAAACCCAGTTGTAAGCATAGCCGCAGGTTACGTTCACATCGCTGTATTTCACCTTGCTGAACATCAGCGAACTGTCTATCTTGGCTTCCGGAGTTCCCCCGTTTGTCAGATTTTTATTCAGCTTTTCATCTACAAGATTGGTCAGTTTATCCCAGTTCACCTCCAGTTCATGCTCCGTGTAACCGATTCCCAGAAGCATGGAACCGGCACTTCTCCGCTGCACCGTACTCTGCGAATAGGCGGCAGGATAAGAGAAGCGGCGATGGTTGAAGATGTAATAAAGATTGAATCCCTTGATGCTCGATTTGAAACCGTCGAAAGGAGCCTTGCGGATAGGGTCACAATCGATGTGCTCACCCAGATTCATCCGCAGAACATGATAGTCATTTCCCGTCTGTCGCCAGAACAGGTCTATTCCCAGCAGACTGCTGTAGAGGCTCAGGTCAAACTCCTTTTTATTAGTGTGGTTATTCCTGAAATTAATGTGCTTCAGGTCGAACGTATAACCCAGAAACACCCATCGCCAGCCCAGATAAGGACCCAGGCGGTAAGAAGGATCAGGCGAGAAGGAAATGCTCTGTCCTTCTCTGTTTCGGAGCGTATATTCCTCGTAGGTATTGGTGTTCTGCAGCATCACCGTATAATTGTAATGCTGGCCTTCGATATAAGCCGAATCCGTACTGTTGAATTCTCTGAAGAATCGGGTGAACACATCTCCCACCTGATGGAAGAAGGTTTTGCGATGGCGCTCTTTCACGAGGCTGTCCTGGGAATTGGACATGAACATCGACTTGTTGGAGAGCGTTCCCAGCATGGTAGAATCCACGGGCTCCCCTGCTCTTGCCGAAGTGCAGGCAAGGGAACAGATAAATCCTACTATACAGAAACATCTCTTCATAACTTACGCTCTAATCCTGATGATGATTTTGTAAAAAATCAGTTCTTCCACAATACTCGGTCCAGCACCCAGTTGACGGCCGTAGCCGAAACGCTGGTGCAGTCGCATTTTCCTATTCCCTGCAGATGCTGAATCACACTCTTGATGAGCGGCAGCTGCACATAAGGCGGATTCGGAACCGTAATCAAGTTCTTTCCTTCGCTCGTAATCACTTCTATCGGCTGGTAAGTGAACACCGAGAATGAGAGCGAACCTTTCTCGCCAATCACCTCGATGCAGTCTTCCTTCGCACTCTCATGTCCCACGAAGCACCAGCTTCCGCTGCCCGGAATTCCGCTCTCAAAGAAGAAGCACGCCGAGAGCGTATCTTCAGCCTGATAAAGATGCGCTCTGTTGGCAGGATAGCCGTGCGCACGGGTAATCACACCAAACAGATTCTGGAGCAAATCTATCTGATGAGGAGCCAGGTCGTAGAAATAGCCGCCGCCCGCAATATCCGGCTGCAGTCGCCAAGGCATTTCCTTGCCGCTCTGAAAGTCGAGATCGCGCGGAGGAACCGAGAAGCGCACCTGAACATTCACCACGTTACCGATGGTTCCGCTCTCGATAATCTCCTTTACCTTCTGGAAGTAAGGAAGATAACGGCGATAGTAAGCTACGAAGCAGGGAACACCCGTCTGCTCGCTGATGCGGTTGATGCGGATGCAGTCGTTGTAGCTCGCTGCCAGCGGTTTCTCTATGTAGCAAGGTTTGCCCGCACGCATCGCCATGATGGCGAAGGTGGCGTGAGAAGAAGGTGGCGTGGCGATGTAAACAGCATTTACATCGGGGTCTTCTATCAATTCCGATGCATCCGTGTACCATTTGCGCACATGATGGCGCTCAGCATAGCTGCGTGCCTTGTTCTCGCTTCGGCTCATCACAGCCACCACCTGCGAACCCTCCACTTCGTTGAAAGCCGGTCCGCTTTTCTTTTCGGTTACTTCTCCGCAGCCGATAAATCCCCAATTAATCTGTTTCATTCTCTGTTGGTTTATTCTCTCCCGAAAGATTATTCTCCGGCGAGCGATTTGTTGATTTCGTCAATATAGTCGAGCACCTCATCGCGTCCCATCTTCTTTTCACTACTGGTAATGAAATAAGGTGGAAGTGCTTCCCAGCGGTCTTCCAGCGCATGCATCCATTTCTCCGCATTCATGCGAGCCTTGACCGGACCCAACTTGTCGGCCTTGGTAAAGACGATGCAGAAAGGAACGCCGCTCTCGCCCAGCCAGTCTACAAACTCACGGTCTATCTTCTGCTGGTCGTGGCGCACGTCGATGAGCACAAAGACATTAGCCAACTGCTGGCGCTGCAGAATATAACTGCTTATCATTTGTTCCAGCTGCTTCTGAACGGTCTTCGAACGCTTGGCGAAACCATAGCCAGGAAGGTCAACCAGATACCATTCATTGTTGATGATGAAGTGGTTGATAAGCAGCGTCTTACCCGGTGTGGCTGAAGTCTTAGCCAAACCCTTGTGGTTGCAGAGCATATTGATGAGGCTCGATTTTCCCACATTACTTCTGCCGATGAAAGCATATTCAGCCTTCGTATCTTTCGGACACATGCTCACTCGTGGAGCCGATATTGTAAATTCTGATTTCTTAATTTCCATTCTTTCTATTTTCTTTATTATTTTTATTATTTTTGTCGCCGCATGCCCTGAATCAACGATAACCATCATATTGCAGATAGGTAAAGGTCAAAAACTCCTAGCCCATGAGAACCTGCAAGCAGCACGCCCTGAAAGGGCAGAAGCCCCTAGCCCAGGGCAACGCCCTGGGTAATTTCGGACGCAAACCTGTCGCCCTGAAAGGGCAAAAGCCTTCAAATACCGGACAATAAACAAAGCTTTTGCCCTTACAGGGCGCCTTGTTGATTGCCATTATACCCAGGGCGTTGCCCTGGGCTAGGAGCTTCTGCCCTTTCAGGGCGAGAGGCGTTAGAACTTTTGTGCCTTCAGCCTGTACTTCAAAGTCTAGAGTATTTCAGCCAGTTCCAGCCATCTCATTTCCTTCTCATCAAGTTCATCCTTGATTTCAGGCAGGCGCTTGCTCTTCTCCGTCAGTTCCTCAACCGATAGATTTCCGCTGCAGAGTTCCTCTTCCAGCTTCTTCTGTTCCTCGGTCAGCGCATCTATTTCCTGGGTCAGCTGCTCATATTCGCGCTTCTCCTTGTAGCTCATCTTGCGCTTGTTCTCAAAATTGGCGTCGCGCTTGGCCGTGCCTGCTCCGTCGCTTTCTGCCGTTGCATTTCCGCTCTTTGCCGGTTTCGCCTGTTCCGCCTCGTCCTTCGCCTGCATCCGGCTCCATTCCCTGTACTGCGTATAGTTGCCTGGGAAATCCTGTATTTCGCCTTCGCCCTTGAAAACCAGCAGATGGTCTACTACCTTGTCCATGAAATAGCGGTCGTGGCTCACCACGATGACGCAACCCGCAAAATCCTGAAGATATTCTTCCAGTACCTGCAACGTCTGGATGTCGAGGTCGTTGGTCGGCTCGTCCAGCACCAGGAAGTTCGGATTCCTCATCAGCACCGTGCAGAGGTAAAGCTTGCGCTTCTCGCCGCCGCTCAGCTTGTAAACGTAGTTGTGCTGCTCCTCAGGCGTAAAGAGGAAGAACTGCAGAAACTGCGAAGCCGTCATGTGCTTGCCGCCGCCCAGATCTATGTAATCAGCAATCTCCGTAATCACGTCAATCACCTTCTGGTCTTCACGGAATTTCAGTCCCTCCTGCGAGAAATAGCCGAAGCGAACCGTCTCGCCGATGTCAAACTTGCCGCTGTCGGGCTGAACCTCGCCCAGCAGCATCTTGATGAAGGTCGATTTTCCCGTTCCGTTATTACCCACAATACCCATCTTCTCGAAGCGGGCAAAGTTGTAGTAGAAGTTGTCGAGAATCACCTTCTTCTGCCCCCTGTCGTCGAAAGCCTTGCTCACATACTGGCATTCAAAAATCTTCGAACCTATATAAACGGTAGAAGCCTTCAACCTTACCTGCCGGTCTTCGATGCGCTGTTTTGCCACCTTCTCCAGCTCGTAGAAAGCATCCTCGCGGTATTTCGCCTTGTGTCCGCGCGCCTGAGGCTGGCGGCGCATCCAGTCGAGTTCCCTGCGGTAGAGATTCTTCGAGTGCTGAATTTCGGCTCTCAGATTGTCCATTCTCTCCTGCCTCTTCTCCAGATAATAAGCATAATTGCCACGATAGGTGTAGATGGTGCGGTCGTCGAGTTCCAGAATCGTATTGCACACCTTGTCCAGGAAGAATCGGTCGTGCGTAACCATGAAGATGGTCTTGTTGCCGCGGTTCAGATAACCCTCCAGCCACTCTATCATCTCCAGGTCCAGGTGGTTGGTCGGCTCGTCCAGCATCAGGAAGTCGGGTTCCGTAATCAGCACATTCGCCAGCGCCACTCGCTTCTGCTGTCCGCCGCTGAGCTGTCCCATCGGCTGTTCCAGATTGGTAATGTGCAGCTGTGTGAGAATCTGTTTCGCCTTCAGCACCTTCTCCGGATCATCCTCATGATTGAAGCACGCCTGCAGCACACTTTCCTCCGGATCAAACTGCGGCGACTGCTCCAGATAGCCCACCTTCAAGTCGCGTCGGTAGATGATGTCTCCGCTCTCGTGGCCCTCTTTATCCATCAGCACCGACATGAGCGTAGACTTTCCCGTGCCGTTTCTCGCCACGAGTCCCACTTTCTGTCCTTCAGCGATAGAGAAGGAAATATTATCAAAAAGAACCTGTGCACCAAAGCGTTTGGTGAGGTTTTGAACGTCTAAATAGGGTATTTGACTAGCCATTTTTATTTTTTTTGTGCAAAGATAGGCAAAATATTTGGCAGAAACAAATTTTTTAATTATCTTTGCACACGAATTTATCAATCAATACCGTGTTTCCATTCAGAAACGCGACATTTCAGAAAGAAAATCATTAATATACAATATATAATATATGTATAGCAAAGAAGAATTACAAGCAAAGAGTGTCGTTCAGTTGAAGGACATTGCCAAGGAACTTGGAGCCAAGGTAAAGAAGAGCGATAACAAGGGAACTATCGTCTACGCCATTCTCGACGCTCAGGCAGAACAGCCAGCTCCTGAAGCAGCCCCTAAGCGCAAGCGCACCCGCATTGCAACCAAGAAAGAAGACCGTGTTTATTCCGTACACGGTAATGAAGGAGAGAATTTCGACGTGCAGAAGAACCAGGTATTGGGTCCTAACGGCGGCGAGACTGCTCCTCAGGCTATGAGCGAAACTGCCCCAGCCCCAGCGGTTGAGGAAGAAATCCAGTTCAGCCCTGCAGAGCAGAGTTTACAATCAGCTGCCCAGAAGCAGACTCTAAACCAATCAGGCGAAGACATCGAGGCTCAGGTACTTGCCAACTTCCCGAAACACCGCGGCAGAAGAAGCAAGGCTGAACTCGAAGCTATTGCAGAAGCCAGAGCAGCTGCCATCAGAAAGCATCAGGCGGTAAAAGCCGAGATAGAAGCGCAGATGGCGAAAGATGCACAGGAGACGGCTAACCAGCAGGCTGCTACTGAGGCAGAACAGCCGGAAGAGGCAACAGCCGATAACCAGCAGACAGCTCCTGAGCAGGCAGCACCTGAGCAAGCTGCCGTTCCTGAAGAGCAGTTCTCTGCCGGAAACGCTGAGAGCGCTAACATCAGCGGCGATTTGCAGGCGATGCTCCAGGCTAAGATGAATGCACAGAACGCAGCAGCAGCTCCAGCTTCGGCAGCCGCTCCGGCTCCAGCTGAGGAAGCAAAGGAAGAAGCTACTGAAAAAACTGCAACCGATAAGAAACAGGAGTCAGCTCCTATCTACTATACTGAAGGTATGAAGGTAGAACTCGATGCAGACGGAACCTGGAAGGGTGATCCGGGCGATGGAACCGATTTCATCCCAGTAGTCGACATTCCGATCGAAGACCAGGCTGCCATTCCTACTGTCGACATCTTCGACCGTCCTACCACTCCACAGACTTCTCACCAGCACACACCTGCTGCTGCCCCTGCAGCCAAGAACAAGCAGGAAGCACCAGCCTACGATTTCAGCAATCTCGTGAAATCCAACGGTGTGCTCGAAGTGATTTCAGAGGGCTACGGATTCCTGCGCAGCAGCGATTACAATTACCTTTCTTCACCGGACGATGTTTATGTAGCATCCAGCTTCGTCAAGAAGTTCGGCCTGAAGACTGGCGATGTCATCGAGTGCAAGGTGCGTCCGCCTCACGAGGGCGAGAAATACTTCCCGCTCACCAGCATCATCAAGATCAATGGCCGTGACCCGTCAGAGGTTCGTGACCGTGTTCCTTTCGAGCACCTCACCCCACTCTTCCCTGATGAGAAGTTCAATCTCTGTGGCGACCGCCGCACCACCAATCTCAGCACCCGCATCGTAGACCTCTTCTCGCCAATCGGTAAGGGTCAGCGTGCGCTCATCGTGGCTCAGCCAAAGACCGGTAAGACTATCCTCATGAAGGATATTGCCAACGCCATCGCAGCCAACCATCCTGAGGCTTACCTCATGATGCTGCTCATCGACGAGCGTCCTGAGGAGGTTACCGACATGGCACGCACCGTGAATGCAGAGGTTATCGCCTCTACCTTCGACGAGCCAGCAGAGCGCCATGTCAAGATTGCCGGAATCGTGCTCGAGAAGGCTAAGAGAATGGTAGAATGCGGACACGATGTTGTCATCTTCCTCGATTCCATCACCCGTCTCGCCCGTGCCTACAACACCACAGCTCCTGCATCTGGTAAGGTGCTCACCGGTGGTGTGGATGCAAACGCCCTCCAGAAACCTAAGCGTTTCTTCGGTGCTGCGCGTAACATCGAAGGCGGCGGTTCGCTCACCATCATCGCTACTGCCCTCACCGATACAGGTAGCAAGATGGATGAAGTCATCTTCGAGGAGTTCAAGGGAACCGGTAACATGGAGTTGCAGCTCGACCGCTCACTCAGCAACAAGCGCATCTTCCCTGCTGTCAACCTCATTTCTTCGTCTACCCGTCGCGACGATCTGCTGCAGGACAAGACAACGCTCGACCGCATGTGGATTCTGCGCAAGTATCTGTCCGACATGAATTCTATCGAGGCGATGAGCACCATCCACAAGAATATGCAGCATACTCGCAACAACGACGAGTTCCTGCTCTCTATGAATTCATAACTGAACTTTCGCATATTAGGAAGTTAGGGAAGTTAGAGGGAAGTTAAGGGACAAATGTCCTACGTTTTACGAAAGAAGACTATTGTCTCTTCACTTCCCGAACGACTGTAGGGAGTGATAACTTCTTTAACTCCTTTAACTTCTGAGCTTTATAAATGAAGAGAGATTTGAAAGAGAAGGGCAAGTTCCATTTTCGGGATTTGCCCTTCGTGTTTTTTACTGTTTAAAATCATTAAAAAAATATCGCATTTCATTTTTTATTCGTATCTTTGCTTATCTTAAACACAGAGGGGCGCAAAGCACTAATATAAATAATGTATAACTTAAAATCAAAAGAACCATGAGCAAATATTTTGCAGAATCAGAATTGATTATCAATGAAGACGGAAGCTGCTTCCACCTTCATCTACGCCCGGAACAAGTGGCTGATAAAGTAATCCTCGTTGGCGACCCAGGTCGCGTAGCTCTCGTAGCCTCCCATTTCGATGAGAAGGAATGCGAAGTTTCAAGTCGGGAATTCCACGCCATCACCGGCACATATAAAGGCAAGCGAATCACCGTGCAGAGCACCGGAATAGGATGCGATAATATCGATATCGTAGTCAACGAGCTCGATGCGCTGAAGAACATCGATTTCAAAACCCGCACCGAGAAACCTGAGCACACCACGCTCACCCTCGTGCGCATCGGAACCTGCGGCGGCCTGCAGCTCAACTGCCCTGCCGGAACCTTCGTAGCCTCGCAGAAAAGCATCGGTTTCGACGGACTCATCAACTTCTATGCCCGTCGCAACAAAATCTGCGACCTCGAAACAGAGGCAGAATTCAAGCGCCAGGTAAAATGGAACGACCAGATTGGCAACCCATACTGCGTAGACAACAATCCGGAACTGCTCAACCAGATAGCCGGCGATGATATGGTACGCGGAATCACCATAGCCTGTGGCGGTTTCTACGGACCTCAGGGCCGCGAACTCCGTGCTCCACTTGCCGACCCGGAACTTAATCAGAAGATTGAAGCATTCGAGTATAACGGTCTGCGTGTCAACAACTTCGAGATGGAGAGTTCAGCCCTCGCCGGTCTTTCTCTTCTCCTCGGTCATAAGGCATTAACCTGCTGCATGGTCATCGCCAACCGCCGTGCCCTCAGCGCCAACACCGGCTACAAGAGCACCATCGACAATCTCATCAAGGTTGTATTAGATAGAATTTAAACAATAAAAAAATGAATCAAGAAGAATGTATCTGCGCCCTGGCAACCCCAGCCGGCGGTGCTATCGGAATCATCCGACTCAGTGGCTCCGACGCCATTACCCTCACCGACAAAATCTTCCAGTCTGCCAACGGCAAATCCCTGGAAGAAGCCAAGCCCTACACGCTGCATTATGGCGAAATCAAGGATAAGGATGGCAACACCATCGATGATGTACTGGTGAGCGTGTTCCGTGCACCCCACAGTTATACAGGCGAGAACTCCACCGAGATTTCCTGTCATGGCAGCCGATACATTCTTCAGCAGGTTCTCCATCGCTTTACGGAGGTAGGATGTCGCCAGGCAGAACCGGGCGAATACACCCGTCGTGCCTATCTCAACGGCAAGTTGGACCTCTCTCAGGCAGAAGCCGTAGCCGATCTCATCGCCTCTACCAACAAGGCAACCCACAAGATGGCGCTCAGCCAACTGAAGGGTCATTTCAGCAACGAACTCTCCCTCCTTCGCGAAAAATTATTAAAGATGACTTCGCTCCTGGAGTTGGAGCTCGACTTCAGCGACCACGAAGAACTGGAGTTTGCCGACCGCAGCGAACTCCAGGCACTAGCCGAAGAAATCAATCACAAGATTACCACCCTCGCCCACTCCTTCGAAACTGGTAATGCCCTAAAGCAGGGAGTAGCCGTAGCCATCGTAGGCAAGACGAATGTGGGCAAGAGCACCCTGCTCAACCGTCTGCTCCACGAGGAGAAGGCAATCGTGAGCGACATTCACGGAACCACCCGAGATGTAATCGAAGACACCACCCTCATCGACGGAATCACCTTCCGCTTTATTGACACAGCCGGAATCCGCAAGACGGATGATGTGGTAGAAAACATCGGAATAGAGCGCACTTTCCAGAAGATGGAAGAGGCGAAGATAGTAATCTGGCTATTAGATGAGCAGCCGTCAGCCTCAGAAATCGAGGAGATGAAGCTGAAGAACCAGGGCAAGAAGCTGCTGGTAGTATTTAATAAGATGGATAAATTTGAGAATGATAGACTTGCGTTCGATAAATTCACCCATTCCTGTGACTCAGATTCCAGTGAATCAGAAGCCCCACTCTTCATCAGTGCCCGCACAGGCGAGAACGTTTCATCCCTGGAGCAGGCATTAGTAAAAGCCGCTGATATTCCTGAGATTACCGAGAACGATGTCATCATAACGAGTGCCCGCCACTACGAAGCCCTACTCCGTGCCCATGATTCCCTCTCCCGAGTATTGGAGTCGATGGAAATGGGCATGAGCGGCGACATCATCGCCGAAGACCTGAAAATGGTGTTGGAAGAATTGGGCGAAATCACTGGCGGACAGATCAGTAGCCAGGAAACGCTAAACAATATCTTCAAGCACTTTTGCATCGGGAAATAACCCTTTTGCATCGGAAATGATTTTTGGCAGCAGGAATAACTCGTCAGAGTCAATAAATAAAATACAACGCAGATAATATGGCACAGATAATATTGAATCATATAGATATTGAAATTTGGAACAAACGCCACATTCAGTTCCAGCCCCATGATGATGTCAACATCATCATGGGAATCAACGGAAGTGGAAAGACCACATTCCTGAAGAATCTATAACAGCTTTTACATTGGCAAGAAATATTAAAATAACATCAAAATAAAGTATATATAATTATGGAATTACAAGACATTATTAGCAAGATTGAAATTTGGCAAGAATGGCATGATAGCTACAGTTACTATGTGCCTAGATTTATAGAAAGTGCCCAATCTTGCGAAAATTGGCAAGACTGGGACAAAAACTTGTTCCACGAGTTTTTTGAACGAGGAGGAGATCAATGTGTATCTTCGTTAAAGCAAGGTTATTTTACAAAAGAAGAACAGAATAGTATAAAGGAAGATTGGAAAGAATTGGCTCCAATGTTGAAAGAAATTGCCGAAAGCCAAGATAAGCCATTATGGGATGTCTATAATAATATCAAGACATTTATAAGACAAAGAACTAATCAGGACAGAAGGGCAGCCACCAATCGTCTTATAGCTTCACTGCAGCCAAACTTGCTTTGTACTATAATACAAGAGGATTATTTAAATGAAACTTTTAATCTCTTGCGAAATGCAGGGGTTGAAGACGTTCCAGAAGTTGATTTTAACAGCTGGTTCAAAAGTAGCCATCTACTATTGTCTTATTTCAAAGATAAATTAAAAAATAAATCTGTCTATGATATTTGTACTTACCCATGGCAGGTTCGTGATTTTTTAAAAAACTTATCAGAAATCCAAACACGTAATATGGAAAATATTCAATCATATATTAAACTTCTTAAAGCAAATAAGAATCTTGTTCTTACTGGTGCTCCAGGGACAGGCAAGACTTTCCTGGCAAAAGAAATAGCTAAAGCTATGGATGCTGAAGTAGAATTCGTTCAGTTTCATCCATCTTATGACTATACAGATTTTGTAGAAGGATTAAGACCGATAAAGAAAGGAGACATGCTTGGTTTTGAACGAATGGATGGAGCTTTCAAAACATTTTGCAAAAAAGGATTATTACGTTTAAGCAAAGATTCAATATATGTGTTTATTATTGATGAAATCAATCGTGGCGAGCTGTCTAAGATATTTGGTGAACTTTTCTATGCTATCGACCCGGGCTACAGGGGCGAGAAAGGTAAAGTAAAGACACAATATCAAAATCTCATTAATAAGGATGATGTCTTTGCTGATGGATTCTTTGTACCAGAGAATGTATATATTCTTGCAACAATGAACGACATCGACAGAAGCGTGGAAAGTATGGATTTTGCCTTGCGCAGACGTTTTGCATGGAAGGAGATAAAACCAGAAGATCGTTTAGAAATGCTTTCAGAAGAACTTGACCATGATACTTGCGAAAAAGCTATCAGAGTTATGAATGCTTTAAATAAAGAAATATTCAAAACTCGAGGTCTTGGCTCCGCTTATCAAATAGGTCCAGCTTATTTCTTGAAGTTAGACAAAGAACACTATAATGGCGATTTTACGGCATTATGGGATATGCATATAGAAGTTCTTCTAAAAGAATATCTTCGTGGTTATAGCAATGCAGAAGCAAAAGTAGAAGAGTTTAAGAACGTGTATTTTGATTCGTTGAATAATGAAACTGTTGATGTTGTTGACTAATGATAACAATTCCAGATAATAACTATAAAGGAAAGGTCTGCCCTCTTCATGAAGCAGCAGACCTACTTCCTATTGCCAACAAACCCATCAGACAACTATGTGAGGAAAATGAGCATCTGCTTATTTTCCCATTGAGCATAGATGATACCGATGATAGGATTGGCGATAATACAATTGTAGATATCTATGCTGAAGATGAAAATTCTGCTAGATTAAAGACGGGGAATATAATGGGGTTTGTAGGACGCAAGAACCAACAACTGAAGATATATTCACGTTTTGACAATCATGGACACGATTACTTTCTTCACTATATGCTACAGAAAGTATTTTCGTACAATATCTTTAATCTAGATTTTACATCATCAGAAGATAATGTTTTTGAGTTCCTTGTTTATATGTTCCCGGCTATGTTGAAAAAAGCAATGCGTCAAGGCGTATATAAACAATACAGAAGATTCAGACACAATGACGCTAATGTTCATGGTACCATAGACATCAGTCGCCACATTAGAGAGAATATTCCTTTCCGAGGAACTGTTGCATATGATACAAAAGAATACAGTTTTGACAATTTGATAACGGAACTCATCAGACACACAATAGAATATATAAAAACTATGCCGACAGGTAATATAATATTATCGTCTGACAAGGTTGTGGATGATTGCATCAAAAAGATTGTTTCATATACGCCATCTTACTGTCATACAGAAAGAATAAAGATTATACAAGAGAATCTACTTCCTTGTAATCATCCTTTTTATACAGAATACACAGCTTTACAAAAAATATGCGTCCAAATTCTTCGTCAGGAAGAAATCAAGTACGGTACTAACGATGACAGGATTTACGGAATTCTCTTTGATGGGGCATGGTTGTGGGAAGAATATCTAAACACTCTATTGTGCGAAGTAGGATTTACACATCCTGAAAATAAGTTAGGAATTGGTGCAATCTATCTCTTTGAACATGGAGGACAAAGATTTCCTGATTTTTGGAAAGATGATATTGTACTTGATGCAAAATATAAAAGACTTGCCATTAATGGGGACCACCTTGACATTGACCGCGAAGATGTACATCAGATTATGGCATATATGTATAGATTAAAAGCACCTAAGGGTGGTGTTATATGTCCTTATGTTGGTGACGCCAATAAAGTTATTTCTCAAAGGATGCATAAAGATAGCTACTTGGGAACTCTATCTTTACATGCTGTTTCTATACCAAGAGATTGTAACTCGTATGAAGACTTCATAACAAGGATCACATATAATGAAAATGCTCTATTAAATGAGATATAATGACGATTAAATGTATTGAACTCTAATCTATCTCATTGTTGAGATAAATTAGAAAAAGAAATAGTGGACGCACTGCGTTCACTATTTCTTTTTATGTTTTACTCCCCAAACTCCTTCTTCACATCAAAGCAGGGGCAGGCTTTGTTGGCAAATTCATTATGACCATGAATCGTGGCTAATGGATATTCCTCCTTCAGTTGCTCGATGAGCGAGCGCATTGCCGCTTTCTGGTCTCGGGTTCTTGTATCCTTCGGCTTGCCTTTCTTTGATAAGCCGCCGATGTAGCAAATGCCTATACTGATGGAATTATGGCCCTTGCAATGGGCGCCGACCTCCTCTATCGCACGGCCTACATGAATGCTGCCGTCACGATAAATCACGAAATGATAACCTATGCAGCGCATTCCGCGCTCCCGGTGCCAGCGGTCAATATCCGCTACGGTGAAGTTGCGACCTTCCTTGGTCGCACTGCAATGAATGATGATTTCCTTTATCTTACGCATAATAATGATTTTACGGATGATTTGAAAGGTGATAAATACTTAAGCGGAATCGCATCAAAGCCCCAGTCTCTGATAACGAGCGTGATGTGCTCCCTGTTCCTGATTGCTTCATCCACCTTCTCGCAAAACTCCGAGAAGTATTCCTCAGAATGAAGCACAAGTCCCGAAATGTAGGATCTGCCCAGAATGATGCTGCCATACATTAATTTATAAGGGCCATTGCCTGGAACAAAGAACGGCTTGCGGATAACAGACTTCGGAACTCTGCCGTTTTCCTTCAGAATGACAGGCATGATTCTGCTCTTCTCATCATCCCTCAGAAACTTCGGGTTGGAAACCGGCACAAGTGCCAGTCTGTAAGCATCAGCTTTCAGATAGCCCTGAGGACGCTCCAATGTTCCGCAGAAAAACTTACCGTTGATAACCATAGTGCCATCTACTCCCCATGGAGTGAAACGGCGGCGAAATATACAAATGTGCATGATAATTTACAATTAATAATGAATAATTGGTTTAAGGGTGGTCATTAAGGCTGGGTTCACACCCGAAAACCTTAATGACCTTAATGACCTTGACCTTAATGACCGGAAATGACCGGATTTAAACCGTAGATGCTACTTTCTGATAACGTGAATCGGGCAGAATATTGATGAGTCCCTGGCGCTTCCAGTTCTTCAGCATTTGTCTTACAGCCTCGTGCGTAACGTTAGCGCCCTTGATGGCAACACTCTGCTGCTGAGCCTGTTCGAAAGTGAAGGTTATGTCTAAGCGCTCAAAGATAGTATCGTTTCTTCCACGACGAATGCGGTCAGCAGGTGCCTGTCCGCAATAATCCTTGGATGAGAAAGCAGCTTCGATACGACTGCGAAAGAAATAGAGTGCATTCTCCAGCTGATAGTTAGCCAGAACATCAAAGGCTGAAAGCATACTCGGTGTCTGCATTTTCACAATCATTTCCTTCCACAAGAGAGGATTCTCCTTCAATCTTGTTTCTGCCTCTTCCGCTCCAAGTTTCTGTATCAGCGATTCTGCCACCTTGCAGAGCATGATGCACGCCATCATTCTCATCGTGGTAGGACAGATACGAAAACGCTGGCGAGCTTTCACTTTGTCATCATCTTTCATCGTCTCCAGTCTTATCTGCTCCAGCCATTCCCTGCCCTTGGCTTCCAGCTTAGGCAGTTCTACTTCGCCTGCCATCATGGGTAACAGATGTGCTATCTGCAGAATATTGCTTTGCTGGCGAGGTGTAAGCACGTAGAGGTTATCTGTGAGCGGGGTGAACGTGTTGTCCGGCGTTCGCGCCACGACAATACGGCTTTGGAAACCATCCGTATAATTGTTCACTACTCGATAGAGTGCATCGGGAGTGCCGCACATCACAACGTTCCACAAAAGATGTTCGATATGAACATTCACCGCATCTGCACTTCTTGCCTCGCGCTCATAGCTCGTTCCGTCGTAAGCCTGTCTTAACATGACAGAAAAGTCGCTCATTGCTGATTTCCACTTCTGTGCTACGGTGTCAGCTTCCGGTGTAAATGAGAAGGCGTGTTTGCCTTCAGTATTCGCCAGTCTTTCAGCAAGATTCGCCACCGTATTGTTCAGTGTCAAGCATCTTACCGGCAGTTTCGGCTCTTCCGGCTGCTCCTTCTTGTTCTTAGCCGCACGCTTCTTGGCTCTCCATTCATCCTCCTTCTGCTGGTACATTTTGTCCATTGCTTTTACTTCCGAAGTCCATACATTGATTACCGGGTCAATGCTTCCCTTTCCTGATGCAAAATCACCGGCAATGTAAGAGATGAGGTTGAGCGAATTCATCTTGCCGTGAATGGAGATTTTCACGCCAGTAGCCAGCATTCCGATGACAGGACAGATAGCGGTAATCACGGGTAAAGCAAGTGTCGGCCCTACTGCATGAACCGAGTCGCGTACTCCCTGCGGCAATTTAGGCAAGGCTTTGAAATAGAACAGTTCGTCCTGGGCATTTGCCTCGTCCAGTGCATTGATCAGTTCCTCGTTCTCCTTAAGCGTTATGCCTTTCAGAGTAGCTTGCTTCAACTTTTCCTGTCTCAGCGCAGCCAGTACATCTTTCAGTCGCTTAGGCATTTGCGTAAGTTTTTCTCCGAGTGCCGACTTGATGCAAGCCATCTTCTCCTGCTCAGAAAAACCATCATAGCAGGGAATAATCTGAGCCATCAGATTGCCATCAAAGCCGCAGATGTGGCGCAGGTTCACAGCCAGCTCAAAGGTCAGCGTATTGCGGTTGGAGCGCATCGGCTCCTGCCCATCATTATACATCTGCCACCACTTCTTAATGATTTCCCCATAAGGAATCCCAAGATAATTGTCCTGAGAGACAGAGGGAGTTGAAGCGGATGAAGCAGCAGAAGAGGACGCAAAAGAAGAAATTCTTGAATTCTCTAATTCTTGACCTTTTAAAATCCCCTGAGAAGTTTTCTGAGAATTCTTAAATTCCTGACCCTTAAAAACCCCTTGCGAATCCTTCTTGAATTCTTCCTTCCAAGGCTCATAATGCTTGTTTGCCTTGTGCGCCCCTTCCGGCAGTTCCTCCTTCCCATACCGTTCTCTTTCTTCCAGGACCTTCCCTTCAGCTGCCACGGCAGCCTCATCATATTCATCCTTGAAAAGCCGTGGCGAAAGGAAGAGCAAATCTTCGTCATCCGATGTGGTCGTGAAATAAACCCGATTAATGTCGTGAGCCGAAGTATCCATTTCGCACTTGAGCATCGTAGCAATTCGTACCTGATTCTCCAGAACCGTCTTGCCCTTTTCGCGCTCAAAAACCGCATGTCCGCCTTGTCGTGCGCTGCGTTCCAGCATCAGCAGACCATACTTGTCCGGTTCCTTCAGCAGCAGCTTGGCAGCCTTGGCAAAAGCCTCCGGCTCATCCATATCAAACCCGAAAGCACCGCTTGGCAGTTTCATTCCCTTCACTACGCCTTGCGGATAATGCCCCGAATAATTAAACTGTACCAGTCTCCGTTTCGCAGCATCGTTTCCGGCACGAGCCAGGCGAAGATTCGCCTTCTGCTCATTGCTTCCACGCAGCTGCTTATACTCCTCTTCCGAAGTGATGGAGCGGGCAACCTTGTGCCCATTCTCCACCTTAATTAAATAACAACTCATCTATCTTATTACTTATCGTTTTAATTGATAATCCACTAAAGCATCAGCCCCTTCTGCTGACTCAACAGTCAGCGTTTGGGCGATGTTGAGTCCCTCATGGAAGAACACCTTCAGCGTGAGCTGAATAGCCCCATCCTTGGTCTTGCTCACACGACCATGCGCCAGTTTCTTAATCAGTTCCGACTGAGTTCTGAGGCGGTGCTGAACCACGAAATCAAATGTTCCGTCAGGCATTTGCTGAGCCACGCCCATCGAACGGAATCGAGGAACCTTATTCACCCCCGATTCCTGGGGACTGAAGAGGAAATACTGCTTAGCATCATAGTAAGCCATTCCACCCAACTGCACATGCTGGCAGTCATTATTATTCACCTGCTGGTTCTGAACATTATTCTGAGCATTGTTCTGAACCTTGTTTACTTTCTTAACCATAATCTGAATTGAATTTTTAGGAGAAGAAACATCCGGATTGTTGCGCGCTTTACCATGGAAAATCCTCCTCTGTTTCAACTCAGTTAATAACTAAGAATCTCCGCATTAAGTCTCCAAGCGAAGCCTCCCTTTATACCTTTTTACCCTTTTACCTTTTTACCTTTAAAAAGCCTTTTCAATGTCCGTAACCAGAATATCCTGATAAACCTGACCATTGTGCTCATGGGTAGTAAAGCGGAGCGTTACCGCCACTAGCTCGCCCGGAGCATACTTACATTGCGCCATATTGCCCAACATTGCCGCAGCATACTGGTTCTCATACTTGCCGCCCATCTCCTGGAGAACGATGTTGCATTTCATCATCTGTCCGTTCTCACTTTTCTGACTCTGCACAGCGAAGGTCTCGCCCTGCTGCACCACTCTCATAATCTGAGTATACATATTATATAATGCACGAAGAGGTTTTCAAGATCACCAAACCATTTCAGCGTTGTCTTGTTTCTTCGACGCTGCAAAAGTACTGCGGAAAACAAGGCAAAACAATCCCTTTCCCACAACTTCCCCGAAAAACCCCCAATTTTGGGAAAAATCGGGCATTTCTTGGGAAAAAATTAAAAGAAGAAGAAAAAGAGGGTTAAAATGTAAAGAAAAAGGGAATATCATCCCTCTTTCCCCCCAAAAATCCCTCATTTTTTCCCAACGTTGGGAAAAAACGTGGGAATCTTGGGAAAAAGTAACTAATAAAAATAAAAAAGCACCTCCTTCACCAACCATGAAGAAGATGCTTTTAACAAAAGCAACCAAAGTTACCCAAATATATTATTCCCAAACGGGAACTTAATTCTTATTTAAGATTGTCAAGAAGATGCAGAAGACCCAGCACATCATCACCTATTCACTATCAAGGGAAGCCGTTAGCTGGCTGTCTGAGCGGACTGGTAGCCTTGTTTTCCAAGGACTGGTATGCAGACCGAACCTCAACAACCAAATCAGAAAGTGGGCAGAATCGTAGGTATAACCAAGCAGATTTCCTTCCATACAGCTAGGCATACTTTCGCTACCATGATGCTGACTCTTGGTGCAGACATCTACACAACGAGCAAGCTGCTGGGACATTCCCGAATTTCCACCACCGAGATTTACGCAAAGATTATAGATAAGAAGAAGGATAAAGCGATGAATCTCATTGATAAGTACTTCGACAAGGACTAGACCCGCTCCGTACCAACTCCGTACACTCTCCGTACCAACTCTTAGTCTCTGCAAGGTTTGCAATGTTTGCTGCAAACTTTACAAAGACTACAAACCAAGTTTCTTTTTCAGAAAGCTACCAACAAAGGCAGCAACCATAGCAGATACAGCAAAGTCACCACAGATAAAGCCTTTATTAGGCTCTACAAACTGGGATTCAATGACAACCAACACAACCATACAGGCAACAAAGGCAATCGCAATGGAAACATATCTAAACACCATCTTGGCTACCTTCTTGCTATCATCCTTAACACTTGAAGTTTCACCTTCTTTTCTGTTAACTCTCAAAGAGCTATACATAAAATAAATTGCAGCTATCGCTATGAATGCTACAAACACGTAAATAATTTCTTTTGGCATAATTTTATTTTTCTAGTTGGGAAAATATTTTTTTCTAGTTATGAAAATTATTTTTCCTAGTTATCTCTTTTACCAAGATATTTAATCTTTAATGAATGTTGAGAGGTTTTGATATTTACATCAACACGATACATGCCATTGTCCTCTTTCTCAATACAATAATAGCTATCACTTGAAAACTCTTTTAGATTTTGATACTGATAAGACATGTTTTCTTTTATCACATCTACAAATTCAATACAATCAATCGCATCCGAGAAATACACTTTTTTATTATAGTCAATATCGCTAAATGAATCTTTATAATGTACACCTATGGCATTGATGTGATTATTCTCAGATGAGCCTATTGTAAAATACCCACCATCTATATTTAGATAGTTAACTTGTAAGCGGTTCCCATTTACCTCTATATAGTTAGCAGGCAATTCGTCATAAGAATCCTTGCTGCATGATACCAGCAGCAAGACAAGCATTATAAAGCATAAAATCTTCTTCATATCTCACACATTTAAATAAACACACAAGTACTGAATTACAATTATCCATTGTAATTCTTTAATATTTCGTCAGCTTCATACTCAGACTTCGACAAAGGAGCATTTGCGCATCTACCCAAGATACTCTGTTTCTTTCGTGCTAACTCCTCATCATAGTGTCTTTTCTGTTCAGCCTTCATTTTGCGATATTCATCAACACGTTTCAGGAAATGTGCTGCTGGTTCATATTGACCACGGATAGGCATTCCACCTTCTTTGGTCTTGTAACACTCTCGTTTTATGAAATCCTCTTTAAGCATTATCTTACACCCATCAACTTCAATACAGATAGAAGGCTTACGTTCAAGGGCACTCTTTCTTATTCTATCAACAAGTTCCTTGTCACGCTTTGCGTTTTCCTCCTTAGAAATTTGAAGGATAGACCATATTATTAGAGCCAACAAAGACAAAAACACAATGACACCTAATATATATCCCATTATCCAAAGTTCTTTAAATCTATAGGGCTGCAACCGCACAGTCCAAAGATGTAGTTAACTAAATCTTGAATGTCAAATACTATTACATACCATAATATGGAAAAAAGCAACCCAAAAATGCATAATCCCCAATGCTTGTAACACTATCTATGTACAATTAAATTAATGCAGCGGCTTCAATTCTTCTTCTGTCAATCCTGTTATCTGCATGATTTGAGACCAAGACATTCCCATAGCCAACAAGTTACGCGCTACAGTCAAACCTTTAGACAATTCACCTTCTGCACGACCTTTAGCTATTCCCTTTTCCTCGCCTTCAATATACGAGCCATAAAGGCCAGAGTAGTAATCATCAACAGCCTTAATACTTTCATCGTATTTTTCCTGCTCCTCACTACTCAAGCAACGAACATCCGCCAATTTAGCAAGATGATTGAATATCTTCTTCTGTGCCGTAAAAGGCAATCTTTCCAATACTTCCATATATTTCAATACATAAATCCATTTTTCAAAACCAGTCTCGCATTCTTCCTCACTCTTATCAAAGAAAGGAAGAGAAAGATAGATGAAACGAAGCTTGTCAGAAAACATAGAGTCACTAGACTTCTCCCTCAAAGCAACGTCTGTCCTAAACTTTGTCACCTCATGCTCCTTTGGCATAAAATTCATGATGCAAACCACATAAACCGGTACAAACTGGTATAAAATAGCTGTGCGGACACCAGCTTCATCAAATTTCTTGCGTTGGGCAACAAAAGCCTTACTAGCATAATAGATGGAACGATTCACAAAGAAAGGTACCCATCTGTTCTGCATCTCAACGATGAAATGTTTATCATCGTCGGTAACACAATAGATATCAAAGATGCAGCCACGGAGATCATTAGTATCTCCAAGCTGTTCCTTATCCTTGAATGTTACGTCCTTGATTTGAAACTCACCTTCAAACAAGTCGTTCAAAAAATTAATCAGCAAGTCCTTGCTGAACTCTTGACCGAAGAGACGCTTGAAGCCCCAATCGGTAAAGGGGTTGATGTATCTACCCATAAATTATCAATTTAGATTCTGTAAATCTGCCGCAAAGATAAACTTTTTTATTGAAACTGCCAAGAAATTCTAGAATTTTCTTTCAAAAGAAAGAGAAATGAAGAGAGAAAGGGGAAGCTGCCCTCCCATCGCACCTTCCCTACTCTTCCTCCTCAAACTATCCTCTTATATTCCTCCTCCTTCTTCAGCTTATCATAAAGCTCGTGAGCTTTGGAATAATCTTTATCAGATTCTGCAAGCCACTCCGAAAAGTGGTGGTTGTGGTTCTTCTGGGTTTCCTGCTTGCGGAACGAGTCTACCACACACTTCTTTTCTACTTCGGGAAACATCAGGTTCATTCGGGAGGCGAAGGCTGTTTTGTCCTGATCACCCTTCACTATATGGAAAGTATATTTCATCAGACACCACACTATGTACCAGTCCTGCTGCTTGGTGATGTTGCCCTTGAGCCAGAACTTCAGCATGTTTTCTAACTTGTAAGGATCTACCCACTTGGCAAAGAAAGAGTCGCTGTTACGCTCAAAATCATCAGCCCTGGCTATTTCAGCCTCCCACATTTTATGCTCACCCTGATACTTGAACAGCGTTTCAAAATCCTCGGGCAAAGCCTGCTCCCTGACTAGCGTACGGACGAGCTCTTCTTCCTCATCCTCCTCTCGCTCAAACCAGTCAGAACAAAGCGTATAATTGTTGTATTTATCCTCAACCCCATCCATCACTTTCTGTAAACTGTCGTTGGTAATGGCTATTCTCCTGCTTTCCATGCGGTGCTTCTTTACCTTTACCTCACGTTTCAGATGGTCAGGTAGCGTGCCCTCGTCGAAAATTCGCTTGATATAATGGTAAATAATAACAGCCTCACGGTCGGTGCGGAAAAAGCGGGTTCTGTATAAGGCTAGGAAATCTGCACAAATAGTACTTACTGTGGAGATGGTTTCTGCCAAAGACATCTGCAAACCGGTAGAGACAAAGTTCTTGTAATGGGAATCAAAACGCGGATAATCGTCTCCTACAGGAACTTTAAGCTTCTCGCATTGCTCGAAAATAGCCTTAGCATAGGGAATCTGACCATACTCCTCTTCCTTATCGAGCAAATAGTCTGAATGCTTCCGGGCGATGGTCTGAATATCCTGGAGCACCTTCTCTAAAACATCAGTATAAATCCCCATGAATTCATCATCGTAGCTCTTGTAGATGGAAATGTAGACTTTCTTATGGAGCGTATGAATATATTTAAGAAAATCTGTCAACTGCTTGGCAAGGTTCTGGTAAATATGAAAATAACAGGTAAGACCTTTATGCTTTCCTGCATTCCATTTAAATTCATCTTTAGCATGCTGAATCTCCTTATACAAATGTTCTGCCTCTCTTTTAAACTGACCCACATCAGTAGTTGTTACTGGAGTGTATTTCTTGACTCCTGTTACTTCATCTTCCACAAAAAGATCTTCTTCTGATGAAATCTTCAGAAGAGAATTGTAGTTATTGTCAGTATTTGGTATTTCCTCTGTCTGCATATTACTTTTCTAGGTTTGTTTGTTATGTTGTTTAAATAAGCGGCATGGGGTTCCCTGTAAGTACCGGTATTCGGGTACCTGCAAGAACCTTCGGTAAGGCACAAACAAGTACTGCCCACGCCGTAGAGGAGTGGACGCCTTGCTGTCACCATCTTCTTACCGAATTTCTGAATTGCAGGTTCTGAATACCGTAGAAGTGTCAGATAATCAGCGTCTATATTCTATATGTTATATTCTATTTTACTATCTGTTTCTTATTATTCTATTTTAAAGACTCGGGGGCACTTTTTAAAGTGACTTCGATTCTAATTAAACAAATGTCTTGGCTGACAACCAGCCTTGACGATAACTAACACCTGCACATTAAATGCAAAATTGTCCCAAAATTACAAAATAATTGCGAAAACATCTATATTTTATTGCAAATATTAACAGAAAATAGCAGAAAAATCAGTAAGAAGGGATTTTAAACCTCTAGACAACGAGATGGGGAAAAAGCTGATTATGTAAATAATGGTTACCATACTACGGGCTGAAGGTCCCAAAGTTCCTAGCCCAAAGCATCGACCTGGGTATGATAGCAATCAGCAAGGCGCCCTATAGGGGCAAAAGCTTTGTAAGCTGAAAAATGTAAATCTTCCTTACTCTTATATGCAGGAAATGAAAATCAGCAGTTTTTTGAGTTTTAGAAGATAAGATGCAAAAATTAGAGGGTTAGGAAGGAGTTTTACCCCCTCTACTAGGGGTGAAAAATGCCCCTCCTCAGACATAAATCTGTCTCAGACTTGACGTATTTTTGACAAATTCGAGGGGTAAATAAGGGGTAGAATGAGGTAAAGAGAGGAGAAAAAGCAATGCAAGAACTCATTTCCGGCACTAGAGAATGTAGATTATACTTATACATAAAAACATTAATAGCAACTTTAATATACTGGTATAAATGTGTAATAAACAACTAATTACGATACGTTACCTTATTTACTGCAAGTCTTTAAAACAGAAATATTCTATCCGGTCATTAAGGTCAAGGTCATTAAGGTCATTAAGGTTTCGGGGAAAAAACATTTTCCTATAGTATATATAAATAATATTTATATATACTATAGCTCAAAATGACCGATTCCCATTTTCTTAATGACCTTAATGACCTTGACCTTAATGACCGCTTTTTCACGTTTCTTCAGCTACCTTCAAAGCGTATTTTTCCCTTTTTGCTATGTTTCTGCAATAAAGTTCTGATAGAAAACGATAGAAAGTATTATCTATCAGATACTTACGTCATTTCCGGCATAGAAAGTTGGGGTAAAAGTTTGCATTCCGCCCGAAAATGTTGTATCTTTGCACCGGCAATCGAAAGAACAGCCTTTTGTACCTTGCTCGGGTCTTCTCTTAAGACCAACACGGGTCATAAATGATGGCAGGCGCCGGTCATCAATGAAGACCCCGAAAACGGCAGGAACGGGGCGTTCTGGGGAGTTGCAAAACAAAGGACTCTAAACATACTACAAACGACTATGATTAATTACAGCATCGTAATGCGTAGCGTGAACGCAAATCTTCTGGAAATCAACCAGGCGAAGTCACGCATCAACCAGGCGAAGAAGGAAGGCAAGAATCCTGACCCAAAGGACCTGGAACTCGTGAAGACTGAGAAGCAGAATGCTTTCGCCATCTCACAGTACACCGACATCATGACCATCGAGAAGTTTGCCAAGCACATCACCTCTCATGGCAGTGTTTATTCAAGAGCTGACATCAGCGCCATCCTCTACATCGCCGTAGACTGCATGCGTGAGATGTTGCTTGAGGGCAAGAAAATCCGTCTGGGTGACCTCGGTGATTTCTCTCTCCTTCTCACCTCAAAGGGTGCTGAGGATGCTGACAAGTTCACCGCACAGAACATCACCGGCGTAAAGGTTCAGTGGGAGCCTGGTCAGGAGTTCAAGAACCTTCGCGATGACGCCGAGT